>WBZQ01000611.1_pt1 | contig 27836 bp, 35 predicted proteins | sample 5204251 | NCBI WGS metagenome assembly WBZQ01 (sample SAMN12412402, study PRJNA552823) | activated sludge metagenome | isolation source: activated sludge from nitrification reactor of wastewater treatment plant... | place: USA: Virginia | collected 2017-09
GGAGCGCACACATAGCGGGATCGGAGATATGACACCGCAGGAGTTCATTATTCACCATCAAACCGGAGCCCAGCGAACTCAGGAGTTAACTTCCTCCGCTGTGGTGTAATAAACGGGGGAAGGTCAGGTGGCCGGCGGCATGGTGATGAGAGGTGCTCGGTGTCTCGGCGGTAGATTCTCTGCCTGGCTGGTTTAGTGCGATTGATTGAAGGTTGGTGAAGTTGTGATATTAGGTTGAGACAACAGGAAGCATCGAGTTTTGCCGTATCCAAATCGCGGCTTGAAATTCTCCTAGCTTTTCTGTGCGATAGCAGATGCCTTTGAGCGGCGTATCAGGATCCGCCCAGAGTTTCAAGTTACCATTGTATTGCCTATTGTCAGATCTCTGTAGCCTTCTTTACCGATCGCAAAATTGAGTCGTTTCACTATATTGAGCTGATTGAGCCTGTCACCTTCTCCTCATCCCTGCAGTTGCACCATCATTGCCGCCGGATTCCAGTAGCCCCACATGGTTTGGATTTTTCCTGTTTGGTTGATCTCGAAGACATCGATGCCTTCAAAGAGGACGGACCTACCATTTTTGCCGGTGCCGCGGCCCGTGAATTTAACGGCGACCCGGTTTCCGGACTGGAAGACATGGTCGGCCGTCATGGTGATGCTTGCAAAGGTTCCAAGCACCTCCACGAGAAATTGCCGTAACGCCCCGCGCCCCTGTAGCGGTGCCGCTGCTCCTGGTTCGTAGCTTATTCCCTTCTCGTCAAAACAGCTGACCCAGGCATCCGCATCCATCCTCCCGATGGCCGCGAAGTATTGCCGCACCGCTGCAGGAATCGTTTCGTCCATCATCGAATCTCTCCTCTGTTTCGTGAGTTCAATCGCATTGGTTGGTTCCCCAGTCGTTGTTCATACTACGAAGTAAATTGATGATTGGATTGATCGTGGAAAGTGCGGATGGTGGGGTGCGTTGGAACGACAGACCTGCGATAGGCTGCCTGTATGGCACAGTGGGAGGAGGGCTTGCTGCGAGTGAGGCTCCGGGCCTACTCTATGATCCAGAGTGCGACGCCGGAGAGGTCTCGTGATAAACGTTCAGCGATGTTATGACTGAAAAGGTGCGCGGCATCCGGTTGGCCGTGTTTCGTGATGACGAGGGTGCCGTAGCCGCCGGCTCGTACTTCATCCAGGATCGTGTCGACGAGGTCGCCTGCGTATCCCAATTTGAGGACCACCCGATCGGTCGGGAACCCTGTTTCACTGAGCCGCCCACGAGCTCTCTCGAGGATAGGATATTCAAGCGTCTCTTCCGCCTGCATCCATTCTTGTTGATCTTTCCGAAGTTGTTCGCCGAGTTGATGTTCCATGTCGGGATTTTCTGAGCCACCATGTTCCATCAATTCGCGCGGCATGGGGTTCAACACATGAAACAAGGTAATGGTGACTTCCGGCGTCTCGCGCAGCAATGCCCCGACGTACTGGAGGACACGGATGGTGGCCTTCGAATCATCGACGGCGATCAGCAGCTTCTTCGGGGAGACTGAGCGGTTCGAAATGGGGTCCGGTGCGAACAGGGATTGGTCACGCGGCGCCATAGTTGCCATGATGTCACCCTGCGGGTCTTATGCGACGGGTTATCACGAGCACGTGGGTTCTAGCCTATGCTTCTCCTGAAAATAAATCAATCTCCGGGTGCCGGGTTGGGTGGGTTAGTCTCCCTGTCGTAAGAGCTGAGGCAGGGATCCCATGAAGCCGATCATTCGACTTCATGGGACGGGCAAGCAGGTAGGATCAGGCTCTCTTTTTCGTCTTACCGGTTTTAGCAGCCTTGGCCGACCTTCCTCGTGCGATTCAACTGGCTGGCATGATGCGATCGCGCACCAGATAGGATGCGATCGCTGGAAATCGTGTGCCGGCTGGCTCTGCCGGATTGCTGTCGGCATAGGAGCTGGCTGGATTGTTCTTGAATAGCCAGAGCTGTACGACGCTCATGGGCGTTGCCGGTGTCGGAACTCCCGTGCCTCGAAACTTCATCATGCCTTGTGTTTGGACCAGCACCGAGCCGCTGCTGGTCGACGAATTCAGCGCGACGCCTCCCATCAACTCGATGAGAGTTTCCATGGCGACATGATTGCTCTGGGGAAAGGGCACAACTTGCGAGAGGCCATGCTTGGTAATTCCCGCATGTTGCTGAAGCTGGCCGATCTCTTCTCCGGTGGCATAACGAAATCCATAGGTGGTGGTATAGCCTCCGGCTCCGCCCAGGACTTCCAGGTAGGAGAGATTGGCAGTCGCGTTCAGGCTGAGCCATTCGAGGTTGGTTTCCGTGTCGAGGGTAATCAAATGGTCGCCGGTTCCCGGAACAAGATTCTGTTGAACAAGGGCCATGGACGTACCTCCTGCTGATGGGGAAATGGGTGGTTGCACTGTGCGTTGATGGGATTGGCAAGCCAGTCACGTGCCAGGCCGGATTCGTCTGATGCTCAACCAAAGCAGAACCCCAGGACCTGTCATACATTACGCAGTTTTCGCGTATACGGCGAGCAATCGGTGCTCCTCTTGGGAACCCAGGCCATGTAGACGGAACGTATCGAGAGGGATACAGCTGAATTCCAGTTGGATACGGTCGGAACTGCTGTATGCGGTGGTCAGTAGAACAAGGCTTGTAAACACTATCCTCTTCGTGGAACGGGCCTGCCCTCCTCCAGGTCCTGCAGGTCCGACCAGGCGGTGATGTCCGTGCGGGAGGCATCTACTGCATCGCGGTACTTCGTAAACTTCGCGGCGCTCTCCGGCGAACTCGGTCCGCGCTCAAGCAGCTTCGCGTTCCATTCAGCGAGTTCCGCCTCGCGACGCGGGGTGGCGGTGCGTCGAAACCACTCAACCACCCCGTCATCGGTCGGATTGGCCTTCACTGCTGAGGTGAAGTGCTCAGCGGTGATACCGGCATACTCCAAGAGCCGGTCATCCATCGGGCAGGGATAGATATATTCACCCTCAGTCCCGGCCAGCACCGCGCGACACTTATCGATCATGCGTGCCAGGTGGACATAGCCACCCAGCCTCGTTTTCATGCTGCGCGGGAACGTCGTGCGTAAATCCATCATGCCAACAATTTATGATTGGTGAAGGTGAGGGTCCGTACGAGTACGGCGCCGTTTTCATAGGAAATGATGCGCCGGGTCGCTGGGAGATCAGAGGCCCCCACACGCACATGCGTATCCGTGAAGCTCTCGACATTGCGAAGTGCGCCGTCCTTCGGCGAGAAATAATACACGGTATACTTCGTCGTCAGCTGCTTCTGGTCCTGCGTGGTGCTGCTCTCTTCCACATTGATCGTAAAGGCCACGTGGGGCATCTTCCGGTTGATCTGGGTGATACGCGTGTCCTTGATGCGGTAGAACGACTGCATGCCGTCGCCATGGATGTCGAGCCGCCGTCCGAGCGGATGCTCATCGCCTGCTTCCATCGTCAGGCGATGTTTGCCGTCCGATTCTTCAAACTTGCGGGGCGCACGGTGCACGGCGATCATCCCGATCTGCTCTTGCGCCCACTTTTGAATCGCTTCATCAGGCAGTTGCACAGTCACTTCACGAGGGCCCTTGACGACGACGGTCCCTTCCACCAGCTGGCCGTTGGTGTTGACGGTCAGGTTGGCCGAAAACCCGCGGAAGTCAGGTTGCCAACGCGCGGTGCTCTCAAAGGCTTGCTGGAGGAGGGCGCGGGCTTGGGGCTCGTCGGCAACTGTGACTGCTGTATCGATCGAGGCAACATGTTCCATTGGGGCTCCTTCATCTCGAGGTTGATCTACATCGGAATTATAGAGGCCTTTGTCGGACATCTACAACCCGAGGTGCTGGGGTGGATCGTCCGGTCTCGTACGCCGCGGGGAGAATTTTTTCACTTGCTGGCGTAGGTTTGTGTAGTACTGGCTAGGCCGAATCTGTTATACTTACTCCCATTTCATCCGACGATAGAGCGGATGAGTGCCCTGGGTTTCAGCATGCCTTGAAAGGAGCGCTATGGAGCGGCGAGCAGCGTCTCATACGGAAGAAGAAGAAATGAACCAACGGCGACGTCTGTTGGGTCTGGCACGGAAGGGTGATCCCAAGGCCATCAGCAAGCTGTTCGAATTGTATCAAGTTCGCGTGTTGAATGGCGATATGCTGAGCAAACTCAATAAGTCTTACTACAAAGCGGCGGCGGCCCAGGAACAAAAGGCGGCTCAAGCTCCGGCCAAGACGGCGAAAGGTTCCCAAGCGGCCCACGGCAGCGCGAAGGGAAGCCAGAAAGCCGCGGCTCCTGCCGCTCGCAAGTCCACGACCACGAAGACCACTGCGCCGAAAAAGCGTACCAAGTGACCTGCGTCTGCGTCGACCCGGTCGGCGCAGACCAGTACGCCTCTCCTGTTATTCTCTACTGCACCCCGACCCGTAATCCCCCGGCTGCCAGCTTCGCCCCGATCTCTTCTGCCAACTTTCGTGCCCCCGAGTAAACCGTGGCCTGCCCTTCATGGTCGATTCGCCAGGCCAACTCAAACGCCCGCGAAGAGTTCATCCCGGGAATACATTTACAGAACAGGGCGATGACCTGTTGGTACGTATGGCACTCGCAGTTGAAGACGATGACGCGGGCTTCCAGATCGTTGCCGGTGCCCACGTCCGTCGTGTCGAGGGCTTCGGGAACCATGACCGGGGTGAGGGTGCTCATGCGATAGTCTCGTCGGGCGTCGAGTGTACCAGGTGGGACGGGGCTCTGTGCAATAGTTCAGTGTCAGGCATCAGCGGTGGAGATATTCGTTGGGAAGATCAATGCCATCTCGCTCCAGCGTGCGCTTGAACAAGGCGTAGTGGGTTGTAGAATCGGTGACGGGGACGAGCCTGTGGGCATGGGCCAGGCGAATCGTATAGACCTGGGCCGCGGCGGTCTTGAGCAAGGCCAGGCCATACTCGAATACATAGGCTTCGTCCAGCGTGAGGCGCGGTTTCGCAAGCGCCTGCACCACGGCGACGGTACAATGTCGGGTCGCCCGTTGAGGTTCCAGCAAACGGAGTAACGCGGCCGGACCTGGAACCAGCGTTCCGCCGATGTGCACGGCATGGGTGAGGTCGAAGAGACCGCGCTGGAAGCGTCGATCTTCTCGAAAACCCGTATGGAACAGCGCGCGCCACTGGGGATCGGCCAGGTTACGGTCGACCTCCGTTACGGCGACTGCGTCCAGGGGGCCGGAAACCTGATATCCCTGGACGATCCGACCGCTGGCCACGAGATCGGGGTGTTCGTCGCCCATGCGATCTTGGTAGGCCGTGGTGCCCATCAAGGGGGTCAACCGGAGTGCCATGTAGTCTCGAAAGTGGAGGGAATCATACAGGGCAAGCAGGTGTTCCAATGTGTCGGGCGAGCACAGGTGAAACGGGTAAAATAGCGCGTGGCCGGTAGAGCGTGAGGTCATCGAGGACATGTGAGTGGTGGGCGTTCTGCGAATTTCGGTGAAAGTCACCGAACGCGTGGCAGACCGGCGGCATCCTGGGGATGTGGCGTTACCAACTATCCATATCGATCACTTCGGTGGCATCCCAGAGATTTTTCAGCTCGGCTTCTGCGATCGCCTTCTCACGATCCGCCTCCGTATCCTCACCGAATGTTCTGGTCTCTGTGGCGTTCTGTCCGGCGTCGGCAGCCGATTGTTCTTCGATCGGCTGGCGGCGTCGGCGTTTGCTGGGATCCATATTGACCGGCATGGGAACAGGCCTCCTCGACATATTCGATTCTACGGCTGTGGACGATCGCTCGACTCAGATGAGATCCGCAGCCTCCTCACACTGTTGACGTGATGGGGGATGGAAGTCAAGGGGGCGTGGTGGCGCAAGATGGCTGCTCGAGACTGGCGAGAAGGGCGACGGCCACGGTATCGGCATAACGCCGTCCTCTGGCCGTGAGTCGGACCAAGCTGCCCTCGCGCTCCAAGAAGTTGTCCTCGATTAACTCGTCCACTGTTCGTGCCAAACCGCGGTATGAGAGAACGCCACTCTCATCCAGTGCGACACCGTCCGTGAGACGAAGCCCGAAGATCAAGCGCTCGCACGTCTCATGGGCGTGACTCAGTTCTTCGGTTTCCGACACTGGAAGCTGTCCGTTGCGGAGAAGGCTGTTGTAGGCGGCCAGGTTACTCACATTCCCGAAGCGTCGATTTCCCACATAGGATTGGGCGCTCGGGCCAAGCCCCAGATACCTGCCGGCGGTCCAGTGCAGACGGTTGTGCCGACTGGCGAAACCTGGGCGGGCATAGTTCGAAATTTCATATCGCCTATAACCGCTACTGGTGAGGGTGGATTCGGCGACCGCGTCCATCTCATTTTGCAGCGCCTCGTCGGGAGCGGGGACAAGCCCACGGCGAATGGCGGCTTGCAGGGACGTCCCGTCCTCAACCGTGAGGGCATAGCAGGATAGGTGGCTCGGGCTGAGAGCGATGATCTCGTGCAGCGAGGTGTTCCAACTGTGAAGCGTCTGCCCCGGGAGGCCGTACATGAGGTCTAGGTTGATGTTCTCGAAGCCGGCGTCACAGGCAGCGACGATGACCTCCTTGGTATTGAACGGGGAGCCTGGACGTCCGACCCTATCCAGTTCGGTTTGATTCATGGATTCGGCGCCGAAACTGATACGGGTGAACCCGCCTCTCCGGAGTTGTCGCAGGCTTGCCGGTGTCACCGACCCTGGATGCGCCTCAACCGTCACTTCGCCGTCCGAGGCCAGACCGAACGTGTCTTTCGCTGCCGAGAGGATTCGCGTCAGCTGATCGGGGCTGAGTGTGGTGGGGGTCCCACCGCCGAAATAGATCGAGCCGAGCGGGGAGTGATCGAAGGGCGAGGAGTCGGCGTAGAGCCGGAGCTCCGTCAGGAGTGAGTCCACGAATTCCGCTGCCGCTCGAGGGTGGTGGATCTCCAGATAAAAGGCGCAGAAGTGACAGCGCTGATGGCAGAACGGGACGTGAATGTAGAGACCCTGATCAGTGGCCGGTTGCATGATCGTTTATTCAGTGTGGGCCGGCTGAAAAATCGCGGATCATTGCCACCTCGATTTCTTCTGTCGGGGCGATCCCCCGGTTGCGGACATGGGATTTCCACGCCGGATATTCCCGCAGTGTTTCGAAGAGATTTTTCAGCAGCACCGGTTTGATCTGTGTCTCCCATTCCCGCAGCCAGGCGCGCTCATCATACGGCCCTTCATAGTCATCGGGAAATTGCGCTTCAAGACTGATGCGGAACACGAAGGATTTATCTTCCGACCACATGTGCAGACTCCCATCGGCTGACAATTGCGAACTGAATCGATCCTTACTTATAATGCGGAAAACTTCAGGGAGTATAGCCCCCATGCCCATCTTTGAATACGTCTGCCAGGAATGCAACCATCGCTTTGAGCTCATCGTGCAGGGCGGTACCGTACCGGCCTGTCCCTCCTGCAACGCCACCGCATTGAACAAGCAGTTCTCGGCCTTCGGGGTCGGGGCGACCGGCGGATGGCCGGTCACGTCCAGTTCCGGTGGCGGGTGCGGATCCTGCGGAGATCCGCGTGGTCCCGGCGCCTGTTCGATGAATTGAGCGCGACGCAGGCCAATTCATGGAACAGACTGAAGAACAGATGCGCCGCGCGATCGGGACGTTGCTGCAGTCAGATCCCCTGATCAAACTCCTCCAGGAAGTCAGGCTCGGCCGGATGAAGGCGGCTGATCCGGGGTTGCGTGCCGTGACCGAGTCATGGATGGGGGTCTACGCGCAAGTGTTGGAGTCCCAACCAGTACCGCCGGAGCTCTTGCCTCGACTGGATCCGACCCCTCGACTCCAGGTGTTGGTCGATGCCGGGGTCTTGTCCTGGGATCATGCGGGAACCCAACGCCTTCGTGACGTGTTTCAACGCTTGTCTGCTCCCGTCGGTTGACCGGCATGACTCACCACACCGTGTGGAGCGTCCTCGGCGCAGGCCTGCTTGCGCTGGTCTGTGTTGGGCCGACCGCCGCACAGGCGGAGAGCGAACTCGGTGTGCGGCCATTGCATCGCGAGTTTTCCGCCGCGCTCGCCTCGCTTCCTCCCCAGACCCAGCTGCTCCTGAAGTCCGAGTCGATAGAGAGATTCCTCACGGCGCTGGATGGGCATCCACCGGACTGGCCCACGGTGTACGGTCAAGGGCATCATGGTCCCGGCCACGACGAACGACTCTTTGCCTTGAACCGAGAACGTGATGCCGGTCGGGTGGGGAAAGACGCCCTCCACTGGATGATCGCGTTTGTCTGGCTTGGGGAGCTGTCTCGTTTTGATCAAGAAGCAGGAGGGTTTCACGTGGCGCTCGGGCCGAAGTTCACCCGGACCGGCTGGGGCGACGTGCGATTTAAACACGAGGATCTGCCCGCGACGCTGATCGCCCTGGCAGGTGGGGAAACCACCGATCTCAGAATCAGGCAACAGCAGGGTGAACGAATCGAGATTGAGGTGTTGATGGCGGGACGATTGATCGAGGAAGAATCACTCGTCTATGACTTTTCGCACGAGGCCGAGGGACAGGGATTGATCATGCCCGTGGTGCGGATTGAAGCCCTGGCCTTTGTGTTAGCAGAAGGAGCGGACCAACGTCCGTGAGAATGCTCGGGAGTGTACGGATGCCGCTTAAGGCATGTGCTTCAGGTGAGGGTACGCCTGATGGAGGCAGGTATCGCAGACGGCTTCCTTCACGGTGGAACGGGCCTGACGACGCAGATAGTCTTCAATCCGTTGCCAATACGATCCCTCGCTGTTCACGCGCTTGCACTTGGCGCAAATGTGAATGGTGCCATGGCGTGTGGTGATCTGCTCGAAGGCGCGGTCGAGTTCCGTTGTTCGTTCCAACAGTTCCTGCTCGCGGAGTTTTCTTGCATCAATCTCCTGCTTGAGGCTGAGCGCGGTAGCGACACGGGCGAGCAATTCGGCGGGAATGACAGGCTTGCGGATGTAGTCGGTCGCGCCGGCTGTATAGGCTGCTTGAATGTCCTCTGCCCCCGTGTGTGCGGTAATGATAATGATGGGGAGTCCCTGCAGCCGTTCCTCCAGCCGGATGAGCTGACAGGCTTCTAATCCGCTCATCTCGGGCATCTCGATGTCCATCAGCACGAGATCGATCCCGGATGTCGGTTTTCCTCGCCTTCCGACCCCCAGCAGTTGCAACCCTTCTCCTGCACTGGCCGCCGGAAGCAGCGGTCCGAATCCGGCGCGCTGCAAAATGGTGTGAAGCAGATCCCGTTGTTCCTGAAAATCGTCGATGATCAGAATGCTCATGTCTTCGCGCTGCTCCTCGGAGCCGTCAAGAGAGGGTCTGTCTGGACGGCCTGGTCGATTCGGGAGAGGATCACGTCCATCTCGGTAAGCGCCTGCTCGACCGAGGCACGATGGCAGGCGTTGGCTGCCAGCTCGATGTCTGCACCTGCCGTTCCGATTTCCGGATATCCATAGGAACCGGCAAGGCCCTTGATGCGGTGTCCCATGCTTTTGAGGCGGTTATAGTCTCCGTGGTCCACCGCATTCCGCATCTCTTCCAGATCAGCGCGGCGATGGGCGAGGAAAAGTGGGCGGCGTCGCGCAAGTTCCTCTTCGATGCGGGCCGTCATGTCGGTGGCTGATTGATCGAGCGTGGCCAGGCTGAGGCCGAGCTGAGCGGCGCAATAGGTCTGTACCGTTTCGAGCAACCGGCGTTGCGTCAGTGGTTTGGTCAGCAGCCCTGTGCAACCCGCTGATCGGCTCTGTTCTTGAGCCTCGTCCACGCCTTGTGCCGTCAGTGCCAGGATGGGCGCCGGCGCTCGCTGCTGCGAGGACTCCCAGGCGCGAATCAGCCGGGTTGCGGTGAATCCGTCCATGATCGGCATCTGGTGATCGATTAACACGAGATCGAAGGGGTGAGCCTTGAAAGAAGCGACAGCCTGTTCTCCGTCGGATACCACCTCGACCCGGCAGGGGGCGTCGCGCAGATAGGATCGGACCAGGATGTGCGACTCGATCGAGTCGTCCGCCAGCAGGAGGCGGATCCTGGCGAACTGGGTGGGTGTTGTAGATCGGGGAACGGGGGCGGTCATGCTGGGCCTCATGCTCACCAGCAGTATACCGGCTGAGGTGGGGAGTACCTAGAATCTCCTCAAAATATGACAAGCGGAGGTTGCGTTGGAGGAACGGAAAGGGGGGGGAGTGCATCGGAGCAGGGACACTCAGGCCGAGCCGCGTAAGCGAGGTGTCCTGTTCCAGAGCCTGCGTCGATCAGTAGCTATCGCGAGCGCAACGAAATCCGGTTCCGGAAGGTCGGCTGTCCATGGTGCCCCAATCGCGATCGGAGGTCCGCAGGCTGATCGCCGGTTTGAGCCAGGACCCTCCGCGCATGGCTTTGATGGCGCCCCGCTCTGGCCCCTGTGGGTTGGTAAGGCCTGCCGACCGATAATGGTTGGGATTGTACCAATCCTGCACCCATTCAGCGGCATTACCCGCCATATCCAAGGCACCGTAGGGACTGGCACCGGAAGGAAAACTGCCGACCGGCATCGTCAGAATTTCACCTCTCAGACCCTTTTCTTTGGAAATAGCTGCGCCTTCTCCCTTGAGCCAGAAGGCTTCCCATTGGGTGCTATCGGCGAATTGGACCGTTTTCCTGGCCCAATAACTTGCGCTGTTAGCCTGATCGAAGTCCCAGTCGTTGCCCCAAGGATAGGTTCGCCGATCGGTGCCTCGCGCGGCCTTTTCCCATTCGGCTTCCGTCGGCAACCGTTTGTTGGCCCACCGACAAAATGCCACGGCATCCAGCCAGCTCACGTTGACGACCGGATGTTGCTCGATGCCGGGTAGGGGGAGGTTGTGTTCCCAGAGGGTGAGGGCAGGGGCGGCGTTGGCTGGCGCTTGGTAGCCGGTTTCCTGGACGAATCGGGCATAGGCGGCATTGCTGACTTCGTATCGATCGATCCAAAAGGCACCAAGGTAGACCAGGCGCATGGGTTGCTCGTCCGGGAAACCGCCCTCCTCGATAGAGGTTCCCATGGCAAATTCACCGGCAGGAACCAGCACCATGTCGTCAGGCGTGCCGGCTGCCCTGACCATCTCCTGTGGTGTGAAGAGGACAAGGCAGAGCCACAATCCCGCTCCATACCACCTGCGGCTGATCGTCATGGTTTGACCAGCTTGCAGGCTTTGGCGATGCTGTCCCGGTAGGCCATCCAGAGCGTCAATCCTTGTGACACACAGGCAAGGACGGCATTCTGTCGGCGTCTGGTATCGGCATAGCCGACCACCATGGCATAGGCATCCTGGCGGTGCCCTGCCTCCACCTGTTGATGGGCACGGATGAGGTCCATGGACTGCCGGGCAATGTTGTGGTGCCGGATGAGGGGATGGGCGTTGATATAGGCTTCAATCTCCGCCTCACTTTTCGGCTTGGACGGCTCCTGAATCTCCTGGCGATCTTTGATGCTGCCTTCGACGAAGACTGCGAGTGCCGCGGCACCGACCACCCAGTCCCGGCTGGCTGTGACCTGTTCCAGCCACTTCCGGTAGCGGGCGCTGGCGGGGAGCAGCTTGGCGGTGCGGAACACCTCGTTGCGGAATCCAAGGCCCTGCATCATTTCGTTGAACAGCTCGGGATGCGAACGGCCAAAAGACAGACCACCGGTGTCCTCCTCATAAATATTCTCCGCTAACATGCGCCGGACGTCCGGCGGTGGGTTTTGGCCGTGTACCCGGGCCAGCAGCACGGGAAAGTCCCGGACATAGACCAGGAACTCTTGCTGGTAATGGAGTTTCAACTGCGCCTTGGAGATGCCAGGCCCCATGATGATGGGCCAGGCCCAGTGATGCTTGCGATCCATGATGGACAGCAGGCGCTCAAGAAATTGCGTCCGGCTCAATCGCTTCTGTGCCATGTCTTGCCTTCCTTGTTTCTTGCTGGCTACAATCACACCCGATCAGATGAACCCGCTCACCATTCAAAACTCAGACGACATTCTCAATTTCCTCGCCGAGGTCACCTTGCGCGGCAAAGGGTTCACGACCGATTGCCTGCTCGACTATGTGCTCGACGAAGGATTTACGGAACCGATCTATCTCAATGCTTCCGGCGAAGACCCGGACGCGCTCTACAAGAATCAGCCGAACGCCTGGGCGATCTACCAGATTCGCGAGTGGAAACGTGTCCTCACGGTGTCCGGCGGTCCGGGAAAAGAGCGCCGGGTGCAGATCACCGAGACCCCGTAGGTGGTTCAGGACCACGGACAGATTGGGAGCCGTTCCGTCCCGCCGCTGTTGCGGTGCGTGATCTTGCGCGGGCACATCCGCCCGAAGTCATACGCTCATTCGTCTACGTATCTGTCAGTGTATTGACCATCCGCGTGAATTGCAATGAATCACGCACTGTTCGCAGCCACGCAGGCCGGTGCGCACCGCGCCCGATCCGGTGATGGCGCGGCACCAAGTCAGCGGAGGACCACTGTGACGTCGAGCCAGCATCCTGAGAGTTCCAGCACGTTCGTGACGCTCTGTGAATCGGGTGATGTGGGGGAGTTGGCTCTGATCAAGAGTCTGCTCGACGGCAATGGGATCCCCTACGCCGTTCAGCATGAACACGTCGGCGCACTCTATCCCGGAGTGGCTCTGTTGGGGAGTCGGGTCATGGTGGAGTCGCGGGACAGGCAACGAGCGGAGATTCTGCTCAGTCGATTGGCGCTTCAGGTGCGGGAGGCAACCGGCGAGGCGGGATGATGACCCCGCTCACATCAGGAACGCATCCCGCTACGGATGCCCCTTGGGCTTGACCGGCTCTGGGTTGGTCGGGAGGGGCAGGCGCACATCCGACCCCGAGAAATGCCCGCCGATCAACTTCCCTTCTTCAAAATACAGATAGCGGTGCTTCACGACCGCCGGGCTTTCCCAATCCTCGAAGATCCATTCTTCACGTCGTAACCCGTCCTGGGTGTGGGTGACGTTCATCGTGTTTGGCGAGCCCCAGGAGTCGAGTACCTGCTTGCGATCCATACCGACCATCACACGATGGCTTTCAATATGCTTTGAAAAGTCCGGATCCAGCCAGCCGGGGACGAACCGAAAGGCAATGAGGGCTACCACGAACAGGACCAAGAACGAATTGATGATGAGCCGGACCGGCCGTTGGCGGATGAAGGGTGTCGGTTCCTCCGCCGGGGGGAGGGCTGAAACGGGACTGGCCGAGGTCGTCTGATCGGTCACGGGGCTCCTTCCGGTAACGAATGGGGCGATGCACAGGTGCTCCCGCATGCTAAACAATCGTTTTTCGGTCCGTCAAGGGATGGAATGGTGCTCGGACCTGGCCTATTGATCCTCACAACCCGTTTTCACCTGCTATGCTTAGTGGAGGACTGTGAGGTCGGCGATGACAGGACAGAGCTGGAGATGGCGGGGATGTCTGGTGTGGCTGGTGGCCGCGGCGGCTTGGCTGCTGATGTGTGAAGGCTCCCCTGCGGAGGCGGGACCGCTCTATGTGTATACGGATGCTCAGGGGCAGCCCGTCCTCACCGACAGTCTTGAACAGGTGCCTGCCGCTTTCCGGGGGCGGGTGCGAACCATGACCGGTCCTGATTCGTCGCCGGTCCAGCCTGCCGAACGGGTTGCTGCGACATCTGCTGCGACCCGCCAGAGCTCGAAGGGGGTCACCGGAGACCTGCTGGATGTGGTGGCCGCAAAATTGGGGACGCGTGCCATCAAAGGACTGACGCCCTATCAAACGGCGGTGGCGATCGTCGCAGGCACGGCGGCGGTCCTTCTCCTACTGCTGATGTCTCTCAGCGCCAACCCGGCGATTCGGGTCCTCTGCAAGTGTTGCCTGATACTCGTTGCGATCGCCGCGATCTTTCATGCGGCGGCCTTTGAGGCGCCCTCACTGGAAGCCGTGGCCGGACCCCCTCAGCAGGGCTCAGGGCAAGCCGCGGACAATATGCTGGGACGATTGAGGAATCAAACTGAGAGCAGTTACCGTGTCCAAGACGAACGGACGGCTCGCCAAGTCGAAGCAGCCGAACAACCGACGCCTTGACGGCCCTTAGTCTGCGTATGTGGGGATGGGGATCTTTTTGGCCGCCGGGGCGGGCGGAGGTTGCTGCGCGAAGGCCTTGGAGTAGGGATTCAGGACCGGTTCGTGGGTATTCCGCTGGCGGAGTTTGACCAGTGGCAGGCTCTGGGTGCTGATTTCCACACGGTCGATCGGGGCTTTCAACGTCAGTGGATCGGGCAAGCCTTGCAGGGCGAACATTTGAAACGCCAGTGACCAATCGAGCGCGTCCTTCCCCTTCTCCCGAACAATAAACCTCGCCTCCGCCGACGGCGTGCCGGAAAAGAACAACAGCATGATGTTCGACCGAAAGACCGGCGAAGCCGCGTCGTCGGATGGTTTAAATTCAGGGACGAGCTGTGGGACTTTGCTCAGCGCAACCGGGGGGGTGAATTCGACATCCACGAGTCGAACGAACAGGGGGCGTTGCTCGCTGTGGTCGTTCGGGTCGAAGGTGTAGCTGAACGAGTAGCGTACGTCCACGCCGTCGCGTTTGAACGTGTAGACATCTTCGCCGTTTTCCGGCGAGGCGACTTTTTTGAAGTACTGGTCCCAGTCGACGATGGGGTAATACGTAAAGACGCGCAATGCTGATTTGCGGTCCCGCACGGCCTGCGGCAACCCGAGCTTTTCGTGGAGCTCGGTTTGGGTGAGCCCGAGATACCCGTCGTCGAAATAGGGCTCCGCCCAGGCCAAGGGGGCTCCTGGTTTCACGACGCACATGTAGAGGAAGGAGAGAACCAGGAGGCGAGTGACTGTCTGAAACGCCATACGATGTCAACTCAGGCTCGAGCCAGACAATGATGGGCATCCTATCGGCCAGGGTATTCAATGTCAAGGCGCCGGACCAGTCATGGCTTGCTGAAAAAAGTCTGTTCCCGATATGATGCCCGCTCATTGCGCGTCCTCGACGTTGGCGGCACCCGCCGGACGTTCGAGGACAGAAAGACATAGGTAGTCATGCCGGTACATGAAGTAGACGCCTTGCTGAAAGAACGAATCCTCATCCTCGACGGTGCCATGGGCACCATGATCCAACGCTACAAACTGGACGAAGCCGCGTTCCGCGGGACACGATTTCAGCAGTGGACCAAAGACCTCAAGGGACATAACGACCTGCTGAATGTCACGCAACCGGCTGTGATCGAGGCAATCCACCGCCAATACCTCGAAGCAGGGGCGGACATCATTGAAACGAACACCTTCAACTCGCAGGCCGTGTCACTGGCTGACTACGGAATGGACGATCTGGGCTACGAGCTCTCGAAGGCTGGGGCGGAGTGCGCCCGTCGGGCTGTGGCCGGAGTCATCGCCGCGCAGCCTGCCCGTCGCTGTTTTGTGGCGGGGGCCATCGGTCCGACCACAAAGACCTCCTCGATTTCGACCGACTCGAACGATGCCGCCGCACGTGGCACGACGTTTCCGGAGTTGGTCCATGCCTATGCGGAGCAGGTTCGCGGTTTGCTCGACGGAGGCGTCGATCTCCTGCTGGTCGAAACCATTTTCGACACCCTCAATGCCAAGGCCGCGTTTTTTGCCATCCAGCAGTTGTATGCGGAGGGCGCCAGGCAGGTGCCGATCATGGCTTCGGTGACGTTTATTCAGGCCGGTAGCAATCGTGGATTTTCCGGGCAGACCGTCGAAGGATTTTGGAATTCCATTTCCCATGTGCCGCTGCTCAGCGTCGGGATGAATTGCGCGTTGGGTCCGAAGGAAATGCGGCCGCTCATCGAAGAGTTGTCGCAACTCGCGCCCATTTATGTCAGCAGTCATCCGAACGCCGGCTTGCCCAATCCGCTTCTGCCGACGGGGTTTCCCGAGACTCCGGAGTCGTTGGCCCCGCAGTTGCGCGAGTGGGCGCAGAACGGCTGGCTCAATATTGTGGGTGGCTGTTGCGGGACGACCCCCGACCATATTCGACAGATTGCCGGCGCGGTGCAGGGAGTGTCGCCCAGACGGCCCGGAAAGGTGGAGCCCTACCTGCGACTCAGTGGTTTGGAAGCGTTGACGGTCCGTCCGGAATCCAATTTCGTCAATGTCGGCGAGCGGACGAACATTACCGGGTCGCCGGCATTCTCCAAATTGATCCTGGCAGGGGATTATGACAAGGCGCTGACGGTGGCGCGCCAGCAGGTGGAAGGCGGGGCGCAGATCATCGACATCAACATGGATGAAGGCCTGCTGGACTCGAAGGCGGCGATGCAGAAATTCCTGCGTCTGCTGGCGGCAGAGTCCGACATCGCGCGCGTGCCGATTATGGTGGACAGTTCCAAGTGGGAGGTCATCGAAGAGGGCCTCCGCAACATGCAAGGGAAAGGCATCGTCAATTCCATCAGCCTGAAGGAAGGGGAGGCCAAGTTTCTGGAACAGGCCCGGCTCATCCGTCGGTACGGAGCGGCGATGGTCGTCATGGCGTTTGACGAGCGTGGCCAGGCGGATTCGCTGTCCCGACGTACCGAGATTTGCGAACGGTCATACCGCCTGCTGACCACGCAGGTCGGAGTGCCGCCGCAGGACATCATTTTCGATCCCAACATCCTCACAGTGGCAACCGGGCTGGAGGAACATAACAATTACGCCGTCGATTTCATCGAGGCGACCCGCTGGATCAAACAGCATCTGCCGCTGGCCAAAGTGAGCGGCGGGGTCAGTAATATTTCCTTCTCGTTCCGCGGCAACAATGTGGTGCGTGAAGCGATGCATGCGGCGTTTCTCTACCATGCCATTCAGGCGGGGCTCGACATGGGGATCGTCAATGCCGGCCAGCTTGCCGTGTATGAAGAGGTTCCCAAGGATCTGTTGGCGCTGGTAGAGGACGTGCTCTTGAATCGCAGACCCGATGCGACCGAGCGACTGGTGGGCTTCGCCGAAACGGTCAAGCAAAAGGGCAAGGCAGCAGTGAAAGACGATGAGTGGCGGGCAAAGCCGGTTGCGGAGCGGTTGGCCCATGCGCTGGTCAAAGGCCTCACGGACTATATCGACCAGGACGTGGAGGAGGCTCGGCAACTATCCGCTCGTCCCCTCGATGTGATCGAAGGGCCGCTGATGGCAGGCATGAACATCGTCGGCGATCTGTTCGGGTCGGGCAAGATGTTTCTTCCGCAGGTGGTGAAGAGTGCGCGCGTGATGAAAAAAGCCGTCGCGTACCTCATGCCGTTCATGGAGGCCGAGAAACAGCGGTTGGGCGCGGCCCGCGCGAACGGCAAAGTGCTGCTCGCGACCGTGAAGGGCGATGTGCATGACATCGGCAAGAACATCGTCGGGGTCGTCCTGGGGTGCAACAACTACGAAGTCATTGATTTGGGCGTGATGGTGTCCTGCGAGACCATTCTCGCGACGGCGCGGGAGAAGCAGGTGGATGTGATCGGTCTCAGTGGCTTGATCACCCCTTCGTTGGATGAAATGGTCCATGTGGCCAAGGAGATGACCCGGCAGGGGTTCGCGGTACCCTTGCTCATCGGCGGTGCCACGACCAGCAAGGCCCATACGGCCGTGAAGATCGCACCTTCGTATTCGCAGGCCACGGTTCACGTGCTTGATGCGTCACGCGCGGTTGGTGTGGTGGGGAGTCTGATCAACGCGCAGCAGCGGACGGAGTTTGCCGCATCGGTGCGCGCCGACTATGACCGGATCCGGCAGGCCCATCAGGAACGGGGATCCAAGGCGCTGGTGAGCCTGGAGGCGGCTCGAGCGCATCGATTGCCGACGGAGTGGGCAGCGGCGGATCTTCCCGTGCCCGCCTTCACCGGGGTGCGCACCATCGATCGTATGTCCCTTCGTGAGCTGGTGCCGTTCATCGACTGGACTCCGTTCTTTCACACGTGGGAATTGCGTGGGCGCTATCCCGGCATTTTGGAGGATCCTACGGTCGGTCCAAAAGCCAAGGAACTGCTGGCGGATGCCGAAGCGTTGTTGGCGGAAATCATTCGCGACGACCTGTTGACGGCTCGGGGAGTCTATGGATTTTTCCCGGCCAACAGCGTCGGTGACGATATCGAGCTTTATCGCGACCTCGATCGGCAAGAACTCGTGACTACCTTTCACACCCTCCGGCAACAGATGGAGAAGCCTGCGGATCAATTCAACTTGGCTCTGGCCGACTATGTCGCGTCCAAGGAGTCTGGGCGCACGGACTATGTGGGCGCCTTCGTCGTGACGGCAGGCATCGGTGTGGAAGCGCTGTGCGCAAAGTTTGAGAAGGACCATGACGATTACAACTCCATCATGGTGAAGGCGCTGGCGGACCGCCTTGCGGAAGCATTCGCCGAGTGGCTGCATAAACAAGTGCGAGCCGACTGGGGATACGGACGGACCGAGTCGTTGACGAACGAGGAGATGATTCGTGAACGGTATCGGGGTATCCGCCCTGCACCCGGGTATCCGGCCTGTCCGGACCATACCGAGAAACGACTCCTGTTCGACCTGCTGCAGGCGGAGTCTCGAGCGGGAGTGACGCTGACCGAATCCTTCGCCATGCTGCCGGCGGCCGCAGTGAGCGGCCTGTATTTTGCCCATCCACAGGCCAAGTATTTCGCCGTCGGCAAGATCAATCGCGACCAGGTCGAGGATTATGCGGCACGGAAGAAGCTGTCTGTGAGTGAGGTCGAACGCTGGTTGGCGCCCAATCTCAACTACGATGCCTAGCAGGAGCGGGCGATCAGTTCTTGACGGCTTCGAGAGGGGACGCGATGGTCGGGGAGACAGGCAGCCCGGCGGTGACACTGGTGAGCGCCGTTTTGATCCAGTGATAGCGTTCTTCTGCCCAGGCATTGAACGCGTCTGAATTTTCGAACACGAGTTCCCAGGCCTTGGCGGCATCCAGCAGCAACAACTGGTGCGGCTGATTCTGCCCGGGGAAATACACCACCAGCACAGCAGATTTTCCAGTCAGGCTGATGTCGGTAAAGACGTGGATCATGGCCGCCTGCGGCAGAGGAATGTCCCGCGTGGCCGCCGCGACGAGTGGCTGGTAGAGGCGGTGGAGGAAGTGCGTTGTGTCCTCGAAGGGGCAGGCGGTTCGTAAGAGCCTCGGGTTGGGGCGGTCTCCGAAAAGATTGTCGGTCAGATAGGTCGCGGCTTCCCACGTCGGCATCATGCCGGTTGACGCGAGGTTTTCACACAAATACGCGATCCAGTTTCGTGAGGCGCGGCTCATCAGGCTTCCCCCTGCTCGTGAGTGATCGCACGGTGCCGGGAGGTGGTGAGCCAGCTGGGATCGGAAAATTGATCATAGATGCGTGTGATGTCGACCATGGAATCGAAAAAGATGTCGAGCAGATCGGGGTCGAAATGTTTACCTCGTTCTTTCAGCATCAGTTCCTTCGCGTGGTCGAAGTCATAGGCGGGTTTGTACACGCGCTGCGTCGTAATGGCGTCGAAGTTGTCGGCGATCGCGGTGATCCGTCCCTCCAGCGGAATCTCCTCTCCCTTGAGTCCTCGCGGGTACCCGCTACCATCGTACCGTTCATGGTGGGTCCAGGCGATGAGGGCGGCCACTTTCAACAGTTCCGAGTCGGAGCCGGCCAGGATTCTATACCCGATTTCCGTGTGTTGGGTGATGACCTTGAATTCTTCCGGTGTGAACTTGCCGGGCTTGAGCAGAACATGATCGGGCGTGCCGATCTTGCCGATGTCATGCATGGGACTCGCCGTGCGAATGAGGTCACAGCGCTCAGGGGACAATCCATACCGGCGCGCGAGCAGTTCGCAGTAATGGCTCATCCGTTGGATATGCTGCGCGGTGGAGCTGTCGCGATATTCTGCGGCAATTGCCAGCCGTTGGATCGTCTCCTCTCGCGAGAGACGAAGTTCCTTTTCACTTCGTTCCAGCCATTCGAGGGCTTGCTGCAGGGCGATCGTTCTGGTCCGGACGACCTCTTCGAGATTTTCCCGGTGCATGGAGTTTTCGATCTCCAGCTTTCGCCGACGCAACGCGTTTGCCACGTTGATGAGGACTTCATTCGCCTCAAAGGGCTTGATGATATAGCCGAAGGCGCCCATATCCAGCGCCGCGTTCGCGAGTACGGGGCTGTCGAGGCCGGTGATCATGATGACGGCAGTCGTGGGATACTGCGTGAGGATGTGGCGGATCAGATCCATGCCCGACTCGCCGGGCATGTTCACATCGCAGAGCACCATGGCAAACGAGCCGGTTTCCATCCGTTGCCTGGCTTCGCGCGCCTCGCCGGCCAGGGTGACTTGGTAGCCGTGGGGCTGTAGCAGATAGCCTAACAGGCGGCGGATGGGTTCCTCATCGTCGACGATCAGGATGTTGCGGTTTTCGAGAATCGATTGCTGGGTGGCGACTTCACTCACGCTCGGGATGCTCATAGGCCTGGCTCGCTGGTTGAGGTAATCGAGGGTCGCTCCTGAGGGCTCTCAGGGCTAGCGTCTGTATCGGTTGTCGGGTCCTGACTCTGAAGTGCGCGGGGGCACGCTCGAATTCTGCACCTTCTGTGCCACTGACACCTTCTGACGACAGGTGGTGCCAAAGGCTCGCAGGAGGCCAACGGAAGTGATGATCCGGTTCACACCTGCATCAAGATCCTACAGACGCTTCGAGAAAAGGCGGTGACGTTGCCGTCAACTCTGACGGTCGCCCGTGAGGGGGTAGACCGATGCTATTCCCTCGCACCACATGAAAGTGGATTATACCGAGGCACGCTGTGAACGCCAGCCGAAACGTAGTTTGTGAACGTCGTCTTCATTGAGCATCGTGGATTTGCTCTTTGTGGCCCCCTTCACTATAATCCGCTCCTTTAAACTTGCAGACGATGGATGAAGGAGTGCAACGAATGGTGAGCGGGACAGGGCTGGGGCGTATCGATGGGCGGCGGCGGGATCAAATCCGGCCGGTCAAGGTGACGCGCAATTTTACGAAACACGCCGAAGGCTCCGTCCTGATTGAGATGGGCGATACCAAGGTGATCTGCACCGCCTCCATCGAGGAAAAAGTTCCACCGTTTCTGAAGGGGAAAGGGACCGGCTGGGTGACGGCAGAATATGCCATGTTGCCCCGGGCCACGCACGATCGTTCTCCTCGAGAATCGGTGAAGGGAAAGCAGGGCGGACGGACACTGGAGATTCAACGACTGGTCGGGCGGGCGTTGCGCGCCGTGATCGATACGAGTCGATTGGGTGAACGTACCATTTGGATCGACTGCGATGTCATTCAGGCCGATGGTGGAACCCGGACGGCCTCCATCACCGGGTCGTTCATCGCCCTTGCTGATGCCGTGTCTGTGCTGAAAAAACGGGAGTTGGTCAAGGTGAACCCCCTGACCGACTATCTGGCGGCTATCAGTATCGGCAAGGTCGGTGGTCATGTGATGGTGGATTTGGCCTACGAGGAAGACTCGCACGCTGAAGTCGATTTGAATTTGGTGATGACCGGTGCCGGGCAGTATGTCGAAGTGCAAGGCACGGCCGAGCGGACGCCGTTCAACAAAAAAGATATGGACGAATTCCTCGACCTTGGGTGGCGGGCGATCAGCGAATTGGTGGATCTGCAGAAGTCGCTGATCGGTGGATTAAGCTAACCATGCAGATTGTGCTGGCGACCAGGAATCAACACAAGAAACAAGAACTCGTCGCCTTGTTGCGTGGTCTTGACATCACGATTCGCACGCTTGATGATTTCCCCTCCGCACCGGAGGTTGTCGAAGACGGCAACACGTGCGAAGCTAACGCCATGAAGAAGGCTGTGGAGATCGCGCGGTACACGGGGATGACTGCGGTAGCGGATGATACCGGGCTGGAAGTTGAGGCCTTGGGCGGACGCCCGGGCGTCTTTGCCGCCCGCTATGCGGGAGAGCATGCCACCTATGAGGACAATGTCCGGAAGTTGTTGCAGGAGCTTCAGGGGGTCCCGGCTGAACGGCGAAGGGGCCGCTTCGTCACCGTCGCGGCTATTGCGATGCCTGAAGGCAAACGCTTCTCGGCGCAGGGTGTCTTGGAAGGCCTGATCGCCGAAGAGCCGGCCGGTTCCCATGGGTTCGGGTACGATCCCGTGTTTTTCCTGCCGGAGTATCATCAGACTCTGGCGCAATTGTCGCCGGAAGTGAAAAACCAAATCAGCCATCGTGCCCGAGCCTTTACCCAGGCGAGGACGCTGTTGCAGCGTATGATGGCCGAACAGACCTCAGTCGGGGCGTAGCGCAGCTCGGTAGCGCGCCTGCTTTGGGAGCAGGATGTCGGAGGTTCAAATCCTCTCGCCCCGACCAACCCTAGCCTACAGACCTCAGGTGGATTGTTGGCCCAGTCAGGTCGACGCTCGCGGTGCGTGGACGTGACTGAGGTCGATATCAGCCACACCTACTGACGTCGTGTATCCGACCAGTTATCGTTCCCAGTCTAGCCGGATCACGTAACAGCGGTTCACCTAGGCCGATCCCTCATCGCAATCAGGTTTCTTGACCAATCAATATTCGTTGATGTATGGTGACGGCATGATCGCCATACGTGACAAAGATGTCTCGAGCGCCGCTGCCGTGTGTCATGCGCTTTCCGACGAGACGCGGTTGCGTATTCTGCAGCAGCTTCATGGGGGTGAACAATGCGTGTGTGATCTCACCGACGCGTTTCAGACTGGTCAGTCTCGACTTTCCTTCCACTTACGGGTCCTGAAGGAGGCGGGATTGGTGCTCGATCGACGCGAGGGGCGTTGGATGTATTACGCCTTGAACCGAGAGGGGCTCCAGGTGCTGGAAGAGTTTCTCGGTGTCTTGAAGACGGAGACGAAGGGCGCCGGGCGAACACACTGCTGCGAGTGATTTTTTTGATCCAACACATCAATAATTATTGATTAGAGGTGATGCCATGCAAGATGAGAAGTCGCTCAAGGAGATCATTCAAGCCGAATACGGTCAGGCCGCTCGTCAGGCCACACGGGGAAAAGCCTCATGTTGCGGGTCCGGCAGTATTCTGGAGGACGGCAAGTTGGATCCGATTACCCAAAATCTGTATGCGACAGAGGAGACCGACGGCCTCCCCCCAGAAGCCCTTGTGGCTTCCTTTGGATGCGGAAACCCGACGGCATTAGCCACGATTCAATCAGGGGAGACGGTGTTGGATCTCGGCTCCGGTGGTGGGATCGACGTATTCCTTTCGGCTCGCCGAGTGGGCCCCACCGGAAAAGTGTATGGACTGGATATGACGGACGACATGCTCGCCTTGGCACGGGAAAACCAGCGCAAGGCTGGTGTCACCAATGTGAAGTTTCTCAAGGGCGAGATCGAAGACATCCCTCTGCCGGACAATTCGGTGGATCTGATTATCTCGAACTGCGTCATCAACCTCTCGTCTGACAAGTCGCGCGTCTTCAACGAAGCGTTTCGGGTTCTCAAACCCGGAGGGCGATTGGCTGTGTCGGATATCGTCGTGCGTGGGGCCATCCCACCAGAAATCCGCCACAGTGTGGAACTTTGGGCCGGGTGTGTCGCCGGAGCATTGGATGAGGAAGACTATCTGGCGCGACTTCGTGCGGCTGGGTTCGACCAGGTGAATCTCGAACCCACGAGGATCTATACGGCAGACGATGCCCGGGATTTCATCCTCGGGGCGGGATTGGATGCCGACGTCGTGGCCAAGGCCGTCGACGGAAAGTTCCTGAGCGGCTTCATCCGCGCCACCAAGCCCCTCGCTGAGAGGTCCTGTTGCAGTCCGAGTTGCTGCTCCTAAGGCGGTGCAGGAGGGGACAGGAAGAGGCGTCCCCATGGCGTTGGTGCTGTGTGCACCTATTGTCGGGCTGTTGGTGAGCAGCGCGTCGTCGCTTAGCGTCCCGTATGCTGTTCATTGGTGTTCGGTCCTGGCATGTATCGCCAGTCCGCAGTCAGAGGATCGATCGCCTGCGTTGTACTCATTCAGCAACACAGCGAGCAACGGTCCACGGAGACGTTTCTCCCGCGCCGTTTTCCCATCACGATCACGGCATTGATGCTGATCCTGGTGCTGATTTTCGCATACATTGTCGTGAAGGCGTGACAGGTCCTCCTGATCGCCGTGCCGATCCTGCTGCAGATCTATCTGAATGCGTCGCTCGCCTATCTACACAGGCAGAATGCAGGGGGCTCTATTCCGTCGCGGCGCCGGGGGCGTTGATCGGGCAAGTAACGTATTTGAGTCGGCCGTGGCCACGGCCATTGTGTTGTACGGGGCGGAATCCAGTGCTGCACTAGCCATGGTGTTGGTGTGCTCGAGGAGCCTCCCGGAATGCTGTTGGTCTGTCGATAGTGCAATCGGACTCGTCACCGAGTTGTCCTGGAGGTGAAGGCATGAAGAAGCGCGTCTTGTTCCTATGCACGGGCAATTCAGCCCGAAGTCAGATGGCGGAGGCGTTGCTTGGTCTGATTGCCGGAGATGACTTCGAGGCCTCCAGCGCAGGTACGCATCCAGCCGGGCTGAACCCCGTTACGGTTGAGGCCATGCAGGACGTCGGTGTGGATGTCCGCCAGTATAGATCGAAGCACGTCAATGAGTGCATGAGGCAGCCATTCGACTATGTCATCACCGTGTGTGATCGCGCCAAGGAGACCTGTCCCGTATTTCCGGGTGCACGGAATATCCGCAATTGGTCGTTTGATGATCCGGCCGTTGCCCCGCCGGATACGCGATGGGCAGTCTTTCGTCGGGTACGTGACGAAATTGCAGACCGGATCTGTCGTTTCCTGATTGAAGAGTGCCAGCTAGCCCCGGCCTCTATCCGTTGTTATCGATGCTGAGTCGTCTCCGTTCCCGGACCGGCGCGGGATGATGGTGATCCACAAGCTGCTTCCTCCCAGCTTGCCGGGCGACTGCTGACATCACACCTCCTTGGTTCTTGGGGGCCGTTTCCTGATCCCTTCGCGAGCAGGTCGCACTCGAGGAGTCCTGGAATCCCGCCCCGTCTTCTTGTATAAGTGAAGGCGACTGGCATGCAGAGCTGGCTCATGCGCGTCGTCAGGTTCATGAATCGCTTCAGCAGCACCGGCTAGGAACACCAGGAGCATCGTCGAGGGTAGTCGATCTCCGGGGTCATTGATACGTCACGTGCGCCCGTAGCTCAGTCGGATAGAGCATCAGCCTTCTAAGCTGAGGGTCGCTGGTTCGATTCCAGCCGGGCGCACCACAAAATCAATAAGTTGTGAAGTAGCCCCTCCAAGGTTACTTAGACCACTCCCGGTTTTACTCCCGGTTCGCACTTCGGCCTGACTTTCTCGAGGCGAAGCAAACAAGCTGCCCTTGGCTACGGTCTCCTGCATGAAGCCGGGCGTCAGATGGCTGTACCTCGCCGTCGTTTTGATGTCGCGGTGTCCTAAAAGCTGCTGCACGCCGTAGAGACTCGCGCCGGATAATACCCGCCGGGTGGCTGCCGTATGCCTCAGGGAGTGCCAGCTTGCGCCAACGATTCCGGCTCTCCGTAGCGCTGGGTCAAAGTGCCATCTGACAAATGAGCGTGCGTCTAGAGGTTTGAGCGGGTCTTTACCGGGGAATACGAAAGGGGACCTCGTGAATGAATCCCACCGGGAGAGTAGCGCACAGACCCCCTCTGTCAATGGCACATAACGGCTTTTCGAACCTTTGGGCATCGGTAAGTTGAGGACCCGATTATCCATGTCGATCTGCGACCATCGCAAATTAAACTGTTCCGATCGTCGCAACCCCGTTTCAATCGCAAATGCGACTATTTCCCAGACTCGCGGCTCCATCAAGTCGCGGAGGCGAGCAATTTCGTCGTCAGTGAGAAACCGGGTTTTGATGGCCTCTGGAAAGAATTTCACGCCGCTCATAGGGTTGCGGTCAATCTTGCCGTCATTCACCGCCAGCGTGAGGACATGCCTGAGATAGGAGAAATATCTATTGATAGTCGGTGGCGCCTTGCGCCTGGTTCCGTTAGCCTTCTTCAAGTCGTAACGTGCCTTCAGTTGTGCCTGAATCCGTCGTAAGTCTTCCGTAGAGATGTCCCGCAGGGTTCGCTTCCCTAACAACAGTGACCAAAACCTGCCATACCGTCGTGAATTGGCGACGCTTCGATTTGAACAACCCTCAAGATGGCGAGTAATCCACGCTCGTAACGTGACCTGTTTGGTCTGCTTATACTTCTCTGGGAAGTAGGTTCCTTCACGCGCCTCGGCCTTGAGTCGGCCATACAGTGCTTTCGCTTGGCTCTTGTTGGTGGCACGGAACCATTTTTCCCGACCGTTCATGGTGAGTCGTACCCACCACTTCCCGGATCCCGCCGGCTTTTCGACGATGCCTCTATCCTTTCCCGCTTTTCTTGCCACGGTGGCTCTCCTTTCGCTCCCCGGTCTTCTGGGCCTCGCGCCACTTTCTCGCCGCGACGCGGTTCTGGCAGCGCGGCTGGCAGTATAGCTGGTCGCGTCTGATCGCTAAATAGATCTTGGTGCATTCCGGGCAGCGCCGAATGTAGTCCCCGGACTGGGCCAAGAGGTGCACAAAGCGGTACTCAAACTCCTTCGCCTTGCGTTTCGCGCTCACGAAGATGGTCCCGGCCTCATCGGAGCCCTCACCCGGCGATACGACGACCAGTGTCATCTGTGGAAAGGTGAAGGCGGTGTATCCTTCATGCCAGTAGAGTTCTAACTGCTTCAGGACTATAGCCTGAATGTCCTGACCTTCTTTGCGACTGGGTATTGTCTGATAGTTCTTCGCATGAGGTACCCCTTCCACGCTCCAGCCGCTTTCCGGGGCCACCATCCCGCCGTATCGGTCCCCCGTCTCGTCGACAAAGGCCGCGACCTCAAACGCCACCAGCGTCCATTCGGTCGGTGTCAGGGCCTCTAGGTCCGTTTGCAGGAACGTGAGCAGCCACCCGACGGCGCCATCCGGCATCGTGCGGATGCGCTCAATCGCTTTTTCGTATTCCTGTTGGAAGTCCTGCTCGGCTTTTCCCTGTGCCCTCATGCCTTCCGCTCCTTTTCCATGCCAAACCCTCCTCGTATGCCTAATCCCAACACCACCGAAAAAAGTGTCGTGCGAAAGGGCCGTCTCCACCGGAATTTGTTTGGCAAGTGTACCTCCTCCTTGTTAATGCCTGTCAAGAAAAATCACGCCTAAAAAATAATAAGCGTGATCTCTCCACAACCATTCTTTCAAGGAGGTGCCAGATGGTTAGTACAAAATTGATCACCATTCGAGAAGCCGCGAACCGGTTAGGACTCAAGGAAAGCACAATCAGGAAATACATCCTGAAACGGCAGATTGCCTATGTGAAGCCGTCCGTGCGAGCCGTCCGGATTCCTATTGAGGAATTGGAGAGGATCTTGTCTGCCGGCCTTCGTCCGGCCATTCCTCAAACGGAGGCTGCTCGATGAGCCGCTGGAAGGAGTTCCGGCGGGAGCCAGTCGCCGGCGAATGGACGAGGAAGCAAAAGCGGGGTTATCACCGGGTCAGGTCGTTACTGTGGTTCTGGGAATGCCACCAGTTCCAAGTCCTCTGGGTCACGCTCTCCACGGCAGAAGGCGGGGATGCGGAGAAGCTGACTTATCACCATAAGCAACTGCGTCAACGGATCGAGCGCCAGCTGGGGTTTCAGGGGTTAGAGTATTACCAAGTTCGAACGGAAGAAGGACATGGCGTGCTCCATATCTTCTGGGCCTGGCGCGTGCCAGACGGGGAACGTGCGCGACGGTTCTGGATCTCCCAGGAATGGCTCTCGGCGCAATGGCAAGCGCTCCATGGGGCTCCCGTCGTCTGGATCAAAGCCTATCAGCCCAGCCATCGTTCCCGAAACCGTCTGAGCCGCTACGTCATCAGCCAATACGTCCAGG
>WBZQ01000612.1_pt1 | contig 27758 bp, 29 predicted proteins | sample 5204251 | NCBI WGS metagenome assembly WBZQ01 (sample SAMN12412402, study PRJNA552823) | activated sludge metagenome | isolation source: activated sludge from nitrification reactor of wastewater treatment plant... | place: USA: Virginia | collected 2017-09
CGGCTCCAGGAGTACCTGCATGGCTCAGTGATCAACCGCATCGTCCGACTGGCCGCCGGCGACTTCGACGTGGCCGTCATCGGACGGGAGGGCCCGTCGTCACCGTGGCGGCCCCCCGCCATGCGGCTGCCGAGCGCACTGGCCCCGCGGCGGCGATGGGCGGGAGTCGTCATCGCGGCGCTGCTGATCGTCGTCCTCACCCCGATCCTGACGGCCGTTGACAGCAACCGGGTGTTGCCCACCGCATTGCTGCTCTATCTCGCGGTCGTCGTCGTGGTTGCTGCCGTCGGTGGTCTCGGCCCAGCCCTGGCCGCCGCGATCGTCTGCTTTGGCATGGCGAACTGGTTCTTCACGCCACCGGTCCATGCCTTGTCGATCGACAAGATCGAGGACCTGGTGGCGCTGCTCGTCTTCCTCGGGGTCGCGGCGGTTGTCAGCGCATTCGTCGAGCTCGCCGCGCGCAGGTCTGCGCAGGGTGCGGCGGCACACGCCGAGGCCGAGGCACTCTTCCGCATCGCCGGCCATGTGCCGATCGATCGTGCCCTGGACGGCCTGGTCCGAGCATTCGCACTCAGCGGTGCCGCTGTGCTCCACAAGACGGAGACCGGGTGGGTGGTGGATGCCGCAGCCGCAGATGCACCAACATCGCCCGACCACGCGGCAGCCACGCTCGAGCTCGACCCATCGCATGTGCTCGTCACGAAGGGGGCCGTGTTCCGCGGCAGCGACAGTCGCGTCGTCGCTGCGTTCGCCAAGCAACTCGCGGCGGCCATCGAGATGAGAGAGCTCGAGGACGAGGCCGGACAGGCGGATGCACTGGCGCGCTCGAGCGAGCTGCGGGCCTCTCTGCTGGCCGCCGTCTCGCACGATCTGCGCACGCCGCTCGCGGCCGTGCGGGCCGCCGTCACCAGCCTGATGGAGACCGACGTGCACTGGTCGAAGGCCGAGGTCGATGACTTCCTCGCCACGATCGACACCGCGGCGGCGCGGCTCGACGGCCTTCTTGGCAATCTGCTCGACATGAGCAGGATCGAGACTGGGGCACTGACCCTCACCAAACGCGCAGTGGGGCTCGATGAGGTGCTGCCTGTCGCCCTCCACATGCTGGGCCTCCCCGACGACCAGGTCGAGATCGCGGTGAGCGAGTCGCTTCCGGCGGTAACTGCCGACCCCGGGCTGCTCGAGCGCGTGCTCGCGAATGTGATCGCCAACGCGGCTGCACATTCACCACCCCATCAACCCGTGCGCGTGGCCGCGGAGGCAATCAACGGGAACGTCGAGGTTCGCGTGGTGGATCGCGGTCCCGGCATTCCCGTCGCCGACCGGGAGCGCGCCTTCGCTCCCTTCCAACGCTTCGGCGACGCGCGCGGCGGGGTGGGCGGCGTCGGGCTGGGACTGGCGGTGGCCAAGGGCTTCGTGACGGCGATGGATGGCACCATCGATATCGAGGACACCCCCGGGGGTGGGGCCACGCTGGTCATCGTCCTCAAGGCGGCGCCATGAACCGCATCCTCGTCGTCGACGACGAGCCGCAGATCCTGAAGGCCCTGGGCACCAATCTCGCGGCGCGGGGATACACGGCGGACCTCGCCCCGACCGGCGAGGCGGCGTTGGAGCTCGCGGCCCGCCATCCGCCCGACGTCGTGATTCTCGACCTGGGACTGCCCGGAATCGGCGGCATCGACGTGATCGCCGGCCTCCGCGCCTGGACGCACGCGCCGATCATCGTCCTGTCGGTGCGTGGCGAGGAATCGGACAAGATCAAGGCGCTCGACGCGGGCGCGGACGACTACGTCACGAAGCCGTTTGCCATGGGCGAGCTCCTGGCGCGGCTGCGCGCGGCGCTGCGACGCGTCCTGCCGGACGCCGACATCGCCATCATTCGCACTCCCGCGTTCACGATCGACCTGGCCGCCAAGCGAGCCGAGACGCCGGCCGGGGTGGTGCGGCTCACCCCCACGGAATGGCACATCGTCGAGATGCTCGTGCGGCACGAGGGGAAACTCGTGACCCAGCGACACCTGTTGCAGGAGGTGTGGGGTCCGCGCTACGAACGCGAGACGAACTACCTGCGCGGATTCATGGCGCAGATCCGCCGCAAGCTGGAACCCGAGCCGGCGCACCCCCGGTACTTCATCACCGAACCGGGCGTTGGCTACCGCTTCGAGGACGGCTCCGTCGCAGGCTGACGGCGCGGTCCCGGATCGTCGCGATCGCCCCGACGTGGTACTTTGACCTGACACCTGCTCGGGGGGCCGATACGGCTTAGATCCCATTGGGGGACGACCCGAGAACCTGAACTCGGTAATGCGAGCGGAGGGAAGCGGGATGATCATGGAAATTCAGGTGTTGCCGACCCCTGCGGGCACGGCGACGGATACCTACGCCCACGTCGATGCTGCGATCGGCGTGATCGCAGCGAGCGGTCTGCCCTACGAGGTCGGCCCGCTGGGCACCAGTGTGGAGGGAACCGCCGACGAGCTGTGGTTCCTGGCTCGCGCCGTGCACGAGTCGACGCTCGTGGCGGGCGCCGCATCGGTGGTCACCATCCTGAAGGTGGCCGACGCCGCGCAGGCGCCGCCCACCATCGCCGGCCTCGTCGACAAGCACCGCGCGGCCCCGTGAGCGTCGTGCTTCGCCGCATCGCCCCGCCAGTGACCCTGTTGGCACTGATCGTCGGCGCCTGGGAGGCGTGGATCCAGGTGGCCGGCGTCGACCCGGCCGTGTTTCCCGCGCCCTCGCGTGTCGCGGCCGCCCTGGTGGACCAGGGGGGCACACTGATCGGCCACGTCGGCACGACGATGGCCGAGACCGCGATCGGCCTCGTGATCGGCACGGCGCTCGGCGTGGGCGTGGCGATCGTGATCGCCGGCTGGCCGCTCGCGCGCCGGGCCGTCGAGCCGCTGCTGGTCGTCCTGCAGACGATCCCGCCCATCGTGCTGGCGCCGATCCTCGTGCTGGCCCTGGGGTTCGGGTGGGCGCCGCGCGTCGTCGTGGTGGTGCTCGTGGTCTTCTTCCCCGTCGCAGTGGCTGCGGCCGGAGCGTTCCTGGCCACCGACCCCGCGCGCCTCGATCTGGTGCGCTCGTTCGGCGCCACACGCTGGGAAGCCTTCCGCACCGTCACGCTGCCCGGCTCGCTGCCGGCGATCTTCGACGGCCTGCGCATCAGCGCCGCCTACGCCGTGGGCGCCGCCGCCGTGGCCGAGCAGATCGGCGGGGCACAGGGCGGGGTGGGCCTCTTCATCGCTCGCTCGCAGCGCAACTTCCGCGCCGACCAGGTGCTGGCCGGAGTCGTCGTGATCGCCGTGCTCTCGCTTGCCGTCTACGGGCTGGTGGGCTACGCCGCCCGCCGTGCCACCCCTTGGACCCGTATCGCCGCGGAGGCCGCATGACGCGGCGCCTGCTTGCACCGATCCTGCTGCTGGCGATCGCGGTCGTGCCGTCCGGATGCGGCAGCGGTTCGAGCGCGTCGACGTCGCCCGCGAAGGCGCAGAAGGTGACGTTGGTGCTCGACTGGACGCCGAACACGAACCACTCCGGCGTGTACCTGGCAAAGCAGAAGGGCCTCTACGCCGATGCCGGCCTCGACGTCACCATCATCGAGCCCGACGCCTCCGGCGCCCTGCCACCGCTGGCCGCCGGACGTGCCGAGTTCGCGTTCAGCGCGGCCGAGCAGCTGCTGCCCGCACGCGCGCAGGGCTCGAAGCTCGTATCGGTGGCCAGTGTCATGCGCACCAATACCAGTTCGCTGGCGGCACCGGCCGACCGTCGCATCACACGCCCCAAGGACCTGGAGGGCAAGACCTACGCCGGGTTCGGCGGCGAGCTGGAGCGACCGTTGCTGGAGGCGCTGATGCGCTGTGACGGCGGCGACCCCACGAAGCTGAAGTACGTGGAGGTGGGCGAGGTCGACTATGCCGTCGGCTTCCGCAAGCACCAGTACGACACCGTGTGGATCTTCGACGCCTGGGACGGCATCCGGATGCGCGAGATCCAGAAGCTGCCGATCAGCACCATCCCGTTCCGTGACTGGCTGCAGTGCATCCCCGACTGGTACACCCCGCTCATCGCCACCCGCGAGGACCTGCTGACCAAGCATCCCGAGATGGTGCGCACATTCCTCGCCGCCACGGCCAAGGGCTACCAGGAGGCCGCGGCCGACCCGCAGGCCGCGGCGAACGCCATCTCGTCGCAGGTGGGTGAAGCCGACCCGGCACTGCTGGCGGCCTCGGCGAGGTACATGGCGCCGTTCCTGACCGACGCACGGGGCGGGTGGGGCTTCCAGGAGCCGGCGGTGTGGAGCGCCTTCAATGCCTTCCTGCAGAAGAACAGGCTCACCACCGTTCCCGACGTGGGCGCCGCGTTCACGAACGACTTCCTGCCCACGAAGTGAGCGGTGCGGTCGCCGTTCAGGCGCTGGCCCACCGCTACGGCGAGGTCGAGGCCGTCGCCGACGTCAGCCTGTCGGCGGCTCCCGGCCGCGTGGTGGCGCTCATCGGCCCGACCGGTTGCGGCAAGTCCACGGTGTTGCGGGTACTTGCCGGCCTGATCGTGCCGGTGAGCGGCGCCGCCACCATCGACGGCGCCTCGGTGATCGGCCGGCCCGGCTGTGCCGGCTACATGCCGCAGGCGGACACGCTGCTGCCGTGGCACTCGGCGCTCGCCAACGCCACGTTGGGAGCGACGATCCGGGGCGCCGACCGCGTCACGACGACGAGCCGGGCGCGCGACCTGTTCGTGCGCTTCGGGCTCGCCGGCTTCGAGGACGTCTGGCCATCGCAGCTGTCAGGCGGTATGCGGCAGCGGGTGGCGCTGCTGCGCACAGTGCTCACCGATCTGCCGGTGATGTTGCTGGACGAACCGTTCGGCGCCCTCGACGCCATCACTCGCCACGACCTGCAGGGCTGGCTGGCCGAACTGTTGCGCGATCAGCCGCGCACCGTGCTGATGGTGACCCACGACATCGACGAGGCGCTGCGACTGGCCGACACCGTCGTTGTCATGTCCCCGCGTCCAGGACGCGTGGTGCGGACCATCACGATCGGCCTGCCACGCCCGCGATCGGTCGCACAGCTGACACAGGATGAGTTCGGCGTGCGAAAACGGGAGATCCTGGGGCTGTTGGAACCGGAATGAACCGGTAGTCTTCCGTGAAGTGACAACTGTGGCCTATAGCTGGGAGTTCACCCTGCTCAGACGTCCGCCGGGCACGCAGAAGGCGCGTGTGGCCGGACGGCTGGTCATCGAGGCGCCCAGTGCCGACGACGCCCGCAAGCAGGCGCAGCGTGCACTCGCCGAACGTGCCCTGGCCGACGCCGCCGCGTGGTCGCTCGGCGTGCTGAAGCCGCTCACTCCGAAGGCGCCCGGCACCAGCCAGTTCGACGTGACCTTCGCCATCTGGGAGGCCACTGACGATCGCTTCGTTCGTCGGGACGTGCATCACGCGGAAGTGTGGGCCGAGGACGCCAACACCGCCCGGCGCATCGCTCAGCAGGACGTGCAGGCCACCGAGGGCTACGACCCGGCCTGGCGCATCCGCTCCGTGGCCGTCATCGGCCGCCGGCCCCTGCGCCGCCGCCGCCCGGCGAAGTGAGCGACCAGGCCGTCCGCCCGCTCCTCATCGGCGGCGAGCGGGTCGCGACCGCCGAGACCATGGCGGTACATGCCCCGCGTGACGGACGCCTGCTGGGCAACGTCGCGTCAGCCGGCGTGGCAGAGGTCGATCGTGCGGTGCGCGCAGCCCACGGTGCCCGCACCACGTGGGCGGCAACCCCACCGCTGGCCCGCGCCGATCTCATCGAGCGCTTCGGGCGCCTGCTCGACGCACACGCCGACCGCATCGCCACGCTGGTCGCCGACGAGGTCGGCAAGCCCGCACCGGAGGCTCAGGCCGAGGTCGCCCGCGCCTTCGAGGTGACCCACCACTTCGCCGGCGAGGCCGCACGGTTGTGGAACCACCACCTACCGGCCGACACGATCACTACCGGCAGCACCGTGCGCCCCGAACCCGTCGGCGTCGTGGCCGCCATCACCCCCTGGAACTTCCCGGTGGCGCTGGTGATGTGGAAGCTGGCCCCTGCCCTGGCCGCCGGGTGCACGCTCGTCATCAAGCCGGCCCAGGAGACGCCACTGTCGGCGTGGGAGATCGCGAACCTGGCCCAGGAGGTCGGATTCCCGCCCGGCACGGTCAACATCGTCACCGGCGACGGCCCACTGATCGGCGAGGCCCTGTCCACCCATCCGCTGGTGGCCAAGGTCGCGTTCACCGGGTCGCGACGGGTGGCCGAGCAGATCGCGGCGTGGACCGCACCGCGCCTGAAGCATCTGAGCCTCGAGCTCGGCGGCCACGGCGCGCTGGTCGTACTGCCGGACGCCGACCTCGATGTCGCGGTGGACGTGGCCGCCGTCCAGGGCTACGTGAACACCGGGCAGGCGTGCTACGCGGTGAACCGCGTGCTGACCACGCCCGAGACGACCGGAGCGTTCCTGGAGCGGTTCCGGGCCCGGTTCGCCCAGGTGCCCCCGGGCGTGATGACCACCGACCGCGGCCTCGTTCGCCACCGGGAGTTCATCGCCGACGCCCGTGCGCACGGCGCGACCGTCGAAGGGGGCGGCGACGAGAACGGCTGGGTGAGCCCGGCACTCATCACCGGCGCCGGACCGGGCAGCCGCATCGCCGACGACGAGCCGTTCACACCGATCGTCGCCGTGATGGAGGTGCCGGACGTCGCGGCGCAGATCGCCGAGGCGAACCGCCCCGACTACGGCCTGGTGAACTATCTGTGCGGCGCCGACCACCGCCGGTGCCTGCAGACCGCGGCGGCGCTGAAGTCCGGCACCGTCGCGATCAACGGCTGGCGGGTGGTCGTGCCCCACGCGCCGTACGGCGGCTGGCGCGGATCAGGTTTGGGCACCGAGCTCGGCCGCCCCGGCCTGGAGGCATTCATCCGCTGGCAGCACCTTCGGGTGCTGGCCTGACCTCGCCGGCCCGATGCACGCGTCGGGCGTAGACGAGTTGCTCCACCTTGGGACGCGCCCCGAACAGGCCGCTGTCGCCCACGCCGCCCACCACGAAGTGCGGGTCCTGGTAGAGGGGATGCTCGTTGACGATCACGCGCGCGGCCCGCAGGCGCGACACGATGGACTCGCCGTGACCGAAGACGCTGGCACCCAGGCCGTGCACGTCGGCGTTGGCGAGCTCCAGTGCGTCCTCGGCATCGGCGGCCAGCATGAGGCCGCGCAGCGGAGCGAAGCTCTCCTCGCTCCACAGGATGGTGGCCTGCGCCGCCCGCGGCAGCAGCACCACCGTGGGTGTGAAGAACGGCCCCTGCTCGCCGTGCCCCGCCACGATCTCGCCGCCCAGCGCGATGGCCTCGGCCAGCGCGGTGCGGGCGCGCCCCGCGCCGGAGCGCTCCCCCATCGGTGCCACGTCGGTGTCGTCGCGTCCCGGGTCGCCCACGCGCAGCTTCTCGACCTCGGCACGCAGGAGCGGTTGGAAGTCGGGCCACACGCGCGACTCCACGATGATGCGCTTGGTGGCCATGCACAGCTGCCCGGCGTTGGTGAACGCGCCGATGGCGATGGCCTCGGCGGCGTATTCCAGATCGGCGCCCACCAGCACGAGCGCCGGGTCGTTGCCCGAGGCCTCCGGAATGTAGGGGCGCAGCGGCACTCCCCGCGCGTAGGCGTCCGACAGGCGCGCCATGTGTCGGCGGCAGGTGGCGGTGGAGCCGTGCGCCACCACGGCATGCACGCCCGGATCGGCGATCATGCCCTCGGCGTCCTCGGGTTCCATCGTGCAGATCTGGATGGCGTGGGCCGGCCAGCGATCGGACAGGGTCTCGAGCACCAGTCGCGAGGTGGCGGCCGCGCGGCGCGAGGGTCGGCAGATGATCGTGTTGCCGCCGACCAGTGCCGAGATGGCCACCACGGTCGGCACCCACACCGGCGAGTTCGCGGCATGCCACCCGAACACCACCCCGTAGGGTGCCCACTCGAGCATCGTGGTGCCGGAGACCGCCGGTACCATTCGCGGGCGGATCGCGTCGGCGAGCGTCGGCATGGCATCCATGACCCTCAGGGCCGAGTCCAGCTCGCGGTTGGCGAACCCAATGGTCTGCCCGGTTTCCCGTACTGCCTCACCGACGATCATCGGCCCGGCCTCGGCCAGTTTGTCCCGACACTCGCCGACGAGTGCGAGCCGGTCGTCAAGCTCCATCCGTGCGACATGGCGCTGTGTCTGCGCGGCGCGGGCGATCATCTGGGCGCCGTCGGCAGAGGTGCTCACGACGGGTGAGTCTACCGCCATGGCGCGCGCGTACATCGCGCAGGGTGAGCGTTGCCACGTGCAGCGCGTCTTCGGCGCGTTGATCGACCTGCAGCCGCTCGTCTGGGACGAGGCGGGCCTGGTGTGCGCCCCGTGGATCGCGCCGCAGCTCGCCGCCGCCGCGCTCGCCTCCTGCCCGCTGCCGCTGGTCCCGACAGCCGCGCCGCCGGTGGTGCCCGACAGCCCCGCCCGTCTCGTGGCCGGCTGGTACCGGCGCAGCGACCTGCACGTGCCCGCCCCCAGGGGGCTGCGTGAGCTGGTGCAGGTGGCGGGCGAGGGCTTCGGACCGGCCGACCACCCCACCACGGCCCTGTGCCTGGCCGCGATCGACGGGCTGCCCGCCGGCGCGGCGATCGACGTCGGCTGCGGCTCGGGTCTGCTCGCCCAGGCGTGGGTGGCTTCCGGGCGGGGCCCGGCGCTCGGCATCGACGCCGACCCGCACGCCGTGCGCCAGGCGTCGGCGTCGGCGGCCGCTGCCGGGCGAGTCGCCGTGCCGACCTTTACCGTCCGGCACATCGAAACCCTCGATCCAGCCGAGCTGGCCGACCGCATCGTCCTCGCCAACCTCCCGCCCGTCGCACAGGCCGCGCTGCAGACACGCCTGACGATCCCGCCGCTGGCGCTCGTGGTGTCGGGCACGTCGCGCGCCGATGCCCGCCCCATGGGCGAGCACGCCCGACGCCTCGGGATGCGACCGGTGCGGATGCTGCGGCGCGGCCGGTACGTGTGCCAGGTCTGGGCGCGCCGGTGAGCCGGACCGCCCGTACGTTCGTGGTGCTCGTACTGTTTGCGATCGGCACGAGCCTCATCACCCCGCTCATCCCGCTCTACAAGCGCAACCTCGGCTTCGGTGACACCGTCGTCACCCTGTTCCTGGTGTGTTACGTCATCGCGCTGGTGCCGTCGATGCTCACGCTCGGTCAGCTGTCGGACCGCATCGGGCGTAAGGGCGTGCTGGCGGGCGCCATCCTGATGCTGGCCGCCGCACAGGTTGTGCTGGTGACCGAGCCGCCGCTCGCCGGGCTGCTGATCGCGCGCGCGATGCAAGGGTTCGCCACCGGTGCTTTCTTCGGCACCTGCACGGCCTTTCTCGTAGAGCAGACCCCGCCGGCGAAGCGGGGCGCGATCGCGGTGCTCTCGTCGGTGTCGGTGCGCGGCGGCCTCGCGCTCGGTCCGGGGTTCGGCGGGGTGTTCGCCGAGTACCTGCCGCATCCATTGCGCCTGCCATTCGCCATCCACCTCGGCGCACTCGCGGTGGCGCTCGTCTTGCTGCTGCTGCTGCCCGAGACGGTGGCGCGCGGACCGCAGCGGCGCCTCAGCCTGCGCATCGAGGTTCCGGCCGCAGAGCGTGCGGTGTTCTGGCGCGTGCTGGTGCCGTCGGGGATGTTGTTCAGCCTGTTCGACGGCGTCTGCCTGTCGATCGTGCCCGTGTTCGAGGTGCAGGACCTCGGCGTCACGAACTACGCACTGGTGGGTGCTGCCGGCTTCCTGGTGCTGATGGCGGGGGCGGTGGCGCAGCTCGTGCTGCGGCATCTGCCGCCGACGCCGGCGATCGGTTGGGGCCTGGTCGTCGCCTGCGTCGCCTTTCTCGGCGTCGTGGTGGGCGCGCCGCTCAAGTCCGCGACCGTCGTCTTGGCGTCCGTCACGCTGACCGGTGCGGCATGCGGGCTGGTCTTCAAGGGCGGCGTCGACCTCGCCACGCGCATCGCTCCGCCGCAGGATCGGGGCAAGCTGATGTCGTCCTACTACGTCGCGTGTTATCTGGGGGGGTTCTCGGTGCCGTTGCTGGTGGTCGGCATACTGGCCGACGCCATTGGCCGAACGGAGGCGCTGCTCGTGTTGGTGGGTGTGGCCGCTGTCGCGACCGCGTGGACGTGGATGGTTGGCCTTCGCGCCATCGACCGGCTCGCGACGCACCACTAGGATCTGCCGATGCCCGACTCGCCCACCCCGCCGAACCAGCAGATCGCCGCCGCCCTCCTGGGCGCACAGCGCGTCGTGGTGTTGACGGGGCTCATGTTGGGCCGCCCGGACGACGAGGACCTCACCTCGGCGCGCAGCGGCTGGGCGACCGATGCGAGTCTCGAGGTGCTGCTCACCGACCCGGCGAAGTTCTGGCGGTTCACGCTGCCCGCGGCGCGGGGCATCGCCGCCCGCACGGTGACGCCCGCCCACGAGGCGCTGGTGCGGTTGCAGGAGGTGGGCATCATCAGCCACCTCATCACCCAGTCGGTGGATCACTTGCAGACCGTGGCGGGCGCCAGCGACGTGATCGAGGTGCACGGCAACCTTCGCACCGCCCGCTGCACGCGCTGCGGCGAGCGGTATGGCCTGGCAGAGGTGGAGCGCCTGATCGCCGACGCCCCCGACGACGTGCCGCGCTGCACGGCCGCCGACTGCGCCTACCCGCTGCGCCCGTCGTCGACCCTGTGGGGCGAGCCCCTGATCGAGGATGCCGTGCGCCGTGCGTGGGACGTCACCACCGAGGCCGACTGCTTCATGGTGATCGACAGCGACCTGCGTGCCGTGCCGATGAGCCTGCTGCCGTCGGTGCCCCTCACACGCGGCGTGCCGCTGATCATGCTCGGCAAGATCGCCACCCAGTACGACCGCTACGCGAACGTGCTGGTTCGGGAGCCGTCAGAACCGGTGCTCGTCGCGCTCGCGGATCTGGTCAGCCCGCGGGGGTGAAAGAAATGGTGCCAGGCACGATTGATTTCATCGTCACACTGCCGGCGCAAATGTTTTGCTGTCGGACACAGCGGTGACACACACCGACGCGATTCAATGCGCACATGGGACGGCCGCATAGGGTGATCGGCGCAGGGGTGACCTACCACGTCACCGCCCGCGGCAATGGGAAGGTGCCGATCTTCGGGGACGACAGCGATCGGCGGGCGTTGCTGGGGCACCTCCGCCGGACCTGCCGAGAGCGAAGCTGGACGGTGTGGGCGCACTGCCTGATGGGAAACCACTTCCACCTGTGCGTCACGACACCCGAACCCGATCTCAGCCACGGGATGCGCGACGTGATCGGCAGCTACGCGCGCGCGTTCAACGCCCGCTACGGCTTCCTCGATCACCTGTTTGGTCGACGGTTCGGAGCGGTTCGCGTCGTCGACGACCGCCAACTCATCACGGTCATCCGGTACATCGCCAGGAATCCGCTCCGCGCCCAGCTCGTCTCCGATCCGGCCCGCTGGCCCTGGTCGAGTTACGCCGAGCTCCTGGGGGCCAGCGGGCCGGAAGCCGAATCCCTGGTGAGCCGCCGCGAGGTCTTGGACCTCTTCCACCGACGCGAAGTCCACGCACGCGCTCAGCTCCGCCAACTCGTGACCGAAGGCACAGGGACTGCGGAACGCGAGCCCGAACCACGGGCGGTGCCCTCGGTTCGATCACTCTCGTTTGTGATGGGGCGCCGGCGGGCGATCGCAATCGCCCATGACCGAGGGTTGACCCTGCCTCAGATCGCCGCCTCACTGGACGTTCCGTACCTGACCGTGTGGCGTGTCCACCGCGACGCGAGGCCGCCGATCGCCGACGCCACGTCACACCCGATCGCGTCGCGGACTCAGGCGGCCGTCGCAAGCGCCAAATGATTTGGGACCGCATCGCTGCGGCCCCGTGTGAGCTACTTCTTCGCCGCCGCGCGCTTCGCCGGGGCACGCTTCTTCGGCGGGTCGGGGTCGACCACGAACTTCTGGGAGTAGTAGATGTCGCCCTCGTGGCCCAGCTTGATGCGGCGGAAGGTCGCCTTGACGCGCATCCCGACCGCCACATCGGCCTCGGACACGCCGACCACCGGCGCGGGCATGCTGACGCCCTCGTCGAGCTTGACGTGACCGACGACGTACGGCTCCTGGCCCAGGAAGTCGCGCGGCGGGTAGTACACCACGGTGTAGTTGGTCAGCTCACCGCGGCCGGACATCGACTCGCGCACCAGCGTAGTGGCCTTGCACTTCTCGCAGTTGTACTGCTCCCACCAGGGGTGCAGCGTGCCGCAGGTCGTGCAACGCATCGCATACAGCCGCAGCTTTGGCGGGCCGAGACGGGAGAACTCGATCGCAGAGACGGTCACGTTCAGTCCTCCAGACGCTGGTAGATGTGGATCGCGCCGACGGCACCCGGGCCGCCGCGGCACGCGCTGATGCCGATCTCGGCATCCTTGCGCTGCGTGCCCTCGGGAGCGATACCACGCAACTGCTCGACGATGTCACAGGCCTGACTGGTACCGGTGGCACCCAGCGGGTGCCCCTTGCACAGCAGGCCGCCCGACATGTTTACCGCCACCTTGCCGTCGACCCACGTGGAGCCGTCCTTCGCACCTTTCCAGCCCTCACCGCGCTTGGCAAAGCCGAGCGCTTCGCAGCCGAGCGGCTCCTGGATGGCGAACGAGTTGTAGATCTCGGCGACGTCGACGTCGGACGCCTTGATGCCGGCCATGTCGTAGGCCTTCTGCGCCGGACGGGCGAGCAGATCGAACGACTCGTCCAGACCGTCGCTGGCCGCGTACCAGGTGCCGGACGCCATCGCCGTGGCGGTGATGTACACCTGTGCCTTGTCCTTACGCGCCCGCATGACGTCCTCGCGACAGATGATGAGCGCCGAGCCGGCGTCGGTCATGGGGCACACTTCGAACAGCTTCAGCGGATCGGCGACCTTCGGACTGCGCATGACCTCCTCCACCGTGCACTCGAAGCGCAGGTGGGCGTAGGGGTTGCGCGCACCGTAGTGGTGGTTCTTCACCGACACGTGGGCGAGGTCTTCCTCGGTGCAGCCATAGGTCTGCATGTACTTGCGCGCTGTGAGGGCGGTGCCCGACGGGAAGGTGAGGCCGGAGAAGTACTCCTCCTTGGAGTCGGCCGCCTGCGCGATGAGCGAGGTGGCCTCCACAGTGGCGAGGTCGTTCATCTTCTCCGCGCCCAGCACCATCACCGTGTCGTAGAGCCCGGCGAGGATGCCGGTGACACCCAGATGCAGCGCCCACGCGCCGGTACCGCACGCAGCCTCCACGCGCACGGCCGGCGACGGCACCAGGCCGAGGTGGTCGACGATCATCAGGCCGGTCGAGTTCTCGAAGGCGAAGCCGACCGAGCCGACGTTGCCCACGAACAGGGCGTCGATCTCCCCGCGGTCGATGCCGGCGTCGGCGATCGCCTTCTCGCCGGCCTCAACCGCCAGGTCACGCAGCGACTTCGTGTGCTGGATCTTGTGCGGGGTCTTCCCGATCCCAAGAACGCCAACGCGCATCCCGACCCCCATCAGTGCGGTTCTTGCTGGCGCCCGCGGGTCCAGCGGTAGTAGGTCCCAAGGCCGATCGGCTCGCCGGCGGCGATCATCGCCGCGACGGCGCGCTTGGGCGAGGCCGCGGTGAGCGTGATCTCCTGCGCGATGCCCTCACCGGCGCCGTAGCCGAAGGCCAACACGGCCTTGCCCTTGGCAGCGCCGTCAAGGGCCAGGGCCAGCGACACGCCCAGCGACGCGACGCCGAGGTTGCCGATGTCGGCGACGAAGGTGGTGTCGGCCAGCGCCCCCTCGCCGATTCCCAGACGGCCGAGGCCGCGGATGGTCTGCGGGTGCGGCTGGCTGACGGCGGCCTTGGCGTACTTGCCGGTTGCCCGACCGGTCGCCTTCTCGAGCTTGGCGAGTGCGCCCTTCGACGCATTGGCGTAGCCGTCGAACAGCACCTCCATGCGATACCGGGCGGTGGGCTCGGTGCCGAGGCGCCACACGTCGTAGACCTCGCGGCCGTCGCGCACCGCCTTGCCCAGCGTGGCGAAACCCGTGGTACCGATCACGAACGCCGCGGCGCCACCGGCCGACAGCATGTCGCACACCTTGTCCTCGTAGGACACGACGTGGTCGGCAGCCACCACCAGCACGTCACCGGCGCCGCCGTCGGCCAGCGCGGCAGCGAGCTGGAAGGCATCCAGGAGACTGCCGGGATGGCCGGCCAGGTCGTAACAGGCGATGGACTGGGGGTCCGGGATCTCCTCGAGTGCCCGGGCCAGGGTCTGGCTCATCTTGCGAAAGCCCGATGGCGCCGACTGCGTGACCGTAATGATTGCGGCCGGCGTGGACCTGCCCGCGATGGCCTGGGTTGCTGCCTCCCAGGCCATCGTGAGCGTGTCTTCGTCCAGCGCAGGGGTCGCCAGCGCCTTGGAGCGCGGCCGTCCCGGCCGCCCCTCGAAGCTCTGGATCTCTCCGAGCGGTGCACGGTACTTGGGTACGTACGCCCCGTAGCTTGCGATCTGCGCCATGACGGTTACCTGGTGACCTTGATGCCGGCCTTCTCACGGTCGAAGGTGTCCTTCGTGACACCCTCTTCGCGCAGCTTGACCTTCTGCACACGCTCGGTCGGGGTCTTCGGGAGCTCCTTCACGAACCGAATGTAGCGCGGAACCATGAAGTAGGGCATCTCGGCCGCGAGCCACTTGGTGAGCTCTGCCGGGTCGGGAGCCTTCCCCTCGGGGATGCAGACGACCATGATCTCGTCCTCCGACGAGGCTCCCTCGTCGGCCTTCACACCGATACAGGCGGCTTCCTTGATCTGCGGGTGGTTGCCGACCTGGCGCTCCACCTCCATGGACGACACGTTCTCGCCACGGCGACGGATGTAGTCCTTCACCCGGTCCATGAAGTAGAAGTAGCCGTTCTTGTCCATGCGACCCAGGTCGCCGGTGTGCAGCTTGAGGTTGCGGAAGTCCTCCGCCGTCTTCTCGTCCATGCCGTAGTACTTGCGCATGACGATGTTCGGGATCCGCATGTCGACCACGATCTCGCCCGGGGTGTTGGGCGGCAGCGGCCGGTCGGTGCCGGGCTCCACGATCGTGACCTCGTAGCCGGGGTTGGCCTTGCCCATCGAGCCGAGCACCGGCTTCTTGGTGGGGTCCATGTAGGTGGCCATGCCGGTCTCGGTGAGGCCGTAGCCCTCGACGAACTGCACGCCGAACCGCGACTCGAACTTCTTGTAGATGTCCTTCGGGGCCGGGGCGGCAAACACGGTGTGCACCTTGTGGGCGCGGTCGTACTCGCTTTTCGCGGTGTTGAAGATGAAGTAGCTGACGGCACCGATCGAATTGAAGATCGTGGCCTCGGCCTCGGTGACCTGCTTCCAGAACTGGCTGGAGGAGAAGCGCTCCACGTAGGCCACGCGCGCGCCGGCGATGAGGGCCGGGTAGGCCGTCAGCACCTGGGCGTTGGAGTGGAAGAGCGGCAGGCAGCTGAAGAAGGTCTCGTCCTTCATCGCGGCGAGGGTCTTCTTGTTGAGCGTGCGGATCACCTCGAGCAGACCGCGGCCGGAGAAGTAGTCGGCGGCATGCTGCTTGATGACGCCCTTCGACAGGCCGGTGGTGCCGGACGTGAACATGATGCGCGCGTCGTCGGTCCACTTGTAGTCGACGGCGGGCTGCTTGGTGGAGCCCTTCATGAGCGCGGACAGTGGCTCATGCGTGAAGCGTCGCGGCACCGGCTTGGTGGTGCGCGGGGTTTCCATGATGACGACGTGCTTCAGCTTGCCGAGGCGCGCGGCGACGGTCTGCAGCCGGTCGAGCCACTCGTCGCTGATGATGAGGATCTTCGCCTCGACCAGGTTGATCGTGTGGGCAAGGAAGTCACCCTTGTAGGCGGTGTTGATCGAGCTCATGACGCCGCCGGCCTTGAGAATGCCGAACCACACCGGCAGGAACTCTTCGCAGTTGGGCAGCATCACCGAAACGGAGTCGCCCTTCTGGACACCCCGCTTGAGCAAGGCGTTTGCGATCTGGTTCGCCTTCTTGTTGACGGCGCCGTAGCTCGTCCACTTACCGTCGCCGAACTTCAGGAAGTCCCGGTCCGGGTGCTCCTCAGCTCGTCGTTGCAGGATCTCGGGAAGGACCCACGTGGTGAGGTCCTCCTTCTGGTACCAGTCACTCCAGTCAGCCATTGCGCGCGGTGTCTCCTGAACTCGTTCTCGGTGTGAGGGCTGAGGGAGACGGTGACGGACACCGCCCCCTCGTGCGTCGGGTGCCCCCGGCCTATTCGGCCGGGGCGAACTTGGGAAGCGTGATCTCGTCGGTGACGTCGTGGAACACGACGCGCACCTTCATTCCGATCTTCACGGCGTCCGGGTCGAGCGAGGGGTAGCCCTCCTCGTCACGAACGAGGTTGGTCATGAGCCGCACACCCTCATCCAGGTCGACCAGCGCCACGATGTGCGGCGGGTCGCCCTTGTAGGCCTTGCTCGGGCCGATGAAGTGCGTGGAGTAGGTGTAGACGGCACCCAGGCCCTTGCTCTCGGTCCAGGTGTGCGGCTCGAGGGTCATCGGCGACAGGGCCCGTGGGTACCAGAACGGCTTGCCGTCGGGACCCGTGGGAAGCAAGAGCTTGTGCTCCTTGGTGCCGGCCCAGAATGCGTCGCCTTCGGGACGCATGTCGGGCAGCGGCTTCTGGTAGTCCCCGGTGGGGGCGCTCTTCTCAGCAGACATGTGCTCCTCCTCTTCCCTACGCCGACGGCGCTTCGCTGGACAGGACAATCGCGCTCGTCGCGGCCAGGATGCCGCCGGAGCCGTTCGAGATCGCGGTCTTGGCACCGGGCACCTGGTGGTTGCCGCCGCCGCGAGCGGTGTCGTCCGCCTCGCCGCGCAGCTGCAGGACAGCCTCGACGATGTGGTGCATCGCGCCGAGGTGGGCCTGACGGATGAGGCCACCGTGGGTGTTCATGGGGAGCTTGCCGCCGAGCTTGGCGTGGCCCTCCATGACGAAGTCGCCGGCCTCACCGGGACCGCACACGCCGAAGCCTTCCAGCGCGATCAGCGGGGTGAAGCTGAACGAGTCGTAGATCTCGGCGACGTCGAGGTCGGCCGGCGTGATCCCGGCGACCTCCATGGCCCGACGACCGGCACGGCCGAGGCCCTGGCGGACGCTGTCGACCGACTTGGCCGACGAGATGTACTGGTGCGAGTAGCCCTCGCCGATCCCGGTGATGTACACCGGCTGCTTCTTCATGTCCTTGGCGCGCTCGGCGGTGGTGACGAGGAAGGCGGCCGCGCCGTCCGAAACCAGCGAGCAGTCCATGGCGTGGAACGGGGTGGCGATCCACCGGTCGGCCATGACGTCCTCGACGGTGACCGGGTCGCGCAGCATCGCGTTCCACTTGAGGGCGGCGTGCTCCGACTGGGTGGCGACCACCGCGGCGAGCGCCTCCTGCGGCACGTTGTGCTCGTGCATGTAGCGCTGGGCCAGCAGGCCGTAGCCGCCGATCGTGGTGAGGCCGTAGGGGGCCTCGTAGGCGCCGTGGCTCATCTCGCGGGCCATGGCGATCATGCCCGAGCTCGAGATGCCCGAGCGGGTGTTGTCGCCGCGGACGCAGAGCACGACCTCGGCGAGGCCGGCATCGATGGCCATGGCGGCCTGCACCGCCATGAGCGGCGCCGTGGCGCCACCCACCGCAACAGAGCCGAAGTAGCCGGGCTCCATGCCGAGGTAGTCGGCGAAGGTGGTGGAGTGCATCAGCGTCTGCTCGACGAACGAGAACGCGGTGATCAGACCGTCGACGTCGGCAAGCGTGATACCCGCGTCGTCGAGGGTGATGCGGCTCACCTCGGCAAGGAGCTGGAAGGAGCCCTTGTCCTTGATGATGCCCTGCTCGGTCTCGCCGACTCCGGCGATGACGATGCCTTTTCCAAGCATGCGTCGTGCTTCACGCACGTCGGGTGTGCTCTCGCCCATCCGTCTCCTCTCGTGGACCCTTCTGCACCCAGCGGCGGTGCTCCGCAGGGTGGGTTGCGGGGCGGTGTGGCCCCGGCGGCCTGGGAACGCTACCAGCGCCATCTCTGGCGCGCCAGGGAAATCTCCCGTGCCAGAGGGGGATGGATGGCCCTGTCGCTGCCGTTCCGTGACGAACGGCGGGGGCCGATGGCCGGCGCGCGCGCGACCGACCGGACGCCCCGCCTGGCACGTGCGCCGACGGCGAAACCCCGCGTGTGAGACCGCGTACGGCGCGAACGCGGTACCATCTGCGGCCCGGACCTGTCCCCCGAGAGTGTGAGGAACGTACGTGAAGGACGTCGAGCCCGTCTACGACCAAGAGACCGACACCCTGAAGGCGATCGCCAAGGGGCATCCCTCTGCCTCGGCGGTCACGAACTCGAAGGGCGTCACCGTCTTCTTCGACCCGGACACCCACGAGGTGCTCGGCTACATGATCCAGAACTTCTCGAAGTACTACGAGGAGAACAAGCTCCCGGACGGCAGCTACGACGTCGATCTCCCCACCCGCGTTCCGGTGAACCTCGAGGAGGAGATGGACTACGACGAGGAGCAGCTGCGCTCGGGCGTGCGCATCGCCGAGATGTACTGATCATGACTGAGTGAACGCGCCGGGCCGCGTCATCGGCCCCGGCGCGTCGGCCGCCAGAAGTTCGCGGGACCCCGCCCGGCGGCACGCCGGTGTCGATCAGGCCAGCGACCGGGCGAGCACAGCGGTGCCATACGCACAGATCTCGGTTGACGCCTCCATGAACTCGGAGGTGTCGAAGCGCATCGCGATGATCGCGTTGGCGCCGAGCGCCGCGGCCTCTTCGGTGAGACGAGCGATGGCCTCCTGGCGCCCCTCGGCAAGCATCTTGGTCATTCCCCTGAGCTCACCGCCGACGAGCGACTTGAAGGCGGCGCCGATCTGCGAGCCGACGTGGCGCGAGCGTACGGTGAGGCCGAAGACCTCGCCGTACACATGGACGATCTCGTAGCCGGGAAGGTCGTTCATCGTCGAGACGATCACGCCGGTCGCCTCCGCTACCCCTTGTGGCCGACGATGATCGCGTCCGGGCCCTTGCCCTGTGGCACCATCGGGAACACCTTGGCCATCTCGTGCGTGCGCACGTCGATCAGCGCCGGACCGTCGTGGGCGAGCGTCTCGCGCAGACCGTCCTCCAGGTCGGCCTCGTCGGTGATCGTCAGGCCGGGCATGCCGTAGGCCTTGGCGATGTCGGCGAAGCTCGGCTGGAACGCCTCGTAGCTGGTGCCCGAGTAGCGCCCCTCCCAGAACAGCTCCTGCCACTGGCGCACCATGCCGAGGTAGCCGTTGTTCAGGATGACCACCTTCACCGGCAGGTCGTACATCTGCGCGGTGGACAACTCCTGCAGCGTCATCTCGAACGAGCCGTCGCCGGCGATGTCGATGATGAGCTCCTCACGGCCGAGCGCCACCTGGGCGCCCAGCGCCGACGGCAGGCCGAAGCCCATCGTGCCCAGGCCGCCGGAGGTGATCCAGCGCCGCGGACGGTCGAACAGGTAGTGCTGGGCGGCGAACATCTGGTGCTGGCCGACATCGGTGGCCACCACCGCTTGGCCGCGAGTGATCTCGTAGAGCTTCTGCACGACGCGCTGCGGCGGGATGGCGCCGTCGGTGTCGGTGTCGATCTCGTACGGGTGATCGGCCTTCCACTTGTCGATCTTGGCCTGCCAGGCCACGCGCTCCGCGTGGTCGTGGCGCTCGCTCTGGGCGTTGTAGGCGTCGGCGAGCGCGCCGAGCGCAGCCTTCGCCTCGCCGGCGATGCCGATGTGGGCCGAGCGGTTCTTCGAGATCTCGGCCGGGTCGACGTCGATGTGGATGATCTTGGCGCCGGGGGCCCACTCGTGCATCACGGTCGAGAGCACACGCTCGTCGAAGCGCACGCCGACGGCGAGCACTAGGTCGCTCTCCTGGAAGGCCCAGGTGGCGGCGGCGATGCCGTGCATGCCGGGCATGCCGACCCAGCGCGGGTTGGAGGCCGGGAAGCCGCCCAGGCCCATGAGCGTGGTGGTGACCGGCAGCTCGGCGGTCTCGGCCAGGCGGATGAGTTCGCCATCGGCGCCGGAGATGATCACGCCACCGCCGGCGTAGACCACCGGCCGCTTGGCGTGTGCGAGCGCCTTGGCCGCCGCGGCGATCTGGCGCGGGTGGCCGGCGGTGGTGGGCGGGTTGTAGCCGGGGATCTGCGGCGGGTACGGGCCGCTGTACGGCTCGATGTCCTGAGCCCAGACGTCCACGCAGACGTCCACGAGGACCGGGCCGGGCCGACCGCTCTCGGCGATGTGGACCGCCTCGGCGATGGCGCCGGGGAGGTCCTCCACCTTCTTGATGAGGTAGCTGTGCTTGACGATCGGCAGGGTGATGCCGACGATGTCGGCCTCCTGGAAGGCGTCGGTGCCCACCCGGTTGGAGCCGACCTGTCCGGTGAGGGCGACCATCGGCACCGAGTCCATGTAGGCATCTGCGATGGGCGTGACCAGGTTGGTAGCCCCCGGCCCCGACGTCGCGGTGCAGACAGCGGCCCGTCCCGTGACCTTGGCGTACCCCTGTGCCATGTGGCCGGCACCCTGCTCGTGGCGGGTCAGGAAGGTGCGGATATCCGAGTCGTCGCTGAGTGCATCGAACAGCGGGATGACCGGGCCGCCCGGGATGCCGAACACGGCGTCGATTCCTGCCTGCTTGAGTCCCGCCAACGTCGCGTCAACGCCGCGCATGCGCACATCCCCATTCGTCGCGATAGGCTCGAAGTTGCTCCGAGTTCCCGAAAGCGTAACAAGCCGACCCGCAAAGGAGACGCCGTGGGAAGCACGCCACCCCCCAAGCCGCCGTCGTTCGCCGAAGAGAACGCCATGCGCGTGGCCAGCGAGTCCATCTCCTACTACGACGAGGCCAGCGACACCTACCACTGCTCCTACGGGCCGCCCGCCCCGGCCCTTTCGATCCACGACACAGAACGGGAGCTGATGGTGCGCGTGGACCCGCACACCAAGCAGGTGCTGGGCTTCTCGATTCCTCAGTTCAAAGCGTGGTACGCCGCGCACGCCGAGGAAGACGGTGGGTTCGAGGTGGAGTTGCCGCCCGTGTGGGGCGCCGAAACGCCCGGCGAAGCCGACCCGGCCGAGTAGACTTCACCATCCAGACGATTCACCGATAGGAGCCACAAGTGGCGGTTGAGACGCAGCGTGTCGAGGACTTCAAGCTCGACAAAGAGCCGTACTACCTTCCGGTCGGCAACGAGATCGAGCTGTACGAGGCCGCCTATCACGCCGGCTTGCCCGTGATGTTGAAGGGCCCGACGGGGTGCGGCAAGACGCGCTTCGTCGAGCACATGAGCTGGCGCCTGGGTCGCACCCTCGTCACGGTCGCCTGCCATGAGGACCTCACCGCCAGCGACCTGGTGGGCAAGTACACGCTGCGCGGCGACGAGACCGTCTGGCAGGACGGCCCGCTGACCATCGCAGTGAAGACCGGCGGCATCGCCTATCTGGACGAGGTCGTGGAGGCCCGTAAGGACACGACCGTCGTGATCCACCCGCTCACCGACGACCGGCGCATCCTGCCCCTCGAGAAGAAGGGCGAGATCGTGCAGGCCCCCGAGGGCTTCCACCTCGTGATCTCCTACAACCCCGGCTACCAGTCGGTGCTGAAGGACCTGAAGCACTCCACCAAGCAGCGTTTCGTCGCACTCGACTTCGACTACCCGAAGCCCGAGTTGGAGGAGGAGATCGTCCGCACGGAGTCCGGCGTGGACGCCGACACCGCGAGCAAGCTCGTGAAGATCGCCGAGAAGGTGCGCAACCTGCGCACCCACGGCCTGGAGGAGGGCGTCTCCACCCGACTGCTCGTCTACGCCGGTCAGCTCATCGGCAAGGGCATCGACCCGGTCGCCGCGTGCACGGCCACCATCTGCAAGCCCATCACCGACGACCTCGACATGCAGCGCTCGATCGTCGAGATCGTCGCCACGCAGTTCTGAGTGGTGTGACGATGCGGTACTCCGGGAGGCGCCGGTGACCTTCGGTCCGGCAGTCGGCAACGTCGGGATGTACGTGGCCCGCGAGATGCTCGCGTCGGTTCCCGAGGATCAGCGCGCCACCTACCTGTCGCTGGTCGAGCAGATCGCCGAGTTGAAGTACCAGCTGGGGGTGGAGGTGGCCCGCCAGCTGCCGCGCCTGCTGGCCGAGCACGACACCACCGTGGTGGCCAAGTACCTGGATCAGGTGAAGTCGGTCGCCAACGTCGGCTGGAAGAGCAGCGTCGAGGTGGCCAAGCAGCTGCCCGACCTCTACGACGCTCCCGACCCCGCCATGGCCGACTCCTACGTCGGGATCATCACCGGAGCGACCTCCGGCTCGGACTCCGAGGACGCGGAGAGCTCGGTACTGCAGACGGAGCTCGACCGCCTGGAGATCGAGATCCGGGAGATGGAGCCCAAGATCCAGCGCGCTCAGGAGCTGAAGTCGCTGCTGGCGGCTCGTGACCGCCGCGACGAGAAGCGCAAGAAGCACGCGGTCGAGCTGGCATCGATCCTGCCGGCGGTGCTCGCCAGGCTGCGCGCCCGGTACCGCGCCCTCTTCCTAGAGCAGGTGCAGCGGGTGGCCGACGCCGACCCGGAATCGGCACTCGACTGCGCCGACACGCTGCTGGACCTGCTGAACGGCGAGCGTCTGTCGCCGGACGGCGCGGTGGAATGGGTCAGCCGCGGCCTGAGCGTGCTCGAGAAGAACGCCGAAGTCGGCCGTGGCTACTTCCGCCTGGGGTCGAAGTACGCGATGGACGTGGTGGAGGAACTGCGCGAGGGCCTCGCGCTCAAGCACGTGGCACGCATCCTCAAGCTCTACGCCACGGCGCTGTGCGCACGCGATGTCGCGATCCGCTCTACGCAGGAGATGTACGCGCTGGAGGCGTTCGGCTCCGACCACATCGTCCTGCCACCCGACATGCGCTACTTCGACGACGACGACGCCAACTTCACGGCCTACAAGGTGGCGACGGCCCACGGGGCCGGGCGCATCGAGTTCGGCACCTATGACTTCCGGCTGGCCGACATCGAGGACGTCGTCGGCCATCTCACCACTCGCTACGGCGCATCGGCGGCAGCATGAGCACCCAACCGGTCGATTCGGATCTGGGACGCTTCTACGCCCTCTTCCCCAACCAGGACCTCGCGCGCGACCTGTTCAACATCGTCGAGGGTCACCGCATCGACCTGCGCCTGCGCGCCGCCTACCCCGGCATCAAGCGCGACATGGCCGCCATCGCCGAGGCCACGCTCGACCGTCGCGACGGCTTCAGCGTCGGCATGAGCGACGCCCAGGCCATCGTCGAGGGCCTCATCCTGCACACCATCGGCATCGAACCCGACCTCTCGGAGCTGGCGCCGCCCGTCGCCGAGATGGTGACCGGCGCCATCGGAGTGCTGACCCGGGTCGGCGGGGAGGACGCGAGCGTCGCGACGAGCGCGGCCACCACCGCCGAGCTGTACGAGCTCATCGACGACCGCATCCGGAAGGCCATCGAGAACCCGTTCGCGTTCGACGGCGACGACATGCCCGAGCCAGGTGCGCAGCCGGAGGGCGCCGAGCAGCCACCCCCCGACGCCGGTGAACCGGAGCAGGGGCCGGGCGGCGGGGCCGACGAGTACTCCTCGCTGGACATGCCGCCATTCATGACACCCGTGCTGGAAGAGCTGGTGCAGCAGCGCGCCAAGCAGCAGGCCGAGCAGGGCGAGGGCGAGGATGCCGACGCCGAGGGAGCCGAGAGCCCGGAGGCCGACGGCGCGATGGCCACGCAGCAGGTGCAGCAGGGCGGCGAGCACGGCGACGACGAGATCGCGCAGCGCGCCGACCAGAAGACCGAGCAGGTGGCGGCGGCGCCGGGCGAGAGCCCCGACGCGCGCAGCGACGACGCGGAGGGTTCGGGCGCCGAGATGCAGCTGTCGGCCGGGGCCGACGTGCCCCTGGTGGAGGCGGAGGACGACGACGCAGAGGAGGATCTGGGCGAGCAGACGTTCTTCTACGACGAGTGGGACCACAAGATCGAGGACTACCGGCCGGCGTGGTGCACGTTGCGCGAGTCACGCGCCACCCGTGTGCACGAAGGCTTCGTGGCCGCCACCTTCCACGAACACGGCGGCGTGGTCAGCCAGATCCGGCGCAACTTCCAGCTCATGCGGCCGGAGCGGCTGCGCAAGATGCGCTTTCAGCCCGAGGGCGACGACCTCGACATCGACGGGCTGGTGGAGTACGTGGTCGACCGGCGCAGCCGCGTCAGCCCCACCGACCGCGTCTACATCAAGCGCGACAAGAAGGACCGCGACGTGGCCACCGCGTTCCTGGTGGACATGTCCAGTTCGACCGACCGCAAGATCGACGGTCGCAAGCGCATCATCGACATCGAGAAGGAGTCGCTGCTGCTCATGTGCGAGGCCCTCGAGGCCATCCGCGACGAGTATGCGATCTACGGCTTCTCGGGTTCCGGCCGCGACGACTGCCAGTTCTACACCGTCAAGGAATTCGGCGAGCGCTACGACGGACGCGTGAAGGGCCGCATCGGCGGCATCTACGGTCGCCAGAAGACCCGCATGGGCCCGGCGCTGCGCCACGCGACGAAGCGACTGATGTCGGTGGACGCCCACGTGAAGCTGCTGATCCTGCTGACCGACGGCAAGCCGTACGACTCGGACACCTACCAGGACAACACCTACGCGCAGGAGGACACCAAGATGGCCCTGCGCGAGGCACGCCGGGAGAAGATCCACCTGTTCTGCGTGACCGTCGACCAGGAGGCGGCGGACTACCTGCCGCACATGTACTCGGACGCCAACTTCGTGATCATCGACGACGTGCGTACCCTGCCCCACAAGCTGCCCCAGCTCTACCGCCGCCTCACGACTTAGTTCGACGCGGCGGGCCTCACGGCCTATGCTCGCCCGATGGAGGAGATGCGCGTCGCGCTGCCCGCACCACGGCTCGCCCCGTTGGTGCGTCGCTACATCGGCTACCGCGCCGACGTGGCGGTGCCAGGCGTCCACCGGGGCCTCCCCTCACCGGGCGCGACGTTCATCGTCGCCCTCGACGACGGTGTCGACGTGATCGCCCAGACCGACCCGCGTCAATCGCCCGATCGCTACAACGCGCTGGTGGGCGGGATGCATCGCCGCCCGGCGCTCGTCGCCTACGGTGTGCATCAGGAGGGCGTGCAGATCGACCTCACGCCGCTGGGCGTACGCGCCTTGCTCGGCATACCGCTCGCGGCGCTGTGGGACCTGACGGCACACCTGGAACAGGTCGTGTCGTCCTGGAGCGGCGAGCTGCAGGATCGCCTGCGCGCGGCGCCCGGGTGGGACGAGCGCTTCGCGGTGTGCGACGCCGTGCTCGTCCGGCGAGCACGCGCCGCCGCCATCCACCCGGCGCTCGGACACGTCTGGGACTCGCTCACCGTGTCCGCCTCGCCCCCTGCGGTGGAGGAGCTCGCCGGTCGCGTCGGGTGGAGTCGCCAGCACTTGCGGCGGCGCTTCGCGAGCGAGTTCGGTACCGGCCCGAAGCTCGTCGCCCGGCTCGCGCGCTTCGACCGTGCCCGCCGCGCCTTCCAGCCCGGTGAGCTCGCGGCCGACGCCACCCGGTTCGGCTATGCCGACCAAGCCCACATGACGCGCGACTTCGTCGCGTTTGCCGGTTGCACGCCCGGGCAACTCGCCGGTGACGTGCTCGCAACCGGCGCAGGTGGCGCTGCAACCGTCGGCTGACGCAGGTTCCATTCGTTCAAGCACCGACGCCGCACCGAGAGGAAGATCTGCGCATGAACACTCGCACCTGCGTCTGGCCCACCCTCATCTACCGCGACGGCCCCGCCGCGATCGCGTTCCTGTGCGAGGCCTTCGGCTTCACCGAGACCGCGGTCTATCGGCGAGCCGGCGACGACCGGATCATCGACCACGCCGAGCTGGCCTGGCCCGAAGGCGGCGGCGTGATGCTCGGCAGCGTCCGCGAGGACCAGCCGCCGTTCGGCACTCGCCCCACCGGCGTGGCGTGCACGTACGTCGTCTGCACCGATCCCGACGCGCTCTGTGCCAGGGCGGTGGCCCACGGCGCCGAGGTCGCGGTTCCGTTGACCGATCAGGACTACGGCAGCCGGGACTTCGCGGTACGCGACCCGGAGGGCAACCTCTGGAGCTTCGGTACCTACCCGGGGGCAGACGCCGCGTAGGCAGTGTGCTGCGACTGTGGACGATGTGGCGTTGCCGGTGGCCGATCCAGACCGCTCCGTGGTGCGCGACCGGCACGCGCCACTTCGGGGGCCGCGGACCTCACGTAACGTTCCGTCGAAAAGCGCAGCGCAATTGCCGTTCCAAGCCGCGCTCGGCCCCGACACCACGCGACGCCGATCGGACCGTACGAATGAGACCGACAGCTGTGCAGGCGGACGGCGCGGAGATCGCAGCGCTCCTCCGCCCCATCATCGGCGCCTCGCACGAACAGCGGTTCATCCTCGGCATCTGCGGTCCGCCCGGCGCCGGCAAGTCGACGCTGGCCGAGGCGATCGCTGCCCGCGTACCGGGCGCGGTGGCGGTGCCGATGGACGGCTTCCATCTTGCCGACGTGGAGCTGCGACGGCGGGGACTCATGCATCGTAAGGGTGCACCCGAGACGTTCGACGCCTGGGGGTACGCGGCGCTGCTCGCTCGCATCCGCGATCGCCCCACCCACACCGTCCTCGCGCCCGCCTTCGATCGCCAGCGTGAGGAACCGGCGGCGGGAGCGCTGCCGGTCGCGCCGGACGCCGGACTGATCGTGACCGAGGGGAACTACCTCCTGCTCGATCGACCCGAGTGGCAGGCGGTTCGCGAGCAGCTGGACGCCGTCTGGCACGTCACCGTCGACGCCGACCTGCGCCGGACCCGGCTGCGTGCCCGCCACGAGCGCTTCGGCAAGTCGGCGAACGAGGCGTCCGCGTGGGTGGCGCGGGTCGACGATCCCAACGCCGAGGTCGTCGCGGCCGCCGCACAACGAGCCGATGCGGTGCTGGACCTGACGGAATGGGACGGACGGGCGATCGGCTAAGCGGCGTCGGAACCGGATCGCTCAGGCGCTCGGGAGCTGCACCACGACGAGCTTCGGCACGGTCATCTCGTGCACCGCGGCGGCCGGCCCCTCGCGGGTGTTGCCGCTGGCCTTCACGCCGCCGTACGGCATCTGGTCGGCGCGGAAGGTGGGCGTCTCGTTGATCACCACGCCGCCGAACTCCAGCTGCCGGGCCAGTGCCAGGGCACGGTCGACGCGCGCAGTGAAGATGCCCGCCTGCAGGCCGAGCGGCGTGGCGTTCGCCAGACGCACACCCTCGGCCAGGTCGTCGATGGGCGCGACGCCGACGACCGGGCCGAACGCCTCCTCGGTGGCAAGCCGGCAGCTGGGAGGAAGCTCGGCCACGACGGTGGGGCGTACCACCACCCCACTGCCCGACCCACCGACGATCACCCGTCCACCGCCGGCCACCGCTTCGTCCACGAGCGCCAGCACACGCGCCGCGCTGCCCTCGCTGATCAGCGGACCGACATCGGTGCGGTCGTCCAGGGGGTCGCCGACGATCAGCCTGGCGACGGCCGACGACAGCGCCCCGGTGAAGCGCTCATAGGCACCCCGCTCCACATACACCCGTTGC
>WBZQ01000613.1_pt1 | contig 27727 bp, 21 predicted proteins | sample 5204251 | NCBI WGS metagenome assembly WBZQ01 (sample SAMN12412402, study PRJNA552823) | activated sludge metagenome | isolation source: activated sludge from nitrification reactor of wastewater treatment plant... | place: USA: Virginia | collected 2017-09
TGCGGCACCAGCGCCACCTGAGCGCGCAGCACCGACAAGGGCACGGCGCGCAGGTCGACGCCGCCCAGCGTGACGCGCCCGGCGCTGGGGTCGCGCAGGCGCAGCAGCAGGTGCGTGCAGGTGGTCTTGCCCGCGCCCGACGCGCCCACGAGGGCCACGGTTTCGCCTTGATTCACCTCGAAGCTCAGGCCGTCGAGCACGTCGGGGCCGTCCGGCCGATAGCGGAACGAGACCTGCTCGAAGGCCACACCTGGACCGAGAGGCGGGACGGGCGCGTGGGCCGCGTCGTCGACCACGTCGGGCGGAGCGTCGAGCCACTCCAGCAAGCGCGCCGCGGCCGCGCGGCGCGGGCCGAGCTGACGCAGGGCCGCCACGAGTTGCCGCAGCGGCGCGAGCGCCGAGAGCGCGAACACCACCACGGCCGGCAGCCAGTGCCGCGGCCAGGCACCCTGCGCGGCGCGCGCGCCGGCCACGCCCACGAGCGTCACCAGCGCGGCCGCGCCCAGCGCCTCTTCGACGGCTTCCTCCAGGGATGCGCGGCGCGCGTGGGCCGAGCGGGCTGCCTCGAGCGTCCGCCCAGCGCTCTTCAGGCGTTCCGCCCGGCGGGCGCCGGCCCCGAAAGCCAGCAGCTCGCGCAGCCCCTGCACGCTCTCGACCGTGTCGGCGTGCAGTGCGGCCAGCCCCGCGCGCAGCGCAGCGCCCTGGCGCTGGGCGCGGCGTGCCAGCCAGGCGGGCACGCTGGACAGCGCCGCGAGGCAGGGCAGCTCGGCCAGCGCCAGCAACGGGTCGAGCCAGGCCAACAAGGCCAGGCTGGCGACCGTCAGGACGACGGCCGACGCGCACGCCGGCAGCGTGTGGGCGAAGAACCACTCGAGCGACTCGACGTCGGCCAGCGCGGCCGTGGCCACGTCGCCCGCGCGACGCTCGGCCGGCAGGCTGAAAGCACGCGCGCGCAGCGCGTCGACCAAGGCCAGGCGCAGGCGCGCCAGCACGCGGAAGGCGGCGTCGTGCGCCAGCCACGAGTCGCACCAGGCCAGGACCCCGCGCGCCGACACGCAGGCGGCCAGGACCGGCAGCCCTTCGGCCAACGCCGAGCCGGGCGACGCGCTCAGCGCGCGGCCCACGAGCCAGGCGCCGGTCACCGCGGCGCCCACGCCGGCCGCGAAGCTGAGCGCGCCGCAGACGGCGCCGGCCAGGGCCCGCGGCCACTCGTCGCGCAGCCACGGCAGCAGCCGCAGCAGCGGCGCGCCGGTCACACGCCCGCCTCGAGCGGCGAGAGCCTGGCGCCCGACCAGGGGCGCACGCGCCCGTCGCGCAGCTCGAGCACGCGCTCCGCGCCGCGCAGGGCCGACCGGCGGTGTGTGATGACGAGCGTGGTGCGCCCGGCCGACAGGCGCTCGAGCGCCCCGAGCACGGCGCGCTCGTTCTCGCCGTCGAGATGCGCCGTGGCCTCGTCGAGCACCACCACGGGCGCGTCCTGGAGCAGCGCGCGAGCGATCGCCAGGCGCTGCCGCTGCCCGCCCGACAGGCGCAGGCCGCGCTCTCCCACCGGGGCGTCGTAGCCGCCGGGCAGGGCGCGGATGAACTCGTCGGCGCGCGCGGCGCGACAGGCCGCGCGCAGGCGCGCATCGTCGGCGCCGGGACAGGCCAGACGCAAGTTGTCACGCACGCTGCCGTGGAACAGGAAGGTGTCCTGGGCCACCAGCGCCACGGCCGCACGCAGGCTGGCGCGCGTGACCAGGCGCGTGTCCTGCCCGGCCACGCGCACCACGCCGCGCCCGGGCAGCGCCAGGCCCAGCAGCAGCGCGCCCACGGTGCTCTTGCCGGCGCCCGAGGGACCGATCAGGGCCAGCGTCTCGCCCGGGCGTAGCTCGAAGTCGACCCCGTCCAGCACCGGGCGCGGCCGTTCGGGGTACGAGAAGGCCACGTCTTCGAAGCGCGCCCCGGCCCCGGCTGGACCGACCACCAGCGCGCGCGCGCCGGGCACCTCGCAGGCCTCGGGCCGCGCGTCGAGCAGCGCCTGGATCCCGGGCAGGGCCGAGACGCCCACGTGGCCCGCGTGCCAGTGTTGGCTGGCCTGCCGGAACGGGCGCAGGGCTTCGGCCGACAGCGTCAGCGCCCACACGATCTGCTCGGGCGCCAGCGCGCCCCGCGAGGCGCGCCAGCAGGCGACCGCCACCGCCAGCGCCACGGCCCCGTCCGCGGCCAGCGCCACCAGGCCGGTGTCGACCAGCGACACGCCCATCTGCCCCAGGGTGGCTCGGTACAGGCCCCAGGTGCGCTCGGCCAGCTCCCGCCGGCGGCGCTCGAGGGCGTCCAGCACGTGCAGCGTGCGCAGGCCCTGCAGGGTGTCGAGGAAGTCGGCCGAGAGGGCGCGGTAGGCCTCCCAGTGGGAGCGCCCGCGCGCCCCGAGCGCGCGCGACACCAGCGCCGGAGCGAGCGCCAAAAGCGCCGTCGAGGCGCCCACGGCCGCCGCCAGCCAGGGATCGAGGCGCAGCAGCGCCAGGACCACCAGCGGCGGGCCCACGAGCGCCACCAGCGCCGCGGGCAGGTAGCGCGCGAACCAGGGCTCGAGCGCCTCGACGCCGTCGACCAGCGCGGCCTGCACGTCGCCCGTGCGGCCGCGCGCCAGGGCCAGCGGTCCCAGTTCCAGCAAGCGCGCGAACAGGCGCGCGCGCAGGTGCGCCTGGACGCGCGCCGCGGCCAGCGCCGCGCTGGTCTCGCGGCACCAGACGAGGCCCGCGCGCAGGAGCATGAGCCCCGCCAGCGCCGCGAGCTGCATCCCCAGGACGCGCGCCTGCGCGCCGCGCAGCAAGCCCAGGAAGATGGCGCCCACGAGCAGCGCCTGCACCACGTGCAGGGCGAACACGCCGAACGACAGGCCGGCCACCAGGGCGAGCCGGCCACGCGCGGGCGCGCCCAGGCGCAGCAGGCGGCGGTCGAGCATCATCGTCGCGCCCCGCCCGGGCCCGCGCCGGAAGACGGCCCGAGCGCGCGCGCGACGCGCCCGGGCCGGCGTGTCACTTCTCGTCGGCCGTGAAGGGCGTCTCGACCAGCGCGTGCGAATGGCCGGGCGAATGCGTCACGGGCACGGTCTCGGCGCTGCGCAGCGCCTCGAACGGGTTCTCCACCAACGCGTGGCAGTGGCCAGGCGAGTGCTGCACCTGACGCGCGCCCGTCGGACGCAGCGCTTCGAAGATCGAATGGCTCATGGGAATGTCCTCCGTCAACCTGCCTCGCCTCTCGAGGCATTCCCGCCAACCTAGGGTCGGCGCGTCGCGCCCTCATCCCCTTTTCAACCGGAGGGGACGGGGCCGCGGCGAACGGCCGGGAGGCGCGCACGAGCGGCGCGCTCACCGCGCGGCGTCCGGCTGGCCCAGCGCGACCAGGTACAACGGCTGCCAGCTCCGGCCGTCGAGGCCCAACAGGCGGCGCACGCGGTCGTCGTCGAAGCCGCCCAGGCCGCAGGCGCCCAACCCGCGCGAGGCAGCCCACAGGTACAGCCCCTGCCCGACCTGCCCGGCGGCCACCAGCCGGTCGCGATAGCGCCACGGCGCTGCGTCGAGGTCGTCCAGGCGCGCCAGCAGGATCACCAGCGCCGCGGCCTGTGCGGCCAGCGGCTGGTCCAACGCCAGCGCCTGCGCGGCCGCGCGCGGCTCACCGGCCAGCAGCGGCACGCGGCCGGGCGCGCTCCAGTCGAAGCGCGGGTCGCACCAGGGCGCGAGGGCGCGCTCCCGCGGCGGCGCGTGCAGGCCGGTGGCCACGCCTGTGGCGGCGCTGACGACCAGACAGCCGTGCAGGTCGGCCGGTAGCGCCTCCAGGCGGGCGACGAGCGTCGCGCAGTCGTCGCTCGTCAGCGGCGCCGGGGCGAAGGCGCGCGCGCTGCGACGGGCGACGACGCGGCGCGCGCTGGCGGGCGGCGCCTGACAGGCGAGACCCGCTCCCGCGTCGGGCCCGTCGGCGGGCGGACGGGCGCAGGCCAGCAGGGCTTCATCCACGCCCGGCCAGACGCCGGCGTGCGCCTCGCGCGGCCCGGCCCGGCCGTGAAAGCGCAGGCCCGCGGCCCAGTCCGCCAGTCCCCGCGCCGTCGGCGGCGCCCCGCTGCCGGGCGCCAGCCACAGCAGCGCGCCCGGTCGCTCGAGCGCGGCGCCGTCGAAGTCGGGGGCGCGCTCCAGGCCCAGCAGGCGCGCCAGGCCCGCGTCGCCCGGCGCCGCCAGCGCCCGCGCGCTCCAGCCCACCAGGCGCGCCGCCACGCCCACGGCCTCGCAGGCGTGGCCCAGGTCCAGCAGCAGCGAGCGCAGGCCGCGCAGGCCGTACTTCCACGACGTGCGCCAGGGAACCAGCGTCAGCCCGAGCAGCAGCCCGAGCTGGGCCGGCGCCTCGCCCGCCGCCGTGGCGCGCAGCTCGAGCGCGTGGGCCGGCGCGTCGTAGTGATGCACGCCGTCGCGCAGCTCCACCAGACCCCACGAGGCCACGTAGGCCTCGAGCGGGTGCAGGTTGCCGGCCGAGGGCACGCAGCGCCGCCGCACCAGCCGGCCCCCGGCGCCGGCGTCGACGCGCGACACGCCCAGGGACAAGCCCAGCAGCGTGCCGAGCAGCTCCAGTCCCGCCGGGTGCGGGCGCTCGGGCGGCGCCTCGAGGCGCGTCAGCGGGGCCGAGAGGGCCACGCGCGCACAGCCCTCGAAGACGCGCCCGGCGGCCGGTTCGCGGGCCCAGTCGAGCTGTTCGGGCCCGGGCGGCGCGTGGCCGTCTGCGAAGGACGAGTCGGCGTGGGTGCGCCGCAGCAGCGCGGCTGCGGCCGCCTGAGCGATGTCGGTCGAGGCGCGCATGGCCCTCCCGCCTCACATGTGCGGCATGGGGACGCGCAACACCTCGTCCTCCGTGATCGGCCGCGGCAGCCAGCCGCGCTCGTGCGGCTCGTGGTACAGCCTGCGGCCGCCCAGGTACGGGAACGCGGCCGGGGCGTTGGGGTACAGGCCGGGCACCAGCACGCGTGCCACGTGCAGGCCCAGGGCGCGCACGTCGGGCGTGGTCAGGTCGACCGCCACCGGGCGGAAGCCCTGGTCGAGCAGCGCGCGCAGCACGCCCTCGGGTGCGACCGCGGGCACGTCGGCCAGCGCGCGCACGGCCGCCGGGCGGAGGATGCGCTCGACGTGACCGTGCAGGCGCTCGTCGAGGTACATCTGCGCGTGGACGCCCAGGTCGACCACGTCGCCGAAGTCCGGGCGCAGGTCGTCCAGGTAGCGCCGGTCGGCCCGGAAGGGCTTGTAGACCGCCGCGTTCAGCAGCCCGGCGCGGATGGCGTGCCAGATCGAGCCGTCCTCGTGCAGCAACCCCAGGCTGTACACGCGCACGTGGATGGCCTCCAGCAACGCCTTGCGCGCCGCCTCGCCGGCGCGCGCGCGGCAGGCCGTGCCGAAGGCCACCAGGCGCTGCCGCCGGTCGCGCTGCAGGGCGCCGATCACGGGCACGTCGAAGCGCGTGGGCACGCGCACCAGGAGGTAGTCGAAGTCCTCGCGGTGCGGCCCGTCGAGCTGCGCCTGGAGCGCCGCGTCTGCGGAGAAGTCGAGCCCCTCACAGGGCGCCCCGGCCCCCCACCAGATGGTGATGGCGTCGCGTTCGACCAGTTCCTCGAGCGCGCGGCGGCGCGCGTCGTGGGGCGAGAGGCCGCAGGCGATGCCGGCGTAGTTGAGGAAGTTTGTGCGCGGCTCGCGCCGCCGCGGCCCGCCGAAGTAGTTGAGGTAGACCAGCGCCGCCGGCGCCCACACCGGGCGCTCGTCGGGCAGCTCCACCCCGCGCGTCCACAGCACCGGCAGCGAGCGCGTGAAGGGCACGAACGGGAAGTCGGGCCGGGCGTGCTGGGCGGCCGAATACAGCACCAGTTGCTCGGGGTCCACGGCCGCCTCGCCCGCCGCGCGCAGTTCGTCGAAGCTGGCGCGGCGCAGGTCCCGAGGGACGAAGTTGCCGCAGTAGCGCTCCACGGCCTCGCCCAGCGCCGCGCGCCGCGCGCCCTCTTGGTCGCCGAAGGTGGTGCCCAGGGCGACGGGGTCGTTGGGCCAGGGGCCGGCGGCGCGCATGTCGGCCACTTCGGCGGTGATCGAGACGTAGGCGTCGGGCTGGTCCAGGTCGTTGCGGTTGCGCGTCAGGGCGCGCACCAAGCCGCACACGGGCGACACCAGCGCGTCGTAGTCGGGCTGCGGCGCGGCAACCGCGGGGGCGAGCGGCACGGGGACCTCCGAGAGGGGCGCGGGCGCGATCACGCGCCCAGCTCCGGCAGCACCAGCACGGCCGGGCGCGCGCCGCCCAGGCGCAGGCGCTGGCGCGCGGGCGCGAGGCGAGTGCATTCGAGGCGCGACTCGAGCGTCTGCGGATGGCGCGCCAGGGCGGGAAAGAACGACGACGTGATCTCGAGCCGCAGGCGATGGCCGCGCGGCACCACGAGGCACAGGGGACGCAGCGCCAGCGCCACGCGTCCCTCCCAGGCGCCGGTCGCCGAACAGACGCTGGCGGCGCCCCACGTCAGGTGGACCGAGCGGCCGTCGGCGTGTACCTCGCACAGGCGCGCCACGAAATCGCAGGCCGGGGCGTCGCTCTCGGCCCAGGCTTCGAAACGCGGCGCGCCGGCGAACGCCAGGGGTCGCTCGAGCGGCGCGCTCTCGAAGCGCGCCGCGTCGCGCCGGCCGGCCGTGGCGCTCACGTCCCGCGGCAGCACCTGCGAGGGGAACGGGTCGCGCGGGTCGGACTCGTAGGCGGCGCTCGACTCGGCCGGGGGAGCCTCGAGCAGCGCGCCGCCCGGCGCGGGGAACAGGCGCACGCCGCGTGCCTCGGGCCAGTCGCCCCGGGCACGCCAGCGCGCGGCGCCGCCGTCGTCCCAGGCCGCGCGTCCCAGCCAGCGGTCCTGTCCGTCGACGTACACGTGGACGTCGACGTCGGGCGCGGGTTCGGCGCGCCCCAGAAGGCCGCGCAGCCACTCGACCTGGAGCGCGCCCAGCGACAGGCGTGCCTGCGGGCCGAAGACGCGCTCGTCGAGGCGCGTCTCGCGCGTGCGCAGCTCGTGGCCCCAGGGGCCCAGGACCAACGCGCGCGCCGGGCGCGGGTCGCGGGCCGCGCCGCCCTCGTCGAACACGCGCAGGCTGCCCTCGACGAAGGCATCGTGGAAGCCGCCCACGCTCATCAAGGCCGCGCCCAGACCCGGCAGGTCAGGCTCGCCGTCATGGAGCTGCGGCTGCTCCAGCGGCCGCAGCCAGTCGCCGAGCGGCGCGCCCAGGTGCGCCGGCAGCTCGCGCAGCGGCAGCCGGCGCAGCAGGTCGGGGGCGCAGGTGAGCAGCCCGCGGAAGAGGTCGGGGCGCTCGGTGCGGCATTCGGCGTAGGTCGTCCACCACCAGGCGTGGCTCTCGAGACGCGCGATGCCGTCGTCGGCGTAGACCGTCGCGCGCCGGCCGAGCGCCGGCACGCTGGCGATCACCGCCCGCACCGCCGGGTGGACGGCCGCCGCCAGCGCCGTCTGGGCCGCGTACGAGCCGCCGCTGGTCACCACCTGCCCGTCGCACCAGGGCTGCGCCGCGAGCCACTCGACCGCCTGCGGGCCGTCGTCAGCTTCGTGCGCGTACGGGTCGAAGCGCCCCTCGGATTCCCAGCGCCCACGCACGTCCTGGGCGGCGAAGCCGAAGCCGTGCGCGACCCAGCCCAGCCCTTCCTCGACGTGGCGCTGCTTGCCGTAGGGCGTACGCAGCAGCACCGCCGGCACGCGCCCGGCGCCGCGCGGGCGATAGACGTCGGTCGACAGGCAGACGCCGTCGCGCAGGCTCACCCGGAGGCCGGCTTCGATACGGGCGCTCACGCCGGCGGGACGAGCATCAGGCCGCGCGGCACGGGCAGCAAGCGGTGCCGCTCGGCGGCAAGCGTGAGCGGGTCGAGGAGCACGAGGTGGTCGGCACCCGCGGGGCGACCACCAGCGCGCCAGGCCACCAAGTCGTGGACCAGGTGGGCTGCGGCCAGCGCCGCCGCGGCCGGCGGCGGCCAGGCGGCGCGCGCGGAACGCCCGTCGGCGAGCGCGCACCACAGCGCTGCGCGCGCGTCGGGGAAGACGTCGGCCGCCAGCCGCCGTGCACGCAGGTCGCCGTAACGGGGACCGTCGCCGCCCGGCAGGGCCAGCGGGCCCAGGAACACGCGCCGGCCCTCGAGGTGACAGGTGTGCATGGCACGCGAGGCGGCGGCGCACTCCTCGTCGAGGCGCGTGAAGACGGCGTCAGGCAGCTCCCCGGCGCAGACCACGACGGCGTCGGCGCCGGCCGGCGAGGGCCGCAGCGCGAACCCGGCGGCCGGCAGCAGCTCGGCCAAGGCCCGCAGGACCGGCCCCTCGCCGATGGCGGCGACGGCGATCTCCGCGACCACGGGGGCGGCCCCCAGGTCGAGGTAGCCCTCCTGGTCGAAGTACCCCAGCAGGTCGGCCAGGTCTTCGGCCTCGGCGCCGGCGGTCGCGAGCGCCGTGGCCGGGTCGGACTCACCCTGCAGTACAGGCCACGCGACCTGCACCAGCGCCTCGGGGACGCGCAGGCGCAACAGCTCCCCGTCGTCGTCCTGCAGCAGGTAGCCGCGCCGGCCGGTTTGGAACAAGACCAGGCCCGGCCGCAGGCGCAGCGGCGTGTGTCGTCGGCTCCAGTCGGCGCGCGTCATGTCCCTCCCGTGGCGCCGGCCGGCGGCCGTGCGCGAGCGCGCAGGCTCGTGCCTCCGGCCGCCGCGACGACAGCGCTTTCCAACCGGCGGGCGCTGCGTCCCCGTCAGCGGCTCGCCAGAGCGACGAGCGGCCGCGGGACGGGCTTGCGGCCGGGCCGCGACCGCCCATGCGCGCGCGGCGACCACCGGCAGGCGCCCCGTGCCCGCTCGCCGAAAAAGCCTCGCGCGAGCGGCCGTGGCCACGTAGGTTCCGTGCGCCGCCGGTCGAGCGCGCGGTTCACGCGTGCGGCCTCGACGAGGCGCGCACGGGCAAGGAGTGGAGCATGTCTTCGAGGCCGATCTTGGCGCGCGGCGCCGCCCTGCTGAGCTTCCTGGCAGTCCTGCCCGCGGCAGCCTCTGGTGCGCCCACGCCCTCGACACCCATCGCCAGCGACACCTCAACCGAGTCTTCCGGGACCGGCACGCCGGCGCCCGACGGCAACGCGACGCTGACCCGCCAGGAAGACGTGGTGGTCACGGCGTCGCGCGGGGAACGCCCGGCGCGCGAGGTGGCCGCCACGGTCAGCGTGGTCGAACGGGAAGAGATGGAGGCGCGCGCCTACCGCTACGCCGGCGACGAGCTGGCGGCCACCCCCGGCGTGTTCGTGCGCAAGACGTACGAGGGCGCCTTCGTCGGCGTGAGCATACGTGGCGTGCCCAACAACCACCTGAACGACACCGTCCTGGCGCTGGTCGACGGCGTACCTTTCGTGACCCGCAACGACGAGGTCGACCTCGACCAGATCCCCTACGACGCGCTGGAGCGGGTCGAGGTGGTCAAGGGGCCGATGTCGGCGCTGTACGGGCGCGGCGCGGTGGCCGGCACGCTGCACTACGTCACGCGCGCGCCGGCGGCCACGCGCGCCGGCCGGCTCGCGCTCGACGCCGGCCAGTACGGCTATCTGCGCCCGTCGGCCAGCTTCGAGCGCCCGCTGGGTGACGAGCAGCGCCTGTTGCTCGCGGGCACGTACGAAGTGAAGGACGGCTGGCGCGCGCACACGGGACGCGACGTGAGGCGCTTGTTTGCCAAGCACCTGTGGACGCCCGACGCGCGCACGGCGCTGACCGTGAGCGGGCACTGGCAGGAGTTCGAGCAGGAGTTAGCCAGTCACGTGCCGCTCGACAGCGCCGGCCGGCCTCTGGCGCTGCCGGGCGGCGAGGCGGCCAACTTCCAGGTCGACGGGGCGCGCGAGGAACGCAGCGTGCGCGCGGCCACGCTGCGCTTCGACCGCCAGTTGGGCGCCGGCCTGACCTTGCACGCCACGGCCCACTACCGCGAGGCGCGCACGCGCTCGTTCCTGGGCTTCGACAGCGGCTTCGACGCGCTCCAGGAAGCGTTCCTGTGGAACGGCTTCGACGGGCGCTCGCGCCAGAAGACGGCCTTCGTCGAGCCCCAGGTCGCCTGGCGCCCGGGCCGCGCGCGCGTCGTGGCCGGGGCCTCCTGGGAGACCGTCACCAGTCGCAACAGCGAGGACTGGACCGGCGAGTTCGGCCTGACGCCCGATTTCAACTTCTACTTCTACACGCAGGTGCGCAGCCTGCGCGGCGGTTTCCTGAACCGCGAGCGCTGGACCAGCGCGCGACTGCTGGACGCCGACGGGACCGGGCGCGTGGGGGCCGTCTACGCGCAGGCCGAGGTCGACCTGGGCCCGCGCCTGCTCGCGACCGTGGGCGCGCGCTTCGACAGCTTCCGGCGCGAGGTCGACTTCCGCGCGCTGCCGGGCTCCAGCGCCCAGCGCAACGATGCCGACAACCGCCACCTGAGCCCCAAGGCGTCGCTGCTCTTCCGGGCCACCCCGCGTGTGAACCTCTACGCCTCGTTCGGCGAGGGCTTCAATCCCACCTTCGGCCCGGTGTTCGCCTTCGGCGCGCGACCGCAGAGCCTGAAGGCGGAGGTTGCGCGCAGCTTGGAGGTCGGCTCGAAGGGCGCGTTCGCCGGGGGACGGCTGGCCTTCAGCGCCGCCGCCTGGCGCCTCGACCGGCGCGACCTGGTGCAGCTCGTCTTCGACCAGGGGCGCTTCCGCACCGTCAACGCCGGCCGCCAGGTGTCGCAGGGGTTGGAATTCGAGGGGCGCATGCGCGCCGCCGCCGGTTTCGAGGCCTACGCGCGCTACGCCCTGACCGACTCCGAGTGGCACCGCAACGTGATCGTGTTCGAGTTCACCGGTGAAGTGGTCGACCTGTCCGGGCGCCAGGTGGCCGGCCAGCCGCGCCACATGCTGTCCCTGGGCGCGGAAGGGCGCCTGGCGGGCGGCGTGGGCCTGGCCGCCTGGTGGGACTTCAGCGGCGACTACTTCATCGACGGCGGCAACGCCCTGCGCGACGGTGCCTTCGGGCTGTTGAACGCCCGGCTGAGCTTCGAGCCGCGCGCGCTGCCGCGCCTGTCGGGGCAGATCGTGGCCAGCAACGTGCTCGACCGCCGCTACGCCTACCTGCTGGGCAGCGTCAACGCCCCGCTGCAGGCCAGCCCGGGCCTGCCGCGCCAGGTTTCGGCCTCGCTGCGCTTGAAGTTCTAGGCGACGCGCATGCACCCGCTGCGACGCGTGGCCCACAAGGAACTGACCGAGACGCTGCGTGACGGGCGCTTCCGCGCGGCGGGGGGCGTGCTGGCGGCGCTGCTGCTGGTGGCGCTGGGCCTGGGCGTGGCCGAGCGCGCCGCGCTGGAACGCGAGCGCCGCACGGCCCAGGAGCGCGACCGCGCGCAGTGGGAGGGCCAGGGCCACAAGAACCCGCACTCGGCCGCGCACTTCGGCGTCTACGCCCTGCCGGCGCGCGACGTGCTGGGCTCGCTGGACCCGGGCATCGAGGCTTTCACCGGCCGCGCCTTGTGGCTCGAAGCGCACTGGCAGGACTTCTTCCAGGCGCGCCCGGCCGAAGACGGCACCGGCCTGCAGCGCTTCGCCGAGCTGACCGTCGCGCGTAGCCTGCAACTGCTGGTGCCGCTGCTGATCGTCGTGCTCTTATTCGACGCCTGGAGCGGCGAGCGCGAGCGCGGCACCCTGCGCCAACTGCGCAGCCTGGGGGCGCGCCCGCTGCACCTGGCGCTGGGCAAGCTGTGCGGGACGGGCGCGGCCCTGGGGCTGGTACTGGCGCCGGTGCTGGCTGCGGCCTTGGCCGTGGCGGCGCTGGAGGGCGAGCCGGGCGCCGTGCCGCGCCTGCTGCTGATGGCGTTCGGATACGCGCTCTACCTGACGGCCTTCGCCGCGCTGGCGCTGACCGTTTCGGCCCTGGCCCGCTCCTCGCGCGCGGCGCTGCTGGCGCTGCTGGCCTTCTGGGTCGCCAACGGCCTGGTCGCGCCGCGCCTGGCCGTCGACCTGTCGGAACGCCTGGCGCCCACGCCCAGCGCGACCAGCTTCTGGGCCGGCGTCAGCCGCGACTTCGAACACGGCCTGGACGGTCACGACCAGGCCGACGCGCGGCGCCGCGAGCTCGAGCGGCGCGTCCTGACCGAGTACGGCGTGACGCGCGTCGAAGACCTGCCGGTCAGCTTCGCCGGCGTGGCGCTCCAGGCCAGCGAGGAGTTCGGCGCGCAGGTCTTCGACCGCCACTTCTCCCGGCTGTGGGACGGCTACGAGCGGCAGGAGCGCGTGCAGCTCGCCTGCGGCGCGCTGTTCCCGCTGCTCGCGGCGCGCGCCCTCTCGATGGGCGCGGCGCGCACCGACTTCGCCCACCGGCGGCACTTCGCCGCCTCGGCCGAGGCCTTCCGGCGCGACTTCGTCAAGCGCCTCAACGACACCATGACCGCGCACGCCAAGGGGCTGGACTTCGAGTGGCAGGCCGGACCGGACTACTGGCGCAGCTTGCCGTCCTTCCGCTACTCGCCACCTCCGTTGGGCGTCACGTTGCGGGCCCAGGTCGGACCGTTGCTGCTGCTCGGCGCCTGGGCCGCGGCGGCCCTGGTCGCGTCCGCCGCCAGCGCGGCGCGCTTGCGGGTCTGAGCGTGCTGGCCCGCATCCTGCGGCACGAATGGCGCGTGCTCCGCGCCGAGCGCACCCTGCCGCTGCTGTGCGCCGGGATGGCGCTGTGCGCGGCCTACGCGGCCCGCAACGGAGCCGTCTTCCAGGCCGTGCAGCAGCGCGAGCAGCAGCAGGCGCTCCAGCCGGTCCGGGAGGAGCTGCAGGCGCTGCGCGCCGCGCTCGACCGGCAGCCGCCGACCTCGCCCGGCGGGGCCACGGCCGATGCGCGCAGTCCACGTTACGTCGGGGGCATCGCCCAGCCGCTGGCCCTACCGGCGCGCCCGCTGCTGCCGCTGGCCACCGGCCAGGCCGATTTGCTGCCCGGGTTGGCCGCGGCCTCGATCTGGACGTCGCCGCGCACCGCCTTGCGCAACTACGAGGTGCAGAACCCGACCCATCTGCTGGCCGGACGTTTCGATGCGGCCTTCGTCTTGGTCTGGCTGTTCCCGCTGGCGGTGCTGGCACTGTCATACGACCTGCTGTCGGCCGAGCGCGACGAGGGGCTGCTGGCGCTGGTGTTGGCGCAGCCGGTGACACTGCCCAGGTTGGTGCTGGGCAAGGTGTTGCTGCGCCTGCTCCTGGTCGGGGCCGCCGGCCTGGGCGCCTGGGCGCTCGCGGCGCTGGTCGCCCAGGTGCCGCTGGGCGCTCCGGGAGCGGCGGCCGACCTGGCCTGGGGCGCGCTGCTGCTCACGGCCTACGCCGGCTTCTGGTTCACGCTGGCCGTGGGCGTGGCCGCGCTGCGCCGTTCGGCCGCGGCCAGCGCCGTCATCCTGGCCTCGCTCTGGCTGCTGCTCGTGGTCGTGCTCCCGTCCTTGCTCGGCCTGGCCAGCAACCTGCTCTACCCGGTGCCCTCGCGCCTGGAGCTCGTGCAGGCCAGCCGCGAAGCCACCAACGTGGCCACGCCCCAGGCCGAGAGCCTGGTGAGGGGCCACTACTCCGACCACCCCGAGCTGGCCCGGTCGGCCGGAGACCCCGACCTGCGCGACTTCATGGTGCGCTTCCTGACCGTCGAAGCCTACGTCGAACGCCAGGTGGCGCGGGTGGCGGCCGAACACGAGACGCGCCTGCGCCAACGCCAGGACTTCGTGGCCCACCTGCGTTTCCTGTCGCCGGCGCTGGTGCTGCACGACGCGCTGAGCGAGCTGGCCGGCACGCACACGCGGCGCTACCAGCGCTTCCGCGAGCAGGCCCAGGACTTCGTCGCGCGCTGGAAGGGCTTCTTCGCCGCGCGCATCTATGCCCGCGCCACGCTCACCAGGGCTGACTGGGAGGCCCTGCCGCGCTTCGCCTTCGCCGAAGAAGCGCAGGCCGAGCGGCACGCGCGCGCGGCCGCGGCGCTGGCCGGCCTGCTGGCGCCGACGCTGCTGCTCACCCTGCTGGCCACGCGCCGCCTGCGCACGTACCGCGTGGCGGGTTGAACACCGGCGCCGGGTCCCGGGATACGGGGGCGCGAGTCCCCTCGGTTGCAGCGACGCTCGGGCCAACCCGGGCGCCGCGGAGAGTCCAAGCGATGCTGGAAGCCATTGAACTGAGCAAGAGCTACGACGGTCACCTGGCGCTGGACCGGCTGAGCCTGAAGGTCGAAGCGGGCGAGGTCTTCTGCCTGCTGGGGGCCAACGGCGCCGGCAAGACCACCACTCTCAACCTGTTCCTCGACTTCATCCCGCGCAGCGCGGGCGTGGCGCGCGTCGACGGCCTCGACGTGGCGACGCAGCCGCTCGAGGCCAAGCGCCGTCTGGCCTACCTGCCCGAGCAGGTGATGCTGTACCGCAACCTGACGGGCGTCGAGAACCTCGACTACTTCGCCGGCCTGGCCGGCCACGAGCTGTCGCGCGCGGAATTGCTGGCCACGCTCGAACGCGTCGGGCTAACGCGCGACGCCGCCGACCGGCGCGTCGGAACGTACTCGAAGGGCATGCGCCAGAAGGTCGGCTTGGCCATCGCCCTGGCCAAGCGCGCCCGCGCGCTGTTGCTGGACGAGCCCACCTCTGGGCTCGACCCCAAGGCCTCGAACGAGTTCTCACGCCTGGTGCAGGAACTGTCGCGCGCGGGCGTGGCGGTGCTGATGGCGACCCACGACCTGTTCCACGCCAAAGAGGTGGGCACGCGCGTGGGCATCATGAAGCACGGGCGCCTGGTGCGCAGCCTGGACACGGCCGACGTGGGCCACGCCGACCTCGAGGCGCTGTACCTCGAGCACATGCACGACTGAGGCAGCATGACCTGGTTCGACCTGCGACTGGCGGCGCGCGGCCTGGCGCGGCGGCCCGGCTGGTCCGCGCTCGTCCTGGCCACGCTCGGCCTGGGCGTGGGCGTGAACACCGCGGTCTTCGCGCTGGTCCAGGCGCTGCTGCTGCGACCGCTGCCCTTCCCCGAACCCGAGCGCCTGGTGCGCGTGCAGGCCGTCGTCGCCGGCGGTCAGCCCGGCAAGCTCTCGGCCCACGAGTGGGAAGAGCTGCAGCGCGACGAGGCGACCTTCGAGGGCGTGGCCGCCTACTACCCCAGCCAGTACAACCTGGCCGACGGTGGGCCGCCCGAGTCGGTGGCCGCCGCCATGACCACCGGGAACCTGTTCGACGTGCTGGGTGTCAGGTTGGCGCACGGTGCGAGTTGGCCGCTGGCGGCGTACCGCCAGCGCCACACGGCGGTGGTGCTGGGCCACGCCTTGTGGAGCCAGCGCTTCGGGTCGGATGCGCGCCTGGTAGGCCGCACGCTGCCCATGGACGCGGCGCCCTACCAGGTCGTGGGCGTGGCGCCGCCGGGCTTCGACTTCCCCCACGGCACGCAGGTCTTCCGCGCCGCCCAACTACTGAGCGCTCAGAACAGCGAGTCGCGCAGCCTGTTCGTGCTGGCGCGGCTGTCCCGCGGCGTCTCCCAGGCCCAGGCCCAGGCCCGGCTCGACGCGCTGGCGCTGCGGCTGGCGGGCGAGCGACCCGCGACCAACGCGGGCGTGATGCTGCGACTCTCGCCCCTGCGCGACCTGTTCGTGGGCGACGTGCGGCCGCATTTGCTGGCGACATCGGCGCTGGCGGCGGTCGTGCTGCTCTTGGCGGGTGTGAACCTGCTGCACCTCGTGCTGCTGCGCGCCTCCGGGCGCCGCCACGAGCTGGCGCTGCGCGCCGCGCTGGGGGCCTCGCGCGCGCGCCTGGCGGCGCTGCCGTTGGCCGAGTGCCTGCTGCTGGGCGTGGCGGGAGGGGCGCTGGCCTTGGGCTTGGCTCACGCCAGCGGACACGCGCTGCGCCTGTTCCTGCCGCAATCGCTGCCGTGGTGGCTCGCGGTACGGGTCGACGCACCCGTCGCGGCGTTCGCGCTGGCGGTCGCGCTCGGCGGCCTGCTGCTGATCGGGGTGACGCCCGCCCTGCTGGCCTCGAACCAGCGCACAGGCGCCCTCGGCGACGGCGGCCGAGCCGCCTCGGGTGGCCCCGGCCAGCGTCGCACACGCGCGCGCCTGGTGGCTTTCGAAGCCGCCTTCGCCGTGCTGCTGCTGGCCAGCGCCGGCCTGCTGCTGCGCAGCCTCGAGCGCCTGCTTTCAGTCGACCCCGGCTTCCGCACGGCGCGCCTGGTGACTCTGCGCGCGGACCCGCCCTGGACACGCTACGACAACGTCGGCCAGACCGGGCCGTTCTACCGCCGCGCGCTGGAGGAGCTGCGCGCGCTGCCGGGTGTCGAAGCGGTCGCGGCCAACCAGAGCCTGCCTCTGTTCGGCAACGACAACTACGGCCGCCCGCGCCTGCTCATCGAAGGCCAGGACGAGGCGCAGTTGGCCAACAGCCCGTTCGTCAACCTGCAGATCGTGAGCCCCAACTACCTCGAGACGCTGGGCGTGCCGCTGGTCGCGGGCCGGACCTTCGATGCCCGGGACCGCCCGGACGCGCCCGCCGTGGCCCTGGTGTCGCGCGCGCTGGCCCGGCGCGCGTTCGGCCGAGCCTCGCCGCTGGGGCGGCGCGTACGCCTGCCCGAGCTGTTGCGCACCACGGGCGAACGCGAGCAAGGCTGGTTCGAGATCGTGGGCGTGACCGGGGACGTGCTGGCCGATGGTCTGTCAGCCGCGCCCTCGCTCGACTTGTACCTCTCGAACCAGCAGCAGTTCGCCGGCGACACCTACTTCGTGCTGCGCGCCGCGGGCGACGCGGGCGCGCTCATGCGTGCCGCGGCCATGGCCGTCCAACGAGTCGATCCCGAGCAGTCGGTCTTCGGCTGGCAGGCCTACCCGGCGCGCCTGGAACGCATGCACTGGCAGCGCGTGGCTGCCGCGCGCCTGGCTGCCGTCTTCGCGCTGCTGGCGCTGGCACTGGCGGCCGTGGGCACGTACGGCGTGCTGGCCCAGAGCGTGTCCCAGCGCCGGCGCGAGCTGGGCGTGCGCCAGGCGCTGGGCGCCTCGGCGTCCGCCGTGGCGGGGCTGGTCGTGCGCGAGGGTCTAGGGCCGGCCGCGCTCGGCACGGCGGTCGGCCTGGGCACGGCGCTGGCGCTGGCCAGCGCGGCCCGCTCGCTGCTGCACGAGGTCGCGCCGTGGGACGTCCCGGCGCTGCTCGCGGCGGCGCTAGCGCTGCTGCTCGTCAGCCTGGCGGCGGGAGCACTGCCCGCCTGGCGCGCGGCGCGTGTCGACCCGGCCGCGGCCTTGCGACAGGAATGAGCCCCCGGGTCAGGGGAGGCTGGCCGGGTCGTCCAGCGCCTTCGCGAACTCGATCCACTGCGCCAGGGGGCGGAACCCCAGGCGCCGATTCAATTCCAGGATGGCGCCGTTGCCGCTACCGTTGGTGGTGCGCACGCGGACGTGGCCGCGCTGGCGCGCCCAGCGCAGGCCGTCGAGCTTGAGCGCCAGCGCCAGGCCACGGCGGCGGAACGCGGCGCGCACGCCGGTGAGCGCCTGGTAGACACAGCCGCCCTCGCCCACCAGCATGTGACTCAGTCCGGTCCAGGCGTCGCCCCGGCGCGCCAGTCGCAGCGCCTCGAGCGGCGTGGAGGGCGACGCCACACGCGCCAGGAACTCCTCGAACGACAGGCCGCCGCCCCCGTCCGGCACGTCGTGCGCCAGCTCCTCGAAGAACGCGTAGACCTGCCGCAGGCGGTCCAGCCGCCGGTCCGGCGCCAGCCCGTCGAGCTCGGACGCCAGCGAGGTCAGGCGGAAGCCCTCGGCCGCCAAGCGCGGAGCGGGATCAGCGACGGCCGTCCACTCGGCGCACGCCAGGTCGAGTTCGGACTCGCCGCTGCGCCCGATCTGCGTGTAGCCGAGCCGGCGGGCCAGCGCGACGCCGCCACGCGGCGTGTCGCGCACCTGCGCTTCCAGGCGACGCGCCCCGAGCGCGCGCGCCAGGTCTTCGGCCGCGTGTGCCAGAAGCGCGCCCAGGCCGCGCCGCCGGGCACGCGGGTGGACCAGCAATTCGAGCGAGAGGCGCGCCGGGTCGACACAGCCTTCGGGCGGCGCCAGCTCGAGCGTCGCCGCCAGGCCCGCGCCGTCGCCGACCACGCGCCGCGCGAACGGCCGCCGCGGGTCGCGCGCCGCGTCCCAGCGACGCAGCTCGCCGGCGCTCACGACGTGCTCGGGGTAGACCGCGGCGCGCAGCTCGGCCAAGGCCGGATAGTCGCCGGCTTCGAAGGCGCGCAGCGCAACCTCGCCGAGCTTGGGCACCACGCGTCCAGCCTACGCGCGGAGTGGCCTCGAGGCGTCCGCTTTCCGCTGGGCGGTCGCCGCGCGCCTGCCAGCCGTCGCGCCGGCGAGGCGGCCGGTGTGTCCGAACGCTTTGACACGGCCGCGCGCCGCCTGCTACCGTGTCGCACGCGTTCCCGGAAACAGACCGTCCGCGACCGAGCGGCGGACCAAGGAGGCTGCATGAAGATCCGAACGGGCGTCAAGGCCGGGATCGAACCCGGCTGCCCCTGCGGCGGCACGCTGGACGCGAAGGTCCACAACTACCGCCCGCGTTAGCCCGCGCCTGGCGACGTCGGCCCGTGCGGCCGACGTCGCCTCCCCACCTCCGCCTCCCCGCGAGACGCCCGTGACCTTCCCCCGGCTCGAGGCCCTGCTCGAGCCCGACCGCGACCGCCGCGCACCGCTGTCGCTGCTGGCGGGCCTGGCGCTGCTCGCGGCCTGGACCGCCTGGGCCGCCTGGGGACGCGTCTCGGTGGTCGAGCGCAGCCTCGATGCGCGCCTGGTGGCCGAGGGCGCAGTGCACCCGGTCGACGCCGCGCTCGCCGGACGCCTGGCGGCGCTGCACGTGCAGCCGGGAGACCTGGTCGCCGCCGGCCAGACGCTGGCCGACATCGAGGCCCCCGAGCAACGTCACGCCGTCGACGAAGCGCGCGCCCGGGCCGCGGCCGCCCAGGCACGCCTGCTGGCGCTGGAACTCGAGTTGGCCAGCGCCGATTCGGCCGCGCGGCGCGACGTGCAGGCCGCCACGCGCGCGCTCGAGGCGGCGCGTGAGCGCAGCCGAGCCGCCGCAGGCGGCGCGCGCCTGGCCCAGGCCGAAGACCGCAGCCTGGAGGAACTCGAAGGCCAGGGGCTCGTGGCGGGCATCGAGCATCTGCGCGCGCACGCCGCGGCCGAGGAACGCCGCTCGCAGGAGCGCGTGGCCCAGATCGACGTGCAGCGCCTGCAGGCCGAGCAGGCGGCGGCCGAGCGGCGGCTGCTCGCGCACCGTGCGCGGCTCGAGCAGGAGCTTCAGGCCCTGCGCGGGACGCAGGCCGAAGCCGAGGCCGGAGCCAGGCGGGCCGAGGCCGAGTGGCGCCGCGCGCAGGTGCGCGCGCCCGTGGCCGGGCGCGTGGGTCACGTGACCGAGCTGCGCGCCGGGGCCTTCCTCACGGCCGGCACGCGCCTCGCCGAGATCGTCCCGGCCGGCGCGCCGCGCGCCGTGGCGCGCTTCTCTCCGACCGCCGCCGGTCGCCTGCGCCCCGGCCAGCGCGCCTGGCTGCGCCTCGACGCCTTCCCGTGGCTCCAGCACGGGGCGCTCGCCGCGCGCGTCGGCGGCCTGGCCAGCGAGCCCGACGCGGCCGGTCTACGGGTCGAGCTGACACTCGAGCACGGCGCGTCCGTGGCCGTCGTCCACGGCTTGACCGGCGTGGCCGAGGTCGAGGTCGAGCGCGTCTCGCCCCTGGTGCTGGCCCTGCGCGCGGCCGGCGCCGCCCTGGCCCCCGCCGCGCGCTGATGGCGACCCGGCGCGCCTGGCGCGTCCCCGAGGCACTGCAGGCCTCGGCCTCCGACTGTGGGCCGGCCGCGCTCCAGTCGCTGGCCGCGGGTTTCGGCCTGAAGCTGCGCCTCGACCGGCTGCGCGAGGTCTGTCAGACCGACGTCGACGGCACATCGATCGATGCGCTCGAAGACGTGGCGCGCGAGCTGGGGCTCGAGGCCGAGCAGGTGCTGCTGCCGCCCGAGCACGTCCTGCCGTCGGCCGGGGACGCGCTTCCCGCCGTCGCTCTCGTGCGGCGCCCGGGCGGTCTGACGCACTTCGTGGTCGCCTGGCGCGCGCACGCCGGCCGGGTGCAGGTCATGGACCCGGCCGGGGGCCGGCTGTGGACACCGGGCGCGCGTTTCCTCGATTCGCTGCACCTGCACGAGCAGGCCGTGCCGGCCGAGGCCTGGCGCGAGTGGGCCGGCGGGGCCGAGCTGCGCGCGGGCCTCCTCGCGCGCCTGCGCGCCCTGCGCGTCACGGTCGGCGCGGCCGACGCGTTCCTCGCGCGCGCCCTGGCCGACCCCACCTGGCGCTCGCTGGCCGCGCTCCTGGCCGGGGCGCGCTTCGTCGAACGCCTGGCGCCGCGCGCCCGCCCGAGCGGCATCGAAGCCCAGGCCGTGTTCGACGCGCTGCTCGCGCGCGTGGTCCAGGGCGGCGACCCGGCCCTCCCCGAGGAATGCTGGAGCGTGCGGCCCGGCGAGGACGGGACGCTCCTGTTCCGCGGCGCCGTGCTGCTGCGCGTGCGCGGGCTGCGGCCCGCCGTGACCACGGCGGGCGATGAGGAGCGACCGGCGCGCCTGCGCGATGGCACGCGCGCGCAGGTGCTGGCCGGCGAGCCCGGCCTGCGCCCGCACGTCCTGGCCGCGCTGAAGACCGCCGGGGCGCCGCTCCTGGCGACGCTCGCCGCGGGCCTGGTCGCAGGCACGCTGGGCGTGGCATGCGAGGGGTTGCTGTTCGGGCTGCTGCTCGACCCGGCCGCCTGGCGCCTGCCGCCCTTCGACCGAGGCGCTCTGTTGGCGGCCGTGGCGCTGCTCCCGGCGATGTTGCTCTGGCTCGACTTGGCCGGGGCCTGGACTTGGCGTCGACTCGGCCGGCGTCTCGAGGCCGGGCTGCGCGCGGCCTTCCTACGCGCCGTGCCGCGCCTGGGCGAGCCCTACCTGCGCGGCCGGCCGCGGGCTGACCTGGTCGAGCGCGCGCACGCCGCGTTCCTGGCGCGGGAGCTACCGGCGCAGTGCGCGCACGCCTGTTCAGCCGTTTGCCGGCTGGCCTTGTACTGGCTGGCGCTGGCCTGGCTCTACCGCGACGTGGCCCTGCCAGCCGCGCTGGCCGCGCTCACGGCCGTCGCCCTGCCGCTGGTGGCGCAGCCGCGGCTGGTCGAGCTGGAGTTGCGCCTGCGGGCCCTGGCCGCGGCCCTGGCTGCCTTCCCGCTCGAGGCGTTGCTGGGTCTGGTGCCGCTGCGCGTCCACGGCCTGGAGCGCGCCTGGCGCCGCGAGCACGACGATGTGCTCGCCCGCTGGCTCGACGCGGGCTTCGAGCGCCAGCGTCGAGCCGTCGCCCTGCAGGTGCTGCAGTGGGGCCTGGACAGCGCCCTCGTGACCTGGGCCGTGGTCGGCCACGCGCGCGGACAGGGTGCCGCCGGCCTGCTGCTGCTGGCCTACTGGGGCCTGCGCCTGCCCGACGCGGGGGCCGAGTTGGGGCAAGCCCTGATGCGCCTGCCCCGCCAGCGGGCCGCCCTGCGCCGCCTGCTCGAACCGCTCGACGCCCAGCCGCCGCCGGCCCCTCCCGTGCAGGCGCCCACGGCGCCGGCGACCAGCGCTGTCAGCCTGCGCCTGCGCTCGGCCGGCCTGACGCTCGGCGGGCGCGCGGTGCTCGCCGGGCTCGACCTGGACCTCACGCCGGGCCGCCACGTGGCGCTTCTGGGCCCATCCGGCGCCGGCAAGAGCACGCTGATCGGCGTGCTCCTGGGCTGGTACGCGCTGTCGGAAGGCGAGTTCTCGATCGACGACGCCCCCGCCGACGCTTCCGCGCTCGAGCGGCTACGCGCCGCGACGGCTTGGGTCGACCCGCAGGTGCGCCTGTGGAACCGCTCGCTGCACGAGAACTTGCGCTACGGTGCCCCCGACGCTCCGACCGACCTGGCCGAGACGCTCGCGGCCTGCGGCGCGCGGCCGCTGCTCGAGCGCCTGCCCGAGGGACTGCGCACGCCGCTGGGCGAGGGCGGCGGGCGCGTGGCCGGCGGCGAAGGGCAACGCGTGCGCCTGGCGCGCGCGCTGCTGCGCGGGCCGGCGCGCCTGGCGCTGCTCGACGAGCCCTTCCGCGGCCTGCCGCGCGACGAGCGCCTGGCCCTGCAGCGTCTGGCGCGCGAGCGCTGGCGCCAGGCCGCGCTGGTGTGCGTGACCCACGACGTCGAGTCGAGCGCCGAGTTCGACGAGATCTGGCTGCTCGAGGGCGGGCGTCTGGCCGAACGCGGCGCCCCGGCCGAGCTGCTGCGCGGGGACACGCGCTACGCGGCCTGGCTGCGGGCCGAGAGGGAGCTGCGCGCCGGGTTCGACGATCGCGCGCGCTTCCGGCGCCTGCGGCTCGAGCAGGGGCGCCTGGTCGAGGAGCGCGGCGCATGATCGACGGCGACGCGCGGCTGTGGCCGCGGGCGCGCGGGGCCGAGGCGCTTCTGGCGCTGGCGCGCGCCGAGGCACTCGCCGGCGGCGCGGGGGAGACGCCTCCCGCGGCCGCGGACGAGGACGAGCGTCGGGCCGCGCTCGAGGCCCTGGCCGCGCGCGAGCGGCTGGACCTCGACCCGCTGCGCGTCGAGCGCGGCGAGGCCCCGTTGCACGCCCTGGCGCGACAGTGCCCGCTGCTGCTCGAAGTCGGGCCCGAGCAGCTCCTGGCGCTGGCGCGCGTCGGCCGGCGGCGCGCGCAGCTCGTCGCGCCGGACGGGCGCCGGCACGCGCTGGCGACCGGCGAGCTGCTGCGCTTGCTGAGCGAGGCCGAGGCCGACGACGGCGGCGACGCGCTCGAGACACTGCTCCTGCCGCTCGACCGCCGGCGCCGGGACGTGTGGCGCCGCGCCTGGCGTGAGCAGGTCACGCCGGCACTGCGCCTGCGCGGCCTGTGCCTGTCGCCCTCGGCCGACGGGCCGCTGGCCCCGCTGTGGGGCCGGGCGCGGCTGACGCCCGCGCTGGCAGCCCTCGGCGGGCTACACCTGGCCGGCGCGCTTGCACTGGTCGCCTCGTGGTGGGTGCTGGGCGCGGGCGCACTCGCGGGCCGGGTCGATCCCGGCTGGCTGGCCGCGTGGGTGTTGCTGCTGGCCACGCTGCTGCTGTTGCGCGCCCAGGCCCTTTGGCTCCAGGGCTTCGTCGCGTTGCGGGGCGGCGCGCTCTTCAAGCGCCGTGTGCTGGCGGCGGCGCAGCGGCAGGACGTCGACGACGTGCGCCGGCGCGGCACGGGCGAGCTGCTGGGACGCGTGCTCGAGGCCGCAGCTCTCGAAGACCTGGCGCTGGGCGGGGGCTTCGCGACGCTGCTGGCGCTGATCGAGCTGCTGGCGGCCTGGCTCGTGTTGGGCCAGGGCGCGGCCGGGGACGCGCTGCGGACGCTGCTCGTGACGGCGCTGGGCGCGGCGCTGCTGGCCGTCGCCGCGCACGTCCAGCGGCGACGGGATTGGGCCCGCGCGCGCGTCGCCCTGACCGACGCCACGGTCGACGGCCTGCTGGGACTGCGCACGCGCCTGGCGCAGCAAGCGCCAGCGCGCCTGCACGACGACGAGGACAGCCTGCTGGCGCGCGACTACGCCGTGGGGCGCGCGCTCGATCGGCGCTGGCCCGCCTTGCTCGGCGTCCCGCCGCGCGCGCTGCTGCTGGTCGGCCTGGTCCCGCTGGCCACCGCCGCCGGCTGGGGCGGTGCGTCCCTGGCTGGTGTCGCCACCGGGCTAGGCGGTCTGCTGCTGGCCGAGCGCGCGCTAGCCGCGCTGCTGGGCGGCCTGGTCGACCTGGCCGGGGCCTGGATCGCCTGGCGCCAGGCCGCGCCGCTCCTGGCCGCGCCGCCGCCTGAGGCGCCCGACCCGGGGTTGGCGCTCGAAACCGCGCGCGCCCGCGCGGGCGGCTCCGGGCGACGCGTCTGGCTCGAGGCCGACGCGCTGCGCTTCACGCGCGGGGCCGGCCGTCAGGTGCTCGACGGCTGCTCGCTGGCCCTCGGCCCGGGCGAGGCGCTGCTGATCGAGGGCCCGTCGGGCGCCGGCAAGTCGACCCTGGCGGCGCTGCTCGCCGGCCTGCTGTCGCCCGAGAGCGGCGGCCTGCGCCTGCACGGCCTGCCGCTCGCGGCCTGGGGCGCGCCGGCCTGGCGCCGCGCACTCGCGCTTTGCCCCCAGTTCCACGAGAACCACGTCTTCGCGGCCCCGCTGGCCTTCAACCTGCTCGCCGGCCGGCGTTGGCCGGCGCACGACCACGACCTGCACGAGGCCGAGGCGCTGTGCCGCGAGCTGGGCCTAGGACAACTCCTGGAGACTATGCCCGCGGGGCTGATGCAGGCGGTCGGCGAGGGCGGCTGGCAGCTCTCGCACGGCGAGCGCGCGCGCGTGGGCCTGGCCCGCGCCCTGCTCCAGGGCAGCGACGTGCTGGTGCTGGACGAGACCTTCGCGGCGCTCGACCCCGAGACGCTGCGGGCCGCGCTCGACGCCACCCTGCGCCGGGCGCGATCGCTCGTCTTGATCGCCCACCCGTGACGAGAACCGAGTGCGGCGACGGGTCGAGAAAACGCCGGGAGCACAGTTCTCGCGCTCCCGACCAATCGTCAAGAATCAGGGAGCCCATCACGCGAGCAGGACGCCGCGAGTCTCGCGGCTGCCGCCCAGGTGCATCGGGATGCAAGACCCGACAGGGCGGGGGGCGTGCAGACGACCCTGATGCAGATCGGAGAGCTGGACCGGGATCCCTTGGGATGCCCTGCTGGCTGTTGAACAGCACGGCAGCGGCGGCGGTTGATTCTACCTACGCCACGGCCTGTTCCGCCTCGGGCTGCGACGAGGTCGGCCTGAGGGCCTTGACCAAGATCGGCATGTCCTTGTGGCCCTTGATGCGTCGGAATCGTTGCTGGGCGCTGAAGATGCCGAGTGAGGTCCAGCGCTTGATCATGTCGCCGCCGCGCCAACGCTTCACGTTGCGAGTCACGCGGCGCACGCTGCTCATCAAGTTCTCGATGGGGTTTGGTCGTTGCCAGAGAGCGGGTGAGCGTTCTGGGCAGGCCGAGCTTGATGATCGCCAGCGTTTCCTCGAGACCCTCGCGCAGACTGCCAGCAGCATCGTCGTGACCAGCGTTCTCGAGCGCGGGTTGCCGTTGCTCTCCGTCAGTTGAAGACGCGCCGGACACTCGCCGCGTTTCCCCGCCACCTGGCCGCTGCGCACATCCACGCCCGCGAGGCGCCGAGTTGCGCGACGGCCGCCCCCGAACCATGGCTCCCCCGGCACACACGGCGGTAAGATGGACCTCATGCTGACTCCGCCCGGACGCGAGCAGATCCTGGACGCGCTGCGCGACCTGCCCGACGACGCCACGTTCGACGACGCCATCGAGCGTCTGGTCTTCCTCGCCAGGATCGACGCCGGACTCGCCGGACTCGACGCCGGCCACGGCATCCCACACGATGAGGTGAAGCGGCGACTCGGCCTGTGACGCGGATGATCCTCTGGTCTCCACAGGCCCTTCATGACCTGACGAGCATCCGCGAGTACGTGGCCGTCGACTCGCCTCGCTACGCCGCTCTGGTCGTCGAGCGGATCGTGCGCAGTGTGGAGCGGCTGGAAGATTTTCCGCGCTCGGGCCGCATCGTGCCCGAGCGTGGTGACCCGAACCTGCGCGAGGTCATCGTCACGCCATATCGCGTCGTGTACAGGCTCCGCGGCGAGCAGGTCGAGGTCGTGACCGTGTTCCGCGCCTCGCGCTTGTTCCCCGCGGTCACATAGCGCTCACCGCACCGCCCTCGTCGGATGTCGAGGAGCGGCGGCGGCTCTCGGCTCAGGCCATCAGGTTTTCGCGCGCGCACGCCACGCGGCGACCGAGCTTGAGGTCTTTCGTACCACGGCCGTTCCCACCGGAAGGGTTCGAGCGTGCACATCCCAACTGGCGTGCAGCACCGTGACGGCTGCGCGCAGCGTCACGGGCAAGAGACGACCACGGCTTGCGAAGCGCGCATCCGAGTGATTCACTCTCGCTCGGAACGAGCTTCGCGCGAGGCCGACATGCCGACTCCCCGCTACACCTACTTCATCGCCCACGCCGCCGCCGACCGCGACCGGACGCTGTACGACCTGCTGCAGATCGGCGGCCAGCGCCGGCGCCTCCGCTTGGATGCGCCTCTCGCCGCGCCGCCAGTGAAGCGCGGCTCCCCGCGCGCCTGGAGCAGTTAGAATTGACACGCTCAGAGTGCGAGGTGCCCGTGCGAGCAACGGTTGAAGCCGTCTTCCGCGACGGCGTGTTCACGCCAGTCAGCCGCCCCGACGAGGTCGCCGAGGGCGCGCGCGTGCGGCTGACGATCGAGAGCCTTGCGGCCGGCACGCCCGACGACATCCTCTCGCTGGCACGACGCGTCTACGACGGCCTGTCGCCGGAAGACGTGGCCGACGTCGAGCAGATCGCGCGGCGACGGGCGCTGTTCGCGGATGAGGCCTCGCGCCGGTGAACAGCGCCGGGGCGCTGCTCGATACCGACAACCTCTCGGCCCTGATGAAGGGCCTGCCCGCGGCGGTCGCAGCCGCGCGGCGCTATCTGTCCGGCCACGAGCGGCTGGGGTTCTCGATCATCACGCGCTACGAGATTCTGCGCGGGCTGAAGGCCAAGCGCGCGACGGCCCAGTTGGCCGCCTTCGACGACTTCTGCGACCGGTGCGACGTCCTGCCGCTCGACGATGCCATGATCGTCCGCGCGGCCGACGTCTACGCGGACCTGAAGCGGCGCGGCGAGCTGATCGGCGATGCCGACATCCTCATCGCCGCGACGGCGCTGGTGCGGGGCCTGGTCGTCGTGACGAACAACGCCGGTCACTTCAGCCGCATCCGCGGGTTGTCGCTCGAGAACTGGGTCACGTAGTCGCGCGGCCCGGGCGCCGCGACGCCCGGGCCAACGGCACGAACGGCGGGGTCCGAGCAGCCCTGTTCACCCGCGCATTCCCGACTCCAGCACCATTGCAACGGCAACACGACGGCCGAAGGGCAAGAATCAAAAGGGTCTGCGCGGGTTTGGGTGGTGTCAGGATGAGTTGATGCGCAGGATCTCTGCGCTGGGCGCGGCCTAGCACGCCCGTGTCGGCGCGGAGAGTTGCGCCAGGACGGCGCCGGTGAGTTAGCCTTTGCGGATGCAGTCTCCCAAGCGCCTGCGGGCCCTGTTTTCGGTGCCTGGCTTCATCGCCTCCTCGCGTCTCAAGGGCGTCTTCGGCGACCGCTTCGCGCGCGTCATCGTCCTTCGCCGCCGAAAAAAACTGCTCGGTGCTCGCGCTGTGGTCATCGTTGTCGCGGCCGCTACGACCAGCGCACCGCCCGCGCCCGCGACATCGGTGTTGCCGGCTGGCGTATCTACCTCGAGTTCGAGCGCTGGCGCGTGTGGTGCCCTCGGTGCCAGGCCGTGTTCGTAGAGCAGCTCGACTGGTTGGCGAAGAATCCGCGCTACACGCAGCGCTTCGCGCATCACGTCGGCAGGCTCTGTCGCGACATGCCCAACAAGGCAGTGGCCGAGATCGAGCATCTGCACCACAGCACGGTGAAGGATCTCGACAAGCTCTACATGCAGCAGCAACTGGCTCGCGCGGGCACGCCGGCGCCGAGGGCGATTGGCGTGGACGAGATCGCGATCAGAAAGGGGCATGAGTATCGCGTTGTCGTCAGCGACCTGGAGCGGGCGCGGCCAATT
>WBZQ01000614.1_pt1 | contig 27658 bp, 24 predicted proteins | sample 5204251 | NCBI WGS metagenome assembly WBZQ01 (sample SAMN12412402, study PRJNA552823) | activated sludge metagenome | isolation source: activated sludge from nitrification reactor of wastewater treatment plant... | place: USA: Virginia | collected 2017-09
GCCGATTAGACAAGGATCGAGAGAAAACCGTAGAAAGTTCGGAATCTTTCATCCTTTTAGCCAATTGTTCGCTCATCCTAAACAGACTGGAGAACTGGCCAAATTAAATTCCTCAACATGCTCTAAGAACTCAATACTTTGAACAGGAGATTGAGTAAAAAATGGCTCTTTTACCCCACTAATGGGCATGAGCCTTTTTAAAAAAATGGAAAAGAAAAAACTAGTGGTTTATTCCCTGGACCAAATCAAGGATGATCTGGTTGGAGTGCGTGGCACTAAGGACCGTGAATCATATGAACATGAACTTCGCGCAGAAATAATAGGGGAAATGATTCGTTTAGCGCGTGAAAAACAAAATCTCACCCAAGAAGAATTGGGGAATCTGATTGGTGTACAAAAATCTCAAGTCTCCAAATTGGAACGGAAAACCAGTAATATTACAATTGACACTTTGCTCAGAGTATTCAACGCGCTAAATACCAAAATTACTTTTACTATCGAACTTCCCAGGGATAACCCTCAGTTGGTGTAGCAGCCCTTGAATTCCCCTACCTTTGCCCCAAAAAACGACACAACACATGGAAGTTCTGACCAAGTCTCCTGCCCCTGCCACCACCCCTGCCACTCAAGATTCCTTCCCCATCAACGGTACCGACCACCTCGAACTCTACGTCGGCAACGCCAAGCAGAGCGCGATGTACTATATGGCCGCCCTGGGTTTCGAACTGGTCGCCTACTGCGGCCCCGAGACGGGCGTACGCGACCGGGTGAGTTACGTGCTCCAGCAGAACAAGATCCGCATCGTGCTCACCGCTTCGCTGCTGCCGGATACCGAGATCGCCCGCCACGTGGCCCTGCACGGCGACGGCGTAAAAGTGCTGGCCCTGTGGGTCGACGACGCCGAAAACGCGTATTACACCGCCCTGAAACGCGGCGCCGAATCGGCCTTCGTGCCCAAAACCCTGCGCGATGAACACGGCGAAGTCGTACTGGCCGCCATCAAAACCTATGGCGATACCATCCACACGCTGGTAGAGCGCCGCAACTACCGCGGTGTGTTCATGCCCGGCTACGAAGCGCACACCAACGCCTACCCGGCCAGATCCGTCGGCCTGAAATATGTGGACCACTGCGTCGGCAACGTCGAACTCGGCGCCATGAACAAATGGGTCAAATTCTACCAGGACGTGATGGGCTTCAAACTGCTCATCACCTTCGACGACAAGGACATCTCCACCGAATACACCGCCCTGATGTCGAAAGTGGTGTCCAACGGCAACGGCTACATCAAATTCCCCATCAACGAGCCGGCCAAAGGCCTGAAAAAGAGCCAGATCGAGGAGTACATCGACTTCTACAAAGGCGCCGGCGTGCAGCACATCGCCGTGGCTACCGACAACATCCTGGAGACCGTGGGCCGGATGCGCGCCAACGGTGTGGATTTCCTCTACGTGCCGGAAAACTACTACGACGACGTGCTCGACCGCGTCGGCCACATCGACGAGAACCTCGAAGACCTCAAGCGCCTGAACATCCTCATCGACCGCGACGAGGATGGCTACCTGCTCCAGATCTTCACCAAGCCGATCCAGGACCGGCCCACCGTGTTTTTCGAGATCATTCAGCGCAAGGGGGCCAAGTCGTTCGGCAAGGGCAACTTCAAGGCCCTGTTTGAAGCCATCGAGCGCGAGCAGGCGCTGCGGGGAACGTTGTGAGTTGAAGGTTGAAGGTTGAAAGTTGAAGGTTGAACCTTCAGCCCTGAACTTTTAACTTTCAACATTCAACCTTTAACCTTTAACCCCTCACGACTGCTTCTCGTCTAATGTTAAAATTAACGGCACGAAAAACATTAATTTTGCCGTTTGTACTGGCCGCTTGCGCAAGAAGGCGGCCAGTAGTCTTTTCAAAAAAATTAAAAAATCAAAAATTTTCTTTCCAACATGACGATCAAACACTGTGCAGCAGTCATTGCGCTCGGTTTATCAGCAGCCATGCTCAGCGCCCAGGGCAATAAGGCGCCGGAAAACTGGTTCACCCTCGACCCCGTGGCCGACAAGGTGAACGGAACCGGTGGCGATCAGGCGCTCAAAAACCTGAAAGCCAAGGGTAAAAAGGGCCAGACCATCATCGTGGCCGTGCTCGACTCCGGCATCGAAGTGGACCACGAAGACCTGAAGGACATCATCTGGACCAACCCCGGCGAGATCCCCGGCAACAAGATCGACGACGACGGCAACGGCTACGTGGACGATATCCACGGCTGGAATTTCCTGGGTGGCCGCGACGGCCGCAGCGTGTTGCACGAAACCCTCGAACTGACCCGCGAGTACGTCCGCCTGAAGAAAAAATACGGCAACTCGAACGGCCAGACGCTTTCCGGCGCCGACAAAAAAGAATTTGAATACTGGCAGGGCGTCAAAACGGCCTTTGAGGAGCAGCGCAAGGAAGCCGAAGAAGGCAAAGCCCGCATCGAGCAGCAGCTCGTAAAAGTGGAAGAAGCCTTCATCACGGTGGAGAAAGCCATCGGCAAAAAGGAATTCACCGCCGAAGAACTGTCGAAAGTGGACGCCGGCAGCAACGCCGCCCTGAAAGAAGCCGTTGGCCTGGTGCAGGCCGTTATGGCTCAGGGCATTGCCTCGCGTGCCGACCTGGAAGAGCAGAAAAAAGAAGCGACCAAATACTTCAGCGGCCAGCTCGAATACAACCTCAACCCCGACTACAACCCGCGCGACATCGTGGGCGACGACCCCAACGACCTGAGCAACCGCAACTACGGCAACAATGACTACGAAGGCCCCGACGCCTTCCACGGCACTCACGTGGCCGGCATCATCGCCGCCGTGCGCAACAACGGCAAAGGCATCAACGGCATCGCCGACAACGTGCGCATCATGACCGTGCGCTGCGTACCCGACGGCGACGAACGCGACAAAGACGTGGCCAACGCCATCTACTACGCCGTCGACAACGGCGCCAGCATCATCAACATGTCGTTCGGCAAAGGCTACAGCCCGCAAAAAGCCTACGTGGACGCCGCCATGAAGTACGCCGCCGACCACGACGTGCTGCTCGTTCACGCCGCCGGGAACGACTCGGAGAACAACGACACCGATCCGAACTTCCCGAACGACAACTACAACAAGCCTTACAAGGCCGGCCTGTTCAAAAAAGACAAAAACGTTCCCACCTGGATGGAGATCGGCGCCCTGAGCTGGAAAACCGGTGAAAGACGCGTAGCCGGATTCTCCAACTACGGCAAAAAGAACGTCGACCTGTTCTCGCCCGGCCACCAGCTGTACTCCACCGTTCCCGACGGCAAATACGGCAACGCCAGCGGCACCTCGATGGCCTCTCCGGCCGCAGCCGGCGTAGCCGCCATCATCCGCTCCTACTACCCGGAACTGTCGGCCAAACAGGTGAAAGGCATTATGGAAAAATCGGTCGTCAAGCAGGACGGCGAAGTGTATAAACCCGGCACCACCGAGAAAATAAAATTCTCCGAACTCTGTGTCAGCGGCGGTATCATCAGCGCTACCAACGCGGTGACCATGGCCGAACAAACCAAAGCCGAGAAAAAGTCGAAAAACTCCGTCTGGCGTGAAGCCGGCCTGGGCAAGGCGCCGAAGAACAAAAAGGCGAAGACCGCCACACCGTGATCGGATGACCGGTTGACCGGTGATTGCGGCTGCTACCGCGATTTGGCCGTCCGCCATTGCCCAATCACCGGTTACCCTCCATCACCAGTTACGCTAAAAAACAGATCGGCAGCAGGTTGTGTACCTGCTGCCGATCTTGTTTTTGCCGGCTTGAAAAAGCCATAGCCTTTAATGAAGCGGGAAACCGGTTTTTTGTGTCGGTTCGGCCGCGTGTCGCTGTGCTCAGACTTCTTTCAGCATTTTATTTCCAAAAATAAGAATTCCGAGCAACAAAACTGTGAGGATCATCATGGATTAAACAATTTAAACGTAATTGAATGGGAATTGCCTGTATTATATTTGACTTAACGGATTGAACCCGGATTTCGTTTCCGGCCCCGGCCGCCTCCGTCGACATTTAACGTTCCTTTATCGGTTTGAGGGATCATCTGTGAACAAAATGCGCTGAAAAACCCAGCCCAGCCCCATGACCAAAAAGCATCCCAGCGGATTGTACCACAAAAACGGGTCTTTGCTGACAAAGAAAAATAAGTATGCCACTATTGCCTGCGTCAGCACTGCCGCCCAGAATACCGCCCTGCTACCGACACTTTTCAGAAAAAAGGCCGTGAAGAAAATGCCAAGAATGGTGCCATAAAAGATGGAGCCGATCATGTTCACCGCCTGGATGAGGTTGTCAAACAGGTCGAAATAGACGGCAAAAAGCAAAATGATCGCGCCCCAGATCACCGTAGCGATCTTGGAAACCTGGAAGTAGTGATGGTCGTCGCGATGGGTCACAAAGATGCGCCGGTAGATGTCCGACACGCTGGTGGCGGTAAGCGCGCTGATCTCGGAAGCCGTGGTACTCCAGGAAGCGCAAAAGATCATGGCCAGCATCAGGCCGATCAGGCCGGGCGGAATGTGGTTGAGGATAAAATTGATAAAAATGAAATCCTTATCTTTCGAGTCCGCCTCCGGAACCGCCTGCTTCACGAGTTTTTCGGCCTGGTCGTGCAACTCGCCGCGCCGGCTTTCCAGGTTCAGAAATTCCTCCCGCGCCCGGGCCATAGTGGCCGCATCGCTGCTTTGCAGGCTGGTGGTCAGCGTTTGCAGTACGTTTTGTTTTTGCAAAAACAGGCTGTCGGCCCTGGCTTCCAGTTGCCGGAAGGCCGCCTCCTGTGGAGTACTCTGTACTTTGACGCGGTTGGCCTGGTTGAAATACAGCGGCGGATTGGTATACTGGTAAAAGACGAATACCATAACCCCGACCGACAGGACCAGGAACTGCATCGGGATTTTGACGAAACCGTTGAACAGCAGGCCGAAGCGGCTCTCCTTCAGCGACTTGCCCGACAAATAGCGCCCTACCTGGCTTTGATCGGTCCCGAAATACGATAAGAACAGAAAGGTAGCCCCCAATATGCCCGACCATACGTTGTAGCGGTCTTCCCAATGGAAAGACCAGTCCAGCACCTGGGTTTTACCGGTTGTGCCGGCAATCTGCCAGGCCTCCGACAACCCCACGCCCGCGGGCAATTTTTGCAAAACCAGGAAAAAAGCGAGCACCAATCCGGCCAGCATGATGGTCATTTGCAGTTCCTGCGTGCGGCTCACCGCCTCGCTGCCCCCGGAAGTGGTATAGATCACTACAAAAACGCACATGATGAAATTCGTGAGTACCAGGTTCCAGCCGAACACAGCGCTCAGGATGATGCTCGGCGCATAGATGCTGATGGCTGCCGCCATGCCGCGCTGGATGAGGAAAAGCCCGGCGGTAAGCGTACGCATCCGCAGGTCGAAGCGCTGCTCCAGGTACTCATAGGCGGTCGTTACCCGCAGTTTGTAGTACACCGGCAGCACGAATATACACAGGAAGATCATGGCAATGGGCATCCCGAAATAGTACTGCACGAACTGCATCCCGTCCGAAAAGCCCTGGCCGGGTGTGCTGAGAAAGGTGATGGCGCTGGCCTGCGTAGCCATGATGCTCAGGCCGATGGTCCACCAGGGAAGATTGTGGGTGCCGGCCAGGAAATTTTCGCTGGAGTGGACATCCCGGCTTTTCCAAATGCCATAAATGACGACGAGTGCAAGCGTGCCGACAAGTACGATCCAGTCAAGTGTCTGCATAAAAATTCAGGGGAAAAGGTTTCTGTTCTAAATTTGCTTGAGTTTGGGCCCGTTGCCTGGCGGGCCTATGCGGCGCCAAAAATGAGAAAGTGCCGCCAATTCTGTTGCAGGAAAAGACGAGCAGCCCAAGTAAGCAATCAAAATGACGCCTGACGCTATGCCATTGCCCATTTTCGACACCCATGCCCACGGCAAATTACTGCTTACCGGCGAATATTTTGTGCTCGACGGCGCTTTGGCCCTGGCCCTGCCGGTGCGTTTCGGCCAACGGCTCCGGGCAACCCGCGACCCGGCTTCACCGTACCTGTCCTGGACCAGCCGCGATCACGATGGTACCGTATGGTTCGAGGCCGAATACGAGCGTTCGGGTCTGGCCGTCCGCAACAGCAGCGACGAAAAAACGGCCCGGACCCTGGCGGATATGCTGAACGCCTGCCGCCGGCTCAACCCTGGTTTCCTGCACGGGGAAACGGGGTTCGGGGTCGGAACCGGGACCGACTTTCCCCGGGCCTGGGGGCTGGGTACCAGCAGCACCCTGATCGCCGCCCTGGCCCGCTGGGCAGCAGTGGATGCCTATACCGTCCTGTTCGATACGCTGGGCGGTTCCGGTTACGACATTGCCTGCGCCTACGCCGATGGCCCGATCCTGTACCGGTTGCGTGAGCGAACGCCGGAAGTAAACGCCGTCGATTACCGGCCGGATTTTTCCGGATCCCTGTATTTTGTGTATCTGGGAAAAAAGCAGGACAGCCGCGAAGGTATTGCCCGGTACCGCAGGGGCTTCGCCGGCAAAACGGCCCTGGTGGAAGAAATTACCCAGCTGACCCGGCATTTTCTTTCCGCCACGACCTTATCCGCCCTGAACGCTGTGATCCGCGAGCACGAAGCGCTTGTGAGCCGGGCCCTCGATCTTCCGCGGGCCAGGGACGTGCATTTCCGCGATTTTGAAGGAGAAGTCAAAAGCCTCGGTGCCTGGGGCGGTGATTTCGTGCTGCTTACCAGCGAACGAAGCGAGGCGGAAACCCGGGTCTATTTGTCCGGGAAAGGGTTTGGCACAGTACTGACCTGGCCTGAAATGGCCGCATAAAAAAACGGCGGGGCGACTGATGCAGTCGCCCCGCCGAGAGTAAGCAAGCCGGATTGCCGGCGGTTATTAATAGTTGATGCCGAGGGCTTTCAACGTTTCGAAATCGAGGTTACCCACCGGCAGGCCTTTGTCCTTCTGGAACTTGGTGAGGGCGGCTTTGGTGCGCGTACCCATCACGTTGTCGGTCGGGCCCGGATCGTAGCCGGCTTTCACGAGTGCTTCCTGGATCTGGCGGATGGTGTAGCCGGTCACTTTTTCGCCGCACAGCACTTCGCGCCACTCGGTGAAACCACCCGGCTTCAGCAGGCGGCGCTTGGTGACGGTAGTGTACTCGGCCGCGATCGGCTCGGTGCGCGTGGTAGCAGCGGCTTTCACGGCTTTCACGGTAACGGCTTTGTATTCGGCCGGGATCACTTCTTCGCGGAACGTAGCCGGCGATTTCAGCACCTGCTTGGTCACGGTAGCATACTCGGCCGGGATCTCTTCTTCGCGGACGGTAGCCGGGGTTTTCAGCACCTGCTTTTTCACGGTGGCATACTCGGCCGGGATCACTTCCTCGCGGGTAGTGGCCGGGGTTTTCACTTTGCGGACAGTCATCGTTTTGTACTCGGCCGGGATCACTTCCTCACGGGTAGTGGCCGGGGTTTTTACTTTGCGGACGGTGCGGGTACCCATTTTGGCCGGGATCTGTACGGTGCGGGTGCAGCCGGCATCGGCAACGCCGGAGCCGTCGCAGCCTTTGTTCACGCGCTTGGTGATGGTCTGGTATTCGGCAGGCACTTCCACGAGGCACCATACGAGGCAGTCGTCGGGGTTAGCGCTGAGGCAGCTGGCGTCGGCTTTTTTCTTCACCCATTTGGTAGAGGCAGGTTTTACTTCTACCCGCTCGGTCACGGTTTCAAATTTCGGCTGGAGCACTTCGATCTTGGTCGAGGCGGCTTCGATCTCGTACGGCTCGGTCACGGTTTCGTATACGGCCGGTACTTCCACGATGCGTTTGCTTTCGGGTTTCACGGCAACTTTTTCACTCACGGTCTCGTATTCGGCCGGTACGGTGACCAGGCGCTTGCTTTCGGGCTTCACGACAACGCGCTCTTCCACCGTTTCGTACTGGGCCGGTACAGGGACCAGGCGTTTGGAAGCGGCTTTGATCTCCACACGCTCGGTTGCGGTTTCGTACTGGGCCGGCACGGCGATGATGCGCTTGCTTTCGGCTTTAACCAGTTGCTGTTCGCTTTTGGTTTCATACTCGGCGGGTACGGCGATGGTGCGGGTAGTGGCTGGCTTCACCATCACTTGTTCGGTGACGGTTTCGTACTGATCGGGGATCAGACACTTGGCATAACATTTACCGGGTTGCGCATTCGGCGGCGCGTCGCCCGGCTGGGCGTTGGCGGCAAAGGCGATGCCTAAAAAAAGAGGAAGAATAAGTTTCAATTTTCCCATGATGTGAATCGGATTTTATGAAAAATGAAAAGTTTGACTTTTTTCGGCGCAAATGTAAACGGAACAGTTCGCAAACGTACCGTCCGTTGTATAAAATTAAGGTATATTACAACGCATGTGTAAGCTGTTTCGGGTAGCAAACATAGTGTTTAACCACCGTCTGAGTATATAGCGGCACATCGGAACACTCGTCGATCGGGCAAACCCTGCCGTTGTTGAACAGGATTTTGATCTGATCTTTCGCATCGTCGTAGGCGCGGTTGCTTTCCCTTCCGGTGTAAACGAAGTGCTCCAGTACGGCTGTTGGTCCAAACACACCTGTGGCTCGCCTGCGGAGGTCGTCCACGTAGGCCTCAGGCACCGGGTCGTTGTGCCATTCCAGTCGAAAAAGCCGGCGTTCGAGCAGGCCTTTTGATAAAAATGAAAGGGTGAAATCCTCCGCTTCCGACCAGTATTTGATGGCAGCAGTCACGTCGTTGTCATCGAGAAGAGCGAAATGGGAGGATAGTTCTTCGGGTGCGATAACACGACCCTCCCGCCGGTACAGAAACCATGCCAAGTGCCTTGGCGCTTCCAGTTGCACGCCCGCCAGGGCCAGTTCACGAGCCCTTTTGAGGGTGTGGATCAGCATTTGCTCGGCGGCTACCCCGGTTTTATGGAGGTACACCTGCCAGTACATCAGCCGGCGGGCCAGCAGGAATTTCTCAATGCTGTAAATGCCTTTTTCCTCCACCGCCAGTTCGCCGTTGTGCACCGCCAGCATTTTGATGATCCGGTCGTAGCCGATCACGCCCTCGCTCACCCCGGTAAAAAAACTGTCGCGGTTGAGGTAATCCATCCGGTCCATATCCAGTTGTCCCGATACCAGCTGGCGGAGGAATTTCTTGGGGTGCCGGTCCGTAAAAATGGAAATGGCCAGCGACAGGCGCCCGCCGAACTCGCGGTTCAATTCTTCCATGAACAGGTTGGACAGGTCCTCGTGGTGCATGTCCACCAGCGTATGTTCAAGGGCGTGCGAAAAGGGGCCGTGGCCGATGTCGTGCAGCAGTATGGCGATACAGACCGCTTCGGCCTCCTCCGCGCTGATGTCGGCGCCCTTCATGCGCAGCGTTTCGATGGCTTGTTGGGTGAGGTGCAGGGCGCCCAGGGCGTGGTGAAAACGGGTGTGCAGGGCCCCGGGGTACACGTAGGGCGTCATGCCCAGTTGCCGGATGCGGCGGAGGCGCTGGAAATAGGGGTGGTCGATCAGGTCGAGCAGCAGGCCGCGCGGTACGGAAACAAAACCGTAGACGGGGTCGTTAAATATCTTTTTCCGGTTATTCATTGCTGTGGAAGGGTTTTGATACCAGGCTTTGACGCCGGCCGGATGGCGGCAAACAGTTTTTTTCAGGCCTTCAAAATAAGCCCGTGCCGCGCTGCGTTCCCACAAAGTCTTTCTGCTTCCAAAGTCCGCAAAATAGGTGGCTTTGGAAGTTTTTATTTGTTAAATTTCAAGACCTTTGCAAAACAGCAACACAAAAGAATCTATGAACAAAATCCTTTGGGCCGATGACGAGATAGACATGCTCAAGCCCCACCTGATGTTCCTCCAAAGCAAAGGCTACGACGTGGTCACCGCTACCAACGGGCACGACGCGGTAGAATTGTACCTGGAGCAAAACAACGATATCGACGTGGTGTTCCTCGACGAGAGCATGCCCGGCCTTACCGGCCTCGAAACCCTGCCGAAGATCAAGGAGATCAACCCTGCCGTGCCGGTGGTGATGATCACCAAGAACGAAGCCGAACACGTGATGGAAGAAGCCATCGGTTCGCAGATCTCCGACTACCTCATCAAACCGGTTAACCCCAACCAGATCCTGCTTACCCTCAAGAAGATCATCGACAACAAGCGGCTGGTGCGGGAAAAGACCGCCATGGACTACCAGCAGGAGTTCCGCCAGATCTTTATGCAGATCACCGGCGGCCTCGACCATATCGAATGGGTCGACGCCTACCGCAAGATCGTGAACTGGGAACTGCGCCTCGATGCCAACCAGGCCGAGGTGGGCGACATCCTGGCCCAGCAAAAGGAGCAGGCCAATACCGAGTTCTCCAAATACGTCGGTAAAAACTACTTCGACTGGGTGGACAAAAACAAAGAGATCGGTCCGGTCATGTCGCATTCGATGATGCGCAAGCACATCCTGCCGCACGTGGGCAAAGGCGCGCCGACCATCGTGGTGCTGCTCGACAACCTGCGCTACGACCAGTGGAAAGTGATCGAACCTTTCATGAACGAACAGTTCCGCACCGAGAACGAGGGCTATTTTTTCAGCATCCTGCCCACCGCCACGCAGTACAGCCGCAACGCCATTTTTGCCGGCATGATGCCCGCCGACATCGAACTGGCCTTTCCCGATAAATGGAAAAACGACACGGACGAAGGCGGTAAAAACCTGTTCGAGGACTTTTTTCTCGGCAAACAACTCGAACGCGTTTTCCGCAAGGGCCTCAAGTGGGAATACATCAAGGTCACCAACGTAAACCACGGCAAGGAACTCAACGACAATATCCTGCACTGCCTGAACAACGATCTCACGGTGATCGTCTACAACTTCATCGACATGCTCTCGCACGCCCGGACCGAAATGGAGGTGCTGAAAGAACTGGCCGGCGACGAGCGCGCCTACCGCTCGCTCACCCGCTCCTGGTTTCTGCACAGCCCGCTCTGGACGGCCCTGCAACGCCTCGAAGGCCGCGACGTGCAACTTTTCGTTACCACCGACCACGGTACCATCCGGGTGCAAAGCCCCTCCAAAGTGGTAGGCGACCGCGAAACGACCACCAACCTGCGCTACAAAGTGGGCCGCAACCTGCAGTACGAACGCCGCGACGTGCTCGAAGTGCGCGACCCGAAACAGGCCGGCCTGCCGCGCCCCAACCTGAGCAGTACCTTCATCTTCGCCAAGGAAGATTTCTTTTTCCTCTATCCCAACAACTACAACCACTTCCACAACTACTACCGCAATACCTTCCAGCACGGCGGCATCAGTTTGGAGGAAATGATCTGTCCGGTGGTAAGGTTGAGGAGTAAGTAGAAATTGGAAATTAGAAATTGGAAATTGGAGGCCGGTGGGGAGGGGTTTTTGGAGTCATTAAATGAAAGGCATACCATGAAATTCAAGGTCAACGAAGTAGAAACGTTCGATATCGTGCCCGGTTACCACGCCCGCATGATCCACACTGAAAACATGACTTTGGCCTACGTGGACGTGGATGAAGGCGCAATGCTGCCGGAACACGCCCACGTGCACGAACAGGTGCTGAACCTGCTGGAGGGCGAGTTCGAACTGGTGCTGGGCAAGTCCGTGCTTTCCCTCCAGGCCGGCCAGGTCGTGGTGATCCCCTCTAATGTGCCTCATTCCGGCCGGGCCATCACCAAATGCCGTATTCTGGATGTGTTCCACCCGGTCCGGGAAGATTTCCGGAGTCGGAATATCGCCTATGCCCCCCGCTGAGAACGCAACCAGCCGGCCGTTCAGTTTTTAACGAATGTTCCTGCCAGTACCCGTCCCCCTCGGTACCAGGTTGTACAAAGTGTATCCGGACATAAACGTCGTTTCGGATATATTCAGCACTTTTGCAAAAAATACCAGCCATGCCAATCGCTAGACCATTCAACCTCCAGGCCTGGATCGATGAGAACCGCCACCTGCTCAAACCGCCCGTAGGCAACAAACAGATATACGTCCAGAACGAGGATTTTATCGTGATGGTCGTCGGCGGCCCGAACGGCCGGAAAGACTACCACTGGGAAGAAGGCGAAGAACTGTTTTACCAACTGGAAGGCGACATCCAGGTCAAGATCATCAACGAGGAAGGCAAACCGGAAACCATCGATATCCGGGAAGGCGAGATGTTCCTGCTGCCGCCCCGCATCCCGCATTCGCCGCAACGGCCGGCCGGCACGGTCGGGCTGGTGCTCGAACGCCACCGCAATGCCGGCGAGATCGATAAACTCCTGTGGTTCTGCGACAATTGCGGCGCCAAACTGCACGAGGCCGGCTTTCCGCTGAAAGACATCGGCACCCAGATCAAGCAGGCCATCGGCGAGTTCATGGAAGACGAATCGGCGCGCACCTGCCGGCAGTGCGGCACCGTGATGCCGAAAGGTTGAGCCGGGCGGGGAAAATCCGCCCCAGCCACCGTTCCACGTTCCGGTAGTTCTTTTTCAGGCCGTTTTTGCCTTGTTACCGTGGCACACGTTTTTTAGTGATGGGAGTACAAAACTCATTTTTCACTAAAGATCAACACACATGAAACGGCTTCAACTGGCAATGTACATTGCCGCTTTTCTGAGCCTGGGGAACCACCTTTCCGCGCAAAACTGGAGCATTGGCCCAATTGCCGGCGTGAATGTGACCAACATCGACATTGACGCACCGGAAGGACAGAATTTCGAGAGCAGGCCCGGCTTTGCCGGCGGTCTCGTGGTCAATTACAGCGACATCGAACACTTCGGCGCCAGCGTTAATTTCCTGTTCAGTCAATACGGCGGCCAGGTGGACGGCACGGACAGCAAAACCTGGGTTGACTCATATTTCTGCCGGCCGCTCATTTCGTCCTTTCCAGATACCGCCGGGCAAATTCCACCCAGTCTTTTTCGGAGGCGTCGATGCGTACATCGGGCGCAAGGCCCACGCCGTCGATCGCCCGGCCCGCATCGATGCTGCAGGAGCGGGAGGTAGGGTAGGCCAGCGCGAATTTCCCGCCCGGGAAATCGAGCGTATGCAAATTGCCGTAGTCCAGCACGCCGTAGGTATTCTGCCCCAACAGCGTAACCCGCTCGCTTTGTGCGGCGTAATAGATGAACTGCTCGCAGCTGCTGCCACAGCGGCCGTTGATCAGAATGGCCACCCGCCGCGGGTTCGGTTTTAATTTTTTGAACTTCTGGACTTCCGTTCCGCATTTTCCCACGAATTCGCCTTTGTGGCGCCGCATTTTCCGCGCCATGTGCCCGAAGTAGAGCCGGTATATTTTGGGAAAATTCTTGTTGTGGCGCAGTTTCTCGTATTTCTCGATGTTGTCTTCCGTGGAGTAGATCTGCGCTTTGTACCCCAATACTTTGCCCGAATAAATATAGGGCCGCAGCGGATAAAAAGTGACGTCGCTCCCGCCGCCGTTGTCGCGGCAATCGATGATCAGGTTGGGCGTACGTTCCAGCAGGCCGGCATTGGCCCGGATGAGGCTGTCCAGTTCGAGCCGGACCGACTCGTTCATGGTGGGTATGCGCAGCAACAGGGTGCTGTCACCCAGGGGCGACAGGGTAAATACCTGCGGCTTGGGTACCGGGACGGGCTGCCCCGGATACAGCCGGTACCAGGCTCCCAGTTCTCCCATTTGCAGGGTTCCGGATGCTACTTTTACGTCCGGACTCCGCATGCTGTGATCGCGCATGTAGTACCGGGAGGAAAACAGGCCCGCCGACCCCGTTTTCAGGTCGAACTTTACCTGGCCCGGAGCCCACCAGATGCTGTCGGCCCGCAGGATCACTGCGGCAAAATCACGTTCGGGGGTAGCGTTGCGCACCAGGGCGATGCGGTAATTGCGTTCGGCATTTTGGTAAATGCCTTCAACGGGATCTCTTCCCGGCTGATCGAGATACGCGCGGGCGTCAGCTTCGCTCAGGGTAATTTTTTCCCAGTCCTGGAAACGCTGGCGGATCGTTTGGGGCGGCTCCGTAGTGCCTGAACCTTTCAGTGAAAGTTGTACGTGGCCGTCGCGAAACCAGCGTGCCCATCCGATCATCAGGCGCAGGCAGGCCGTATCGGTAGTGATCGGGGCGGCTTTTGCCTGAAAGTCCGCGGTAAACCGGTTGAATTCTTCCTGGTTTTGCGGAGTCACCTTGTCGCGGTAGCCGGCGTAGTTGAGCGCCATTTTCTGGCGAAGCCAGTCGAATTCGGTGGGGCAGGAGCAGGTTTGGGCTTGAAGAAAAATGGAAAGCAGCAGGGCAGTGAAAAGGGGAATAGCAGTTTTCATAAAAAAGAGGATTTAGTACCGTCCGGTGCGACCAAACGGGTGCAATCTGGCGGATCGGTACCAAAGACAGGAGTTATTCCGCAATGGTTACATTTTTCGTCTCCGAAAAAAAACGCATGGCTTCCCAGCCGCCTTCCCGCCCTACACCCGACTGTTTTACCCCACCGAAAGGCGTGCGCAGGTCGCGCAGGAGCCAGCAGTTGACCCACACGATACCGGCCTGCAGGTTGGCAGCCAGCCAGTGGGTGCGTTTCAGGTTGTTGGTCCACACCGTGGCGCTCAGCCCGTAGGGCACCCCGTTGGCCAGGGCCAGGGCTTCTGCGTCGCTGTCGAATGGCTGGATGGTGACGACCGGGCCGAAAATCTCCTCCTGGTTGGTGCGGCAGTCCAGGCCCAGCCCGTCGATAACCGTCGGGGCGATGTACCAGCCCTTGTCCAGCGGCGCCGGCAGTTGCAGGGCCTGGCCGCCGGTCAGCACCGTTCCTCCTTCCTGCCGGGCCAGTTCGAGGTACGACATTACTTTTTCAAAGTGCATTTTCGACACCACTGCGCCCAGGTTGCTGGCCGGGTCTTTCGGATCGCCGACCTTCAGGTTTTTGACCCGTTCGGTAAAGTCCTTCCTGAATTTTTCGTAAATGCTGCTTTCTACGTAGATCCGGGAGCCGCACAGGCAGATCTGGCCCTGGTTGTTGAACGAGGAGCGTACCGTCGTTTCCAGCATTTTGTCGTAGTCGCAGTCGGCGAAAATGAGGTTGGGGTTTTTGCCGCCCAGTTCGAGGCTCAGTTTCTTGAACATGGGAGCGGCGATGCGGGCGATTTCCGCGCCGGCCCGGGTGCTGCCGGTGAAAGAGACCGCCTTTACCTGCGGGTGGCGTACAATGGCCTCGCCGGCTTTGGGACCCAGCCCGTGCACGATGTTCAGCACGCCCGGCGGAAGGCCGGCGGCGTTGCAGATCTCGCCCAGCAGATAGGCAGTCAGCGGTGTTACTTCCGAAGGTTTGCCGATCACGCAGTTGCCGGCAGCCAGGGCCGGCGCAATTTTCCAGGTAAAGAGGTAGAGGGGCAGGTTCCAGGGCGAGATGCAGCCCACTACGCCCAAAGGCTGGCGCAGGGTATAACTCAGGGAGCCGGGCATGTGGGTGCTCTCCGAAGCAAAGTGCAGGAGGGCCGTGGCGAAGAATTTGAAATTCAGCGCGGCCCGGGGGATATCGACTGTGCGGGAGGTAGCCAGCGTCTTGCCGGAATCGAGGGTTTCGGCCTCGGCCAGGCGATCCAGGTTTTGGGTGATACCGTCGCTCACGGCGTGCAGGATGTCGTGGCGCTGCTCCAGCGGCAGGTTCGACCAGGCGGGGAAGGCCGACGCGGCAGCCGCTACCGCTGCGGCTACGTCGCTTTCCTCCGAATCGGGTATCTTGCCGAATATTTCGCCGGTGGCGGGGTTGTAATTGTCGAGGTAATTGCCGGAGGCCGGCGGAACAAACTGGCCGCCAATGTAATTTTGAAGAACTTGCATGAGACGAACAAATAGAATCTTGGTCGGATAACCGGGCCGGATATGGTCAAAAAATTGCCTTTTTGCCGAAAATATATGCAGCAGCGCACAAAGCTACCGACTTTTCCGCTCGTAAAAATCCGGTTTTCATCCGACCCGGTCACCGAATCAACACTTTGCCGCTAAAATGATCCTTTCCATTCAAAATGTAGTGAAAACTTACGGCTCCTATATGGCCGTCAACCACGTCAGTTTCGACGTACCCCAGGGCAGTGTCTTCGGCCTGCTGGGGCCGAACGGCGCGGGTAAAACCTCCCTGATCCGCATGATCACGACCATCACCGGCCCCGATGAAGGAGTGATCCTGCTGGAAGGGGAGAAACTGAACGAGCGTTCGCCCGAAAAGATCGGCTACATGCCCGAAGAGCGCGGGTTGTATAAAAAAATGAAAGTGGGCGAGCACCTGCTGTACCTCGCCCAGCTTAAAGGGCTTTCCCGGGATCAGGCGCAAAAAGCCATCGGCCACTGGCTGACCAAATTCGACATCACCGACTGGTGGCCCAAAAAGATCGAAGACCTTTCGAAGGGGATGCAACAAAAGATCCAGTTCATCGCCACCATCGTGCACCAGCCCCGGCTGCTGATCCTCGACGAGCCGTTTACCGGCCTCGACCCCATCAACACCAATCTGATCAAAGAGGAGATCCGCCAACTCAACGAGGCCGGTATCAGTATCATTTTCAGTACCCACCGCATGGAGCAGGTCGAGGAAATGTGCGACTACATCGTACTGATCAACCAGGGGAAAAACGTCCTGTACGGCGACGTGCAATCCATTAAAAACGAGTACAAACAGAACCTGTTCCGCGTGGGAACCCAGGGCGAACTGCCCGCCGGTTTCGCCCGGCATTTTTCGGTCGTGGAGCAGAAAAACAATACGGTGACGGTCAAACTGGAAGACGAAAATCAGAGCAACGACCTGCTTCGCCACCTGATCCAGCAAAACGTGCGCATTACCCATTTTGAAGAAATACTACCCACCTTCGACGAGATCTTCATCCGGACGGTGAACGGTGAAAAACCGGCGGCTGCGGTTCGCTAACCCCGGAGCCAAATCGAATCCAGTCAAACTTAACCGACCTTATTTTTCCGAATATGTCCAAACTTTCCCTCATCATAAGGCGCGAATACCTGACGCGCGTCACCAAAAAATCCTTCATCATCGGCACACTGCTCGCCCCCGTGGGCCTGCTGGTGTATATGCTGGTAATCGTCGGCCTGTCGAAATACGAAAGCGGCAGCGAGATCAACGTAGCGGTGCTCGACGACGCCGGCATGGTCCGGCAACTGCCCGACGACAAGGGCGTGCGGTTTATACCGGCCGTTGGTAAAACCCTCGAACAACTCAAAACGGAGGTCCAGGAAAAGAAGATCGACGGCGTGCTGCGGATACCGCCGCTGGGCAATTTTCAAAAAAAGGAACACACCGTCTTTTACTACTCCGACGCCAAACTGGCTCCGGAGAAAAGCCGGACCATCGAACGTAAAGTCGGCAAAAAGATCCGTGAGTTCAAGGTGGATTCGCTGAAACTGGACCCTAAAGCGCTGGACATGCTCGATACCGAAATATCGATCGATCCGGAAAAGATCACCGGCACGGGTGAAGATGAGAGCAAATACACCGCCGGGGTCGGCCTGGCCATCGGCGGCATCATGGCCTTTATCATGTTTTTCATGGTCACCATGTACGGGGCCATGGTGATGCGCTCGGTCATGGAGGAAAAGACCAACCGCATTGTCGAGGTGATGATGTCGAGCGTTCGCCCCTTCGAACTGATGCTGGGCAAGATCATCGGGGCCGGGGCGGTAGGCCTGACCCAGGTGCTGGCCTGGGTGGTGTTGAGCGGAGCGGTCATGTTCATCGTACCCTTCCTGATCGGCGGCGTCGATCCTGCCCAGATGCAGCCGCCCATGACGGCCGGCGATGCTCCCATCGACCCGGAAATGATGGAAGGCGAAGTCTTCCGCTTTATGAGCGAGATCAGCAAGCAGAACTGGCCGCTGATCATTTTCTCCTTCATCATCTTCTTTCTGGGCGGTTATTTCATCTACGCCTCGCTGTTTGCCGCCATCGGCTCGGCCATGGGCGACGACATGGGCGAAGCGCAATCGCTGACGCTGCCGGTGATGATCCCCATCATCCTGGCCTTCTATATCACGGTGTTTGCCGGCGTCCGCAACCCCGACAGCGGTCTGATGCTGTTCGCCTCGCTGTTCCCCCTGTTCTCGCCCATCGTCATGCCCTTCCGCATGGCCTTTAGCCCGCCGTGGTGGCAGATCGCACTCTCGCTTGTTCTGGTTGTGGCGGCGGCCTTTTTCTTCGTTTGGCTGGCCGGCCGGATCTACCGGGTGGGGATTTTGCTGTACGGCAAGAAAGTAACGTTCAAGGAGATCGGGAAGTGGATGTTTTATAAGTGACGCCGTAACGCCGACTGCCAGTCGGCCTCGGTATCCACATCCGTCAGGACAGGCAGCAGGGCACAAGTTTGTCCTGTGGCCTGTATTTTTTCCAGGGTCCGGTCGCGCACCGTGTCCGTGCTCCATTCGATGCCGCGAAAGACGGAAGGTTCCGGCTTCTTCATGCCCAGCAGGTAATATCCGCCGTCGGGGGTAGGGCCGAGTGCGAAGTCGTGCGTGTCCAGCGCGTCGAAGGCGGCCTGCAGGAGGGCTCCGTTGAGGTCCGGGCAATCGCTGCCGATGATGGCCGCTTTTTCGGCGCCGCTGTTAAATGCCTCGTCAAAAGCCTGTTCCATACGCGCTCCGAGGTCGGTGCCGCTTTGCAGTTTTTTCTGAAAATACGATTCCGGCCATTCGTCGTTGTGGTCGATAAAATCGCTGTAATACAGCCAGCGTTCTGCTGGCAGGTCCATGGCAGCCAGGCGGGTTTTTTCCAGCAGGATGCGGTAAATACGCAGCGCTTCCGCATCGCCCATGGTGCGGGCCAGACGGGTTTTTACTTTGCCCGGTTGCGGGTTGCGGATGAAGAGCAGGAGGAGATTGGGCATAACAGGTTGTATTTGCAAAACGTTGACCTCAGTTTCGTGCGCACCGATGAGCGATTTCCCCTTATTTTTGCCTGAATTTTCTTTTGTTTAAGAACCCAAACGCGTCGTCGAACATGAAAAGTACCATCACGATTCTTACCCTTTCTTTTTTTCTCACCGGCACGCTGAGCGGCCAGGGCATCGAGTTTTTCCACGGCACCTGGGCCGAAGCCCAGGCAAAGGCCAAAACCGAGGAGAAACTTATTTTTGTAGATGCCTTTGCTTCCTGGTGCGGTCCCTGCAAACGTATGGCGGCTTCGGTATTCCCCCAGGATAAGGTCGGCACCTTTTTCAACGCCAACTTCATCAACCTGAAAATCGATATGGAAAAACCGGAGAACGCCGAATTCGCCGGCAAATTCCCGGTAAGCGCCTATCCGACCCTGATGTTCATCGACGCCACGGGCAAACTGGTGCAGAAAGCCGTGGGCGCCAAAGACGCCGACCAACTGCTGGAATTCGCCCAAAAAGTGCTCGGGCGCGCCGACAAATCCGGCGACTACGAAAAACAATACGCCGAGGGCAACCGCGACCCCAAATTCCTGCTCGACTACGTCCGTGCCCTCAATGCTGCCGGCAAACCCTCGCTCAAGATCACCAACGAGTACCTCAATACCCAGCAGGATCTGACGACCGAGATCAACCTGCGCTTCCTCTTCGAAGGCACTACCGAAGCCGACAGCCGCGTATTCGATTTGCTGGTGAAAAACCGCCAGAAAGCCGCTACGCTGCTGGGAGCGGAAAAGGTGGATGCCCGACTGGAGAATGCCTGCAAAAAAACCGTGAAAAAAGCCGTCGAATTCAAAAGCGAAGAACTGCTGGGCGAGGCCAAGAGCAAAATGAAAACGGCCGTGCCGGCCCGGGCCGAAGCATTCGGCTACGAAGCCGACATGAACTACTACGCCACTACCAAAGACGTCAAAAACTACCTGAAAGCCGCGCAGGCTTACCAGAAAGGCGAGGTCAAAAACAACTCCGCCCGGCTCCACGACCTGGTCATCAGCCTGCTGCGTGCCTTCCCGGAAGAGGGCAAAGTGCTCGATCAGGCTGAAAAATGGGCCAAAACCGCCGCCGAAACCGGCGGCCTGCCCGAATACTACCTGACCCTCGCCGAGATTTACAAACGCCAGGGCGACAAGGACAAGGCCAAGGCGACCGCCGAAAAAGCCCGCAAGGCCATGGGTGAAAACGACGCCAAAAACCTGGGCGGAAAAATTGACTACTTCATCCAGTCCCTCGAATGATACCGGAACAGTGAGGGGTCATTCAGATTGGGTTTTCCGCCGGCTGCCGGCAGCGTAGCCCGCCCCGAATGACTCTTCATTGGCCCCAGTGCCGCTAACCTGCCACGCCATGGATCTTAAAGTTACCTCCCCCTTTCTCCTGTTTTCCTTTCTCCTTGCTTCGTTTTCCGTTTCCGCGCAGGGAATCGCCTTCGAACACGACCTGGCCCTGGCCGACGCTTTGAAAAAAGCCAAAGCGGAATCGAAGATCGTGTTCATGGATGCTTACACCACCTGGTGTGGCCCCTGCAAAATGATGGCGGCGCGGGTCTTTCCCGACTCTGCGGTGGGCGCCCTGTTCAACAGCAAGTTCGTGAACCTGAAAATGGACATGGAGAAAGGCGAAGGCCCGGCTTTGGCCCTTCGCTATGGTGTGGAATATTATCCCTCCCTGTTGTTCCTGAACGCCGAAGGCGCCCTCGTACACAAAGCCGTCGGGTACCACAACGCGGAGGATTTTATCAAACTGGCCAAAACGGCGCTCGACCCCTCCGCAAACCTCCTGACCCTCGAAACCCGCTACCGCAAGGGCGAGCGCAACCCCGGTCTGCTCCGCTCCCTGACGGAAATCAAAGGCGGAGCCTTCGACCCGGCAGCCGGCCAACTCGCCAACGACTACCTGAAAACCCAGCGCGACCTGTCCACACCCGCCAACATGGACTTCATCATGCGCTGGGTGGACGACCCTTTTTCGGACGGATTTGTGTTTTTACAAAAAAACCGGGCTTCTTTCGAAGCAAAATATTCCGAAAAAGAGCTGAAGCAAAAAATAGACGGCCTCTTCGAGGACTACCTCCAGCGTCATCCCAACCTGCAACTGGGCGAAGTGCAGCGCCTCTACGGTACCGTTTACCCCGAACAGGGAGAGCGCCTGGCCTCCAACTACCGGATTACCTACTACCGTCAGCGGGAAGACATGGGCAATTTCGCCCAGGCCGCCGCCGACCACTATACCCGCTACCCCAGCAACGATGCCGACGAACTGAACGAGATCGCCTTTTTGTTCGCCCAGAACGTGAACGACCCGGCCATGCTGCAAAAAGCCGTGGAATGGGCCAGCAAGTCGGTCGGCATCCAGGAATCCAACTACAACCAGGACACCCTGGCCCGGCTCTATCTGAAACTGGGCCGGAAAAAACAGGCCGCCGCCGCCGCCCGCCGTTCCATCGAATTGGCCAAAACCGCGGGGGAGGATGCCTCGCAGACGGAACAATTGCTTCAGCAGATCAACGGAAAATAATGCATCTCAAAATTCGCTATCGGGGCAAACTTCTTCACCCGGACCGGGTAACTCCTCTTCGCGAAGAGGTGGAAGACATCTGCCGCTCCAACGGCTGGGAATACCACCTATGGACGGAGGACTGGTCCAAGCCCAATACCCTCATCATGGCCGAGGGTAAATTTGAAGGCCACGCTCCCTTGCAGGGGATCGGTTTCAATCCGGGCGCCCAAATGGAGACGGTTTGGCTGACCTTTACCCCGGATGGAATGATAAACAGCCTCTTTTCCCTGATAAATCCTTTGTTTACCGGAAATGATGCCGCTTATCCTTGGAACAGGGTGAAAACTTCCTTCGGAGATGCCCGGGGCCATGCCGGGATCTGTAACCTGTTCCGTTATGTAGCCGGTAAATATTTTGCCGACTTCCAGGTATTGGAGGAAACCGGGTATTGGATACACGGCGACTATGCCCGCCTGGAAAAGTTCATGGATCAGGCGGCCAGGGAATACAGCCAGCTGGAAGAAGAAATAGACGCCGTTCAGGCCAATGAAAACATCCCTTCCGACAAAAGGGAGGAGATCATTTACGAGTTGTTGCGTCAGTTCGGGAAACGAAACCCGCCCTATTCGGCGGAGGAAGATTGAACCCGATCCTTTATTTTTGTGTTTATCCCCACCCCGGAACCCGGCAAACACTTAAAAATGTCCAAACTCGGCAAAGCACTCGTCGCCATGTCCGGCGGCATCGATTCCACCATGACTGCCGTCCTGCTGCACGAAGAGGGCTGGGAAGTGGTGGGCATTACCATGAAAACCTGGGACTATGCCACCTCGGGCGGCTCGAAAAAAGAGACCGGCTGCTGTTCGCTCGACAGCATCAACGACGCCCGGGCCGTCGCCGTGAAACTGGGTTTCCACCATTTCATCGTCGACATCCGCGAGGAGTTCGGTGACTACGTGATCGACAATTTTGTGGACGAGTATATGGCCGGCCGCACACCCAATCCCTGTGTGCTGTGCAACACCCACATCAAGTGGAACAGCCTGTTGCGCCGTGCCGACATGCTGGACTGCGAATTCATCGCTACCGGCCACTACGGCATCATCAACGAACTGGAGGGGCGCCGGTACATCACCCGGGCCCGCGACCGCCAGAAAGACCAGTCCTACGTCCTCTGGGGCCTGAGCCAGGAGTGCCTGCACCGCACCCGTATGCCGCTCGGCACCTTCACCAAACCCGAAGTGCGGGCCATGGCCGCCGAACGCGGCTGGGACGAACTCAGTAAAAAAGCCGAGAGTTACGAGATCTGTTTCGTGCCCGACAACGACTACCGCGGTTTCCTGCGCCGGAACGTGGAAGGACTGGATGAAAAAGTAAAAGGCGGCCACTTTGTGGACGTGAACGGCCAGGTGCTGGGCACGCACGAAGGCTACCCCTTCTACACTGTGGGCCAGCGCAAGGGGCTGGGCATCGCCCTCGGCGAACCCATGTTCGTCACCGAAATCCGCCCGGAAACCAACACGGTGGTGCTGGGCCGCGAAGATGCGCTGATCCGCAACGGCATGATGGTCGGGAAAGCCAATCTGATGAAATACGGTACCCTGCCCGAAGCCGGCCTCGAAACCGTAACCAAGGTCCGCTACCGCGACGGCGGCACCCTCAGCACCATCCGCCCGCTGGGCAACGACGTGGAAGTGTCGTTCCACGCCAACGTAAAAGGGGTAGCGCCGGGCCAAAGCGCCGTGTTCTACGAAGGCGACGACGTGGTGGGCGGCGGGATTATTCAGGGCAGTTTCAACTGAAAAACCGGGGACAGCGTTATTTTTGCCCGTCCTTTCCAATAAACACTCGACATGATACGCCGCATCCTCCTGCCCGCTTTCGGGCTGCTTTTCTTCGCCTTTCTTGCCTGCCAGGATACCCCGAAACCGGCTGCCACTCCGGACCAGCCGGTCGATCCCGAATTGTCGGCCCTCAATGCCCGGATCGAAAAAAATCCGAACGACGACTCGCTGCTCTACCACCGCGCCATCGTGTACTACAAACTCGACGGCTACGACGAAGCACTCCGCGACGTAGCCCATGCGATCCGGCTGGATTCCATGCAGCCCTATTATTACCACCTCATGGCCGACGTACTCCTGGACTACGCCCGCCCGAACGACTCGAAGCGCGCCATCGATGTGTTGAAAACGGCCGCGGGCAAATTCCCGGACCACCTCCATACCCTGCTGAAACTGAGCGAATTCCAGCTCATCGTCAAGCAGCACAGCGATGCCCTGTCCACACTGGATAAGATCCTGCAGCGCGACCCGCAGAACGCCGAAGCGTTCTACATGGCCGGCCGCGTAGCCCTCGACAAAGGCGATACCACCGCGGCCATCGCCTCCCTGCAAAAGTCGGTGCGCTTCGACGCCACCAACGAAGACGCCTGGATGTTCCTGGGGCGCATCTTTGCCAGCCGCAAAAACCCGCTGGCCCTCCAGTACCTCGACAATGTGCTCCGGCTCGACTCGACCAACCTGGAAGCGCGGGAGTTTAAAGGGGCTTTCTACAAACGCCGCGGCGAGTTCGACAAGGCCTTCCAAATCTACCGCGACATCGTGCTGCGCAACCCGGACTATTCCAACGCCTACTTCGACATGGGCATGATCTATCTCGAAATGGACTCCCTGTCGAAAGCCTACGACCATTTCAACATCGCGGTCAAGACCGACCAACTCTTCGTGAAAGCCTACTACTACCGCGGCCTCTGCTCCGAAATGCAGGGCAACGCCGACGCCGCACTGGCCGATTACCGGCAGGCAAACGGCATGTCGCCGGATTATAAGGAGGCGAAAGAGGCTTTGGAACGGTTGGAGAAAAAGCAGTAAAACTCACGGTCAGGGCGCCAATTTTAACACCGGGAATGTTGAGTATCCCGCCATGGCGGTGTACATTTGCATTCTTTTTTCAAACCCATTCACACACATTACACACAATGAAGTTTCAAATCAAAGCCCTGTTGCTGCTGATCGTTGCAGCAACTATTTCCACCACTGCCTGCAAAAAGGACGACGACAAAAACTCCACCGAGGACAACCTTACCTCCGCCGACTGCTGGAGCCAGACCAAAGACGAGCTGTACGACGCTGCCAGCAATACCTGGATCGAGTCGCCGATCGACGCGTGCACGAAAGACGATTGCACCCAGTTCAAATCCGATAAAACGATCGCCTTCGACGAAGGCGCCACCAAATGCGACCCGAGCGACCCGCAAACGGGTACCGGAACCTGGAGCCTGAGCTCCGACGGCAAAACGCTGTCGTTCACCCAGGACGCCGTTACTTTTTCCGGTGAAGTGATCGAATCGAGCAAGACGAAACTCGTGCTGGAAATCGAATTCCTCGGTCTCCGTAACCGGATTACGTTCGAAGCGAACTAAATTTCCCCTTTCCCAAAATTCTTTCGCCGCGCAAGGAGGTTTGTCTGCCTTGCGCGGCTTTTTTATTTTGAGGAACTGTATCGTCTTATGTTAAAAAATACCCTTTGGTCGGCCTTGAATCGTATTCAGGAAGAGCAGACCAAGACTGGCGCCGGACAGTGACTCTCCATCATTTCCCGTATATTTGCCAACTTTTTCGGTCCGGTCAGGGTTTTACCTGACTCTATTGAAGCGTTAGCAGATGTTTCCAAAATACGATGTCATAGTAGTCGGCGCCGGTCATGCCGGTTGTGAGGCCGCCGTCGCCGCCGCCAACCTGGGCTGCAAAGTCCTGCTGGCCACCATGAACATGCAGACCATCGGCCAGATGAGTTGCAACCCCGCCATGGGCGGCGTGGCCAAGGGCCAGATCGTGCGGGAAGTAGACGCGCTGGGTGGCTACTCGGGCATCGTGACCGACCACACCGCCGTGCAGTTCCGGATGCTCAACCGCTCCAAAGGCCCGGCCATGTGGAGCCCGCGCGCCCAGAGCGACCGCATGCGCTTCGCCGCCAAATGGCGCCAGCTGCTCGAACAGCATCCCAACATCGATTTCTGGCAGGAAATGGTGAGCGGTCTCCTGGTGCAGGACGGCCGGGTGTACGGCGTACGCACCGGCATGGGCATCGAAATACCGGGTGCGGCCGTGGTGCTCACCAACGGCACTTTTCTGAACGGCATCATCCACATCGGCGAAAAGCAGTTCGGCGGCGGCCGGGCCGGCGAAAGCGCCGCCCGCGGCATCACCGAACAACTCGTCGAACTGGGCTTCGAAGCCGGCCGTATGAAAACCGGCACGCCGCCCCGTATCGACGGCCGCTCGCTCGACTATTCGAAAATGGAAGTGCAGGACGGCGACGAGCCGCCCGGCCGCTTTTCCTACACCGATACGCCGCTGCTGGAAAAACAACTCTGCTGCTGGAGTACCTACACCAACCAAAAGGTGCACGACCTGTTGCGCACAGGCTTCGACAAATCGCCCATGTTCAACGGCCGCATCCAGGGCGTAGGGCCGCGCTATTGCCCCAGCATCGAGGACAAGATCGAACGCTTCAGCGACAAGGACCGCCACCAGTTGTTCGTCGAGCCGGAAGGCTGGGACACGGTGGAAATTTATATCAACGGCTTTTCCTCCTCGCTGCCCGAAGACGTGCAGTACAAGGCCCTGCGGGAAATACCCGGACTGGAAAACGCCAAGATGTTCCGCCCCGGCTACGCCATCGAGTACGACTACTTCCCGCCCACCCAGTTGCAGACCACGCTGGAGACCAATCTGGTCAAAAACCTCTTTTTCGCCGGCCAGATCAACGGCACGACCGGCTACGAAGAAGCCGCCTGCCAGGGCCTGATGGCCGGCCTGAATGCCGCCCTGTCCGTCCGCGACGAAGCGCCGCTGGTGCTGAAACGCTCCGAAGCTTACATTGGCGTCCTGATCGACGACCTGGTGAATAAAGGCACCCAGGAGCCATACCGCATGTTCACCAGCCGCGCCGAGTATCGTATCCTGCTCCGGCAGGACAACGCCGACCTGCGGCTCACCCCCATCGCCCACCGCCTTGGGGTGCAGGGCACCGACCTGCGCATGGACCGCGTGCGGGCTAAAAACCAGGCCGCGGCCGAGATCGAGGCCTTCTTCCGCAACGCTTCGGTGGGCCCCGACGAAGTGAACGGCTACCTGCAATCGGTCGATTCCGCGCCGATCCAGCAAAAAGTGAAACTGTACAACATCCTGCTGCGGCCCCAGGTCGATATTCCCGGCATCGCTTCGGCCCTGCCCGGGCTGGCGTCTTTTCTGGCCCCCTACGAGCGGGAGTTCGTCGAACTGGCCGAGATCGGCATCAAATACGAGGGCTACATCAAAAAAGAGGAAGAGATGGTGGCCAAGGTGAACCGCCTCGAAGACCTGCACCTGCACGAGGACTTCGACTACCGGTCCATCAGCGGCCTGAGCATCGAGGCCCGCGACAAACTCTCGCGCATGAAACCGCGCACCATCGGCCAGGCCAGCCGCATTTCGGGGGTGAACCCGGCGGATGTGAGCGTGCTGCTGGTGCATTTGGGGAAATAATCAGACCCGGGTTATAGCGTTACCGGGTTATGGTTTAACCGTCAAAAACGAAAAAAAGAAATGACAAGTCAAACGACAAAAACCTCCTTCGACAAACTCGTCGATTCGCCGGTTCCGGTGCTCGTGGACTTCTGGGGTACCTGGTGCGCCCCTTGCCGGGCAATGCTGCCCGTGCTGGACGAACTGAAGGCCGAACTGGGCGACCGCGTCCGCATTGTGAAGATCGACGTGGACAAAAACGCCGATTTCGCCGCCAGCATGAAAGTGTTGGGTGTGCCGATGTTCGTGATCTATAAAAACGGGCGGGAATTGTGGCGGGACGCCGGCGCCCTGCCGAAAGAGACCCTGAAAAAAGCGATTGAAGCCGCTGAGCGGGGCTGAAGCATCTACTTAGGTGTGGCATAAAAATTCCAAACCCGGTGCGTGTTTAACGCACCGGGTTTGGAATTTTTATGCCACACCTACGCATCTATTGCTGCCTCTTTTCCTCGTTTTTCTCCGGCTTCTTCTTGTCTTTGTCTTTATCCTTGTCCTTCTCTTCCTCGGGTTTGAACCCGAAAATACGTTTGAAGAGGCCCGGCTTTTTCTCCTCGTCTTTCTCCTTTTTTTCTTCTTCTTTCGGGTCGCCGCCGCCTTCGCCTCCCGGCGGAGTCTTGTCGGCTTTTTTGGTGGAGGTGTACATGGCGATGACCGAATCGCGCATC
>WBZQ01000615.1_pt1 | contig 27646 bp, 27 predicted proteins | sample 5204251 | NCBI WGS metagenome assembly WBZQ01 (sample SAMN12412402, study PRJNA552823) | activated sludge metagenome | isolation source: activated sludge from nitrification reactor of wastewater treatment plant... | place: USA: Virginia | collected 2017-09
CGCTGGGTCGGCGTCAAGGTGCTGAAGTTTTCCCTCGGCTTCGGGCCGAAGATCTTCGGACGGCAAATCGGTGAAACCGAATACCTGCTCTCGTGCGTGCCCCTCGGAGGCTATGTCAAGCTGTTCGGCGAGGACGAACATGAACCCCTGACGCCCGAAGAAAAGAGGCGGGCGTTTGTGCATCAATCGCTCTGGGGTAAGACGCTCATCGTCGCGGCCGGCCCGATTTTCAACTTCATCCTCGCCTATTTGATCTACACGGCTTATATCGGGCTTGGGTATACCCTGCCGGTGCCCAGCTTCAAAGACATCATTCCGGAGGTTGAGGCTGTCCTTCCCGGGTCGCCGGCCGACCAAGCCGGGCTGAAACCTGGCGACCGCATCATCCGGGTCAATGAGAAGGAAATCTCCACCAATGCGGAGTTGCTGAAATTCATTGCGCAAAGCAACGGCAAACAGCTCACGCTAGACCTCACGCGTGGCGAGCAGATCAAGACCGTGCTCGTGACCCCGAACAAAACCACTGTGCAGGACAATGGCAAACCCGCAACGATCTATCAACTCGGCATCGAGGAGCGGGCGCCGGTCATTACGGCCGTCATCCCCGGGTCCCGCGCACAGGAGGCGGGACTGCTGGCAGGAGACCGCGTCGTGCGTATCGAAGGACACGACATTTTCACCTGGTCTCAAATGACGGCACTGGTGCGCGAGAATCCGAATCACGCTCTGCAGTTTGAGATTCAACGGAGCGGGTCCGCCCAAACGGTCGCCGTGACTCCCATGGGTGAAAAGGCGACCGTGGACGGGAAACCGACGGAGATCGGCAAGATCGGCATTTCAGCCCAGAACCAGACGATTATCCAGACCAATGAGCCTTTGAAGGCTCCTTTGCTCGGAGCACAGGCCACCTGGGGGTGGACCGAGCTGACCGTGGTTGGCATCTACAAAATCATCATGGGCGATATCTCACGGAAGAACATCGGCGGACCGCTGACGATCGCCAAGACAGCGGGAGACGCCGCGGAACAAGGTACCTCAAGCCTGGTGTTTCTCATGGCGATGCTGAGCATCAACCTGGGGGTCCTCAATCTTCTACCTATCCCCATTTTGGACGGCGGCCATCTTTTATTCTTCTTTATTGAGGCGATTCGACGAAAACCACTTGAAGATCGGCAGCGAGAACTGGCACAACAGGTAGGACTGGTTCTGTTGGTCGGTATCATGATTTTCGCTTTCTGGAACGACATCGAGCGACTGATTTCCCCATAATCCCACATGCGCGTTTCCGACACTCTCATTCCAACATTGCGAGAAGATCCAGGCGAGGCTGAAACCGTCAGCCATCGCTTCATGCTGCGAGCCGGCATGATTCGAAAGGTGGCGGCGGGCATCTACACCTATCTGCCGCTTGGCTTGCGAGTCCTTCGAAAGATCGAGAAAATCGTCCGCGAGGAAATGAACCGCGCCGGCGCACAGGAAGTCCTCATGCCCGTGGCCTCCCCGGCGGAACTCTGGCGGGAAACGGGACGGTGGGACTTCTATGGCAAGGAACTCCTGCGGTTCAAAGATCGGCACGAACGCGACTTCTGCCTTGGTCCGACCCACGAAGAGGTGATTACTGATCTCTTCCGCCGGGAAGTCCGTTCCTATCGCCAGATGCCGCTCAACTTCTACCAGATCCAGACGAAGTTCCGGGACGAAATTCGACCCCGTTTCGGCTTGATGCGCGGGCGCGAGTTCATCATGAAGGACGCCTATAGCTTCGACCGGGACGAAGCCGCAGCCAGGCTCAGTTATCAAAAAATGTACGACGCGTACAACCGGATCTTTGCCCGCTGCGGGCTGACATTCAGACCGGTCGAGGCGGACACCGGTCTGATCGGCGGCACCTCCTCGCACGAATTTATGGTGCTGGCGGAGACCGGGGAAGAAACCATCGTCTACAGCGAGGAAGGCACCTACGCCGCCAACGTCGAGCGGGCTGAGGTCCTGCCTCCGGATGCCTCCGAGTTGCCTGCGCGTTGCCCCCTCACCGCCGTCACGACTCCGGGACGGCGGACGGTCGAAGAAGTCACGAAGTTCCTCAAAATCGCACCGGCGCAGTTGGTCAAAACCCTGTTGTACAGCGCAGACAAAGAAACGGTGGCGGTATTGGTGCGGGGTGATCACGACGTGAACGAAATCAAGGTCAAGCGGCTCCTCGGGGCCACTGACATTGAACTTGTCGCACCGGAGCGAATCCCGGAACTGACGGGTGCACCGGTCGGATATGCAGGGCCGGTCGGTCTGAAAAAAATCCGGATTCTGGCAGACTGGGCCGTAAAAGGCATGGCAAACTTCGTGGTGGGAGGCAACCAAGCCGACACCCATTTCGTGGATGCCAACTGGGAGCGTGACTTCACAGTGGACCAATTTGCTGACCTGCGCAATGCAAAGGCCGGTGACCCCTCGCCGCGGAAAGACGGGACGCTAAAAACGGCTAAGGGCATCGAGGTCGGGCATGTATTCATGTTGGGCACAAAATACAGCCAGGCGATGAAGGCCACCTTCCTGGATGCTCAGGGACAGGAACAACTCGCCGTCATGGGTTGTTATGGCATCGGCGTGAGCCGGGTGTCCGCCGCATCGGTCGAACAGAATCACGATGCCAAGGGTATTAAGTGGCCGATTCCCATTGCCCCCTTTCACGTCACCTTGTTGCCGCTCAGTCAGTCTGAGCCGGTGACCCAACTCGCCGAATCCCTGTACCGGACGATGGAACAAGCCGGCATCGAAGTCTTATGGGACGACCGCGACGAACGTGCGGGCGTGAAATTCAACGATGCCGACTTGATCGGCGCCCCCTTCCACCTGGTGATCGGAGAAAAGGGCCTGGCCCAGGGACAAGTGGAAATCAAGCTCCGTCAAACCGGCGAAACCAAGAAAATTGCTCCTGATCAGGTCCTCTCAACCCTGACGGCGCTCATCCAGGCCGCATCCTAGTTCTTCCTCCGCTCCTTCGTCGTCACCGCCTTCATTCCGCTCTGCTTTGGCAGGCCTCGGCTTGACCAACCAAACAGCACAGCCCGCGACGGGTTTGAGAAAATGGCTTTTGCTTGCCTTGACCGAGCGTTGCGATACACTGACACACACGGAAGAAGCCCGGCCAGGAACCCGTGCCCGGCGCAGGTTCCCAGTTCGATAGCGCGCCTCGACACCACGCTCGGCTCCCCGTTCAGCCTGTTTGGAGACAACGTGATGCAGCCCAAAGCTTCGCTGCCTGGTGTCAGTGACTCCACGCTCAAGGTCGGAAACGCCGAAAACGTCAAGCGGATCAGCGCCCAGATTCTTGCCGCCGCAGACATCGATCAAATCCTCCTGGATCTACGTCACGAGATTCTCGGCTGCTTCGACGCGGAAGATCTCACGCTCTTCGTGGTGGACTCGGAAAAAAAGGAAATCTTCTCCAAGATTCCCCACCTCGATACCGTCCAGGAAGTCCGCACGCCGATCACGGAGCAAAGTCTCCCGGGATTCTGCGCCAAGTACCTCCGCCCCGTGAATGTCGGGGACGCGTACAGTCTGGCCGAGCTGAGTGCTATTCATCCTGCGCTCACCCATGATGCCACCTACGACAAAAACACCGGGTTCAAGACGAAACAGGTCCTGACCTACCCTGTCGTTGCCGAAAACAAATACCTCATGGGCGTCATCCAGCTTCTCAACAAGAAGAGCGGTGGACGATTCACCCGCAAGGACGAGGAATGTGTCGCGGAGATCGCCAAAGCGCTAGGCACCGCATTTCACACGCTGCGCAAAACCTCCAAGAAGCCGCCATCCAAGTTCGACTACCTGCTGGCCAACGGCAAGATTTCGCAACAGGACCTGGATGTCGCCCTCACCGAAGCAAAGAAGGGCACGACAGACATCGAGTCGCTGCTCATCGAAAAATACAAAGTGCCGAAAGCCGAGATCGGCAAATCGCTCGCCAATTTCCACAAATGCCCCTATATCGAATACAACGAGCGCACGATTGTCGACATCGAATTACTGAAAAATCTCAACGTCGATTACCTGAAGAAAAATCACTGGATGCCGCTGAAGCGCGATCGCGCCGCGATCGAGATTCTGACCGACGATCCGGGTGATTTAGACCGCGTCCAGGACATCAAGCGGACCTTCCCCGGCCTGAATATCCGCTTTGCCGTCAGTCTGCGCCGTGACATCTCCTTGTTCCTGTCGAGTACCACCGGGACCCCCGAAGTCACCAATAAGATGAACGAGAATGTCTCGGACATTCTCGGCGAGTTGGTGAGCGAGTCCCAGTTGGAGGCCCAGGAAGAAGCCTCCAGTGCGGGACTCGATGAAAACGATAACGCCATCGTGCGGCTGGCCAACCAGATCATTGCCGATGCCTTCCGGCAGGGAACGTCCGACATTCATATCGAGCCATACGGAGAAAAACGCGACACCCTCGTGCGGTTCCGGGTCGACGGCGACTGCTTCGAGTATATGAAGATTCCACCAAGTTACCGCCGCGCCATCGTGTCCCGGCTCAAGATCATGGCCAGCCTCGACATCGCGGAACGCCGGAAGCCGCAGGACGGCAAGATCAAATTCAAGATCGGTGAGAACAAGGAAATCGAGCTCCGTGTCGCCACCATCCCGACCGCCGGCTACAACGAAGACGTGGTCATGCGTATTCTCGCCGCGAGTGAGCCGCTTCCCGTCGACAAAATGGGGTTTTCTGACCGGAATCTGCGGGAGATCAAGAACATTGCCCAGAAACCCTACGGCATCATCCTCTGCGTCGGGCCGACAGGGTCTGGAAAAACGACCACACTGCACTCCGTGCTCGGATACATCAACACCCCGGACATCAAGATCTGGACGGCGGAAGACCCGGTCGAAATCACGCAATACGGCCTCCGCCAGGTGCAGGTCCATGCGAAAATCGGATTCACCTTCGCAGCCGCCATGCGCGCCTTCCTCCGCGCCGACCCGGACGTCATTATGGTCGGAGAAATGCGCGACAAAGAAACGGCGGATACCGGCATCGAAGCGTCGCTGACCGGTCACTTGGTGCTCAGCACCTTACACACTAACAGTGCGGTGGAGACCATCACCCGGTTGTTGGACATGGGCTGCGACTCGTTCAGCTTCGCCGACGCCATGTTGGGCGTGCTGGCCCAACGGTTGGCCCGACGCATCTGCAAAGACTGCAAGGAAGCGTACCAACCATCCAAAGAAGAATATGAAGAATTACGATTGGGCTACGGGCCGGACTACTGGGAATCACTGAAGGTTTCCTTCGATGCCAATTTCCGGCTGTATCGAGGGAAAGGGTGTGATACCTGCAACCGGACCGGATTAAAGGGCCGCGTGGCGTTGCACGAATTGTTGCTCGGCACGGATCACATGAAGAAGTTGATCCAAAACAAAGCCAAGACCGATGAAATGCTCAAAGCCGCAATGGATGATGGCATGACCACCCTGGTGCAGGATGGTATCCAGAAGGTGCTGCAGGGGCACACCACGTTCAAAGAGGTCAAAGCCGTCGCCATCAAGTAGGCGACCAGCCGCACATCCTGGCGCCGGCTACTTCGCGGAAGCGGGTCCAGGCAGTTGCTTCAGCCCCCGTTCCACGCGCGCAATGTCTGGTTCGTGTCCCAGCCTCCTCGCGCAAGCGAGGGCATCGGTCAGCGCAGCGGCCGCTCCGGCACGATCCCCTTGCGCCAGATAGCTGTGGGAGGCGCGCTCAAATAACGCGAGTCCGCGATCGGGAAAGCCCCGACGGTCTGCAATCCGTCCCAACCGCACAAGATCTGCCGCAATCCCCGCCCGATGCTCCGCCGCCTTATCCAGCTCGAGCGCTCGTTGAAATTCCAACTCAGCCGCATCGTAAGCCTGGCGCGACTCGGCCACCATTCCCAGGTTCACGTGATTGCTCGCTTCAGAAGCCAGGTTGCCGATTGCCTGATTTAACGCCATGGCTTGGCGGAACAACTGCGTCGCCTGCTCGAGGTCTCCGTTCGCCTGTCGCAGCAAACCCAGGTTGTTGCGAAGCGTTGCTTCCGTCGACTGGTCTCCCAGCTGCTGAGCCAGGACCAGCGCCTCCTGGTAGATCCGCTCGGAAGCCTCATGGTTCCCGGCCTGCTGCTCCGCCGTCCCCAGCCCCGCCAAACTCTGGAGCAAGAGATCTGGCGCTCCGAGCTCCCGGACCAGGGCAAGCGCCCGCCCGTGCATCGTGATGGCCCTGATCGAATCCCCACGACTGAGCGCCACACGCCCGAGGTCATTGAGCGTGCCGACGAGGCTCGTTCTGTCGTCGAGGCTCTCCGCCAAGCGACGCGCCGCCTCATAGGCCTCCGTTGCTCGGGTAGGGTCCCCTCGCATCAGCCAGTGATCGCCTTGCTGCCGGAGAGACGCCACCTGGACCAGCCATGGACCAGGCTGTGGTTCGGCAGGAGCAGGTGGTGGGGAGCTCGCGCATCCCAGAAACGCGCAGAGCGCGATCACGCCCACACCGGCCAAACAGCCTTCTCGCCGCCCCTTCATCGCCGCAGTTGATCTCCTCTCAAGCTCTGAGTACCCGGCTGGGATCTGGCAGGCGAGTCCTTCGGTGCCGGCCCGGCGTTCTGCGCAAACCGGTTGAAGGGAAACGTCTGCTTCGCGCCGCGCACCAGGGTCGACACATCAGTCAATGTCCCTTCGGCCGTGCGGATGACGGGGATCAATTCCTGACTCACTTCGTCCACGGAATCCGACAGGCGCTTCACGCTGGCCAGGGTGGATTCGGCGCTGTCCAGAATAGCCGGCAGGCGCCCGGTGGCCTGCTGCACATCCGCGGTGACACGATCCACCACATGTAAGGTCCGCTTGATGGAGCCGGTCATCGTCGGCAATACCGTCGCGGTCTGTTCCACTGAGGCAATCGTCCGCTGAACCGAAGCCACAACCGACGGCAAGTCCTGCGTCGCCACAGCGACCTGTTCCAAAGCCTTGCCGCCGGCTTTGAGGCCGCCTTGTAAATCCTGGGTGATGGTCTCCACACGGAGTAACGTTTGCTTCACCGCCATCAAGACCGGCTCAACCTCGTTCAGCAGATCACCGATGTCCCGCGGTTCCACGGCACGAATCGTTGCGCCATCGCCTAACACTGGACTGCTGGCGGTTCCCATCCCGATGTCCACTTGCGTCTGCCCGACCACCACACCACTTTTGGTGATCCGTAATTCCGAATTGTCCTTCACCATGTTTTGATAGCGACTCAATAGCTGCAGGGTCAGATCGACGGTCCCGCGATCGTTCAAGTCCACCTGCCTGACCCGCCCGATGGAAATGCCGGAGACCACCACCGGGGCACCAGGCTCGAGCCCATAGGATTTGCTGAGACTCGCCTTGAGCGCATACTTGGGTTCAAACAGATGCTCGGCCCGCGACATCCAAAAGCCCGCCCCGGCCAGAATCAGCACAGGGATCACCACAAAGGTCCCGACGATCTGCGCCAGTCTCCCGCTCGACAGCCGATGTGAGTAATGCATGATCGATCCTCTCCCCCTCCGGCAACCGCCACATAGGCCAGAGTCACCTACCCCACATACCGACTCAGGGCAGGAGGGACCGTCTTGGCCACCGATTCGGGACTGCCATCGGCGACCACACGTCCATCCTGCAGCACGACCAGCCGATCCACTCCATCAATGAAGGGCGAATATGACCGCAACGCCGCGACCACTGTTACTGGATGCTGCGTCCGCCATCCGTCGACATACTGCTTCACGGCCAGCACCATATCCGCATCGAGTCCTGCCACGGGATCGTCCAGGAGGAGCACCTCCGGCTCCAATATTAATGCCCGTGCGATCGCCCCGCGACGGATCTCCCCTTGGTTGAGTTCGGCGGGGAAACGGTCACGCAACGCCACCAATCCCAACCGCTCCAATTGCCCCATCACCACCTGCTCCCGCTGACGATCGGGCATCGTCCCACGATGGTACCGCAGCGGCAAGAGCACGTTATTGAAGAGCGTCATATTGCTCAACAAGCCCGGCTGTTGCAGCACGGTCCCCACACGAAGTCGAACCGGGCTGGCAGCTGTATCCGCAATGGTACTCCAGTCCAGTCTCAGGACACGCACTGTTCCCGATTCCGGTGGCACCAGCCCCGCCGCCAACTCGATGGCCAGGCTTTTTCCCGAACGGCTCGGCCCCACCAGTGCAACGAACTGCCCCGCCGCGATCTGTATATCCAGTTCCAAGACAGAGGCGCTACCCGCCAGAGGCGCTCGAACCTGCGCGAAGCTGATCGCTGCCTCGCTCATAAATAGAGCGGCACCGTCACAACGACATCCACTAACAAACACAACACAAACGAATTAATCATCGCCCGGGTGGTTTGTTGTGGCACTTCCGTAAAAGAGGACTGGACCGCGAGGCCATGGTAACAACAGACCGCCGCCACGGCCGATCCGAACCCGAAGCCCTTGATCGCGGTCATCAGCAGGTCGGTGGTCGACAACGCCCGGGTGACGCTGTCCACAAACGCCGAGAAGGGGATCGTCAATTGTGCATCGGCGACCAGATACCCGCCGAATACGGCCACGACATCAAAGTAGAACGTCAAACACAGCATCGAGAGCACCATACCGACCATGCGAGGCATGATCACGAACTGGCTGATGGGAATTCCCATGAGTCGGAGTGCCACCACCTCGCGCGTGACGGACATGTTGCCCAATTCGGTGGCGATCGCCGTCCCCGATCGTCCGACGACGATGAAGGCCGTGATCAAGGGGCCAAGTTCTCGAATCACCGTGACCACGATGATACTGCCCACCAGCCCACCCGCCCCGAGCTTGGGAAGTTGAGTCCCGGCCTGCGTCACAATGATGATGCCGAGCAGGAGGGCAATCACGCTGGTGACAGGCAGCGCATCGACTCCTGTGAAGAGAATCTGCCGGATCACCACCCGCAGAGTCTCAGGCCGTCCCTGCCGCACAGGTGACACCAGGTCCACCACTGCTTGCGTAAAGAGCGTGGCCAATGCCGCCAGGTAGGCATAGCCGGTGATGGTCTTCCGTCCCACCCATTCGATCATCAGATGCTCGCCGCCCCTTCCCTACGCGCCAGCAGGCACCGGGCCCGCTGCTTCCGCGCCTTCCGTCACGGCGAAATTGTAGGGAAGGACCACACGTAAAGCAACGAGCCCGCGCAGGCAGCAACAGGTCGACGAACGAAGGGATCGGGAACGATGGATGGACGTTGACGTGGGAGGCGGAAGACCGGGGCGAAACGGCTCGGGGCGGAATTAGGACAGGGGCCGATGCTTGATGACAAACTGCTGGATACGTTGCAATTGCGGAGGACGCATCACCACAAACTCAATCCCGAATTCTCCCCCGCGCGCCCATCGGACCACCGCCTCATCGATGCGCACCGGCCACTCCAGCCCGTCCGAGAGGAACAGGGAGACCTTCATGCGGAGACCGGGCGGCATCGCCCGCTCGGACCGTGCCATGCAGCCGGTCGAGGACACATCCAGCATGTCCGCTTCTCCGTCGAGTTCATCTTCCCCCACAAACTCCAAGCGGCAATCGGTGGCGACGCGACTGGACTTCCGCAATGTTTTGGTGTGTTCCACGTGCTCCCCCTTCTCACTGCCTGCGGCTGCAGTCTACGAGCTTCAACGAGTGGGCCCAGCCATGAACTGACGCAGCCGATCCTGCTCGACGTTCCCCATGGATACGAACTCCACCCCAAAACAGGCCTCTCCCCCCCAACGCACCAGCGCCAGGTCCACCGAAGTGGGAGCAGTCTCCCCCGGCAACAGGATGATCAGCGACATCGCATCCCCGACCTTGACACCTGCGTCGCTATTGATTTTGCAGCCCCCCGGCGAGAGGTTGAGAATCACGCCTTCCCCCTCGGCATCACCGTTAAAGCTCAACGTCGGAGCAAATGGGGCGAACGACAGCAGACAGCCAGGGGGCGCCATACACCGTTGGTGCTGACGCAGCTCCTTCTGTGCAGGGACAACCTTGTTAGACTGATCCATAGCTGAGCGGGCCAGGTGATGGTCTGAACGATTCAGCAGGGTCAGTATACCGTAGGAAGGAACAGACGCCGAATACTTCCCGAGAATTTACCTACGCCGTGCCGAGTCCCATCGCCGCAGATGCAGTCCTGGTACGCAGCACCACTTACCGCTTATAGAGTGGCGGCTCACCGGGAGGACGACTTTTGAAACGGCGGTGCTGCCAGAAATATTGCTCCGGCACGCGACGAACGGCCTCTTCGATCAAGTGATTGATGCGTGTGGCATCTTCGATCATTTCCCCGGACGGAAACTGATCGAGAGCCTGCCCCACCTCAATGTCATACCCGGATCCATCAGGCCGTCGATAGTAGAAACACGGCACCACCGCCGCGCCGCTGACCTTGGCCAATCTGGACGTTGCGGTCAATGAAGCGGCGGGAACCCCGAAAAACGGGGCGAAGACGCTGCGTTTAGTGCCCGCATCGATGTCCGGGGCATACCAGACCACTTGGTTTCTCGCCAACGCGCGCAGGATGCCCCGCATGTCCCGGTGCTGAATCAAATCGGAATAGTACCGGCTCCGGCACCGATTCGCGACCATATCCGCCACGATATCGTTCTGCGGGCGATAGACAATCGCCACCGGTTGCTCCAGGGCCATAAATCGTCCGGCCAGTTCCGCCGAATGCAGATGCGCGCCACAGAGCAGCACTCCGCGCCCAGCACGGAGCGCCTCACGGAGATGTTCTAGCCCTTTGATCGTACAGTCGCAATGCTCCCGCGGGTCCCGAGCCCACCAGGCCATCGCGATTTCCAGGACTCCCATCCCCATGGATTCGAAGCAGTGCAATGCCACCGCGTTGCGTTCGTCCGGCGCCTGCTCAGGAAAGCAGAGTTTCAGATTCACGCGCACGATCTCCCGGCGCTTGGTCAGTAAGCTATGCAGTAACCGGCCACACTGTCGTCCGAAGGCAAGCTGCGCCCGATAGGGAAGCCATGAGAGCAGGCGAAACAGGGCAATGCCAACCCAGGTTGGCCAATACTTGGGGTGATAGGGACTGCGAGCGTGGCTCCGCGTATGTTGGGTCTGTGTCCTGGACATGGCCGACTGGGGGCATCATTGTATGGAAACGGAGCGGCGAGCGCAATCTCGAAGGGAGGAGGAGTGCTTGCGCAAGCCCGCGGGCAGAGAGATGGGGACCTCGCCGCTTGAGAGCGGCCGGGAGGATGCGATCGACCCCGAACGAACCGGCGGCCACATCGATTGGCACGCGCGCCGCCACACGGCAGGTTTCAGAACCGGAACGTGGCGGGACTACGGGGTAGGTTTGGTCGCCAGTGCAATGAACTTTCGCAACCGCATTTCAGCCACCGATGAAAGATTCACGAACTCCAGCCCATAGACCTGCTCCCGCTCCCAGCGCACCGTGGCTTCCTCGACCGTCATGGGCGAGACCTGGTTCGGCAAGGACAAACTGACTGACAGCCTGTCACCGCGCTGAATCCCCGCTTCGCTCATGACCTTGGCCCCTCTCATCGATACGTCAAACACGACGCCAATCCCGTCGCCGCCACGACCAAGCCATTTGGACAGACCCAGGCGAGACATCGAACACACGAATGGGGCCGGCACCCGTAACCGGGGATGTTGACGCAAGTCGACAGAAAACTGTTCCTGTCCCGTAGTACCACTCATACGTACCCTCCCGTATGTATAGTGGCTACTCTATCGCAGGAAGTGTGCTTCGAAAAATAAATTGACGAAATCCGCCGATTCCTCTGGAGAGAGCGGATCACGTATTCTGGCGCACAGGCACGGATCTCCCGCCCGGAAGATCCGTGCTCCGGCAGCCGCACTCCGCTATCGTCGATGTTTGCCCCGTTGCTGGATGGTCTCCGCGCAGGCGGGTGAAAGGTCCTGCGTATGCTCCTTCAGGCACTGAACAATTCGCCCCTCACCCGGTTTGATGCCGCCACAGAGTCGTTTCACATCCTCAGCGCAGGCCTTCCTCCCCGGGTGCCCATCTCGCCCCCGTTCCTCCGCCCCGGCCCCGGCATTCCCGGATGGCGAGGAGGATGCGGCCGGGGCATCCTGAACAGGCGGAGAGGAGGAATCTCCAGCCGACCAAGCAAGGCCGCCCCCTCCCCACATTCCAACTACGAGGCCACCCCACAGCACCAGTAACCTGCCCGTTCCCGGGTTCCGGCGATTCGTGAACATACGCACTCCTTTCGCGTGATGATGACCACCCCGGCCCGCCTCAGCGAGTCCAGGGATGTGGTCAAGCGTTGATGCCCCGTCCTATTCCGTTCAACGTTCCCCATCGAGAGAGGTTGACGGCTGGATGGGCGCCACACAACACCTGCCGACGCCGGTGACCCGCCCCAGATCCACCTCTTGCGAAATGCCTGCTGCTTATCTATTGTAGCGGGATGCAACAGGCATCCCCGAACCAGGTTCCAGCGCATATTGTCCAACGGGTTCACCATAAATTCTGGACCTACCTGCTCTTTTGGTCGGTTGTTGTCGGCTCCGTTATTGCGGTGCCCGGCTACGGACTGCTTTACGGCTATTCGTGGTTGGATTGGACCATGTTCGCGATTCTCTATGTGATCACCGGACTCGGCATCACGGTCGGCTATCACCGCCTCTTGACCCATCGCAGTTTCGAATGCCCCGACTGGGTCAAAGCCTGCCTGCTGGTTGCCGGGGGATGGGCCCTGCAGAATTCCGGCGCAAAGTGGACGGCCGATCACCTGCGCCATCACGCGCATTGCGATGACCCGGCTGATCCGTACAACGCCAAGCGTGGGTTCTGGTACAGCCATTGTGGATGGCTTCTGGATCCGGTTCCCTGTCACGATGATCGCTTCGGCTCACGCGTCATGCAGGACCCGGTCGCCATGTGGCAACACCGGAACTATGCCACCATCGTCTTGATCGGGCTCGCGCTGCCGTTTGTCGTGGGTTTTCTCCACAACGGTTGGCAAGGAGCCATCGGCGGGTTCATGCTGGCGGGGGTGGGACGCACCTTTGCGGTGCTCAATTCCACATTCTGCATCAATTCTGTCTGTCACATCTGGGGCGATCAACCGTATGGGACAGCCGATTCGAGCCGCAACTCCTGGCTCGTCTCGCTGCTCACTTTCGGCGAGGGGTATCACAACTATCATCACACCTATCCGAGCGACTATCGCAACGGACCACTGTGGTACAACTTCGATCCCTCAAAGTGGCTGATCTATACCCTGTCCAAGTTGGGGCTCGCCTCCTCGCTGCGCACCGCCTCTTCCGGCAACTGATTCGCATCACACGGTGGTGCTGGCTCGCCTCCCTGACACCCCTAGCAATCGCACAACGCATCTGCTACGATGCACTGTGAGTTCATGACGGGCCACATGAGCATCACATCACTAAATGGCCCATCACCGATATTGTTTGTTAGCGAGCAGTTGATCGGAAGTCAGACCCAAGTCGCCTCGACCATCGCGCCTTCGGCCCGCTCATTCCCCTCATTTCTCTGTTCTCGTGTCGCCGACAATGTCATTTTTCAAAAGGAGAGGCCCCTATGGGTAACAAATTGTATGTCGGCGGACTGCCGTATGCTGCCACTGAATCACAACTGAGCGACTTGTTTTCGGCTCACGGCACCGTCGAGTCGGCGCGCGTGATCACGGACAAGTTCACCGGACAATCACGCGGCTTCGGCTTCGTGGAAATGTCGAATGAAGAGGAAGCGAAGGCAGCCATCACGGCCTTGAACGGTTCGGAAATGGGCGGACGCCAGCTCACCGTCAATGAAGCAAAACCGCAGGAGTCACGTTCCGGTGGCGGCGGTGGACGGTTTGGCGGCGGTGGCGACCGGGGCGGACGTAGCCGCTTCTAAGTCACAACCAGCATCCTGTGGGCTCTGAAGGGGCGCGTCATCCGACGCGCCCCTTCTTTTTCCGGCCGCGCGCTGAGCTTACTCCTTGTCGAGTCTTCCACGGAGCGCCTTCAGTTGTCCCCGCTTTGCCTTCTCCTCCAGACGACGCTTCTTGGCCCCTTGCGTCGGTTTGGTCTGACGCCGCGGTGGCCGCAGCACCGCCACTTGCAGCACGAGCTCCCGCAAACGATCCAGCGCCAGCTCACGATTCCGCTCCTGACTTCTGGAGTCCTGGGCCTTGATGACAATGACGCCTTCACGAGACACACGATGGTCTCGCAGCGCCAGCAACCGCTCTTTATAGGCAGGGGGCAGAGAAGACGCCCGGATGTCAAAGCGGAGATGGATCGCCGACGACACCTTATTGACATGTTGTCCCCCCGCGCCTTGCGCGCGGACGGCGGTCAATTCGATGTCCTCGTCCGGAATTCTGACGTGAGCTGAAATAGTCAGCATGCCCTTCACACCTTACACGGAGAGGAACCTACTCGGGAAGAGCCGCTTCGGTCAACCGTGCACCCGAACAAGAGGCTGACAGAAATTCTGCGCCTTCTCACTAACCCGGCCGGCTCCTTCCGGATGGATCTCAGGAGAAGAACCGGTTACTATACTAAGGTGTTCTCCTGAGGTGACCTCACCGGCCATGAACATGAAAGGCACCGTGGACCACACAACATCCGTGGCACGCGTCTCGACTCACCGCAGCCAATGGACCGGCGGGATGCTCCCGCTGCTCCTCCTGCTCTGTTTTCTCATCGCCACAGCCCTGGGCCTCTATGCCTTGTCGTTCCTCCGATCCATGCTGGTAACAGAGCGAGGGAATGAGCTAGCCAGAAACGCGTCGGCAGTCGCCGATACGCTGGACCGCGTCCTCTTCGAACGATTTGGTGACATTCAACTTTTTGCCAACGACGGAATCCTGCGAGACGGCACCCCGGACGAAAAACACAGCCGGCTCCTGCGTTACAAACAACTCTACTGGTACTACTCCTGGTTAGGCATCCTGGATGCCGACGGCCACCTGATTGCCGACACGGATGCGCAACTCCAGCCACAGGCACCAGCGCTTACGCCGGACGCGTTTGAGCGCGTGCGTCAAACAGGAACCGTGTATGTGGACAAACCCTCTGCGCCTCACACCTCGGAGCGGCCCGCATCCGTCGGCTTCCTCGCTCCACTCTATGGGCCGGGAGGCACATTTCGTGGCGCCGTGGCTTCACGAGTGCCGCTTGAGAATCTCAAGACGATTTTCGAGCAGGAGGGCCGCCTGCGATACGGTCAGGACATCTATGACTGGCTGTTGCTCACACGCGATGGCATGATCCTCAGCGAAAAGCATCCCTTGGACAGCCCCCACCATGAGCCGGTCACATTGACGATTCCCTCGTTGGCCAGAGCAGCGGCCAGCCGCGATCAAACAGGCTTTATCGAAGAGACGCATCACCGCCGCGGAGACTCTGTCGTCACCGGCTACGCCTCGACCAGAGGATATCGTGAGTTCCCCGGCCTGGATTGGATCGTGCTGTTCCGTCAGACACATGAGCAGGTGTATGCCCCTGTCGACCGCCTGCTGTGGACGGTCGGCGGAATCGCCCTCCTGGTGATTCTGCCGCTGACGGGATTCGGCATTTGGGTTTCATGGCAATTAGGACGGGAACGCAATGAGTTGCTGAAAACCCGCCACACCTTGGAAACGTCCGTGGCGGAACTCGGCCGTTCCAATGCCGATCTCCAACAATTTGCGTATGTGGCCTCGCACGATCTGCAAGAACCGCTGCGCATGGTCGGCAGTTACACACAACTGATCGCGAAGCGATACCGTGGCAAACTGGACGCTGATGCGGATGAGTTCATCGGGTACGCCGTCGACGGGGCCACCCGCATGCAAAAACTCATTCAAGATCTGCTCGCCTATTCCCGACTCAGCACCACGGCACGGGAATTCGAACCGGCCCCCATGGGAGCCGTGCTGACCTGTGCCCTGGACAATATCGGGGAGGCCATCAAGGAGAGCCAGGCCGTCATTACCCATGACCGGCTGCCGACAGTGCGCGGCGACGCGCAACAGCTGGCGCACGTGTTCCAGAACTTACTGAGCAACGGCATCAAATTCAGCGGGGAGAAGCCGCCGCACATTCATATCTCCGCCCAACGAGCCGATGGCGAGTGGCGATTTTCGGTGCATGATGAAGGGATCGGCATCGATCCCCAATATGCAGGCCGCATCTTTGTGATTTTCCAGCGTCTTCACACGCGGGCAGAGTATCCGGGCACAGGCATCGGCCTGGCGATCTGCAAAAAGATCATCGAACGCCACGGCGGACGTATCTGGGTCGAATCGGAACTCGGGAAGGGCGCCACCTTCTGGTTCAGCATTCCCGACCCGGTGCAGGAATCCGCCGCCGCCCACCATACGCGCGAATCCGCACCGTCTGAGTAACCGATTGGGCGCAACGAGGGGAGTCTTACCTATGGCCATCCCGAATCTAGTGAAGCCGATCGAAATTCTCCTGGTGGAGGACAACCCTGGCGATGTGCGCTTGACCATCGAGGCACTCAAGGAGGCCAAGGTTATCAACCATTTGACCGTGCTGAAGGACGGCGTCGAGGCACTCGCGTTTCTCCGTCGCCAAGCGCCATACGCGGCGGCCCCACGCCCCCACCTGATTCTGCTCGATTTGAATCTCCCCAAAATGGACGGCCGCGAAGTCCTGGCGGCCATCAAGGCAGACGACAGCGTGAAGCATATCCCGGTCGTCGTGCTCACCACCTCACAAGACGAACAGGACGTGCTGAAGAGTTATAACCTTCACGCCAACTGCTACATCTCAAAACCGGTGGACCTGGATCAATTCGTTCGAGTGGTTCGATCGATCGAAGACTTCTGGCTGGGGATCGTCGTCTTGCCGGCCTCACCCCATGGAGGCGCATGACCAGCGGCCCGATTCATGTGCTGCTGATCGAGGACAATCCTGGCGATGTCCGACTGCTGCGCGAACTGCTGAGCAATACCGGCACGAGCACGTTCATCCTCACGCAAGTCGATCGTCTGACCGACGGCATACAACATCTGAAGGAGCGCGCTATCGACATCATCCTTCTGGATCTTTCCTTGCCTGACAGCCAAGGTACCGAGACGCTGCTCAATACCCATGCAGCGGCACAGGGAGTTCCAATTGTGGTGATGACTGGAACCGAGGACGAGGAACTGGGACTCCGTCTCATTCAGGCTGGAGCCCAGGATTATCTCGTCAAAGGCCAGACGACCGGCTCTCAACTGGCTCGTACACTCAAGTATGCCGTCGGTCGCAAGCGGCTGGAAGAAACGCTGCGCGAGCAAACACGGTTTCTGCAGTCCGTCCTGAACAGCATGACTGACGGTGTGGTCATGGCCGATGAAACCGGAACCTTTCGTGTGTGGAATCCCGCCGCCGAACGCATTCTCGGCAGCGGGCCGGCCAAACTGAAAATCGGACAGTGGTCCGAGCACTACGCCCTTTTTCTGCCTGACAGGGTCACGCCCTATCCACCGAAGGACGTCCCTCTGGCCAAGGCGATCCGCGGCGCATCAGTGACCAATGACCTGATCTTTTTCCGACCGTCGGCTCACGCCGAGGGGCTGTGGCTCGACGTGTCGGCGCGGCCGCTGCGGGACGAGAGTGGTCAATTGAAGGGCGGAGTCGTCGTGTTTCGCGACATCACAGCCGCCAAACGGACCGACGAAGCGTTGCGGGACAGTGAAACGCGCTTTCGCGCGATCATGGACAACAGCCCTGCACTGATCTTCATCAAAGATCTCGAGGGACGATATCTCCAAGCCAACCGTCAATTTGAAACCGTTGCCCGCTTGTCGCAACAGGATCTGGTGGGGAAAACCGACGACCAAGTCTTTCCGGCTGATCAGGCCCACGCCTACCGGGAAAATGATCGCAGCGTCCTCGAGGCCGACGCCCCGATGTGGTTCGAGGAGTCGGCGCTCCATGATGACGGACTCCATACCAGCATTGTGGTGAAATTCCCCCTGCGTAACGCGCAGGGGCAGTGTTATGCGCTGTGCGGCATCGCGACCGATATCACCGATCGGAAGCGGGCGGAGGAAACACGACAGCGCCTTGCCAAAGACAAGTTGCTCCTGCTGGAATCCACCGGAGAAGGGATTTACGGTATTGATGCGGCCGGGCGCTGTACGTTCATCAATTCGGCTGCGGCGCGCATGTTGGGATATCTCCCGGAGGAACTCCTCGGGAAAGACATGCATGAATGCATCCATTGCCATTTCCCTGATCGCACCCTCTATCCCCGCGAGCGCTGTCATATCCATGAGACGCTCACGAGCGGCAAGGGATGTAAAATCGATGATGAAGTCTATTGGAGAAAAGACGGCAGCGCATTTCAGGTGGAATATTCCTCGTTTCCCGTCATCGAACACGAGCACATCACCGGAGCAGTCGTGGTGTTCCTGGATATTACGGAGCGCAAACAGGCAGAACAACAATTGACGCTCTCGCACGATCAGCTCAGAAATCTCTCCGCCCGCCTTGAACTCGTGCGCGAGGAAGAACGGATCCGCATCGCGCGGGAGATCCACGACGAACTGGGACAAGAACTGACCGGAATGAAACTTGAGCTGTCCTCATTGAGCGATCAGATGCACGCAGCCAGTCCGACGCAACGAAAAAAACTGCACTCACTCTCCACGCTCGTCGACACCGCCATCCAGTCGGTGCAACGTATCGCCACCGAGTTGCGCCCCGTGGTACTGGACCAACTCGGGCTCATCCCGGCGATTGAATGGCAAACGCATGAGTTTCAAACCCGAACCGGCATCCAATGCACGTTGGATATTTACCTGCGGACAGTGGCATTGTCCCATGCGGGCTCCAATGCGATGTTCAGGATCTTTCAGGAGATTTTGACGAACGTCGCCCGCCATGCCGAGGCGACGGCCGTCACCATCACCCTCCAGGAACAAGCCGGCAGCTTGGTTTTGGAAGTTCGTGACAATGGTCGTGGAGTGACCGAGTCCGAGTTGTCCGACCCCCATTCTCTCGGGTTGGTCGGAATGCGAGAACGAGCCTTGCTGCTTGGCGGGGAAACCATTCTGACAGGGACTCCGCAGGGCGGAACGACCGTCAAGGTTAGAATTCCCCTCGCGCGGCCACAGCCGGCGTGACGCCACGGCGAGCCGCATTCCTGGTAGAATCGAGCGCACGAAACGAAAGGAGCACCTCGTGACACACATTCTCGTCGTCGACGATCATGCGGTCGTTCGGCAGGGCGTCCGGCAAATCCTCAGTGAGCAATTCCAGGACGCGGTGATCGGCGAGGCCGCGAGCGCATCGGAGATGATGGGGCAACTGCGGGTGCGACACTGGGACGTCGTCGTCCTCGATGTGGGGATGCCGGGGAAGAGCGGACTCGATGCCCTCAAGGACCTCAAGCACGCGTCACCCAAACTACCCGTACTCGTGTTGAGCGCCTACCCGGAAGATCAACTGGCACGACGCATGCTGAAAGCCGGCGCCGCCGGATACCTCAATAAGGACAGTGCGCCGAACGAACTCGTCCGCGCCCTGCGGAAGATCCTGGCTGGCGGAAAATTCGTCAGCACCGAGGTCGCTGAACTGCTGGCGTCAAATCTTGACGACAACTTCGAGAAACCACTCCACGAGCAATTGTCCGATCGCGAATACCAAGTCATGTGTTTGATCGCAGTCGGCAAGAGCCTGAAAGACATTGCGGATGACCTGTGCGTCGGAATCAGCACGATCAATACCTATCGAGCACGAATCCTGGAAAAAATGCAGCTTCGCAATAATACCGAGCTGACTCACTACGCGATCGAAAACCGCTTAGTCAACCGCCTCGTCTCCTGACCCGCGTTCCCCTCGGTTCCACCCCGTTACGATTCGTAGCATAAACGGCGACAGCCTCCGTCCCATAAGCGGTGACGCAGAATTTCCGCAAATAGCGATGCTGCGCCCCGCCTGCTTCCGGTACACATAGTCTTGTCGAATCATGGTGTTGCGGAACGATGACCTCGACAACCAACTTCAGAGAAGGGGCGACCTCGATGAGACAGATCGACCGGACGCGAAGGATGGCACAGGCGATGAGTGCGCGAACATCCGACTCGCGTGCCATAAATGCACTCATCCTTCAGGAGCTGGAACAGCACGGACCTTGCACTCTTGAAACGCTGACGACGACGCTTCCCTTTTGCTCGTGGAACCAACTCTTCATGGCAATCGATACCCTTTCACGAGAGGGAGCCCTGCTGCTTCAGCTGCAAGCTCGCTCCCAGTATCTCGTGTCTCTCGCGTCCCCACGGACGGCCGGGGACTCTCCTGCCACGCCGATCGGGGCAGCAGAGGCAACTGGATCGATGTAGTGCAACTCACCCAGAGGTATGAAGGAGGCAGGCTCATGAGCGCGACGAGCACTCACACCAAACCAGCTGGCCGGGTTCGGATCATGATCGTCGATCCCGAATTGCAGCTCGGACTCCGGTTAGCCGATTGCCTCGCGACAAGCGGATATCAAGCGGTGCTCGTACGAGATCTCGAATCAACATTGGGGCAGCTTGGCGAAATCAAACCGGAGATCATTCTCCTGAGCCAGGACTCTTCCGATGGCGACCCGCTAGGCGCCTGCATTGACACGCTCAGAGCCGTGAACGCGCTCTGCCCCCTGGCGCCGGTTCTGACACTTAATCGACCAATGTCTGAGCACGCCACCGGTCTGCCCTACCCCTCCGATATCTTCACCAGCCCCCCGCCCCCCACCTTGCAGGAACACCAGGTCGAGGACGTGCTGTGCACGCACCTTGGCATCCCGTGCATGCGGGTACAGTAACTCTATCGCCAAAGCTTCGCCGGGTAACGGTCAGGAATCAGCGGTGTGTCGCACCGACACCACGGTGGCATGTGCATATGAGGCCAGAGATGGCGTCCACAGATCTGCGACTACAATTGAACGATCCAGCGATCACCTTCAAGGGAGACTATGCCCATGCGTTGCCCAACTACAAACTGCAGTGAAACGATGCAACTGGATTATCGAGCGGGATACGATGCGGTCAGCGGTCTCGAATGCCTATATTGCCCACGCTGCGGGCATCGCGGCATGAAGGCACGTGACGGGCTACAACTGCTGTTTACCGGACAACATGAGTATGTGTTTAGCTATGGACCGTCCCTTTCTCACCTCAAAGTGATTCTCTCCGCCGTGGCGATCAACCTCTTCCGGGTGCAGGGCATTCACCCGGCTCAGCTGGCCGGGCATGTTGCCGACTGGGCACTACTCACGGGACAGGTGTGCGGCACGGTGCGGTTCGAGGGCGATCTGGTCCTCTCCAGCTGTTACGAGTATTGCAGACAGCACGCCCTCAGCCCTTCTGGGGTGTCGTCGATCTAATCGCTCAGGCAGGGGACCGACCGATGCGGGAAGAGGCGAGGGACTCGGTGAGCCAGACCATTGCGATTGTCAGCCGTAGCCACCTGATCTGCCTTGGAGTAGAGGCCTTTGTCTCCCAACACCAGCACCTTCGATTTGTTGGGCAGGCGGGACGTAGATGCGAGGCGGAGGCGTTGGTTGCGCGAACCAGGCCGGACATTTTGCTACTTGAGGTGGATGGTACGTCTGAGGCCGTGGAGTGTGCTCGCGCAATGCGTGCGCTTCTGCCAACCATCAGAATCATTCTGCTCTGCGGCGTACGGAACCGAGACTACCCACTGCCCCCCGACGCGCCGATGATCGACGATGTCGTGCTCACGACCCAACCATTAACCGCGCTGCGTGCCGCCGTCGACACCGTCCTGCCGCCTTATCGGCCGAGGGTGTGCGGTGACCACACTGAGCGGAACACACCAGGAGAATCGGGTCAGTCAAGCAAACGCTCCGGACGGCCAGGCCTGTCCACAGCATCCGTGCTCCTCACTAAACGTGAGGCTGACGTGCTGGCCCTACTCGGAGAAGGACTGACCAATAAGGATATTGCCCGCCGACTCTTCATTTGCCCCACAACCGTACGCCATCACCTCAGTCACATGTTTAACAAACTTGACGTGAGCAGCCGGCAACAACTGCTCCTCCGGGCTCAACAGCAGGGGTTCCTGCACCTCAGCAGCCGCAGCTACGAAGTCCCGCTGTAAACCAGAGGATGCGGGGAGGCACAGGTCATTGGAGACGCGTGGAATAGGCGAGCCGGAGCAGGACTAGGCGACCGGCGCCTTCAGCTTGAGGTATTCCATCAAATCCGAAAACGATCCTTCCCGAAGAATGCGGGAAAACTGCGTGTGATAAGTAGCCACGATGCTGGCACCATCAATACTCACGTCGTCGACCAGCCAGCCTCCGTTACGGGCGATCAGGTGAAAGGCCATTCTGGTATCAATTGCCAGCCCCGCGGGAGCGATCAATACCTCCACCGCATCAGCCCCTGCCCTCTCGGCCAGGTACACCACGCGATCAGGTGAATAATCCCTCAACCGGTCGGCCAAGTCATCGCGCAACACCTGCACAAACAGACGCACGAACTGACGACGGTCAGCGGCAGTCGGTGTGGCGCCCGTCTCATCCAGCGCACGTTCGGCCATATCTTGATAATTGAATGCCCGCCGGATCACCTGCTCAATTTCCCATTGACGTTGGCCGGCCCGGCTGGTGTCCTTCAATTCGTGCAGTAAATACAGCACGTCATTGACGGTTGCGTGAACAGTATCGGTCGGTGTCTGTGCTGCCCTTGCCGGGGTCTGGACGCACAACAGGGCCGACAGGCACAGGATGGCGCCGGACAAAACACGTGTCTCCAGACTTCTACCCTGCCATCGATACACAGTTCCGCCCTTCATGTCACCAGCCCTCTCTCTGCGTTTCTCTCGCTTATGCATCCTACTGACCACGAAAATCTGCCGTCAAGGACGTGGATCTACTTGCCCCGACCAGCCCAGTCGACCACATGGCACGCATCCCCCCCCCGTCATATTGTCAAATTATCGTTTCCTCGCCAACCCAGCTTCGGTATACTCCCGCCATGTCTGATCGACGGTTGCCCTCATTTCTTCTCAGTCTGGCCATTCCGGTCCTGTTCTCCGGCTGCGAAACCACCGACAAAATGCTCGGAGCCGCGGAGCGGGCCGTCGGAAGTACCACCGGCAGGACTGTGCTGGATATCGTCCACGGCAAGGATCCTGCCGACATCGCCCGACAACGCGTCGAGCAGTACGGGCGAGACCCCCAAGCGCTGCTCCGTGATCTCAGGGCCATTCAACGCGACTTCCAAGCGCTCATGGCGGCGCTGACGGGAGAGGTGGGCAAGAAATGGGGGACCAAAGAGGTCAAACTGCCGGAACAGAAAAAATATGTGAAATACACGCAGAATTATCGGAGCCGGGCGATTGTCGACTTCGATGCGGGAAACATCCTGATCGAAACACTCGACGATCGGGACCCGCGCGCCAGCCTGAAAAATGCCGTGGTCACCACCCTCCTCACCCCGAATGATCCACGCAGCGTCGACCTGTTTTCAGACAAGGAAGTCACGCTGACCAGCGACAAAGAGCCCTACCTGCTGGGATTAGTGGTGGATCAGGCGGGAAAACCGGTTCGCACTCCGACTGACGCGGAACAATTCGCGGAATCGCTCCTCGCCAAAAGCACGACCACTCGTAAAGTCGACCAGGACAATGGCGAGAAAACCGCCCACCTCGTCAACATTCCCATGGTGACCAATTTCTCGCACAAGCAAGCGGAAAAATATCGTGCGGTCGTCGGTCAGTTTGCCGAGCGGTACCAGATCAGTCCCAGCCTTGTCTTTGCAATCATCCGGACGGAGAGCAACTTCAATCCGTTTGCCGTCAGTTCCGCGCCGGCCTATGGGCTGATGCAACTCGTGCCCACCAGCGGGGGACGGGATGCCTATCGCAAAGCCAAAGGGGAGGATAAGGCACCCTCACGCGACTACCTATTTGATCCCGACAACAACATCGAGCTAGGGACGGCCTACCTTAATGTGTTGACCTACTCGCAACTTGACGATGTTGCCGATCTGGTCTCACGTGAATACTGTGTCATCTCTGCCTATAACACCGGTGCCGGCAACGTGTTCAAAACCTTCTCCAAAGACCAGCGCACCGCGTTGCAGCAGATCAACGGCCTTCAGCCGTCCGCACTGTATGAGCGCCTTCGCAGCGGGTTGCCGTACCAAGAAACACGCGACTATCTTGCCAAGGTGGTTGGGTTCCGAAAACAGTTTGTAAACCTTTCAGAAACCGCAGCACGGTAGCCCTTTCTCAATACCTCTCTCCGGATTCAACTCGCAGTCCAGGGTCAGTGCCCCAAAACTGGCTTGCCTTCCTACACGATCTTCGCTAAGACACATCGTCCATCTGGCATCAAAAGGAGACATCCCTCGCACTCGTCATCGCACACAGCATTAGCTCCAGCCATTGTCGGCGCGGCCGTCATACTACTCTGTCTTGCCCTGACCCCTGTCTTATTGGTTCAGATTCCCCCGCTGGTGGACTATCCTAACCATCTGGCTCGGATCCATATTCTGGCCGACGGTGGACATAACCAATTCCTTCGGCAGTACTACGAGATCCACTGGGACTTCTTGCCCAATCTGGCAATCGATCTCCTCCTGCCCCCCTTGCTGCCCGTCGTGTCAATCGAAACAGCTGGGAAACTGTTCCTCGGTCTCATTCTGACCTTCCTGGCAGCAGGTACCATGGCCTTGCATCGGGCCCTTCATCACCGGTGGTCTCCCTGGCCGCTCCTGGCCTTCTTCTTTCTCTATAACAGTGTCCTGCTGTGGGGATTCCTGAACTATTTGCTCGGTCTGGGCTTGGCCCTGCTCACCTGCGCACTCTGGATCACCCTCCGCAACCGCGCTGCGCGCCTGTTGGTTCCGCTCTTTTCCGTGCTTGCGCTGGTGCTCTTCTTCGCGCATCTGTTTGCCTTTGGCGTGTTCGCGCTCGTGGTGCTGTCGTACGAAAGTGCGTCCTGGTGGCGCGAGCGGCATGCAGGCGGGCGTGACAGGGACAGCTCTCTCGCGAAGGCCCTTCCGACTATCGTGTTGCCGCTGCTCCTGTTGCCCCTTTCACCGACGTTCAGAACCGGCCCGGCCGACTATCCATTCTGGCTCCGTGGATTGCCTCCCCCGCCGGCGGTGACCTTCCTCCCTTTGAACGTCAAGGTTGAAGCCTTCAAGGGAGTGCTTCGCACGGAACACCAGGGGTTGGATCGCGTGACCGCAGTGCTATTGGTGGGCCTTGTTGGAGTGGGTCTCGTGCGGCGGCAGTGGTCACTGCGTCCGTCCATGTACCTACCATTGGCCGCCACGCTGGGAGCGGCACTGGCGATGCCCGCGTCGATTGGGACAACAACGGTCGTCGATATTCGTATGCCCGTGGTCGTGGTGTTACTCGCGATTGCGAGTTCGGATTGGCCGAACCGGCGTCGGCGCTGGTTTCTTCCTGTCGCCCTCGTATTCAGCCTACTCTTTGTGATGCGGATGGCAGTGATTACCGAAGGATGGCTGGAAACCGATCGTCACTATCGCCAATTCATTGCGGCACTTGATCAACTTCCAGAAGGAACCCGTTTGCTATCGGCGATTAAACTGGCCTCCTACGATGCCGATTCGCCGCGAGATTCGAGGGTTCCCGAGCTCAGGCCGCTGGTCAACCTCTCCTGCTGGAGCATCATCCGTCGATCGGCGTTTGTGTCCAATCTGTTCACGGCGCCGGGTCAACAGCCTGTGCAGTTGACACCGCCGATGCGCTCCCTGCTTACCGTGGAAGAATTTCTGGCGCAGGCCGTTCCCATTCCCTGGGACCGGTTTCGCACGCAATACGACTATGTGGTTGTGCGGCGCACCCAGACACTTCGCCCCCCGGTCCCCTCAGACTTTGTTCCAGTCGTCCAGGGGGAGGAGTTTGCGCTGTATCGGCTCCCCGAACGGCAGCCCTGACCAACGCTACCTGCTCTTGGCTTTCCAGGTGTACGAGGCGGTGACGGCATAGTTCCACACCGTCCCCACGACGATACCCGCCATTGCAGAGAGGCCCCAGTGAAGATCCTGTCCGAAGAGATAGGACGCCACACCCACATTTCCAGTCGCGCCGAGGCCACACACGAGCGCGAACGAGAGCCACCCCCGCAGCCAATGCCATCCCGTAAGCCGCCGGTCGCGATAGGTGATCAGGTTGTTCAGCGCAAAATTGCTGGTCATTGCCAGTAGGGTTGCGAGCCCTTGTCCCCAAGCAAAGGGCAAGGACAATCCTGGATAGAAGAGCAGCAATGCAGCAAAATGCACGACCACTCCCGACCCACCGACAAGGGCAAATGCGACCAATCGCACCGGCACATAGCGTCCGATGGATTTGTCGAGCAGGAGCATGAAGTACTCCCATACCACCTGGCCATCGACCTTGCTCTCCCCAGCTTGCCGGGTTCTGAATTCAAACGGAAGTTCTTTGAAGCGCAGCGGTCGAGGCGAAGACGCAAACAAGTCGAGTAACAGTTTGAATCCAAGCCCCGAGGTCCGCCGAACGAGCAACTCAAAGGTATCACGACGTAACGCAAAAAACCCGCTCATGGGATCGGTGAGGCCTTCCGGCACCCAGGGTCGGCTCATGGAGGTCGCCCACCGGCTAGTCTTTGCCCGCATCTCATCCCACTGCCCGATACTCCCTCCGGCCATGTACCGGCTTCCAACCACGAGGTCGTAGTTCCCATCTTTCAACTGGCGGAGCATCTCGGGCAAGAGCCGTTCATCGTGCTGAAGATCGCCGTCCATCACAGCCAGAAACGGCGCCGAGCTCGACAACATCCCTTCGAGACAGGCAGAGGACAACCCACGCCGCCCAATGCGCTGCACACACCGCACATGTGCGTTGACACCGGCAAGGCCACGCACCAGATCGGCGGTGTTGTCTGGCGAGTCATCGTCCACGACGATCAATTCCCACCGCACCCCTGCCAAGTAGGATTCGAGGAGGTCGACCAGTCGGCCGATGTTCTCCCGCTCATTGAAGGTCGGAACGATGATGGACAGTTCCGGACCCGGTAGAGTGTCGGCCACAGCCCGTTCTTCTTTCGACATCTGCATGGTGGGTGATTGGCTCCGTGAGTCGCCTTGACGCAACAGAACAGGGCTATAAGCCTATCACAAGCCTGGCGGGTGCGACTCGCTCGTTGAGCCCGAATGAGAGCGTTCCCTGAATCTGATCGGGATTATAGTACGTGCCGAAGAGTCGATCCCAGATCGTCAACAGCGCGCCCAGATTTTTCAATTGATGCGCCGGGTCGCTGCTGTGGTGAATGTGGTGATACCGTGGCGTGACGAACACCCATTCCAGCCAGGATGACTTCCAGGTGACATTCACGTGCATCCAATTGTTACGCACAATATGTTCCACCATGATGACCTGGAACGCCCAGCCGGAGGCGTCGTGAAGGAGCGGAAGGGCCGCGACATAGGTCACATTGAAGAGCGCAATGTGCGGGATGGTCGCGCGTATCCCTGCCAACCAGTAGAGGGACGTCGGGGAATGATGCCAGCGGTGAACGGGCCAGACCAGGCTCGTGTGCATGAGCCGGTGAACCCAATACAGCCCAAAGTCTTCCACAATGTAAAACAAAACAAGTTTTCCAGCGGTGGGGAGATTGTCGAGGGCGGTGGGCAGGTACTGGGGAAC
>WBZQ01000405.1_pt1 | contig 27597 bp, 26 predicted proteins | sample 5204251 | NCBI WGS metagenome assembly WBZQ01 (sample SAMN12412402, study PRJNA552823) | activated sludge metagenome | isolation source: activated sludge from nitrification reactor of wastewater treatment plant... | place: USA: Virginia | collected 2017-09
ATTCCTGAAGCAAACTCGTTGCTCCCTTCGCGCCGATTCCCGGTACACCCGGGATATGATCCGAGGTATCCCCCGCGAGACCCTTGTAGTCGGGGATGAGTTCTGGTCCGAATCCATATTTTGCTTCGACGGCCGTTCGATCATACAATACGAGATCTTTAAGCCCCTTCCGAATAGAAAAAACGCTAATATGCTCATCCACCAACTGGAGCGCGTCATTATCTCCGGTCACAATAATCACATCTACTCCTTCTGCTCCCGCCTGCTTGGCAATACTCCCCACACAGTCATCAGCTTCATAACCAGCGAGTTCATAAATCGGAATATTAAATGCCTGCGTCATTTCTTTGACCTTGGGAATCTGCGCATAGAGATCATCTGGGGCTTTCTGTCTGGTCGCCTTGTAATCAGCATAGAGCTCATCGCGAAAGGTCGGACCAGCTAAATCGAATGAGGCCGCGATATAGTCCGGACGAAACTTTTCCAATACCGAAAGAAGCGTCATGGTAAAACCATACACTGCCTGTACCATCTCGCCTGTCTTGGTCGAGAGAGGCGGCAAGGCATGATACGCCCGATGAATGAGCGCGTTGCCATCAAGTAAAACGAGAGTTTTTGCTTTCTTTTCCATGAAACCAGTATACAGTGTCCGACAAAAACCCGCATCCTCTTGGCCTGGTTTCTTTTTTTCATCACACATTGACTTTCTTATCGATGCATGCTTTTATATTTTATGAATTGCCAATCGCACATTCATTCCTTCCTTGTTAATTAACAATCGGCTCATGACTGATAGAAAAGGATACCTCCACCATGCCCACGTCACTTATTAGAATCTCGCTCGTCGTCTTCCTCTCTTTGGTCTCGGGAGCAGCGCAACTTTTTTGCTGCATCATACTCACAACAGTTTTTTGGTGTATCGCATCTCCTCTCGGCCTATCCAGTGACATTACAGGACATATTCTACTCCTCTGCCCCGTATATACCTTGTCCATATACACAATCCAGCTTCGAAAAAAAGAACCTGCCTTCATCCTCCCGTTCAAGGAATTCAAGTGGTGCACGCTCGGCTCATACGTCATAGCATGTTATCTGTGGAGCGAAGAGTGGGCGAGAGGTACCCTCTACACCCTTTTCTTCTGCAACGTTTTTCTATTCCTCGATGAGATCAAGACCTGGTTGAGAGGCAAACAAGAGGATTAACCACCCCTCTCTCATGAATAACCAATCTTAACCGCTTCTTCCTTCACCCACCGGCCCTCAACCGGTGGTCTTTTTATCTTGCCGCCGGAAACAATCATTGATATACTCAATGTGTAATATTTAAGCAACAGATTATGATACTCGAAAAATACCTCCAAGAAATCGGTCTCTCCGACAAAGAAGCTACTGTCTACCTTGCCCTCCTCGCAGTCGACCACGCTTCCGTACTTGATCTTGCCAAAAAAACCAAGATCAACCGAACCACCATCTACTTTGTCCTCGAAAGCCTCGCCAAAAAAGGCCTTGTGAGCGAAATCCAACATGGAAAGAAAACTCTGTTTGCCGCTGACCCCCCCGAACGCCTCGAAAACTTCATCATGCATCAACAAACCACACTGGAAGAGCATCTCAAGCAGCTTAAAAGCGTTCTCCCGAAAATTAAAGCCGTGCAAAGAGAATCTGGTGAACGCCCAGTCCTCCAATACCACGAGGGCAAAGAAGGCGTCTTAAGCTCTATGGAAGAGCTCTATGAAGAAGGAGATGACCATGGTATATCATACCTGTTCTTTTCAAGAGACCATATCGACGCAGTATTCCACAACGCAGAGCTCAAAAAACTCCGTGAGATTCGTCGCACAAAAATGATTCGTGCTCAAGCTCTCTATACTTGGACAGATCAAACTATGCCTTCAGATGAGCTCGCTGAACGATACCGTATTGATGAGAAAAAGTACCCCATTTCATGTGATTTTTCCATCTACCGAGACAAAGTCAAAATCAATACCCTCGGGCGATCAATCGCCAGTATCACCATTCAGAGCCAAGACGTCGCTGAATCTCTCCGCTCCCTTTTTCTCCTCGCCTTTGAGAAAGCCAAAAATGATGCGATCCGATAACCATGGTTCGGCTACCGGATCTTTTTCTCAAAAAAAGTAGGGTGTCAGTAGGAGCCCACAGGACTCTCCTTATAAAGATAGTGTCACAACGAAAGCCGGAGTGTTCTGGCTCAGAAAGAACCTTTCTTTCTCACTATCCTGACAAGCATACTCTTTTTTTCAGGAAAATGTCAATACTCACCAACAGAGTGCTCATAATCCCATTAGTGAGTACTTTTTTTCTTCGAAAAAAATGTACATTTTTTTCCTGGTTTTATTTATTTTCTGTTACTCTATATTGACTTAATTTATGCTTTATTAAAGTATAAATTAATATTTTTAGACAAAAGTACTTGACAGATTTTCCGTTTGGGTGTACACTCCACTTTCACGATGCATTACAAAAACGTCAGTGAAGTTCCACAAAAATACATCCTGGTAAAAAAGACCCCTGAAAAATATCTCAGTCGACCAAAAAAAATCCCTCCTTCGCAGTTCCTTTCATTACCAACGGTTCCGCCAAAATGTTTTATCCAAAGAAGCATCTTGGCGGCATCGTTGAGCGCAAGGGGTGGAAAAATACCCAATACATCCGGTTACCCATGAGTGAGCCCATGGGACTGCGAGAAACGGATGGAGCAAAGGGCGGTGCGTGCCCGGAGGGAGCAAGGAATACCCTTCCGCCCGAAAAGAACTCGGGTTAAAAAAGAGGCAAAAACGCCGAGAAAAGAAAGTATACTCCTTCAGACGCAAGAAGGAGGAAATCCTGAATCATTGAACCAGCTCAGCCAGGACAATGATTCCATACCGAGGATCACGCAAGAGAAAAGCACCTTTTTCTCTTGCGTCCCTTTTCTGACACATCACTCGATTGGTGTTGCAAAAAAGGGAAAATTTCCCTGTTTGTTCTTTTTTAGCCTAGGGAGGCAAGGAAATGTGGTTTCAGTTTTTCCTCCGGGTGGCTTTCAAAATCAGCGATATTCTTCGCACCCGCGCCTCGGGGATCTGGGGTGGGAGATAGTCATGAGCACGATTCAATTCTGTGGCAAGCAGGTTGAGGGCGTCATCCTCGAGGGAGTGTTCTTTGAAGGAACAGACAGCGCTGGGCGGGCATTCCTGCCCCTCATGATGCTTCTCCAGCAAGGGAAACTCGGATTCTCTACGGTTGCCGCGCTGCAACAAGTCAACATTAACTGGTTCCCGGCAGCGCTCTCCATGGATGAGTTCGAGGAAATGACCGAGACCGTGCCGCCTGCCGTAAAAGAGACCTTTTTGAAGGCCCTCGAGGGAGGCGGGGCTTTCTTTTAGCCACTTTTTATCCCTTCTCGTTCGGGGTTTTGGCTCGAGTGGAGACATGTTTTCACACTCGAGCTCTCTTTTCAGCCCGCAAATACTTGTGAGCTGATTGAGGAAAACAAGTATTAAAAATAGATTTCCTTTATTCAAGCCGTTTTCAGTGGTGAAAGCAGACCAGATGTATTGACATAATCTGTATAAAGTGCTATTATATATTTTAACATTCTGACCAAAAAAACCCATCGCAAGGAAACTGTGTTGCCGATTAAGGAAGCCTGAGAGAGACCATCCTCGCCTATCGGAAATATGAATATCCTTGAGAGCAAAGAGAGTGCGGTATCTGGCAATAGGCCAAGAATAACCAGCCCTTACCCCAAGGCAGTCCATTGACAATAGAATAGCGAGTAGGAAAGTATGAGTCGCCGCACAGGCGATAATTCGTACATCCTCTTCGCCCGCAAGAAAAATCAACAGAAGGCTGCACAGAGCAAGTTGCACTTCTTCATATTCGTGCGGGTAAGAGGGATCGCAAGATTCCTACATGAATAAAATCGCGAGAGATGACTCTGACTCACATGATCATTAGTATTCTCGCAAATTCTTAATCCGCTTCGGCGGGCCTGCTATCGTTTGATCGCGATAGGTGAGCAGGTAGGCCTCTTGAAAGGAGACCAAAATGATCTTCATAAACCTAACCCCCCATACGATCCGCCTTCGCGCGGACAAGGGCAACACGGCCGCGGAGGAAGCTGAGGGCGACATCGTCGTACCTCCGCAACTCGGTGAGGATGGGAAATCCGCGCCAGCGCGGGTTTCGGCGACCCCGGGTGGGCTCAACGGCTCTGCCAACGGGATCGCGCTTTACGGCGCGACCTCATACGGCAATGTCGTGGGTCTTCCCGCTCCCGCGGCAGGCACGATTTACATCGTATCTGCACTCGTGGGCGGACGAGTGTCGGGACGCTCCGACGTATTCCAGCCGGGCACTGGCCCGAGGGATGGAGCGATCCGCACCTTCGACGGGCAAATTTTTGCCGTCACCCGATTGATTCAGGCGGGCTGACAAAGGTCAGCTGGGTTCGGGTGAGCATCATTGGTTTCGATTGCTCACCCACTTTATTCACCCCACAAACATTTTCGAAAGAGAATGCTTATGAGGTGATTGAGTGAATCCGCGATTATCATCGCACCCGCGCCTCGGGGTACTGGGGTTAGAGGAATACTGTGAATAATTTAGTCGAGGAAAGGATCCGGGAGGAGTGGTGTGCGTGGTGCGCTATCAGGGAAATTCTCCCGAACCTATACGAAAAGGGAGCAGGGATAGGGATAGGGATGTCCGATGGCTGGTGGCAGATGATCCGGTCAATCGGATATACGAATGGTGGTGTCGATGCGTTTCTTGAGCAAAGAAGCGATTTAACAACGCTGCCAGAAGGTACAGATCCGTCCACGATCCTCAAAAAAGTGGAGAGGACTGTTTCGGAAACCAGACTCATCGCGGTCCGCCAAGAACAAGTATCTGCCGAAGAAGAAGAGGCGGCAGCACGGACAAAATGGTGGCAAGCAAAGGGTGCGTTTGAAAAAGCACAATCTGATCTTCGTCGGGGCATCGATGATGTTCGCCCCGATTACAAAAACGTGCATCACCTGCCCGACGGATTTGTTCGTATGGAGATGAGGGGTGTCCGTACGACGGAATGGAATAACAGAGACTCGGACGAGCTCTGTACGTTCCAGAACGTCACGGAAAAGCGTTGGTTTGTCGCGGAGTGCACGTCTCCGACAATTAACAGACTCATAGATGATGTCGCAAAAAAATCGCAGGAACGTGCTGCGGCATCGGCGAGAATAGACAAGGCAACGCGCGCCCGAGAGCAAGCGCAACGGCGATTTGAAAAGGCTCTCCACGAGACTTGGATGGCTCTCGAGAAGGAATCATCCGCTTCATCTCATGAGGTCGTCGGGTAGTTCTTTTCAGCCTTGCTCGTTGAGCTGTGTCGTGAGACAAAATCAATGAATAGTTTTGCTCGAGACGATAGATAATATCTTTCGTTCTCGAGCACGTTATTCAGCTCGCAAGAAATTGTTAGCTGATTGCGTTGAAGAATTCAAATGGAGGATTGTCAGTTCGTATCTGTCAATCACCAAAACTCCCACCCACTACTCTGCTTGCGTCATAACATGAAACGCGAGATATACGACAGAAGCCTCCCGAAAGGAGAAAAGCATGTCTGAAAAATTAGTCTGCGCCTGCTGCGGAAGGGACGAAGCAGAAGCGAGTAAGCAGTGTCACCATTGTGGTGACAACTGGGCGTCGTATTGCTCCTCCCCAGAAGGGCACGAGTTTGGCGAGTCGGGTCGGGATACCCATCCACTCGCCTTCAGGCGATGGATTGGATTCGCTGTCAGCGGCTTTGTCAGTGGTGGTGGCGGAGTCACAGAAGGAGATCCTCGGGACACCATCGCTGAGGCATGGGCCGATGCAAGCAAGCTCGCCGCCAACACTGTCAGTGAGGTGTACGCTGGAATACGCCCGGCGTCATAGACGCGTTCCGAGTTGTGAGACTCGATTATCAAAACTCACGTGTGGTCTATCGAGCGACAGGAAAACTTCTGTCGCTTGTTTTATTTTTCTTAAGCTCATCACATAATTGATGGATTGATAAGGCAACTGCGGAATAGAGAAAGAATATTTCTCTCTTCTGTTTCGTGGGCGATTTTGGGCGTTTGTGCGCCTCGCCTGCAAAACAAAGTGAGAGAAGTTCGCGCTTCCTCTATTTTTTGACGATACGAATTTCGCGGTTGGTATCACTGTCTGCTTTCAAAGAGAGAACTATGTCGATACATGTTTTCGGCAAGAGTGCCTCGATGCGCTCCGGCCATTCGAGAAGGACAATCCCCTCGGGATCATCGCACCATTCGGTGAAGCCGATTTTTTCAAAATCTTCAGCCGTCTCCATACGATAGGCATCGGCGTGATAGATTCGCTTGATACCATTTTGAGTGGCTGTTGCGAGATGATACTCTTTCATCAACACAAAGGTCGGACTCACAAAAGGTGGTCTTGCTCCACATGCCTCGAGTATTCCTTGAATAAAGGTCGTCTTGCCCGCGCCCAAATCACCACGAAAACACACGAGTGTTCCAGGGAGAAGAAGAGTGCCGAATTCGAGTCCTACCTTTTTGGTTTCTTCGGCGGTGTGAGTGAGATATTGTTTTTCCATAGAGAGACGTGTATATATTCCTCTTCCCTTCTAGCTATACCAAAAAAACGCCTGTCAGTCGAACTCTTCCGCCCAATATGTAAGGCAGCAAGTCCTTCTTTTCCCAATACAAAACGATCATATTCGGGTGGTCATCTCGTACAGTCATTTGACGTTTCGCTTTTCCCCTGCTAGGCTGATTCCTTACCGTAAACGACTGAAACGTCCATTGGCGTCTCCCAAATTATGTCTCTTTCCCCTGACCAACAATTCCACGATCTCATCAAAAAATCCTCTCATCCGCTTATTTTATTGACTCCGTATCCCAGTCGCGATGATATGGCAGCAGCACTTGCCCTCTCGCTCTTCATCGAACGTCTTGGAAAATCAGTCACGCTGGCAGCTGATCGTATAGACACAACTCTCGATGAACTCTCCTTTGTCGCGCGACCAAAAGAAGTCCTTTCTGCACTTTCCGGAGCCCGTGATTTTGTTCTTTCTTTCAATACCAGTTACAACAAAATCCTTGGTGTTCGAACGGCACAGGAAGGTGATGAATATCGTATCTATCTTACTCCCGAAAAGGGAACTATTGATCCGCGTGATTTCTCATTCATCCCCGCGCACTATCGCTTCGATGTCGCCATTATCATTGGCGCTCCCGACAAAGAACATCTCGGAAAAATATTTGAAAATAATCCCGATATTTTTTACGAAGTACCACTCATCAACATCGATACCAGCTCACAAAATGAACTTTTCGGTCAGATTAATCTTGTTGATATCACCGCTTCATCAAAATCAGAAATTCTCACTGAGCTCCTTGAGCGAACCGTCCCCACCTTCATCACCGAGCCTATTGCCGAGGCCCTTCTCTCTGGCATCATGTCCGCTACCGAAAGTTTCCAGAAAAAAAATACCACGCCAAGAGCGCTCAAGGCTGCAGCCGAACTCATTGGACACGGAGCCGACCAGCAAAAAATCGTCCGATCCCTCTATCGAACCGAGCCTCTCCCCCTCCTCAAACTGTGGGGACGAGCGCTTTCTCATATTCGCTGGGATGAGAAACACAAGCTCATACTCGCTCCCGTTTCACTCGAAGATCTGGTACAGTCTCGGGCACACACGCACGATCTCTCGCTCGTACTGGAAAAAATCCGAGGGAGCTTTTCTCTCGCGACCACATTTGTCTTATTTTTTCAGGAAAGCCCTGTCGCTATTCGAGTTTTACTCAAGTGTCACAATACTGAAACACTCAACAAAATACACCTCTCCTTACACGAATCAGAAATCCAAGGTGATACATTGGTGTTTTCAATCGCGGCAACCTCGCTTGAAACCGCAGAGGTTTACCTTCAGTCCCACCTCATACCACTCCTTGATCAACCCGGAAATTAGGTATCCTCTCTTGTATTTTCTTTTCTCCTCTATCAGCCCGTGTGGCTGATTTTTTCATTCCATAATTCTTCGTTGTGCGCTAGAATAGACTCAATCACAATACAAAAAAAATTATGGTAACGGTTGTTCAAAATGGCGGCATCGTCGATCCAAAAATCGAGAGGACCGCATTTATCCTCAAGAGACTCAGAGACTCCTCCATCGAAGAAGTGGCGTCACAACTCGCGCAGAACGCTGGGTATCCCTATATCGATCTGCACATTTTTCCTATTGGTTCAGAAGATGTCTTATTGATACCTGAAGAGACAGCGCTGAAGCTTGGTATAGTTCTCTTTCACAAAAGAAATCTTGAGGTTCGTTTCGCGATCCTTGATCCGAATAATCAGGCAGCACTCGACTTCATCGCCCAGATCAGTGACGAGCATGGCTGGGAAAGCGAAATATATGTCGTCTCACAACCATCGTTTGATCGGGCAGCAGAACAATACAAGCGTCGCACCTTCATCGACAACCTCGATCTCGTACGTGTGTCCCTCACCGGAGAAGATCTTGATCAATTTGATCGTGATTTTGCACAACTCCTTTCCCTGAAAGACAGCCGCGATCTCAACACTTCTCGGGCCATGGAAATCATTCTTGCTGGAGCGAAAAAACTTGACGCGAGTGATGTCCATTTTGAAACAGAAGAACATGCCACGAGACTCCGCTTTCGCATTGATGGTGTCCTGCAGGACATCGGTGATTTGCCAGAAGCGGTTTATCATCTCCTTCTTTCTCGCGTCAAAATGCTCGGGAAAATGCGCCTCAATATCAGAAAAGAAGCTCAGGACGGACACTTCTATATTGATATTGATGGGAAACGTATTGATATTCGTGTCAACTCCATTCCCGGAAAACACGGTGAGAGCATTAACATGCGTCTTCTCTCCAGTGATGACATTATCGTTGACGTTAACGATCTTGGTTTACGCGGTCTCGCCAATGAGCAAGTCATGAAAGAAATCCGCAAACCCCATGGCATGATTCTCAATACTGGTCCAACCGGTTCCGGAAAGACAACGACTCTCTATACGCTTCTTTCTACTCTCAATGGCGCTGGCACCAAAATCATTACCATTGAAGACCCAATTGAGTATTCCCTCCAAGGCATTGTCCAGACTGAAGTTGCCAAAGATCGAAGTTATACCTTTGCCACTGCTCTTCGGGCTATTGTGCGTCAGGATCCTGATATCGTGCTGGTGGGTGAAATTCGAGACGACGAAACCGCTGATATCGCTATCAATGCCGCTCTTACCGGGCACCTTCTCTTCTCAACTATTCACGCAAACTCTGCGGCTGCAGCGGTACCGCGCCTCATTGAGCTCAGTGTCAAACCGACACTGATTACTTCAGCCATGAATATTATTATCGCCCAGCGTCTGGTGCGTAAACTCTGCCCACACTGCCGCGTATCCTATGTGCCCGCCAAAGAAACATTCAGTTCTATCACGCGACTCATCTCGATCATCTCACCAAAAGCCAAAGTTTCTATCCCCAAAAATATCGAGGAGCTCTGGCAAGCCAAGGGTTGCCAGCACTGTCACATGACCGGATACAAAGGGCGAATCGGCATTTTTGAGGTGCTTACCATGACTCCCGAAATCTCAGAGATTATCAACAACATGGGAAGTGAGGAGGAAATCTTCAAGATCGCTCTGGAAAACGGCATGATTACCATGACCCAAGACGGTATTCTGAAAGCACTCGAGGGAATCACCACCCTGGATGAAGTCTGGAGAGTTGCCGACCAAACCGAGATCCTCCAGAATATCTACGCCAAACTCATGCCGAGCTCGCTCTCTCGGGCATCCCTCGTGACAGAAACTCTCTACGCGGAAACAAAGCGCTCTCTTACTTCGCTCCAATCTTTCGCTGAATTTGCCGAGAAACAAGATTCGAATCTTCGGCTCCCCACTTTGTTTGCGGCTGCTATCGCCATGAAGGCTGGAGATATCCATGTCGAACCGAGTGAAACCACGTTTGAAGTGCGCTTTCGCATCGACGGTATTCTCCAGACAGTCGCTTCATTCCCGCTCAATGAATACCCTGGTTTTATGGGCGAAATCAAACTCCTCGGTGGTCTCAAGTCCGGAGAAGTTGCTGGAGTGACCGATAGTCGTTTCTCAATTAACCTCGAGCGAGCCAATGAAAATGTCGAAGGAAATAAAGTAGATATCCGCCTCTCTATCATTCTTGGTGGCTTCGGTGAGACAGTCGTGATGCGCCTCCTCAATCAATCGGTGACCAAACTTGATCTCGCATCGCTCAATATTCGCAAACAAAGTCTCAACCGACTTCTGACCGCGATCGACAAACCATACGGCATGATTCTCAATACTGGTCCAACTGGTTCCGGAAAAACAACCACGTTGTATAGCGTCCTCGCTCGTCTCAATAAGCCAGAAATCAAAATCATTACGGTTGAAGATCCAATCGAATATCAAATATCCGGTCTTCTTCAAACACAAACCAATGACGATTCAGGATACACTTTCGCCACCGCCCTTCGAGCACTCATGCGTCAGAATCCGGATATCATTATGATTGGTGAAATTCGAGATAACGAAACGGCTGAAGCAGCGATTCAGTCTGCCTCTACTGGACATCTGGTTCTCTCCACGCTTCATGCCAACTCAGCAGCCGGCACCGTCTCTCGGCTTCTCAAAATGAATATCTCCCCGGATGACCTCGCCAATGCGAGTAATCTCTTCATGGCGCAACGCCTTGTGCGCCAACTCTGCAATCACTGCAAACAGGAATCACTCCCCACTCCCGAAGAACTAACCGCCATCGAATCAGTCATTCAATCCCTCTCGCCAGCGAGCGGCGTCAATATCCCTGCCTCCCGAATGATTTGGCGTGAAGCTGGTTGTCCTGCCTGCAACGGCACTGGCTACACTGGCCGGATTACTATCGTAGAAGCACTTCCGGTCGACATTGAAATCCAAGAACTCATCGGAAGAAGCGCTCTCGTCCATGAAATCGAAGAACGAGCTATTGAACTCGGAATGATTACCATGGCGCAAGATGGAATCTTAGCCGTACTCGAAGGCCGTACTTCACTAGAAGAAGTGAAGCGGGTTACTGAAATTTAGAAAGAATCTCTTCTTCTCAGAAACGAAAAACTCCACCCGGTAACGAGTGGAGTTTTTTCAAAAGAGAGAAAGAACGTTTGATCTGTAGACAGGCCTCTCACATGGGAGCGAGAGGAAAGGAACAGTGTCGAGGAATAGCGCAGCCGAAACCACCCTACCCGATCTGGACAAATCCCGCGCCTCTTTGAGATATGAGTTTACGCTTACTCACACAAAAAGATTTCTCTCAAGAGAGAAATCCATCCCAAATAGGTGCGGGACATAAAGTTCCCGAGATCAGAGGCAAAGATAGAGACCTCCGATTGTCTACAGATCAAGCGATCCTTCTTTTGTAAAACCAGAATTTTGGGACTCCGTCGAAGAGCTCAGACGCACAACGACTTTTTATGTTAGCATGGCTTTGATTTCTTGTCAAGTCGTGGTATTCTGTACCAGAAAGGATATCTTTTTCCTTTTATTAAAGCCACAATTGAGACACTCAGATTGAATCCTTCTCACAGCACAGTCTTTCTATTATCAGTCAACGCATCTCCCTATGCTCACCACCGCGCAATCTCTCCCTGAAGAAGAAATTTTCGACAACACCCTTCGACCGCAAACCTTTGCGGACTATGTTGGTCAAGAAAAAATCAAACGCAATCTGCATATTTTCATTGAGGCTGCCAAACATCGGGGCGAAAATATTGAACACGTCCTCCTCTATGGCTCAGCCGGTCTTGGCAAAACAACACTCTCACATATCATCGCCAAAGAAATGGGCGTGAATATTCGCATTACCTCTGGTCCCGCCATTGAGAAAGTCGGTGATCTCGGCTCCATCCTCACTAACCTTGAACCCGGAGATGTCCTCTTCATTGATGAGATCCACCGTCTCAACAAATCTATCGAGGAAGTCCTCTACCCAGCCATGGAAGACTACAAGCTCGACATCATCATCGGCAAAGGTCCTTCCGCTCGTACCATTCAGCTTGACCTCCCCAAATTCACTCTCATCGGGGCCACCACCAAGCTCGGCTCACTCTCCAATCCGCTTCGCAATCGCTTCGGATCCACTCATCGACTTGAGTTCTACACCCCAGCTGAAATCAAACGCATTGTCCTCCGTTCCGCGCGCATTCTCGGGGTCGAGCTCGATGATGCCGGTGCTGATATCATCGCCCATTCCAGTCGCCAAACCCCGCGCGTCGCTAATCGCATCCTGAAGCGCGTCCGCGACTACGCCCAAGTCCACCGAGAAAATAAAATTGATGTGACTTCGGCTCGTGAAGCCCTCGCGCTCTTTGAGATTGATCCACTCGGCCTCGAACCAACTGATCGTCACATGCTCCGCGCCATCATCGAAAAATTCCGTGGTGGACCCGCTGGTATTCGCGCCGTCGCCTCAGTCATTGGTGAAGAAGAGCAAACCATTGAAGACGTGTATGAGCCCTATCTCATACAACTCGGCTTCATCGCTCGCACTCCCCGTGGCCGCGTCGTCACCCCTGATGGCTACAAACATCTCGGTCTTGTCCCTCCCGACAGCGCCTATCTTTTCTAAGAGAAATATTCAAAAAAAACTCTCCCTGTAATAGATCAGCCAAAAAATTTCTTTGATTGATTTTCTCTAGGCAACGATACGGGAATGAGATAAAATAAAAATACATACAAAACTTGCATGCAACTTATCGCTTGGGCTTTCTATTCAGTTCTCATCGTCACCTATGTCGCATCGGCTGGGTTTGTTTTATTTCACATTTTTCGTTATTCACTCTGTCGTACAAACGCTCTTTTTGGAGCTTCATTCTTCTTCATCGTGTTTCTCCTCCTCTTCCTCATCAACATCTCTCTCTTCTCTGCACTGCCCCTCAACGAGCTCATAGGTGGCGGAAACTTAAGCTTCCCGAAATCAAACGGATTTTAATACCTCTCTATGTCCTCCTTCTCTCGCTATCATTTTCAAGGCCAGCGTGAAAACGAAGAAGTGCTCCGCATTATTCATCGTCACTGGTTTAATATTTTTCTGCAGTACACCGGTATCGGGTGCACCGCCACGCTCCTCATTTTCATCTTTTCCACTCTCCCACAAGTCGCCGCGCTCTCCTCGGACACTCTCCCTCCGGTCTTTCTTTCCTTCATTCTCAATACTTTCCTCCTTTTTCTTTGGTTGTATTCGTTTCTCATCTGGGTAGATTATTACTTTGACGTATGGATTATCACCAATGAACGTATCGTCAACATTGAACAAAAAGGTTTTTTTAGCCGTGAAGTCAGTGAGCTCCAATTCTCGCGTATCCAAGATGTCACCTCTGTCGTTGATGGATTCATCCCCACTATGCTCAATTTTGGTGATGTCTATGTGCAAACTGCAGCTGAAGAAAAACGTTTTGTCTTCAGGCAAATCCCAGATCCCTACACGATCAAAGATATGGTCATGCAGCTCTCGCGATCGTCTAGCCCTGAAGAAGCGCGTCGTATTAACGAAAAAGTTACTGTCGGGAAACGCGTTGCTTAATCACCCTATCTGCCCCTCATTCACATGCTTTCTTGGTGTGTAGAAAAACTCCACCCTTGATTTTTTTTGTTTTTCTGTCTACGCTTTGCTCTATACTTCTTTTTCTTTTTTCCTATGTCAGGACACTCACATTGGGCTGGAATTCGCCACAAAAAAGGCATTAATGATGCCAAACGTGGTGCCGTCTTTACCAAACACGGACGACTTATCACCATCGCCGCCCGTGAGGGCGCTGATCCGAGCATGAACTTCAAGCTTCGTCTGGCAATTGACACCGCACGCAGCATGAATATGCCCAAAGAAAATATTGACCGCGCTATCAAGGCCGGCAGCGGGGAGCAGAAGGACGTGGCTCTGATTGATTCTGTTCTTTATGAAGCATACGGACCCAACCAAGTTGCCCTCCTCATTGAAGGCCTGACTGACAACAAAAATCGCAGCGTCGGTGACGTGAAAACGATTCTGACCAAGAATGGCGGTAAGTTCGTTCCGACTGGCTCGGTCTCCTTCATGTTCCGTCATGTTGGAATTATTGTCTTTACTTTAGAAAAATATTCTGCCGAAACGCTCGAACTCGAAACGCTCGACTCTGGTGCTGATGACTTTCGCCTCGAAGAAGAAGTGTTTCTGGTTATTACCCATCCCGAGAAACTCCAAGCTGTCCGCACCTATTTCGTTTCCAAAAATTTCGAACCCGAGAGCGCCGAGCTCGGCTATCTGCCCACCCAAACTGTCTCTCTCTCCCCAGCTGATTTGGAGAAGTACGAAAAATTGAAAGAGCTCCTCGAAGACCATCAGGACGTACAAACTGTCTGGGATAATCTCGCATAAAGACAGCCACAAAAGAAAAGAGCGGGTGCATCAAGCACTCGCTCTTCATTTTGATACTTCCGTCATCTTACTTCGCCACTACTCCTTCTTCTCGTTATCACGATACAACAACTGAGTTTTGTTCTATACTTTCCTTAAGAAAGCCGTCCTCTGATCTCCTCTCCTTGTAGCGAATAAATCGCTCCATTCTCCTCCGTTTCCTGTCATGAGTGACAAAAAAAGCATGTGTTGCAAACTATAAGCTCTCCCCCTATGCGTATTCTTGGCATTGATCCTGGCACAGCGACCGTCGGCTGGGGAGTCATCGAGCTCCGTGGTGCGGAAACAATCTCTGTGGCTTATGGACACATCTCTACTTCCAAAGATCTCCCTTTTGAAAAGCGTCTTGCTGAAATTGCCGACAATATCAAGCAAATTGTCGAACTCTACCAGCCAGAAGAGGCTGGTGTTGAAGAGCTTTTCTTTTTTAATAATCAAAAAACCGTCATTTCGGTGGCTCAAGCTCGAGGCGCTATACTCTTGACTTTAGAGCATTTACGTGTTAGTATCTCTGGTTACACCCCACTCGAGGTGAAACAAGCTCTCACCAATTACGGCCGCGCCGAAAAGGCTCAGGTGCAACTCATGGTCAAAGCCATTTTGAAACTCGCCGCTATCCCAAAACCTGATGATACCGCCGATGCGCTTGCCATCGCCCTCTGTCATGCTAGTCGACGAAAGGTGGAGAAAATACGCACGCAATAATTTCCTCCTGTGCTTTTTTTGAATTCTTTTTTGTATCACCGCTATGCACTATCACCCACTCGTACAATATTTTGCCTCTGAAGGCGTCCCGATTCTCACGGTCACGCTTCTCCTGATGCTTCCGATCATCGCTACCCTGGTAGCCATTTTTCGACAGGTCATCGGGATTAAGGCCTTTGGCATCTACACTCCATCAATTATCACCTTCGCTCTCTTTGCCATGGGTGATTTAAAATATGGCGTGGCGGTTTTTGTCTCTATTATCATAGTCGGCATGCTTTCTCGCTTCGGGCTGAGGCGCTTTCGCCTTCTCTATCTGCCACGTGTGGCTATCACTCTTTCTATTATCTCTCTCGCCATACTTCTCCTTCTTCTTATTGGAGGACATAATCACCGAACTGGTTTTGCTGGGGCGTCAGTCTTTCCACTCCTCATCATGATCACTCTCGCGGAAAAATTTGTCTCCACCCAAATCGAAAAAGGCACCCGTATCGCGCTTATTCTTGCCGTGGAAACACTGATTATTTCCACCGTCGGATACTTTCTCATCAAATCCACGCTGGTAACCGACATCCTCTTATCTTACCCGCTCTGGATTATCACTCTCACCTTCGTCATCAATATCACACTCGGTAAATGGTCTGGACTGCGCCTCTCTGAATACTGGCGTTTCCGCCAAGTCTTCAAACATCTCTAATCTCGATCGGCGCTCAACCAAGAGACAGAATAGACTTTTTCTAATGCCCCATGTTTCTGAACATGCAGCAAAGAAAAAATCCATTCTGTCTCTTGGAAAGCATCTCTTAGTATCTATCTCAAATCTCATGTCGAGGGAAAACTGGAGTATTTCGTGCGAAAACCTTGAAAAGTGCGAAAAGGCTATCGAGATAACCTGACAAGCTTTGAGAGGTTTGCAGCCGAAATACTCTCGTTTTCACCGGCAAGCATTCTTTTCTGCCTTCCTGGTGCGATGAGATTTGAGAGAGATACTTAGCCTTCAGAATATCCTTCAGACGCATCTGAACAAAGCATATGTTTGAATACTGGAAAAATAGCCGAAAACTTCTCGGAATGAATGCGCGCAATCTCGATTTTGTCCGCCCATTTAACCGACGTCGTGGTATGAAAATCGCTGACCAGAAACTTCTCTGTAAGCGTATTCTCACGCGCTCCAAACTTCCTGTCTCGGCTTTGATTGGAAAGATTCGTTCACGAGAAGAGCTCGAGAACTTTGATTGGACTACTTTGCCAGCTAGCTTTGCGCTCAAACCAAATCGTGGATTCGGCGGTGAAGGAATTCTCGTCGTCTATGCTCGGAAGAAAAACCGCCCCGACGCCTGGATTAAGGCAAACGGGAGTATCGTCACCATCGAAGATCTCAAAACACACATTGAAAATATTCTCGACGGATCTTTTTCACTCTCCAATACTCCCGATATCGCTTTCTTTGAAGAACGATTGAAACTCCTCAAGCTTTTCAAACCCTACAGCTACAAAGGTATTCCCGATATTCGCGTTATCGTTTTCAATCGCATCCCAGTCATGGCCATGCTTCGTCTTCCGACCCGTGCATCCGATGGCAAAGCGAATCTCCAGCAAGGTGCCATAGGAGTCGGTATTGACCTCGCAACGGGCACGACGACTTCGGCCATCATGGGAAAGGGACAGGTCATCGAATCTGTCCCTGGGACCCGTCTTCCTCTTTCGGGTATCAAGATTCCGTACTGGAAACAAATCCTCACCATGGCTGTTGAAGCTCAATCAATTTCTTCACTCGGCTTTCTGGGTGCCGACATTGCCATCGACCGAGACCAAGGGCCTGTTATCCTTGAGCTGAACGCGCGGCCTGGCCTCTCTATCCAGCTCGCCAATTTTGCCGGACTCAAAGAACGACTTGATCGGGTACGTGGCATCAATATCAAAACTACCGAACGCGGCGTGCGCCTCGGACGCAATCTCTTCGGAGGTGAAATTGAAGAAGAAATTGAGGAAATTTCCGGACGCCGTGTCATTGGCTGTATCGAAAAAGTGAAACTCATCGGGAAAAATGGTAAAGAAATAACCGTCGAAGCTAAAATAGACACCGGTGCCGATTCCACCTCCATTGATGCTGCTCTCGCCCGTGAGCTTGGGTTCGGGGAAGCGCTTGATACCTTCCAAGAACGCATAGGAACAAAAAACATCCTCTCAGAACTCTCAAAAGAAGGACGGGAGAAACTCTTTTCAAATATCCCTGACCTTGCCGATACGATACCGGTTCGTTCTTCTCATGGCACATCGTATCGACCCATGATTCGTATTGATCTCATTATGGATGACTTTACCATCCCAGCGAAGGTATCAATTATAGATCGGTCAAAACTCGATTATAAAATGATTATCGGTCGGAAAAACCTTCAGAAGTTTCTCATTGACGTGAATAAATAATTCTTTTTTATTTTTATGGAAAATTTGAAAAACGCCGCTTACCTAAAAAAAATCAAGCATGGCGGATTTCGCTCCCTCGTCAGGCGAGCAATCGAACTCGGTATTGATGTAGAGCTCATCTCCCACGAAAACAAGATCACTTGTTTCACATATAAGGATATTCCTTTTTTTATTCGTGGAAAAAATGTCCCTGCCTACCGCCGAATGGGAGAAATGACAAAAAATAAAGTTATCACCAAGGTGGTTCTAGAAAACTTTGGTATCCGAACTCCAAGAGGATTCGAAGCTCTCTCGCTCATCGAAGCGAAACGACTTATCAAGAAAAATAACCTCACCTACCCAATCATTCTTAAGCCAAGCTCCGGAACTCGCGGACTCGGTGTCACCTGGAATATTCATACCGATCGTGATCTTGAAGAAGCGATTGCTTATTTCAAAGGCGCTATCAAACAACACCCCCTTCTCGCTTCAAAATCAAAAACATTTCTTGTTGAAGAGATGTTCCAAGGACATGAATACCGCGTACTCGTACTCGATGGAAGGGTAGTCTCCTGTGTCGAAAAAATTCCGGCGAGCGTTATTGGTGACGGAAAATCAGATCTCAAAAAGCTCATCCGGCTATTTAATCAGACACGGCTACCTGGATTCACCATTCATATCGATAAAACAGTCAAAGAAACACTGTCTAAGAATCACCTGAGCCTCACATCGATACTGCCACCAAAAAAGGTACTCCGTCTCCGGAACAATCTAAATATGTCTGATGGCGGACGATCGATTGATGTCACAGGGCAACTTCATCCCGAACTCAAAAAAATCTGTGTCAAAGCGACGGAAAGTATCGGGCTTACATATGGAGGGGTCGATCTCATGGCAGACGACATTCTTGATCCAAAGACCCGCTATGTTATCCTCGAAATTAACTCAAACCCTTACTACAACATGAATGAAAAGCCTCTTGTCGAAGGCAAAGGGGTAGATATCTCTTGGCTTTTTCTTAAAAAAATGTTTCCTTCGCTAAAAAAGTCTTTACGCGATGTTTGAATCGGTTTCATGCGAATACTCATTTTAAATAAACATGTTCCAATCATGATAAATTTTCTTGAGTTTTTCCCTGTTTTAAGCTATACTTCGGTTACTTTGGTAACTGTTTTTGTATGCGAAATCCTTTATTTCTGAGGAAAAAAGGCGCTCAGACCCCCGAGGAAGGAGCCACTCCTTCAAGGACGAAAAGAATACTCCGGATTGCCCTCAAGCTCTTCGTGATATTTCTGATTCTTGGTTTTCTCGCAACCGCTGCCCTTTTCGCATTTATTGCGAAAGATCTCCCGAGTCCTGGCAATGTCAACAATCGTTTCATCATTGAATCAACCAAGATTTATGATCGAACCGGTACCCATCTCCTCTACGAAGTACACGGTGAAGAAAAGCGCACTATTATTAATTTCCAAGATATTCCTGAGTCTGTTCGAGCTGCCACTATCGCCCTTGAGGATCAGAATTTCTATCATCACTTCGGTATCCAGCCAAAGGCGATTCTTCGTGCTGCGCTGAAAGACATCATCACCTTCGATGCCGCCCAAGGAGCATCAACCATCACCCAACAATTCATCAAAAACTCCCTCCTTTCCAACGAACGAACGCTCACACGGAAAGTGAAAGAGGTGATTCTGGCACTCGAAGTGGAAGCTAAATTTGAGAAGGATGAAATTCTGGGCATGTATCTGAATGAAATCCCCTACGGATCAAATGCCTATGGTATTGAAGCGGCTGCCCAAAGCTTCTTTGGGAAGTCAGCTCGCGATCTCACCCTCGATGAAGCAGCTCTCCTCGCTTCTCTTCCGAGGGGTACCGCTTTTTACTCCCCTTACGGATCACGCCCCGATCGAGTGGTGACACGCAAAAACTACGCCCTCAAACAAATGGCTAAACTTGGCTATATTACTGAAGATCAGGCCAATGAAGCCATTGATATTGATACCCTTCAGAAAATTAAGCCGCAAAAACACATCATCGCTGCGCCACACTTTGTCATGTACGTGCGAGAATATCTCCAAAACAAATACGGGGATCAAAATATCGAACAAAACGGGCTCAAAGTCATCACCACGCTTGATTGGGACAAACAGATAGCTGCTGAAGAAGCTGTCCGAACAAATGTCGAAAAAAACAAACGTTGGAAGGCCGCCAATGCCGCCCTTGTTGCCATTGACCCGAGAACCGGTCAGATTCTCTCTCTGGTTGGGTCAAAAGATTATTTTGGGACACCAGAACCGGCTGGTTGTGTTTCTGGAAAAAGCTGTACTTTTGAGCCAAATTTCAATGTGGCTATCTCAGAACGACAACCAGGATCTTCTTTCAAACCCTATGTCTATTTGACCGCCTTTACCAAAGGCTATCTTCCAGAAACCCTTATTTATGACACCAGAACTCAATTTGAAACTGCCGAAGGAAAAAGCTACGAACCAAACAATTATGATGGCAAATTCCATGGACCAATTTCAATCATGCGGGCACTTGGCGGATCTCTCAATGTCCCCGCGGTCAAAACGCTTTATTTGGTCGGTGTCAAAGATGCTATATCTCTCTCAAAAAGTCTCGGGATTACCGATTTGAATCATCCTGATCAGCTCGGCCTTTCTCTAGTGTTAGGCGGGGGAGAAGTCAAGCTTCTTGACCACGTCAATGCCTATGCTACTCTCGCGAACAATGGTATCAAGCATGAAAAAACTGCCATCCTTCGCGTTGAAGATTCCAAGGGGACAATCCTTGAAGAATACGCGGAAAATCCGGGCGAACAAGTTGTTGATCAAAAATACATCGCCATGCTTGACTCTATTATGACAAACAATGAAAATCGCGCCTGGGTCTTCGGGGAGAATAGCCCACTCGCCTTCAAAGATCGCCTTGTGGCCGCAAAAACAGGGACCACAAACGAATTTCGTGATGGATGGACCATTGGATACACCCCCTCACTCGCAGTAGGTGTCTGGGCAGGAAACAATGATAATAGCCCTATGACTGAAGGAGCCGATGGTGTCAATGTCGCTGCTCCGATTTGGCGCGCTTTTCTCGACAAAGTCCTCGTAAATACCGCTACGGAAGAATTCCCAAAATACAATCCTGAAGATGAGATTGGAGATGGTGATGGACAAACGAATAAACCAATGCTCTCAGGAAAACTTGAGCAAAAAGAGAATCTGAAAGTCTGTGAGATACCAGGGGAGAAAAATAAGTACTGCAGAGCCAATAAATACTGTCTCAGTAAAGATACCGAGAAAAAAGACTTTATCAGCCCCCATGATATCCTCTTTTACGTGAATCGTGAGGATCCCCGAGGGCCTATCCCTGACAAACCCGACCGAGACTCTCAGTACAAAAACTGGGAAAAGGGCGTCAAGGACTATTATTCAGATAAAAAAGGCATCGTACTCGATGAACCACCAAAGGACGAATGTAAAGAAAGCGACTTTGGTGGCCTTGAACCAAAAATACGATTCAGTGCTGCCGGATCATACAACTCTCAAGACATTACCCTCACTGTTTCTGTGGATGCACCATACGGGGTACGTTCAGTGAAATATTCTCTTGATGGAGATGAGATTGGCTCTACTTCATCAAAACCCTACTCCATCAAGTATTCAGTCCCGACTGACAAAAATGGTTCGAGTTTCACAGTTTCCGTTGAAGTGACCGATGACAACGGAAATACTTCTTCGGACTCAGGAAAAATTCAGGTGAATTTCTAGAGCTTTCAACCCACACTTACTCACTACCCACGTTTAAAGGTAATACGTTTTACCGGCTCTCCTCCTAAAAAAACATTCACCGCCTGTTGAAGTTTTTCTTTTTCGAGGAGCAATTCATTAAGCCAAAGCGAGCTCCTAACTCGAATAAGAAGCGTCCCTTCCACCCACTCTTCTGGAAAAATATTTTCTCTTCCCTTAAAACCATACCACTCACCTATTATTTTCTCGAAGGCAAAAAAAACCGTTTTATCATCCAGTTTTCTCTCTTCTTTTTCCCACCCTTTCTTTTTGATTGCTAAGTCCTTGAGTGAACGCATAGATTCATTCCCCTATTTTCGAACCGGCATCATTATATACAAATATTGCAATTTCTCATTTTCCCCTTCCATTTCCCGCAAAACTACTGGCGATGTGGCATTGTTAATATGAAAAACAACATACTCTCCCTTCAGAGCATTTAACCCTTCAAGAACATATCGCGGATTAAACGTAAAAATTTTCTCTGTATCCTCTCCTGATTGGTTTTCAATCCGAACACGAGCCTTGTTCTGACCTACCTCTTGAGAAACAGCCTCAATACTACACTCTGGAACACCTACAGAAAACCGTATCGTTATTTCTCCCGCATTATATGAAGAAAGAACGCTGGTAATTTTTACTGCCCGGATAAGCTCATCTCGTTTCATTTGATATGTTGAGAGAAAAGATGTGGGGATAATCTGTTTATAATCAGGATATTTCCCATGTATAAGCCGAGAAACAATTTTTATTCCATCAACCTCAAAAAATACCTGATTTTCTTCAACAGCCACAAATACCTCCTTGCTTTCCGAAGTGATAATACGGAGCAATTCCTGACAGGTAGCACTTGGAATAATAAATGACTGCGCTGATTGTGTTTTATAGGGAAGTTCAAATATTTGTTCAGCCAACCGAAAACTATCTGTAGCGGCCAAATAGAGAGATTTTTCCTCAAAAGAAACATTGACTCCGGTTAATTCCATTCGTGATTCATTCTGACTCACACAAAAAAGTATCTGGGAAAGAGCATTCCTAAAAAGCTGGGCTGGAAAAACAAAAGGATATTCCGCTCCCTGGAAACAAGGAATAATAGGAAAATCTTTCCCATCCATTCCTTTAATTTTCCCTTCATATTGGGAACTCTGAATAATAAGTGATGCTTGATCGGTTTGAAGATTGAGAATATCGCCCGAAGGAAGATTGTGTATAAAACTTCCAATCAGCTTTGCTGGTATCGTTATCTTTCCCTCTTCTTCTATTTTTGCCCCAATATTTACCACCACACCAATTTCAAGATTTGTAGCTGAAAGCTTTAGGCGACCATTCTCAGCCTCAATAAGAATATTACTCAGTATGGGGAGTGTGGATTGTTTCCCAGTAATACGTTCGAGATAGGTTATTGATCGAGAAAGGTTTTCTTGGGTACAGATGAGTTTCATAAGAATGTGCTCTAAAAATTACTGAGTGATCCCGATATCTTAATAGGAGTTACATTTTTTTAAAAAAGAGTTTATTACTATTAGAAGTGTGTATAAGTGTATAAGTGCATTTTTTGTTTCTAGGAAAGGAAATATGAGGGGAGATACTTGGATGATAGGAAAGGAAAATATGAGGATAAGAATAAGTGTGATGGAGAGTAGGGAGAAAGTGTTGTATTTTTTCCACAGGTATTATGAATTCATAAGGGAGATATACAGTTTTTAAATGGTTTTATACAGGATTATCCACAGGTATCGTAGTAAAGGCGTTCTTTTAAGGTGTTGATTTCTTCCTTGAGGCGGATATTTTCATGGAGACCCTTCTCTATTTTTTCACAAGCATGGAGCACGGTAGTGTGATCTCTCCCTCCCAAGGCAGATCCAATGGAAGCGAGCGACATTTGGAGTTCATTGCGAAGGAGATACATAATCATCTGTCGAGAGTGTACTATTTCTTTCTTCCGCCCTTTTTTAATTAGATTTTCTTCAGAAACACCATAATAATCAATAATGACGCGAAATATATCCTCAGATTTGATACTTTTTCGGTTGTTTTCTATGAGTTGCTCTAAAACGCGTGTTGTAACAGCGAGAGTGGTGGGTATTTTGTGGAATTCTGAGAAGGCATGCACCCTATTAAGTGCGCCCTCGAGTTCACGAATGTTTTGGGTGATATGCTCAGCAATAAACCGGATTGATTGTTCATCAATAGGAATATTGCGTTCATGAGCCTTTGCTTCGAGTATGGCGATGCGAGTTTCGAGGTTTGGACGACTAATATCGGCAATCATACCGCCTTCAAATCGGGATCTGAGTCGATCCTCAAGTGTGGCAATGGCTTTTGGTGGGCGATCGCTTGAAATAACAATTTGTTTATTGAGTTGATAGAGCGCATTAAAAATATGAAAAAATTCGATTTGAGTCTTTTCTTTCCCCGAAAGAAATTGAACATCGTCAATAATAAGAAGATCCATTTGTTGATAGTATTCCTTGAATTGATCGGTTTTCTGGTTTTTAATAGAGTCAATTAACTCCGTAGTAAAGCGTTCCGAAGTAATGTATTTGATTTTCTTCTCTGGGAAACGCTGGGATATTTCATTGCCGATGGATTGTAGAAGATGTGTTTTTCCGAGTCCAACTCCCCCGTAGATAAAAAGCGGATTATAAATAGTTCCTAAATTCTGAGAAACAGCATAACAAGCCGCTTTTGCGAGTTCATTATTCTCGGCTACAATAAAGTTTTCAAAAAGATATCGCGTGTTGAGGTTAGTAATATGTGGTTTTTCTTGTGAGAATTCGAGTTGCGGACGAACAATAGGGGTTTCCACGAGTTTTTTTCGTAAGAATCCATCAAGAGAAGGTCTTTGTATCGCATCAAGAGTGCGTATGGATTCACGTGGAAAAGCAGGTGTGATTGGTTTATCCGGAGTAATTTGACAATGAATCTCCGTGATTTCTCTTTGCGCGGCATGAAAAGCTCGAAGAAGGTAATGATTATACTTATTTTCTAACCATTCCTTCGCAAAACCATTTGGAACACCAATAATTACCTTCCCATTCTCCAGTGAGAGAATGGAGGTGTTTTTAAACCAAGTAACGAAGTTTGCTTTAGAAATAGAAAGCTCTATCTGATCAAGAACAGCCTTCCAAAGTTCTTCGAGTGAGAGAAGATCTGAATTATCCACAAGTACACATTTACCATTAAGAAATAGCGTTAGAGAGAGGTTTGGAAGGGAGTTTTTCTGAGTAAGTGGCATTATAGCATGCGATTTCCGTCTTTTCCAGTGAGCGTTTTTCTTGGGCTTTGTGTATAAGATTCATATATCGTGGATAACACCAAGACTTGATTTTTTTTTGAAAGGCTGATAGAGTTGTCAAGTACTTGAATTAAGGGTATTGCTATGAAGCGTACGTATCAGCCGAAAACTCGTCGTAGAACTCGTCGTCATGGCTTTCTTAAGCGCATGAGTACTGCCGATGGAAGAAATGTTATTAAAAGCCGCCGACGAATTGGACGAAAAAGACTAACCATGGTCTAAGAGAATCCGCATGCTTTCGTCAGCGAATAGACTACGCAAAGAGGACGTTGATGGGGTTTTCCGCGCAGGAAAGCCTCTTTTCGTCATGAATATCGGTGTTCGTTTTCAAAAAAACAATCAAAAAACAACGAAATTTTCCTTTCTGATTGGGAAAAAATATGCCAAAAAGGCGAGTGAAAGGAATCGGTTTAAGCGCCTTTCTCGAGAGGCGGCCCGTTCGCTTCAAAAAAACTGGCCAGAAGGGTATAATATAGTTGTTTTTGTAATAAAAAAACCAGTGAATCTTTCAAAAGAAGCGTTGGCGCTTTCCTTATCTTCGATTTTTGGAAAAATTCGTTAAAGTAGTATATACATTATGTTCAGCACGTTTTTTCATGAGGTTTTTTATAAGCCGCTTTATAATGTGATTATCTTTTTTTACGATATCGCCTGGCATGATTTTGGTATTGCGATTATTCTCACCACGGTTTTGCTCAAAATTGTGCTGATTCCACTCACGAATAAGCAAATTGAGTCACAAAAGAAACTTCAGGAAGTGCAACCAAAGATTAAGGCTCTGCAAGCGAAATATAAGGACAACAAAGAGCGTCAAACAAAGGAGATAATGAACTTTTATAAAGAGAATAAGGTAAATCCATTTGGGGGGTGTTTGCCCCTGATTATCCAGATGTTCTTCTTTTTTGCTATTTATCGGATTATTTTTAATACATCAGGAAGCGGATTTATGGTCAACGGCTCTGACATGTATTCTTTCCTTTCGCATCCCGAGTCAATTAATCATTTATTTCTCAACTTTCTCGATCTCACAGCACCAAGTATAGTGTTGGCGGTGATGACGGCTGTGGCACAGTATGTTCAGTTGAAAATGATGATTAAGAATCAGCCAAAACAAGAAGAAAATACTTCTGGAGAGCCAGATATCGCGTCAATAATGAACAAACAAATGGTTGTTATTATGCCAGCCATGATTCTTATTTTTGGTGTCACTTTGGCTTCAGCGTTGATATTGTATTGGTTTGTTTCGACACTCTTTATGATTGGGCAGCAGCAGTATATACTCAATATTCAGAAGACAAAGCAACAGATAATCGCGTAATGAAAGTACGTCTATGCAAGCAACACCAGAGGATGTTCAGGATATTCGAGATTTAGCGATGGAGTTAGCAGAAAAGCTTGGTTTTGAGGCTGAAGTAACTATTTCTGATGATATTCTGGAGGAAGGCGCACTTCGGGTCGCTTTTTCAGTGAAGGAAGATCAGCATTTTTTAATCGGACAACGAGGAGCTAATCTTGCGGCTTTACAGCATCTTTTCCGAGCTTTGTGCCGGAAAAAGGGGAAATCACTTCTTGGTGTGACACTCGATATTAATAATTACGTCAAGGAAAAGGAATCGCTCCTTTTTCAAGATGTGGATAAGGCAGTCGAAGAGACGCTGGCTCAGAATGCTTCTGTCGCTCTCCGACCGATGTTTTCTTTTGAAAGGAAGTTGGTGCACCGGTATCTTTCGGGGCATCCAAAAGTACGAACTGAAAGTGCTGGCACTGGAGAGCAGAGAAAGATTTTCATTCGTCCAAAGATTTCGACTGATGACGTGTCAGAAATCGGAGAATAGAGTATCCTAGCAACATGGCCATTGCACGTAAACTCGCTTACAACGTGATTTTTAATTCTCTACTGAAGGTGGTATCAACAGTGGTACTGTCGCTTTTTCTCGTTCGGTTGATTACGGGATATCTTGGACAGGAGGGATTTGGGAAATATGCGACAGTGTTGGCATTTTTCTCGTTTTTTTCTGCTATTGGAGATCTTGGGCTCGGACAAGTAACGGCTCGGGAGATCTCGAAAGAGGGCGCTCACGAAAGGAAGATCCTTGGGAATGTAGTTGGTTTGCGACTCGTGAGCTCGACACTTCTGATTGTGATGGCTCCGGCTATTATTTTCTTCTTTGATTATTCTCCTGAGGTGAAATGGGGTATTTTGATTGTCGCCTGTGCGTCTCTGTTTAGTTCTTTGTCTTTCGTAATGAATAGTATATTTCAGAAACGGATTGCAATGGATCGGGTCGCGATGGTTGAGTTTGTTGGGAAACTCATTCAGGTAGGTCTCATAGCGCTTATTGTGAAATTTGATTTGGGTTTTCTACCGATTGTGTTCTCTGTTCTCACGGCTCTGGCCTTCAACGTCATTACGGTATTCATAGTGAGTCGTAAGTTTGTGCGTTTTTCGCTACAATTTGACTTTCTATTTTGGAAAAACTTCTTAAGAGAGTCCTTGCCAATGGGGGCGACAGCCATCATTACTTTTGCGTATTTTAAAACAGATACAATTTTACTTTCCCTGTTTCAACCAAGCGCTGAGGTAGGTATCTACAATGTTGCTTACAAAATCATCGAAAACCTCGTTTTTTTTCCTGCCATGCTTGCTGGTTTGATTCTTCCTTTGCTTGCGCGATATTTTGTTTCCGATAAGCTGAAATTTCGAGAAATTGCCAACAAAACCTTTAAAGTATTTGTCATCATTGTTCTGCCTATTGTCATTGGAACGGTGTTTCTTGCGAAAGACATCGTGCATATTATCAGTGGACATGAATTCTCTGCCTCAATTCCCGTACTTCGTATCTTGGCATTTTCTTTGGCATGTATTTTCTTTGGGCATTTTTTCAATATGATTCTTATTGTGGGTCACATGCAGAAAAAGCTTATGC
>WBZQ01000616.1_pt1 | contig 27596 bp, 28 predicted proteins | sample 5204251 | NCBI WGS metagenome assembly WBZQ01 (sample SAMN12412402, study PRJNA552823) | activated sludge metagenome | isolation source: activated sludge from nitrification reactor of wastewater treatment plant... | place: USA: Virginia | collected 2017-09
CACGATCGTGCCGAATCGTGGCCGGTGACGAGCAGTCAGGACTTGTACCGAGACGACTGGGTGATGGCTCTTCGAGCTGACACAGTGCACCGCCCCGGACACGATGACGAGGCATTTCGCCGACTCGTGCTCGAACACCCAGGTGCAGTCGTGGTGCTGGCCATCGATGAGCAAGGCCGCGTGCCAGTGCTTCAGCAATACCGACACCCGGCTCAACGCCGGTTCGTTGAATTGCCCGCTGGCCTGCTCGATGCCTCCGGAGAAGAGCCGTTGGTGACGGCTCAACGTGAGCTGCTGGAAGAGGCAGGACTGCAAGCCGAGCATTGGGAACCACTGATCTCGACGTACGCGTCGGCTGGCATCTTGACCGAGCGGCACTTCATCTTTGTTGCCACCGGGTTGAGCCCTGCAGATCGCGGTGACTTCATGCTTGAGCACGAAGAAGCCGACATGGGTTTGGAGTGGATAGACATCAAAGAGTTGCAGCGCGGGGTTATGGCGGGGGAACTGCAAAATTCTGGTTTGGTGACCGCGGTGCTTGCACACGCAATGAGGAGTAACCTCACCGCCAAGCCTTGAGTGGCGTACAAATCTCAAAGGAGAGATCTCACGTGTTGATTGGTGTTCCAAAGGAAGTTAAAAACCACGAGTACCGGGTGGCCATCACCCCTGTTGGTGTGCATGAGCTCACCACCCACGGACACGAAGTGTTCGTGCAACAGGGTGCTGGTCTCGGCTCGTCCATTACCGATGCTGAGTACGTCGCGTCTGGTGCCAAGATCTTGCCGACCGCAGACGATGTCTGGGGAACCGGCGACATGATCTTGAAGGTCAAGGAGCCCATTGCGGAGGAATACCCCCGCATGCGCGAAGGGCAAACGCTCTTCACCTACTTGCACCTGGCCGCCGATCGCCCATTGACTGAAGAGTTGATGAACCGCAAGGTCACTGCGATTGCGTACGAGACCGTGCAACTGCCCTCGGGCGCGCTGCCCTTGCTGTACCCGATGTCTGAAGTGGCCGGCTGTTTGGCGCCTCAGGTGGGCGCTCACTCACTGCTGAAGGCCCAAGGAGGCCGTGGTGTGCTGCTCGGTGGCGTCGGCGGTGTTGCTAACGCCAAGGTCGTGGTCATCGGTGCTGGTGTTGCCGGCCAGAACGCAGCCAACATTGCCCTTGGTATGGGTGCGGACGTCACGCTTCTTGACACCGACCTCGACAAGTTGCGGATGTCATTTTGGCGCTACAACAACCGAGTGCAGGGCCTGGCCTCTTCTTCGCTGGCTATTCAGCGCGAGGTCATGTCAGCCGACTTGGTCATTGGTGCCGTGCTGATTCCTGGTGCCAAGGCCCCCAAGCTGATTAGCAACGACTTGGTGGCGCAGATGAAGCCAGGCTCGGTGCTGGTGGACATCGCTGTTGACCAAGGCGGCTGCTTCGAGGACACCCGGCCCACGACGCACGCGGACCCGATCTTCGAGGTGCACAACTCGATCTTCTACTGCGTGGCGAACATGCCGGGTGCGGTGCCCAACACCTCGACGTGGGCGCTGACCAATGCGACGCTGCCTTACACCGTTGCGCTGGCTAACAAGGGCTGGGAGAAGGCGTGCCGCGATGACCGAGCGCTTGCTCTGGGTCTGAACACCCACGCCGGCAAACTCACCAACGTCCCCGTCGGTGAGGCACACGAGATCGATGTGATCGATCCGCAGGGAGTGCTCGGCTGAGCAAGCCACTGCCTGAGATCTCTCGGGCAATTCGCACCTACCTCGATCACCTGCTGGTCGAACGAGGTCTAGCTGCCAACACATTGTCGTCGTACCGTCGCGACTTGCGCCGGTACGACGACTTCTTGGCGGGCTTGGGCATCGACGATCTTGCGGGCGTCACTGAGAACACTGTGAGTGCATTCTTGATGGCGCTGCGTGAAGGCGACGCCGAACACCCGGCACTCTCCGGCTCTTCGGCTGGGCGCACTGTGGTGGCCGTGCGCGGGTTTCACAAGTTCTGTGTCAGAGATGGGCTAACAGAACTCGACCCGGCAGCTGGGGTGCGACCTCCGAGCCCAGCGAAGCGACTTCCCAAGGCGCTGCCATTGGCAGATGTCGAAGCGATCTTGGACACAGCCGGTGCGGCGGGCACATCGTTGGCGCTTCGTGACCGTGCGTTGTTGGAACTTCTCTATGGCACCGGCGCCCGCATATCTGAAGCGGTCGGTCTCGACGTGGATGACCTTGATGTCGCCAGCGGGGTGGTGCTGCTGCGGGGCAAGGGCGGCAAGGAACGACTAGTGCCCATTGGCTCTTATGCCCGAGCTGCCATTGAGGCTTACCTGCTGCGGGGTCGAACCGAACTGAACAGCAAGGGCAGTCCAGCGCTGTTTCTCAATGCCAGGGGTGGGCGCCTGTCACGTCAAAGTGCCTGGACGGTGATCGTGCGAACGGCCGAGCGCGCTGGGGTGCGTGCTGAAGTGTCACCGCACACGTTGAGGCACTCATTTGCTACCCATTTACTCGAGGGCGGCGCAGACGTGCGAGTGGTTCAAGAATTGTTGGGGCATGCGTCGGTGACAACCACACAGATTTACACGTTGGTGACCGTCGACAGCTTGCGCGAGGTATATGCCGCCGCTCATCCTCGGGCGTTGAATTAGCTCACGATCTGGTTGGCCGGGCTGTGCTGACCTGGCGTAGAGTCCGACCCCAATGAGGGGCATCGAAAGATGCCAGTTAGGGGTGCCGGCCGAATGAGCGTCGACGATTCACAACTTTCGTTGGACATGGTCACCGAAGAGGCTCAATTCCCCGTCCCAGCGCCCTTGGCCCAGCATGGCAACGCCCGCGTTGTGGCGATGTGCAACCAAAAGGGCGGGGTCGGCAAAACCACAACCACCATCAACTTGGGTGCCGCGCTGGCCGAGTACGGTCGCAAGGTGTTGTTGGTGGACTTTGATCCCCAAGGCTCGCTGTCGGTGGGGTTGGGACTCAACCCGCACACCATGGACATGACTGTCTACAACTTGTTGATGCAAGACGACGTCAAGCTCGGTGATGTGATTGTGCCGACCACTGTCGAAGGTATGGACTTGTTGCCCTCGAACATCGACCTTTCGGGCGCCGAAGTACAACTTGTCAACGAGGTGGCCCGCGAGCAGGCGCTGGCCAGGCTATTGCGCCCGGCGCTGGCGACCTACGACATCATCTTGATCGATTGCCAGCCTTCGCTGGGGTTGCTGACTGTCAACGCGCTCACTGCCTCGCACAGTGTGATCGTGCCGATGGAGTGTGAGTACTTCGCGCTGCGTGGCGTGGCGTTACTCAAGAACACCATCGACAAAGTGTGTGCGCGGCTCAATCCAGACCTGAAGATCGATGGCGTCCTTGGCACCATGTTCGATGGGCGCACTTTGCATGGGCGTGAAGTGCTCGATCGCCTCATTGAGGCTTGGGGCGACACGGTGTTTCGCACGGTGATCCGCCGGACCGTCAAATTCAGTGACGCGACGGTGGCAGGGGAGCCGATCACGAGTTACGCCAGCACCTCGGCTGGCGCCGACCAATATCGTCAACTCGCTCGCGAATGTGTTGCTAGGTGGGGCCGTTAATGTCGACATCGTCTTCGGGCCGCGTGCGGCACGAGGAGAAGTTGACGGTCTATTTGAGCTCGGCCGAACTCGTTGAAATCGAGCGGCTTCGTTTGGGACTACGCGCCGAACACGGCATCGGGGTTGATCGCGGGCGATTGATTCGCGAGGCAATGGCATTGGTAGTTGCGGACTTTGCTGAGTCAGGACCGGACAGCGACATCGTGCGCCGGTTGTCAGCCCCATGAGCGTGACATCGACTGAGTCGGAGGCGGGCTTCGCGCTTCGGCTAGACAACTTCGAGGGTCCGTTCGACCTGCTGCTGAGCTTGATTAGCAAACACAAACTCGACGTCACCGAAGTGGCGTTAGGGCAAGTCACCGATGAGTTCTTGGCTCATATCAAGGCTGGGGGAGAGGTCTGGGATCTTGACCAGACCACCTCATTCTTGGTTGTGGCCGCCACGTTGCTTGACCTCAAGGCTGCCCGCTTGTTGCCCCAAGGCGATGTCGAAGACGAGGAAGATCTAGCGCTGCTTGAGGCGCGCGACCTGCTCTTCGCTCGATTGCTGCAATACAAGGCCTATAAGCATGTTGCTGGCTGGTTCGAAACCCGCCTCGCGGCCGAATCCAAGCGCCACCCACGACTCGTGGGTCTCGATGATCGCTTTGCGACGCTCTTGCCTGATGTGCTCATCGGATTGGGGCTATCTGACTTCGCGGCCCTAGCGGCCAAGGCTTTAGCCCCCAAGCCTGAACCTGTGGTGTCGTTGGCCCATATTCACGCGCCCACAGTGAGCGTGAAGGAACAAGGCGCCCTGGTCGTTGATCGTCTGCGCCGCCATGGCGCGATGACGTTCCGCGCCTTGGCCGGCGATGCACCAGACGTGGTCACCAAAGTCGCAAGGTTCTTGGCGCTCTTGGAACTCTTCCGCGAGGGTGTGGTCGGGTTTGACCAAGTGACGCCGCTGGGCGAGTTGACGGTGCGATGGACTGGATCAGGTGAGGGCGAGGTCGAGATCGAGGATGAGTACGACGAGTTCGGTAACGCCACAGGAGAACCCCATGAGTGAGCAAGAAGTCGACGACTCCCAGACCCTGGCGGTGCCGCTGGCCGAACTGCGCCCGGCGCTTGAGGCATTGCTCTTAGTCGCCGATGAGCCGATGGACGACGCCCAGTTGGCCTCAGTTGTGGGCTACCCCGTCGAGGATGTGAGCGCCGCACTGCGCTCACTCGCGCAGGAGTACGACGACCAACAACGTGGGTTTGAGTTGCGCAGTGTGGGTGGGGGCTGGCGCTATTACACCCGTGAGGCTTTTGCGGCCCTGCTGGAGCGATACGTGCTCGATGGTCAGCAGGCACGACTCACCCAGGCAGCGCTCGAAACGCTGGCCGTGGTCGCCTACAAGCAACCTGTCTCGCGCAGCCGCGTCAGCGCCGTGCGTGGCGTCAACGTGGACGGCGTGATGCGCACATTGCTGACACGTGGGCTTGTGGAGGAGGCCGGAGTCGACGAGCACACCGGTGCCCACCTCTACCGCACGACGGGCTACTTCCTCGAGCGCATCGGCATTGACTCCTTGGACCAGTTACCCGAACTCGCGCCGTACTTGCCTGAGCTTGATGAGCTCGATGAGTTCAGCGAAAGCCACCATGGCTGAGGAAGTCCGGCTCCAAAAACTGCTCGCGACCTCGGGGATTGCCAGTCGGCGCAAGTGTGAGGAACTCATGCTGGCTGGTCTCGTCGAGGTTGACGGCGAGATCGTGACGCGGCTGGGCACCAAGGTTGACCCGAGTCGCAGTGTTATTCGAGTCGACGGCAAGCGATTGCCACCCGTGAGCGACTCGGTCTATCTGGTGCTCAATAAGCCCCGAGGCGTGGTGTCTGCGATGTCAGACCCACACTCCAAACGGACCTTGAGCGACTTCGTCAACGACCGACCCGAGCGCCTCTTCCACGTCGGACGGCTCGACACCGACACCGAGGGCCTGATCATTTTGACCAACGATGGCGAGTTTGCGCACCGGCTAGCGCATCCGTCGTACGAAGTGGACAAGACCTACGTTGCCGAAGTCGAAGGTCTCGCAGGAAAGCCCCTGTTGGCCGCACTAGGCCACACCGTGCAGCTTGAGGACGGCCCAGTCGACGTGTCGCAAGCCCGGGTGCTCTCGCGCCACGGATCAAAGTCGATCGTCGAGTTGACCATTCACGAAGGCCGCAATCGAATTGTGCGTCGACTGCTCGCGCACCTAGGGCATCCGGTGCTCCAACTCACGCGCACGCGCATTGGGCCGATCAAGCTTGGCACCCTGCGCAGCGGTCAGCTCAGGACTTTGACGGCTTCCGAACTCGGCGACTTGCTCGACGTTGCTTCCCTTTGAGCCGGCGGCGTTAGCGTCACCGGCAAGTCAGCTGGGATGAGTTCGCCAAGATCTTGGGCCACCACGATGAGGTCGTCTCCTGGAGCGAACACGAAATCCTGATGCGGGTTCACGATGATGTCCTCACCTCGGCACACCGCGAGCAACGTCGCCGAATGGTCGGTGCGCATCATGGCGGCGAGAGCATCAACATCCATCTGCACCCAGTCATCGTCAAGGCGCACCCGATAGAGCTCAGAACCGGCGCCACCGGAGACGATGTCGGTGACCACGTCGGTGAGTCCGGGATAGAGCGACGAGCGAGCCATGAGCCGTGAGGTGATCCGTGAGGTCACCACGATTTCATCGGCATGCGCTCTCTTGAAGTGCTCGACGTGGGCAGGGTTGTTGGCTTCGACAACAGTGCGCACGTGAGGTGCAATCGACTCGATCGCCATCACGGTCAGTATCGAGCGCATGTCAGCATCGTTGGTGGGTTCGCTTGGGCACACGATGGCCGCAAGGGCTTCTTCGATGCCGGCCCGGCGTAGGTCTTCGGCGTCAGTGGCATCTCCATTGACGAAATAGACGCCGCTTCCAGCAGGGGACTTCTCTTTGTTGTGAATCAAGACGATCTTGTGGCTGTAGTCATCGCCCATGAGTTCTGCAATCAATTCGCGGGCGGTGGGGTTCCAGCCACAGACGACGATGTGGTTTCGATAGCCTGCAGCGCCCATGCCTTGTCCCTCCTTAATCAGGTAGTCGATGAGTGCACCAACAAGGGCACCCGTGATCGTCGCCACGATGGCGACTCCAAAAAGCACCAACAGCCAACTCACGACGTAGCCCAGTGGTGAATGCACGTACGACGCATCGCCGGAGCCCATGACCGTCGTGACCGCCCAATAGAAGCCTCCGGCCAGGCTGGAGAAGAACTCGCCCACGCTCTTTCGCGGACCTTCAACCAGCGTGACGATCAGTGAGGCAAACAAGACGATGCCGAACAAACCAACTGCCAAACGCACGAACATGGCTCGGTCAAGTTCTGCGGTCAAACGGCGCAAATGGAACGCAATTCGCCGGAACAAGGGCACGGCAAAGAACTCTGAGATGCGTTCACGAAACCGAAGTTTCATGGTGACCCCCGTCTACTCAATTGCTTGACCATAGGGCGCAGCTAGGTGATGCGTCCACGGTGTAGGAGCCGGCAGTGGCCGTCTTGATACACCGATAGAGTCACCGAGTTAGCGAAAGAGGAGGAATCATGGCTGTGCGCGCGGTGCGTGGTGCTACTCAATTGGAGGCCGACACCAAAGATCAGATGCTTGATCGGGTGAGCGAACTGGTCACAGAAGTGCTCCATGCCAATGCGCTCACTGTTGATGACTTCATTAGCGTTGTCTTCACCGCGACCGCCGATTTGCACGCGGAGTTTCCGGCTTATGCCGCACGCCAACTGGGCTTCGACGATGTGCCTTTGCTGTGCGCGCGCGAACTCGAAATCGAGGGTTCGATGCCTCGGGTAGTTCGGCTGTTGGCCCACGTTGAGTCCGATCTCGCGCGCAACGAGGTCACGCACGTCTACCTCCACGGTGCCGCCGCCTTGCGGCGCGACCTAGCCAAGGTCAGGGCAGTGCCCGATGAATAGCAGCCTGACCGGCCCTGTTGAGGTGGTGGGGGCAGGGTTGTTGGGCACCTCGGTGGGTTTGGCGCTGAGCCGAGCCGGAATCAAGGTGTGGCTGCGCGACCACAACCCAGACAACGTACGCACAGCGGCCGGCCTTGGGGCAGGAGTTCCAAGCCCCGGGGGGAAGGCACAACTCGTGGTGGTTGCGGTGCCACCGGATCGAATTTCTGAGCAGGTCCGACTGGCCCTCGACACCGGCGCGATGGTCACTGACGTGGGCAGCGTGAAGGGATCGATCCTGAGCAGCGTCCAAGACCATCCACGTGCTGCTCGCTACGTCGGCAGTCACCCGATGGCGGGCAGCGAGCGTTCAGGCCCTCTAGCCGCCTCAGTGGCCCTCTTTGATGGTCGGCCTTGGGCGATCACCCCACACGAAATGAGTGACCCCGACGTGGTCGAGGTGGTCACTCAACTCGCGACAACCTGCGGTGCAGTCACCAAGGTGATGAGCCCGCGTGATCACGACGTTGCCGTCGCTCGCATTTCGCACCTTCCGCACCTGATGGCAGCCCTGGTCGCGGCCCAACTCAGTGACGCGGAGGCGAGCCAACTGGCTTTGTCGGGCCAAGGTGTGCGCGACGTGACCCGCATCGCGGCGGGGGAGCCACGGTTGTGGCAACAGATCGTCGCTGGCAACGCGGCCACGTTGAGGCAGTTGCTTCTTGATGTGCGTGGCGACCTTGATGGGCTGATCGACGTACTCGAAGACCCCTCGGGTCTCACTGCATTGCTGGAGCGAGGGGTTCGGGGCGCTAGGGCTATTCCTGGCAAGCACGGTGGGCCTGCCTTGGCGACAACGTCGGTCTATGTTTCGGTGCCCGACAACCCTGGCGAATTGGCCCGGTTGTTGGCCGATGTCGGTGCCAGCGGAGCCAACCTTGAGGACCTCCACATCGACCACGACCCGGGTCGCCCGGTCGGTCTGGTCGAGGTTGTGGTGGCGCTCGAGGCGGCTGAGGGACTGCGTGAAGCGCTCGTTTCGAAGAACTGGGTGGTTCACCGGTAACCTTGTGCGGTGATCGAGCATGTTGTCGTGGCCATGGATGGACCATCTGGTTCAGGGAAGTCCAGCACCGCAAGGGGAGTGGCCCAAGCCCTTGGCTTGAGATATCTCGACACCGGCGCCCAATTCCGCGCCATGACTTTGTGGATGCTGCGACACGATGTCGACATTTCCAACCCAGAGGCCATCGCGCAGCACTCGGGCGATCCAGTGATTGAGTCGGGCACCCAGCCCGAGTCACCCACGATCACCCTCGACGGCGACGACGTGGCCGAAGCCATTCGATCCGACGCAGTGGTTGCTGCTGTGAGTGCAGTCGCTGCCGTGCCCCAGGTGCGGGCTCGGTTACTGCAACTTCAGCGCGACATCATCGGCGCTGGCGCCATCGTGGTGGAAGGTCGCGACATTGGCTCGGTCGTGTGGCCTGAAGCCGAAGTCAAGATGTACCTCACGGCTGATCCTGCCGCGCGCGCCGCTCGTCGTGCCGCCGAATCCGGGGAAGGTGACGTGGCCGCGACCGAAGCAGACCTGCTGCGCCGCGATGCCATCGACTCTTCCCGTGCCACCGCCCCGCTCGTCGTGCCCGAAGGCGCCGAGCACCTAGACACCACCCCCTACACCCTGGATGAAGTGATTGCCCTTGTGGTCGCGCGCGTCCGAGAGGCAACAGCATGAGTTCTTTACCCATTTTGGCCGTGATCGGTCGACCTAACGTCGGCAAATCGACTTTGGTCAACCGCATCATCGGACGCCGTGAGGCGGTTGTCGAAGACCGCCCTGGTGTGACCCGTGACCGGGTCTATTACGACGCCAACTGGAACGGTCGAGCCTTCACCGTCGTCGACACCGGCGGGTGGGACCCCGACGCGCGTGGATTGGCTGAGCGCATCGCCGCGCAAGCCGAGATCGCTGTGGGCATCGCCGACGCGGTGCTGTTCGTCGTCGACGCAGGTGTGGGCATCACCGACGCAGATGAAGCCGTCGTTCGGATCTTGCGCAAGTCTGGCAAGCCCGTGGTGTTGGCCGCCAACAAGGTTGATGACCAACGCGCAGAGGCAGAGGCCTACGGTCTGTGGAACCTTGGTCTGGGGGAGCCCTACCCAGTCTCGGCTCTGCATGGGCGCGGGTCGGGTGACCTCCTGGACGCCGTACTCGCGGCGTTGCCCGACGCCCCTGAGCACGAGTTCAATGAGGTGGGTGGCCCACGTCGCGTCGCCATCGTGGGCAAACCCAACGTTGGCAAGTCATCGTTGCTCAACAAACTTGCTCGTGAAGACCGAGTCGTCGTTGATGACGCGGCCGGCACGACTGTGGACCCCGTTGATGAATTGATCCACCTCGGTGGCCGCGAGTGGCGCTTCATCGACACCGCAGGCATTCGCAAGCGCGTGAAGGAAGCCAGCGGCCAGGAGTACTACGCCTCGTTGCGCACCAACACCGCCATCGACCGCGCCGAAGTTGCGGTGCTGGTGGTCGACGGATCGGCGCCAATTTCAGAGCAAGACCAGCGCATCATCTCCACAGTGGCTGAGGCCGGACGCGCCCTGGTCATCGCCTTCAACAAGTGGGATCTGGTCGATGAAGAGCGCCGCTATTACCTGGAGAAGGAGATCGAGCGCGACTTGGTGCGAGTGCCGTGGGCGCCGCGCATCAACATCACAGCTCGCACTGGGTGGCACATCGACCGGTTGGTTCCGGCTCTCGACGCTGCCCTGACTGGCTGGGAAACCCGCGTCGGCACGGGCGCCCTCAATGCGTTCTTGGGTCGACTGGTTGCCGAGCACCCACACCCGGTGCGTGGCGGCAAGCAGCCCAAGGTTCTCTTCGGCACTCAGGTGTCGACGGCACCGCCAACCTTCGTGCTCTTCACGTCCGGAAAGCTTGAAGCGGGCTACTTGCGCTACATCGAGCGGCGCTTGCGCGAGGACTATGGATTCGTTGGCACCCCGATCCACATCGAGCAAAAACCTCGCGAGAAACGCAAGCGCTGACCCGATTCGGGCAGAGCCAGGGGTCTGCGGTAAGGTCTCCTGCGGTCGTCTTTGACGGCCATCGGGCTGTGGCGCAGCTTGGTAGCGCACTTGACTGGGGGTCAAGGGGTCGCAGGTTCAAATCCTGTCAGCCCGACCGATACGAAGAATGGAAAGAGCGGACCTACACCGTAGGTCCGCTCTTTCAGTTTCAGAAGCCTTCTCGGCTCTTAGGCAGACTCGGCCTGTTCCCAGGCGCCGTAGCCGCCAAGCAGGTCGGAAACATCGACAAACCCCTTTGAGCGGAGCAGGCTCGCGCCGACGCTGGAGCGCCATCCGCCCGCGCAGTTGAGGAGCACGGGGGTGTTCGGGTCGAGTTCAGAGGAACGGCGAGCGAGTTCGGCGAGCGGGATGTTGCGCGCGCCAGGGATCATGGCGCTGGCGGAGACCTCACCAGGGTTGCGGATGTCGATGACCTGGACCGGATGGTCCGCCATCGCTTCGCGTGCCTGCTGAACTGTTAGACGACTGGCTCGACGCACCTGGTCTTGATGCGCCAAGAAGTAGCCTTCAGGATCTTCGATGTATCCCAGCACGTTGTCGAAGCCGATGCGGGCAAACCGCATGGCGACCTCTTGTTCCTGCCCCTCCGGGGCAATGAGTACGACGGGCGTGGTGGGCTCTAGAACCATCCCCACTGTTTCGGCCATGCGACCGTCGCTGGGCACGTTGATCGAGCCCACCAGGTAGGAGGTGCTGAACTCCTGGGCGCTGCGCGCATCGTGAATCGCCGCTCCTGCAGCCCTGGCTTGGTCAACCTCGGCAAATGAGAGCGCGGGCACTGTGGAGTCGAGATCGCGGATGCCGTGTTGTTGCTTGTTGAGGGTGGCGTTGTAGATGAAGTAGGCCGGGGCCGAGGGCTGCCCTTCGGTGACGACCGCAACGAACTGTTCCTCACTCATGGGCTGGCAGGCGTAGTTGAAGCGCCGCTGCTCGCCAATGGTGGATTGCTTCTCGGTGGAGAGGTTCTTGCCACAGGCAGACCCAGCGCCATGGGCAGGGAAGACCCGGACCTGGTCGGGCAGCGACATCAATTTGCGTTGCACTGAGTCATAGAGCATCCGACCAAGCTCATCAGCGGTGACCCCTACAGATGCCAGCAGATCTGGACGACCCACATCGCCGATAAACAACGCATCGCCAGTGAGGACTCCGTAGGCGACCTCATCATCGGCGTGTTCATAGACGAGGATGCTGATCGACTCAGGCGTGTGACCTGGAGTCGCCATGACTTCTAGAGTCACCTCGCCGAGCGAGATGCGTTCGCCATCTGCGAGTTTGCGGATCGGGAAATCGGCGTTGGCGGCTTCTCCGAAGCCAATCCAGGCTCCCGTGGCCTTCGCGACCTCGTGGTGTCCGGCAATGAAGTCGGCATGGAAGTGAGTGTCAATGACGCCGACGATCTGCAGACCGCGCTCTTGAGCGTCAGCCAGATAGTCCTCGACGTCGCGTCGAGGATCGACCACGATGGCCTGGCCGGTGCCCTCGTCTGCGATCAGGTAGGAGGCCTGCGATAGGCAATCGAGGTAATACTGAGTGAAGATCACGTGGGCTCCTGATGGGTTGGCCTGAAAGCGTCGTACAAATATACCCCCGGGGGTAACATCGTCCAAGGAGGGGATCGGATGACCTGGCTTTGGATCGTACCTATGGGTTTGCTCGTCGGACTGGCTTTGGGCGGTCTTGGCGGGGGCGGTGCCATCTTGACGATCCCTGCGTTGATCTATCTCTTGGGTGAGCCACCTGCCACCGCGGCTGCAGGCTCCCTGGTCATTGTCTTGGCGACCTGCGTGATCGGGTTGGTGCCGCATCTGCGCGACGCGCGTGTGCGTCTCACCGACGGATTCATCTTCGGAGCTCTTGGCATCCTCGGGTCGGTCATGGGCAGCCGGTGGTCAAGTGGAGTTCGCGAGGAAGTGTTGCTCAGTGCATTTGCGATCTTGTTGATCGTGGTGGCGGCGGTGATGGCGCTGCGCGCACGTCGTCAGGGCCGCGAGGCCCCCGATCGCATCGTTGCTCAACGTGACACCGCGTGGTTGCTGCGCCTAGTGATTGCCGCCAGCGGCGTCGGCCTCCTCACCGGATTCTTCGGGGTTGGGGGAGGGTTTGCTGTCGTGCCCGCTCTCGTGCTCGTGGTGGGGCTCCCGATGCGAGAGGCGGTTGCCACATCGCTGTTGGTCATTGCAATCAACTGCGCCACCGCCTTGCTTGCTCGGCTCTCGGGGGGAGTGCAGATTGATTGGCTGATCGTGATTCCGTTCGCATTCGTAGCGGTGCTTGGCAGTTTGCTTGGTGCGCGGCTGGCCAAAGGGGTCAACCAGGCCGTGCTGGGCCAAGCGTTTGCTGGCCTGCTCCTACTCATCGGCCTCGTGATGGCAGTGGAGAACTTCCCCCAGGTGTTCTGAGCCTCGCGCCTACTTGTACGAATGTCATCTCAAAGTTGCAGGTTTGTGCATGCGCAAACCTGTCTCAGAGTTTGATTGCGATTGAATGTTCAACTTGTTGCACTTGAAACATGCAACTCTTAACTCGGGATAAGTTTCGCAAGGTCAGGCTCGTCGCCGCGGCGTACGTCGCAGCTGCACTCACACTCACGTTGGCCCTGCCTGCACAGGGCGCGATCACCTCGCCTTCGGCGCGTGTCTACCGCCCAGGCCTCGTGCCATCGACGTCAATAGTGACTAACCCGATGCGCGGCCATTACCGCTGGATGAACTACGACAGTCAGACCACGGCGCTGCCCGCTACCGACACCTATTTGCGCGACCAGGTCTATTGGGGACGCCTCGAACCGCGAGACAACGAGTTCAACTTCAGCTACCTCGACGCAGGCATCGAGCAAGCCAGGGCAACGAACTCCAAGTTCGGGTTCAGGGTGATGGCCTACTGCCCTGGCTGCTGGATGACCTACCGCGACGATAAAGCGACCTGGCCTGACTTGGCTCCCACTTTCATCCCCCTGCAAGCCAGCGGTGCTCCTGACTGGAACAGCGAGGAGTTCTTGTCGCAGTGGGAAGAGCTCATGGCTGCTCTTGGGGAGCGTTATGGCAGCGACCCAGCCCTTGGGTACGTCGACGTTGGTGGCTACGGGCGTTACGGCGAGTGGTGGGTGAGTAATGGCGAAGACGGAGAGTCGGGTTCAACAGACTCAATGCGGCGCATCGTGATGGCAGTCAACAACGCTTTCCCAAGTAAACACTTACTCATCAACACCATGACACCCGTCGATTTCACGCTGTGGGCGCTGGAAAGCAATCCACTCATGGGACTGCGCACCGACAGTCTTGGAGCGCCCAATATGCACTCGATGGTGACAGTGGATGCACGACTGCAAGGTGTTTGGCGAACCCGTCCCTTCTTCTCGGAGTGGGCCACCACAGGCGATCCGGTCGTGGGTTCCGCACAGGTTTCTCAATGGCACATCAGCACCACGTCGTCGCGCAGCATGCGACTGCAGTACGCAGACATGAGTTCAGCCCAACAAGCGGCGTACGTAGCTGCCGGCCGCAATGCCGGATATCGCTATCAACTCAAATCGGTGTCATTGCCCTACTCCATTCGCCAAGGTGTGACTTACACACCAGCCATGACCTGGGCGCAAAGTGGTTCGGCCCCTACCTACGACCCGTGGCGAGTCCGGTTGGTACTTCGAAACGGATTGGGCACACAGGTGTGGACTGGGGAGAGCGCTTTGGACCTACGCGGTCTGGCCGTTGGCACTAAGACCGATCGACCACAGATGCGCGTCTCCGGGCTCACGCCAGGCCGATACCAGTTGCTCGTCGAAGTGTTAGACCCCAGCGGCTACAGCGCGCCTATGCATCTGGCTAACACCGGGCGCACGAGTTCGGGCGCTTATCCCGTGGGGTGGCTACGTGTGCGTCAGTGATCTTCGAGTGCCCTAACAAGCGAACCTCCGGCCACGCAGTTAGGCTGACCTTCACATCCAGTGGTCAAGGAGGGGGAATCAGTGAGTGCACGCGTGGCCCCACGGTCTGCTGTGTGGACGATTCCCAACCTTCTCAGCTTCATAAGACTGCTCGGAGTCCCCGTCTTTCTTTGGCTGGTCCTAGGCCCACGCAAAGACGAATTGGCACTGGGACTCTTGATGGCCATGGGTCTCACCGATTGGCTCGACGGATATCTTGCGCGCAAGCTCAACCAGCAATCCAAGCTGGGGGAGATCCTCGACCCGGTGGTCGACCGCTTCTACATCCTGGCTGCCGTTATCGGGTTGTTTCTTCGAGACATCATTCCGCTGTGGCTCGCGGTCGCCGTACCCCTACGTGACGCATTGTTGTGGATCTTGGTGCCGTTCTTGCGCACTCGAGGCTATTCGGCGTTGCCGGTTCATTTCCTGGGCAAGGCAGCCACGGCGGCACTGCTCTACGCCTTCCCACTCTTGCTGCTAGGTAACGGGCCGTTAGCGATCAATCAGTTGGCATTGGTCTTCGGCTGGGCCTTCACCATGTGGGGCCTTGGCCTGTATTGGTGGGCCGGCATTTTGTACGCATGGCAGGTGAAGAAGTTATTGAGCCAGCCTGATCCAAGGTCCTCACATGCCGACGCCGGTTGATCAACAGCACGAGCGCATCCGCCTCGGCCTGCTCGAGTACACGATGCAGCACACAGTTGAGGACGAGTACGCCCTGGTCGCCGAACGCACTGAGGCTCAAAGCTCTCGACGCTTTGGGCTTGGGGCTGGCATTGCCTTGCTGGCGTTCGGACTGCTCATCGCCATGGCTTCGAGTCAAACCACCCGCAGCGCAGCTGCTGATGAGGCCGATCGCGGACAGTTGGTCAAGCAAATCAAGGCGAGCCAACAGTCGCTGGCAACTCGGCGCGCCTCGATCGTGGAACTCACCGCGGAGAACCGGGCACTGCAGGCAGAGTTCTTGGCAGGTACAAATGCCGGTAGCGGCGTCCGCGTCAAATTGCGAAGTCTTTCAGTGCTCACCGGCGCCACGGCTGTTAAAGGGAGCGGGGTCCGGATGCAGATTGCCGACGGCAAAGCGACCCCCGACGGTGATGGTGCGGTGATCGACAAAGACCTTCAGCGTGTGGTGAACGGTCTGTGGCAAGCAGGTGCGGAAGCGATCGCGATTAACGGACAGCGGCTGTCTCCCACAAGCGCCATTCGTCACGCTGGCAGTGCGATCACGGTCAACTACACCTCGCTATCCCAGCCATACGTCATTGATGCCATTGGAGATCCGGACACATTGCCGTCACGATTCGCCCAGACCACCAGCGGTGCAGCTTGGCTAGCGGTACAAAGACATTTCAATATGCGATTCGACTTCACCACGAGCGAGGCCCTGCGCCTCCCGGCCACCGATATGGTGAAGCTTCGTTCAGCCAAAGCACGGAAGGGATGACCAAGTGATCGCCGTACTCGGGCTCGTTGTGGGCGTCGCCTTGGGCCTTGTGCTCAAGCCCGCGGTGCCGCTGTGGCTTGAGCCCTACCTGCCCATCGCCGTGGTGGCGGCACTTGATGCGGTCTTCGGTGCCGCGCGTGCGTGGTTCGACGGCATCTTCTCTGATCGAGTGTTTGTGATCTCGTTTGTGTCCAATGTCGTGATCGCAGCGCTCATCGTGTTTTTGGGTGACAAACTCGGTGTGGGTCCGCAACTGGCTACCGGCGTGATCGTGGTTCTCGGCATCCGCATCTTCTCCAACGTAGCTGCGCTGCGCCGACACATCTTCGGCGCATGAGTACGCCGAACGATCCGATCCCCACCGATCGGCGAGCCGACAGCCCGGCACTACCAGGCACCCAGGCCCGCCGACGCGTCATGGCGGCGCTTCGCCACCCCTCCCGCAACCAACTGATGTCAGCCCTGCTGGTCGGACTGCTTGGGTTCGCGATGGTCACTCAGGTGACCTCCTATCAAGCGCGCGATGCCTATTCAGGTCTGCGTGCCAGCGAGTTGGTGCAGGTGCTCAACGGCCTCAACGTCGAGAACCGGCGGGCCGAACAGGAGGTCTCCAAACTGGAGAAGGACAAGGACCGACTGCTCAACAGCACCCGCAAGTCTCAAGTCGCAGTTGATGCAGCCAAAGAGGAAGCCATCACCTTGGGCATCCTGGCGGGCACACTGCCGGCTCAAGGGCCCGGCTTGCGCATCACAGTGACGAACCAGGCCAATCGGTTGACCTTGAATCATCTCCTCGACGGCATCCAAGAACTTCGAGACGCTGGCGCTGAGGCCATGGAGTTCAACGACACCGTTCGAGTGGTGGCCAGCACCTGGTTCGACTCTAATGAGAGCGGCATCGTGGTCGACGGTCGACGACTTTCTTCGCCGTACATCATCGATGTGATCGGTGACCCTGAAACCCTCGGACCAGCACTGCAGGTGCCTGGTGGGTTCGTGTTTGACGTCGAATCAGATCAAGGCACCGTCAAGATCGAACAACTCGACAAAGTCGTCGTCGGCTCGATCATCACCCTCAAGAGCCCCGACTTCGCACAACCCGATTCGGGCCAGTAACCTGCGGGTGCTGCGTCCCTTCATCCAATAAGGAGCAAAGGTGTTTCCAGAGGACCTCAAGTACACCGAAGAGCACGAGTGGGTTAAGACCCCAGGTGAAAGCGCTGGATCGGTGCGCATCGGCATCACCGACTACGCCCAAGACCAACTTGGCGACATCGTTTACGTGCAGTTGCCCGACGTCGGTAGCACCGTTGCTGCTGGCGACTCCGTGGGCGAACTCGAGTCCACCAAGTCCGTCAGCGAGGTCTACAGCCCGCTTGCTGGAGAGATCGTTGCGGTCAACGATGCCCTGAGCGACACCCCCGAGTTGGTCAACTCAGACGCCTACGGCGATGGCTGGCTCTTTGAGATGGTGCCTGCCGATTCGGCGGCTGTCGATGCGCTCATGGACGCTGCTGGCTACCAAGGGCTTGTTGAAGGTTAGAAATGTGCGCGTGCGCACGTTCGCTTTGGGCTGATAGGTTCAAGGCACACCGTCAACCTGCACTTACGGTTGAAGGTTCTCTTGCGAGCAGAAGGGGGCAGTAATCATGCCTTTTTGCACCCAGTGCGGTTCACGCAATCCCGAAGGCGCCAAGTTCTGTGCCCAATGTGGCACCAAGTTGGTCGACTCACTTGTGGAGTCTTCGCCGGTGGATTCGACTGCGACGATCACCTTTGGGGCGCCTGTGCGCGCGCAGGAGGCCGAAGAACGAGCCCTGCTCGATGACGACGATGCGGCTGCTGTCGACGGACTGCCCGGCGGCAGCGCGTTGCTGGTAGTCCGCAGAGGGCCGGGCGCGGGAAGCCGATTCCTTCTCGACCAAGACACTGTCTCGGCCGGGCGACACCCAGAGAGTGAAATCTTCCTCGACGACATCACCGTGTCTCGTCGTCACGTGGAGTTCACCCGCAGCGGCGCGTCGTACACCGTGGCTGACGTGGGCAGCCTCAACGGCACCTATGTCAACCGCGATCGCATCGAGTCCGCCACGTTGCACAATGGCGACGAAGTCCAGATCGGCAAGTTCCGCCTGGTCTTCTTTGCCGGTGGGCACGAAGACATCTGATCGTGTCGGCCACACCAGCTCGTCTCAGCATCGGCCAGGCCTTAGCGCAACTGCGCGAGGAGTTCCCCGACTCTGACATCAAGGAATCCAAGATCCGCTTCCTTGAGAGTGAAGGGCTCGTCGAGCCAGAGCGCACGGCTTCGGGCTACCGAAAATATTCCGATGACGACATGGAGCGACTGCGCTACATCTTGCGAGCGCAGAAGGAGCAATACCTTCCGCTGCGCGTGATCGGCGAGCACCTTGACGCCATGGATCGTGGCGACTGGCTGCCTGGCATGGTCGGTCGAACACCCGATGTGACTGACTCTGACGGAATGCCGTCAGCTGACTCTTTTCGGGCAGTTGCGGCTAACCCCAACGTTCGAGTGTCTCGGCGCGAGCTCATCAAGACGGCCGCCATCACTCCCGAGACGTTGGCTGAGCTCGAGTCATACGGGCTGATCAAGGCGCGCCCTGGCACGGAGTACTTCGAGGCGGAGGCGATCCTGGTCGCCCAGATTGCCGGCGAGCTTGGCAAGTTCGGCATCGAGCCCCGGCACTTGCGATCGTTCAAGGCGGCCGCTGACCGCGAGGTGGGGTTCGTCGAACAGGTCGTGGCCCCGATCAAGCGCAGCCGCGAAGAGGGCGCCGATGGTCGTGCGGCCCAGGCCGTGGCCGACATTGCCGCACTGTCTATCCGACTCCACGCAACTTTGGTGCGGGCAGCCCTGCGAGGACTTCGCTAAAGCTTCGGGGTTTGGTCTTGGCCAGTTAGGCTTCAAGGCATGCGGGAAGTCGAAGTCGTGGGCGTGCGTGTTGAGGTCCCAACCAGTCAGCCCATCGTGTTGTTACGCGAGAGCGAAGGCGAACGCTTCCTGCCGATTTGGATTGGTGCTGCAGAAGCGACAGCCATCGCCTTCGCCCAACAAGGTGTGGTGCCGCCACGACCTCTGACCCACGACTTGCTTCGTGACGTCATCGAGGCGACTGGGAACGAACTCAAAGAAGTGCGCATCACAGACATTCGTGAGGGAGTCTTCTTTGCCACGTTGCACTTTGAGAGCGGGGTGGAGGTGAGCGCACGACCCTCAGATTCGATCGCGCTCGCGCTGCGTCTAGGCGCCCCGATCATGTGTGGCGAGGCGTTGCTTGACCAGGCTGCGGTGTTGGTGCCAGACGCGGTCGAGGCAGCCGAAGTGCAAGACGACGAGGTCGAAAGGTTTAGGGAGTTCCTCGATCAGGTCTCACCTGATGACTTTGAGGCCGGCACTGAGCCTTCCTGAAGTTTCAAGTGAGACTTGAAAGTTTCGACACGCCGAAACGTGTCGGTGGTGGCAAAGTCTCAACCTGAGCTTTATCTTTACGAGTGTCTTCGTTGTAACTCCATGGCTGTGATCTTTAGCCGGGTGGGTCGTTGAGGGCCTCGTCGGAGTAGCCAATGCACCAATTAGATGATGGAGAAGCACGTGAGCGATCTGGTTCAGGGCGGTGCCCCCAACGCAGATGCAGAGGTCGTTGAGGCCGCACTCGAGGCTGAAGAGCAAGGCCTGCTCTTTGCCGATGACGTGTCTCCGCTTCCCAGCGATCTTGGCTACCGCGGTCCCACGGCGTGCAACGCGGTTGGGATCACCTACCGCCAACTCGACTACTGGGCCCGCACCGGCCTGGTCGAGCCCACGGTTCGCAGCGCCACCGGCTCTGGCACCCAGCGGCTCTACTCCTTCCGCGACATCTTGATCCTCAAGGTCATCAAGCGTCTCCTTGATGCTGGCATCTCGTTGCAGCAGGTGCGCATTGCGGTTCAGCACTTGCGTGAGCGCGGCACCGACGACCTCACCCGCGTCACCTTGATGAGCGATGGCGCCAGCGTCTACGAATGCACCTCTAACGATGAGGTTATTGACTTGTTGCAAGGCGGTCAGGGTGTCTTTGGCATCGCCATCGGTGGCGTGTGGCGTGAGATCGAAGGCTCGCTGTCGAGCTTGCCGAGCGAGCGCACCGTCAGCGAAGAGACTGATGCGAATGACGAACTCGCCGCGCGTCGCCGGGCACGGATGACCGGCTGACCTAGCGTCCTCAAATATTTCAGCCCCCGGGAGCCGCACATTGGCCCCGGGGGCTGGTAGTTTCAGCCCTGCTATCAACCTTGCATGGGAGAGTCTCCACCTGATCCTCAGGGGAGCGCCGAAGGGGCAACACTCCCCGGAACCTCTCAGGCGCAAAGGACCATGCATAGGGTGGCAACTCAGAAGGCGTCCGCTGACTGAGGGGGACCAGGGTCGACGTACTCGTCGATTCGGATGGGAGCCTTCATGTCTTTGCATACCCCTGTCGAACCCACCTTCGTCGATCGCCATATCGGTCCCTCTGATGCCGATCAGAGCGCGATGTTGCAGTTCTTGGGATATGACAGCCTCGACTCACTGATGGACGCTGCGGTCCCGCACCGCATTCGCAACGCCGAGGCGATGAATTTGCCCCCGGCGCTCTCGGAGGAAGAAGCAGCAGCCAAGCTGCGCTCGCTGGCAGATGCCAATGTGGCGCTGGAACCGATGATCGGCCTTGGCTACTACGGCACCATCACGCCCGCGGTGATTCGGCGCAATCTGCTTGAAGACCCGTCGTGGTACACCGCCTATACGCCCTACCAGCCGGAAATCTCTCAAGGACGACTTGAGGCTTTGCTGAACTTCCAGACGGTCATTGGCGACCTCACCGGGTTGGATATGTCCAATGCTTCGCTCCTTGACGAAGGCACGGCTGCGGCCGAGGCCATGACGTTGGTACGTCGGGCAAACCGCAAGGCCGAAGGCCCCTTCCTCGTCGACGCTGACGCGCTTCCCCAGACTCAGGCAGTGGTGCGCACCCGTGCTCACGCCATGGGCATCGAGGTGGTCGTCGCCGATCTTTCCGCTGGCCTGCCAGAGGGACCGTTGTGCGGCGTGTTGATTCAGTACCCCGGCGCTTCCGGTCGGATTTGGGACCCGCGAAGCATCATCGATGAGGCCCATGCTCGCAACGCGTTGGCAGTTGTCGCTGCAGACCTCTTGGCGCTGACTGTTCTGGAGTCCCCCGGAAGCCTGGGCGCTGACGTCGCGATCGGCTCGAGCCAACGCTTTGGCGTTCCGCTGTTCTACGGCGGACCACACGCCGGCTTCATGGCTGTGCGCTCAGGGCTCGAACGCCACATGCCCGGACGCCTCGTCGGGGTTTCCATCGACGCCCAGGGCAACCCTGCCTATCGCCTTGCTCTGCAGACCCGCGAACAACACATCCGCCGAGACAAGGCGACCTCCAACATCTGCACCGCCCAGGTGCTGTTGGCTGTGACCGCCTCGATGTATGCGGTTTACCACGGTCCCAGCGGTTTGCGGGCGATCGCCGAGCGGGTTCAGGCCCGTGCGGCCTCGCTGGCCCAAAGCCTTCGCGATGCTGGTGTCACGGTCGTGCACGATGACTTCTTCGACACCCTCACCCTCACTGTCGGCGATGCTGACGCTGCGGTGGCGGCATGTCGCGCTGCGGGCATCGCCGTACGCCGAGTGGATGAGCACACGGTTGGCATTTCCTGCTCCGAAACCACCACTGCCAAGATCGTCGCTGACTTGGTCACAGCCCTTGGCGGCTCCGAGGTCGTGTCAGGCTCAACGTCGCAGATGCTGCGTCGTACGACGGGCTACTTGGAGCACCCGGTCTTCCATGCACACCACTCTGAGACCGGCATGTTGCGTTACCTGCGCACCCTGAGCGCCCGTGACTACGCACTTGATCGGGGAATGATCCCGCTGGGCTCGTGCACCATGAAGCTCAATGCCACTACCGAGATGGAACCCATCAGCTTGCCTGGGTTTGCCAACTTGCACCCGTTCGTCCCAGCCGACGACGCCCGTGGATATGCCGAATTGGTCTCGACGCTGGAGTCATGGTTGGCGATCGTGACCGGCTACGACCGCGTCTCGATCCAACCCAACGCTGGCTCGCAAGGTGAGTTGTCCGGGTTGCTGGCGATCCGTGGCTACCACCACTCACGCGGCGATGACCAACGCGATGTGTGCTTGATCCCAAGTTCCGCGCACGGCACCAACGCCGCATCTGCCGTGATGGCCGGAATGCGGGTCGTGGTGGTGAAGGCGACCGAGACCGGTGAGGTTGATCTTGACGACCTCAAGGCCAAGTGCGAGGAGCACGCAGACCACCTCGCGGCGATCATGGTGACCTACCCCTCCACTCACGGTGTCTACGAAGAAGGCATCACCGAGTTGTGCGAGACCGTCCACGGCGTCGGTGGACAGGTGTACGTCGACGGGGCGAACCTCAACGCCGTGCTTGGTTATGCATCCCCAGGCAAGTTCGGTGGCGATGTCTCGCACCTGAACCTGCACAAGACCTTCTGCATCCCTCACGGTGGCGGCGGTCCTGGAGTTGGTCCGGTCGGAGTGCGCGAGCACTTGGCGCCCTTCTTGCCAAGCCACCCCAACCACCCCGACGCCGAGCGCCGTGAGGGCATCGGCCCGATCTCGGCCGCGCCATTCGGCTCTGCAGGCATCTTGCCGATTTCGTGGGCCTACATCGCAATGATGGGAGCCGAAGGTCTGACCAAGGCCACTGCAAGTGCGGTGTTGGCGGCCAACTATGTGGCTCAGCGCCTGCACGATCACTTCCCAGTGCTCTACACCGGCAACGCCGGGCTGGTCGCGCACGAGTGCATCTTGGACTTGCGCCCGATGACGAAAGACACCGGTGTGAGCGTCGACGACGTTGCCAAGCGCCTCATCGACTACGGCTTCCATGCCCCGACTATGAGCTTCCCGGTGGCGGGAACGCTGATGGTTGAGCCGACGGAGTCTGAGGATCTGCGCGAGTTGGACCGCTTCTGCGACGCGATGATCGCGATCAAGGGCGAGGTCGACAAGGTTGCCTCAGGGGAGTGGTCTGCAGAGTCCTCACCGTTGCGCGGGGCGCCTCACACGGCCGCTGTGGTGCTGGGCGACCTGGGTTATGACCGCATGGTGGCAGCCTTCCCAGCCGGTGTGGACCCCGACAAGTACTGGCCGCCTGTGGGCCGCATCGACAATGCGTACGGCGACCGCCACCTGGTGTGCAGTTGCCCACCGCCGGAGGCTTTTGATTCATGACGCTATCTCCCCCTGCTGAGCGAGGGCTGGCCGAACTGATCGCCATCGCCCAACGCGACGGTCGATTGCCTTCGGTAGTCGCAGCCATCGCCCAGCAGGGCCAGTTGGTGTGGGTGGGCTCGGTTGGTGATGTCGCCGGCCCGGCCGCCGACACGCAATATCGGATTGGCTCGATCACCAAGACCTTCACTGCGGTGTTGGTCATGCAGGCTGTGCGTGATGGTCTGATGCGCCTTGAGGCGCCGTTGGCTGACTATGTGCCCGAGGCTCCCTTCGGGTCGGCGCTGCTTCAGGACTTGTTGTCACACAGTGCGGGCATCGCCGCCGAACCCGCTGGTCCCTGGTGGGAACGCGCCCAAGGTGGCAGTTTCGAGCAGTTGGCTCAGGAGAACTGTGAGGCTCCACCGCTGGCCGAGCCAGGGGAGATGCTGCTCTACAGCAACTTGGCTTATGCACTGTTGGGTGAGGCGGTGGCACGGGCTCGTGGGTCCTCCTGGGAGGACTTGGTCAGCACCCGCATCCTGCAACCTCTTGGGATGACGCGCACGACAGTGCATCCCGTGGAGCCACATGCGCAGGGCTACTCAGTGGATCACTTCCGTGGCACGTTGACCCCCGAACCTGCGAGCGACACCGCGGCAATGGCCCCAGCCGGACAGTTGTGGAGCACCCTGGCGGACCTTGCGACGTACTCAGAGTTTGTGATGCGTGGACATCCTGAGGTGCTTGAAATGCACTGGCTGGCCCTGATGAGCACCCCGCACGCGCCCGGTGGCAGCTACGGTCTCGGATTCCACTTGGTGCCAACTGCATCGGGACTCTTGGTGGGTCACACCGGGACCATGCCCGGCTTCATGGCGAAGCTGCAGACAAACCGCAGCACAGCCACGGCAGCCATCGTGTTGGCCAATGGCACGGTCGGCCTGGATCCCAATGGCCTGACTGAGCGGATGCTGGCCACAACTGGCTTGCGCGAGCCTGCACAAGTGCAACCGTGGGCGCCCAGCGTTGACGTGCCCGAGCATGCTGAGGCGATGGTCGGTGTGTGGTACTGGGGTGAGCGACTCCACCTGGCGCTCTGGTCGATGGGTGAGCTCGAACTGCGCTCAGTAACTCCCGATGACGAAGTCGAGACCTTCACCTATGTCGATGGCAGGTGGGTGGACTCGTTGGAGATGCCGCTGCAGGTGAGCTTCCGGGCCGATGGGTCAGTGGAGTGGTTCTGCTTTGACACTTATTTGTTCACGCGCTCGCCGTACGAACCGGGGACGCCGATCCCACGCTAGAGCGCTGCTGAGACCGAACTCATGTTGAAGTCGGGCACACGCAGCGCCGGCATGACGGTGCGGCTGAAGAATTCATCGCCCCATTCGCGCGGGAACGCCGGCGCCGATGTGGAGGCGTGAGTGAACCGGCGCAGCAGGTCAATCGGGCTCTCGTTGAATCGGAAGTTGTTGACTGCTGCGGTGATTTCGCCGCCCTCGATCAGATAGACGCCGTCTCGGGTGAGCCCCGTCAGCAGCAGAGACTGCGGGTCGACCTCGCGGATGTACCACAAACACGTGAGCAGCAAGCCTCGCTCGACCCCCGCAACCATGTCCTGAACCGTTCCGCTGCCGGAGTCGACGTCGAGAATCAAGTTGTCGATAGCTGGGGTCGTCTCAAGCCCGGTCAATTGAGCACTGTGACGAGTCTGAATCAGGCTCCGCACTACGCCGTCGTTGATCCAATCGGTGGGCGCCAAGGCCAATCCATTGTCGAAAACGCTTGAGTCGTTTGACGAGCGCGCGGTCGCGACAAACGGCATGCACTCGATGCCTGGGGCCCAGGGATCAGAGTGCAACCGCACACCCTTGGACACCAACTGCTCTCCAGCACGGGTGCCTCCGCCGGTGCGGGAGTAGACCGACTGCCCATCGATGGCCACGCGCGCGCCAGCGTTCCAGTACGCCTCGATCATCAGGTCTCCCACGGCCCCTGGGGGTACGACGGTGTCGTAGCGCCCAGCGGGGAGCGTGATCTGTCGATTGGACCAGGACAGCCTGGTCTTGAGTTCGGCATCGAAAACTTCGGCGTCGACTCCGACGAAGTCACGAGTGGCCGCGCCCACCCAGGCACTGGCAGACAGGTCAGCAGTCTTGCCGGTGCAGGCGTAATGCCCAGTTGGTTGCTGATGGCGAAGGCGCAGCCCGCTCGAGGACGCCACATAGGTCGTGGTCACGTTGTGATCGACGAAGCCATAGAGGATGCGGTGCTCGGCCTCGGCGCGACCGAAGGCAGCACCCAATGAGCGGGCGAAGTCGGAGAAGACTTCGATACCGGTCGAACCAGGGGACTCATCCCAGTCAGGAGACTCCACAGCCTCGATCAAAGGGTTGTGATCTTCTGAAGCCGACGCCGAAGACAGTGCCGCATCGGCTGCTTGAACCAACGACTCAACTTGGTCGAGGGTTGCCGCCGGACCGGTCACTGAGCCGACCCGGTCACCGTCGAAGGCCAACACGGTCACAGTGCAGCCTTCGCTCACGCCATTGGTGGTCAGGGTGTTTTTGGCCCAGCGAAGATTGGCCGAGTTGCTGGCATTGACGATCACGATGCAATCGGGGGAGCGCGTCGACTTGAGTGCGCGTTCGGCGAGTTGTTGGGGTGAGGCGATCACTGAGCGGACTCCTCGTTGGTGTTGAGAATGCGAATATCTCTAAAGAGTGCGCTGGGTGCGCTGTGGCTGACCGCGGCCACCTGGCCAGGCTGAGCTTTGCCGCAGTTGAAGGCACCGCCCATGAAGGTGGTTTGCGGGCCGCCCACCGCACTCATGGAACCCCAAAAGTCTGTGGTGGTCGATTGGTAGGCAAAGTCGCGCACTTGGCCATCAAGGTTGCCATCGGTGATGAGGTAGGCACGCTGTCCGGTGAACTGGAAGTTGTAGCGCTGCATATCGATCGACCATGACTTGTCACCCACGATGTAGAGCCCACGTTCGACTTGGGCGATCAGTCCGTCGGTGTCTGGCCCTTGTGGGTCTGGCTGAAGGGAGACGTTGGCCATGCGCTGGATCGGGATATGGCTGGGGGAGTCGGCGAACGCACAGCCATTAGAGCGACCTCCGTTGAGGCGTTGACCGAACTCGTGCGCCATTGGTCGATCGAGTTGATAGCCGACAAAGATGCCGTCTTTGACGATGTCCCACGTTTGACCGGCCACGCCCTCGTCGTCGTACCCCACGGTCGCGAGGCCGTGCGGCACGGTGCGGTCACCTGTCACGTTCATCAGTGGTGAGCCGTAGACAAGCGTGCCCAACTTGTCGGGTGTCGCAAAAGATGAGCCGGCGTAGTTGGCTTCGTAGCCCAAAGCTCGGTCGAGTTCGGTGGCGTGCCCGATCGATTCGTGAATCGTGAGCCACAGGTTGCTGGGGTGGATGACCAGGTCGTAGGTGCCGGCTTGGACTGAAGGCGCCCGCAACTTCTCTGCCAACAAGATAGGCAACTGGGCGATCTCGTCGTCAAAGTCGTAGCCGCCGATGAGGTACTCCCAGCCTTGCCCCACGGGCGCAGCGATGGAGGCCATTGAGTCGAACCGATCTTGCCAACTGCCAAAGACTTCAAGGTGGGGTTGAACGCGCACACGTTGTTGGATCAGGTGCGACCCGGCGAGGTCTGCGTAGAACTTGTTTTCTTGCACCAACTCCAAGCTCCCCGCGGCGTGCTCCACCTCTGGGTTGGCAAGGAGTCGGGCAGTCCAATCGCACAGCAGCGCCGACTTGTCGTGGTGGGGCACCTCAAATGGGTTGATGTCGTACGCCGAGACCCAGGTGCCTTGATGGACTGGCTCGGGAGCCAGACTGACGCGGCGCCGAGTCATGGGCGCCGCCACCTGTGCCACTCGAACGGCTCGCTCGGCAACGTTGACTGCGCCGTCATGGCTTAACGAGGTGGTGGCAGCGAAACCCCAGACACCGTTGAGGAGCACACGTACGGCGAAGCCAAGGTCACTGTCGTCGTCCGTGCCCTGAATCTGACCATCGCGCGCACTCAGTGTCTGATAGCGCACACACTCAAGCCTGAAATCGGCGTGTGCGGCACCCAGGTCGCGGGCGCGCGAGAGGGCTGTCTCAGCCAGACGATCCAACGGGATGTCTAGAAAAGCGGGATCAAGGGCGGGCATAGCAACCCAACCTACCCACAATGACCGCTGGCGCTAGCCAATCGCACAGAAGAACCGTTGCGACCCTTGACCACTTCGAGTCGCATCGAGACACGCTGACGAATCTCG
>WBZQ01000619.1_pt1 | contig 27441 bp, 19 predicted proteins | sample 5204251 | NCBI WGS metagenome assembly WBZQ01 (sample SAMN12412402, study PRJNA552823) | activated sludge metagenome | isolation source: activated sludge from nitrification reactor of wastewater treatment plant... | place: USA: Virginia | collected 2017-09
GCCACCACTCGGCGGCGCAAATCTTCAGAATACGCTCTCGGCATGGTCCACCTCCACGCCGATTCTCGCTCATTCCTTGGTCTTCAGGAATCCCTGCCGATTCTAACTAAACGAGAACTGCTCTAGCTTCACCGATGCTACCGGGTTGTGGCGAACAAAATGAACAAGACCATGAAGAGAACGAAACGGAACCACGGAGCGACCTTCTAGGCCCAGGTGCCATTGCTCGCCGTTAAAGAGGGATATGAAAAAGTTTCGGAGGAAGAAGCTGTGAAGAAATAGCAACGAGACTCGCGGTCCAGCTCCAGATCAAACCTTACCGAGAACACTTATCTGGAGGCGAGGGTGAAGAGCGACTGTGCTAAACGAATCGACGAGTTACACGAAGTGTGGTTTTGGTTTGGAGCGGGCGATGGGATTTGAACCCACGACAACTTGCTTGGGAAGCAAGGACTCTACCACTGAGCTACGCCCGCTCGCTGGAGATCTTATACAGGAACACCGGCTGGCTGTCCAGCCATAGGTAGGGACTGAATCATTAGCCTCGCAGCGCTAGTGCCGGTCTGAATCCGAATCCATACTCTGCTGGCCGCGACAGTCCTGAGAGGTGTTGCCGCAGGAGCAGAACCGGTCACCCTGCCGCCCGTCAGACATGACAGCGCCTGTGCCGGGAGAGCTCCCCGCAGATCGTGAATGGATCTACCACCTTCCTATTATCATCTACCACCCCTATCGCCTACGGATGCCTTTAGGGCGGCTCCACATGCTACGGATCAGGCCAGACGTGCCGCGCATACCAGCCGCAATAGTACTCGGTGCCATTCTCTTCGATCAGCAGATCAATCCGAGCGCACCCCACCCAGGCTGCACCCCGGAGCTAGTCTTCAGAAGTCCTCTCGTCAACGAAGATCGGCTTCCCGAATGTCGGGATCACGTTCATCGACATGATGTGATGGATCTGTTGACCATACGAAACGGGATACCTCCAGAAGAACAGACAGTCGAGGCCGGGCCTCATGTCCCTCAGAGCAACTCGAGGACGTTGGTGCCCGCGATCACCGTAAAAGATTCCGCCCCGAGAGTGTAGTCTCCCGCCCGAAGCAGGCCGGAGAAAGAACCAGTCTCCTGGATCTGGGCTCGCGCGCGTTCAATGCTCACCCGCTGATCTCCGGCAAACGGCATGGCGGCCAGCACCAACTCTGGGCCAACCGTCTCTCCCTTCTTGGCACTCGCCGATCGTTTGGATCGCGGAGCAATCGACACCGCGCCATAGGCCTGGTCAATCGCTGTCAATTCGGCTTCCATCGTTTGAAGTTGCACATCATCGGCTGGGCGGCCTGCGACCAGCAACGCCGTCTTCGCCCGCTGCACCAGCGATTTGTAGCGGCGAATGTCGCCCAGGTTGCGAGCCGCCTGCGCGCCTAAAAAATGAAGGGCGGCCGGATCCGTCGCCAAGGCAAACGCGCCGTCTCCCAGTGTTTCGAGCTACCGGTAGATCCGATCGCCACCGGCCAGGCATTCTTCACGGCAAGATAATTCATTTCCTCCGCCTGCATCACCTCGAGATTCTCCTGCGGACTTCGATAGATGCGGTTGGAGGGTGCCTGAGACGTACGTTGCTGCACAACGTGCGCTAACTCATGGGTCAACAGAGCCCGTCCCGTTCCGGTCTCCGGCGCATAGGCCCCGGGACTGAAAACGATCGAGTCACCGGTTGTGAACGCCCGAGCATTAATAGCTGCCGTCTCGCCAGCCGTGCAGGAATCGGAAAAAACTTCGCACGCGACTGAGATCGACGCCGTAACGTGGTTCAAAAAACATGCGCGTGGCGGAGGCCAGCGGCTATCCGCTTGTCATGCTCATCGAGAAGTCGGAGGTGGGCGCCATCCCTCCTCTACCTTGCCCCTCGCGCTGTGGGATACCCCCCTTAGCCGATGCACGACATTCCTTGCCATTCGATCTGCTTCCAGCTCAACGTGCTCCGTCGGCGTGGTAACAACTGACATTGATTGACGGTTCTCTGGGCTCCTCGAAAAAATCGGAATGCGTCCGAAATCATACCCGGTCTGAAGACCTGGGCCATGCGACAATCCCTCGTGATTCGGGAACCTAGGTTGTACACGTGCGGGAGCAACGGATCTCCCCGGCACTTCGTGGCCGGCAGCAGTCAAGCTGTGGCTCGTGGAATGGGTGGTCTTTCTCATTGTGCCCTATTCCGCATCTCGTCGTTCAGGTAGCCTGGCGCCGAGCAAAGATCATAGCGCCCACCTCGGAAGATCGCCGCAGTTAGTCCCTTGCCACTCCCCGCCTGCGTATTCCTTCAACACGATGCCGGTTAATCGCTCCAGTTGCCCGGGCGTCTTGGTATCGGCGGGATCGCGCTCGTTCACAAAGCTCTCTTGCGCCGGATCCCACCGGTACACCTTGGTCTCTTTCCCTGTCTCATTCGGGACAACATGAATCGAATCGCACTGGTCATCGTAGTGTATCTTGTTCGTGTTGCCCCACATACCCTGGGCATGGTCGACAATGTGCGGCGGCAACAACGTCGCCGAAGGCGGCCGACCGAGAACGCCCGCCGAGTCCGGCTCTCCCTTGAGCATCCCGATCCCTTCCACATTCAAGGTCTCTTCCCGCCCGCACATGTTCATCACGGTCATTTCGGAAGTCGTGATCTCCAGAATTCTCCAGTGATTGGCTAACCAGAAGTCATGATGCTTCTGGTCGCCGTACTCGCAGTCCGACTTACCTTCCAGCTGATGGTCCGCGCGAAAGATCCCCGTGAGGTTCCTATTCTTCCGATCATGGATCTGGGCGAAACAACATTCCGGACGCTGCGGACATTGAATCGCCCCGAGCAGGAAGAGATCCGCCACCCGGGTGTCGCAGTCCGTTTCCGGCAGTCCCGAGGCCGCGGAGGCTTCTTGTTCGCCGTTCGGCTGCTCCAGGCCGGCGCGTTGCAGCAGGCCCGACTGCCCCGAGCCACCGAAAGCCTTGTCCTGTTCCACCACATGAGCCAATTCATGGCCCAGCAACGGCAGGCTCCACCGGGGCCCTGGTCCAGCCGCCGTGGATCCCAGCACGATCTCATTGCCGACCGTGTAGGCCCTGGCTCGAACCGCTTCAGCCGACGCAGCCGCCCGCCCGCCACGATGCACGCGCACCTTCCCAAAGTCATGTCCGAACCGCAACTCCATTTGCCCGCGGAGTCCTGGTTCCAACGGCTCTCCCGGCGATGCGAGCACCTCAGGGATGAGCGAGGGGATTGCCCCGGTCCAGGCATGGGGCAGCGACTGTCCGTTCTGCCGGGCGCGACAGTCCCGACACGTGTTGCCGCAGGAGCAGGACCGTTCGCCGCGCCGCCCGTCAGACAATACCGCACTTCTACTGGAGGAACTCCCGGAAGGACGTGATTGGGTCTGCAGCCTCCGTGTCATCATTGACCTCCGATGTCACCAGCCTGCGCCTATACGGGCGCCTCGGTCCTTACTGATCGAATCTGAACTGCCGCGCATACCAGCCGAGATAAAACTCGATCCCATTCTGTTCGATCATCAGATCGATCCGCGCGCGCTCCATCCCGGTCTCCTCCAGCTCCCAATACCTGAGAGCTGCATCTCGCGGCAGGTCTTCAGGAGTAATCTCATCGAAGAAGATTGGCGCCCCGCCCGTGGGCTGTACGTAGTATTGTTGGCGATCCAGATCCAACCCGTATTCCACTTCTCTCCAGGTGCCGTCCGGTGCCTGGGAATGGATCCATTTCCGAATTCTCCCCTTCGCCTGACCCCACGTTCCGCGTGTGCTCAATTGCATGTCCTTGCCCGATGGATTCGCATAGCCAGGCTGAGCCGCTGCGCCGGGATGGCTGTGGGCCACCATGATCCACGGCTGGCTGGTATCCCCCGGATAGACGAACTCATCTGCCCCACCCACAACCACCACGTAGGTCCCTTCTGGGTAGTTCGGCGTCCCTCTGCTCAGGAGCAACGCCACCTCCACATTAGCCCCTGCACGGTTCTCCGCCCAGTTGAAATAGAGGTCGCGCAGGCTGCTTTTCCTAGCCGCAAACGCGACCACCGTCCCCGGCGCCTGCGGTCCAACCTCTTCAACCAGCACCGTGCAATTCCTCGGCCGATTCGAGAACCGGCACCAGGTGCCATTGGGCTGTTCTCTCCACTGGTGCCCATTGCCCAAATCCACCTCATTGACATACGTTCCATCGCCTCCGCTGATGGGCCGCTTCGTAGAACGTTTCACGATCGCCAATTCCTGATCGGCCAAGTCCTGCGGAAGCGCATCGGGGAACTCCGCCCTATTTCCGGTTGTGGTCAGCAGCGCCTGTTCCTCGCGCGTGAGGTTGGGCAACCCCTGAGGGAGTCGTGCTGCGAGCGGGGGACTTGAGTTGGAGGACGCATCCGGAACTGCAACATGGCCCGGTGCCTTGTCGGGACGCAGCGTCGCCGAAGGTGCGAGTGTGGTGGGCAAATCAGGGACGACCCGCGTGAGGTCCCGAACCAGGCCCGCCACACGAGGAACCTGTTTCATCGCCGCCAACGATTTTTGGAGCAGCGCCACCGGACCGATCTCGACGCCGATCAGCGCAAGCAGCAATTCGATAATCGTCGGACCGATCAACTTGCCGACTTCATAGGCGAAGATCGGCAGGCTCTCCTGAAGCAAGACGTTCAACATGGCCGCCTGGTTTCGCCCGAACTCTTCGCCCACTGCGGAAGCCAAAGCCTCACCGCCCGGATCATTCAGCGTCAGAATCGTCTCGCGCGCCGCCGCTTCGATCGCCACCCACTGTTGGGGATTCAACAGTTGCACGAAACTGAGCATTTCATCGGCTAACCCGCGTACGGCTCCGATCGCAAACGGCGTTGGAAAGACCATATTCAGAGCCGCCATGCGACGCAACTTCGCCGACAAGGCCTCGAAGTCCGCCGCTGCCAACCCCGTCAGCATGGCGTTGAAGAAGGCCGACGCGTTCTGGAATTTCGACACCAGAGGATCTTCGAATTCGCCACCGGTATGGGAAAACAACTTCCCGGCCCCGGGCGGTGACAGCACTCCACCATCCTCGGTCACAAAGGCCTCGACTTCGGGACGCCCCTCCACATTCGACACCGAATAGTCTCCCCGCTCCGCCGTCCCCTCGTGGAACATGGTTTCGGCGTTGGTGAAACGGGAATAGCGCGCGGAGAGCCCTTCCCATGTCAATCGATAGAGCCAGAGCCTGCCGTATTCATGCAGGATCACGATGGGCTCGCGCCGCGCAATGGCTTCCACAATGGCATGGCTGCGCACTGTGGCGGGCACACTGACTGCCAATCGTTCCTGCGCGACCAGGCTGGCCGGCCATGAACTCCCCCAGCTTCCTACTTCTTGCCCCGTAAAGAGCGGGGGACGATCAGCGAGAAACCCTTCTGAATCCGGTTCCTCCTCGTCGGTGTAGAACAAGGGCGCCAGGGCCGGGCGTGCTTGTACCGGAATGGAAGCGCCGGACTCGAAGCCTGCGGCCGCCCGACCGGCCTCCTGCTCCGCCTCATGGCGGGAGGATGGCTCCGTGCGACCATCGACCGAAGGAGAGGCCGCATGGCGATACTGCAGGATGTGCGCGACTTCGTGGGCCACGATACGCGGGGAAGGATTCGATGACGCGAAGACCAGCGTTTCCGGCCAGGCAGCCGCGCGGGCGCGGGAGTCTGTCAGGAAAGCGGAGGTGCCACAGTAGGCCCGTACACCCGACAGATCGGCGGAGAAGGCTCGCTCCATGCCGACCCGGTAAGGAACCGGGCCTGACGCCCGAGGTGGATAAATCGTGAATCGGCTCGGGTGGTGGGTAAACTGAGGAGAAATGGAGGCCGGATCTGCCGATCTTTCATGCGAAGGCTCATCCGGAGCACGTCCGGCAGGCGCCTCACTCCGGCGCAGCGTCGATTTACCATCCTGTTTCCTGGACGCTGCTCTCTCCTGATTGAGTCGCTCCATCGAGATCTCTTACCCGGGCCACCCCAGAAACTATTTACCACGCCCCTTCCCTCGAATTGGACGCGGAGGCGTCGGTGTTGGTTGATCACCGAAGCGCTTTTTATCTTCTTCGATGAGCTTTTCCAGGGCCGTGATCTCAGCTTGATACCCGGCGAGCTGTTGATCAATTTGCCGGGTGAACGAGGCTTTGGCCTCTGCGAGGTTGGCCGCTCTCGTTTTCAATTCCGCCACGGTCGCCTCTCGGGCAGCTATTGTCGCGGCCTGGGTCGGCGGTTTTTTGAATGCCGCCTCCAGGGAGGCTCTCGCCTCGCCGATCACTTTTGCCTGCTCTGCCACCATCTGATTTAAGGTTGCCATCGCTGCTCTCCTTTACACACATCGTAGATTGCGGAACGCCTGGACTGTTGCATCATAGCTTGCACTGAGTACCGCGTGTCGTTTCACGGCAACAGGCCCCGCAGGATGCGCAAAATGGTCGTCCAGCAAGGCCGCAGTCAGTGAAGGCCCGAGGCGTGCCCTTGCGGTACGTTGAGAGTCTGAACGCAACGAGAACGCCGCTGGCGATCTTTTTCCGCATCCTGCTGCCTCTATGGTCGATTGAAGCCGGAGACCGGAGAGGGAATCCCCCCGAAATTCACCGGATTGGCTTGAGCCAGGTTGCCCATGTACACCGCATCCTTCATGCCGTGGAAATCCACGGAGGGGATCGGCACATTCGTCTTGATGTGGTTGCCCATCACAATGGCACTTCTTGCCGAAAGGGACACTGTTGAGGTCCCCTGGGCGGCCACGCTGGCGTGCCAACAGAAGTTATTGCTGAAAAAGAGCCGCTCGAAACGGCGGAACAGATTGTCGCTCACATTTTGCTGGGCGACCTCGACCAGCGCCGTTCGACCAGGCCCAAGGAATTTGTTGTCAACAATCTGCGCGCTGAAGCCAAACACCACCTGGCCTGCACCGAAATTGATCACCTGCTCCAACCACCCGCGCATCCAGAGCGCACGGTGCTCCTGATTCGCATCCAGTAGCGCAGCGTTGGCGTAAGTGATCAGGTTGCTCTGTACTCTCGCCTCCAGAATGAGATCGGCAATGATGCCCCAGGATAAGGCACTGATCGTCGTGTTGTCCGGCGACACCCCGGTGTTCATCACCTCACAGGACTCCACGCACAATTCCCCGAGCTGTACGGAGGCGCCGATGCCGATCGATGGGGCTTGCTGGTACCCGCAATTCAAGACCCTGTTTTCGGTGAGGGCGAATTTCGCAAATCCCACCAGGCTGAGAATACCCCAATGCCGCATGTCTTCGACGCGATTCTGGCTGCAGGTGAGCGAGGTATGAAACACCGCGGTGATGCCGCCACCGCCCCGCACCAGGCTGTTGTCGGCCAGCACGTTCGCCGTCCCGCCGCTGGCAGCGACGGGCCAGGCGGTGTTGGTGACCCGATTTCCCTGCATCTGAACCCGACTCGAAAACGCCAACAGAATGCCGAATCGCACCTCCTGTCCCTCGCTCTCCACCTTGTTGTCGAGCACCTCGGCTCCCTCATTGCCGATCACCACAATGCCGTCCTGCACACCGAGGATCAGGTTTCCCGAGAGCCTGCCACCAACGGACCCAAGACTTCCGTTGGAACCGAGTTTGGCCAAGAGCAACGCAATCGGACGAACCGATCCCGCTTCCTTCAGCATGGAGCGGAGCTGATTGCGTTCAACCACGGTATTCCGCCCGCTCACGGCAATGCCGCCGTATTCGGGGGAATTGTAGAGGAGGATATTGTCGCTGATGACACAGCCATCGGCGGCCACGTCGATGCCGAACGCCTTCAGCGTCCCCGGCTCCACCTCTGCCCCCAGCCGCACGATGTAGTTCCCGGCAATGGTGGAACCGGCGGCCAGCGAAAATGGCGTGCCGGTCAGAGCTCCATTATTCAGCACAATGCCAAAAACAAACCCCAGAACGCGATTGTCCTCGATGCGCGCTGGGAAGGACAGGTCCTGTAACAGAAGCCCCACCAGGCCTCCGTCGCTCTTCCGCTTATTCGCGGCATCGAAACTGTTGCCGACAATGACGAGCCCCATGCTGTCGGCCAGCGTCCAGAGTCCATATTGCACATTGTCGACCACACAGCCTGTCACACGCACATCCGTGCTTCGACTAATGGCAAGACCAGCAACTTGATTGAGCACCTGCGCATGCAGCAGACAGCGCTCGAGTGCGGCGTCGCGACAACGATCCATCGCCACCATGGCCTGCAGGCCCTGCCCCTGCTGCCCCTTGTTCTCCAGCATCAAGGACACGCCGGAGACGATCACATGCTCCACCAGCAACCCGTCGGGATGTCCGATATGAAGGAGCTCCGTGCCGTTCTTTCGTAGGACGCGGGCGCCCACGGTTTCCCCATGCAGCGACACGTTGGACCGTTCAATTCGGATCGGCGCCTCGATCTCGTGCTCACCGACCTTGAGACAGACGCATCCGCCCGCTTCCGGAAGGGAATCGATCGCGGCTTGAATATCTTCGCCGGGACGCACCACCACGGTGCAACAGCCCGGCGTCAACTGCGTGAGCGGAGGAAACACGGTTCGGCAGTCGTGAATTTCTCCATCGGCCTCAATGATCGCGAGATGACAATAGTGGTGGTACAGCCCCAGTGGAGGCGCCACATTGAGCCGTTCGATGTCGGCATCCGCGGTCCTGGCCGCAAAACACCAGTAGTCGCCGCTATGAGGCGTCCCTCCTGCCTGGACAGTCAAGGTGGCTTGCACCCCATGCTCCAACACGAAGCTGGGATTTGCCGCCGACAGTTCGATCAACCCGTCGGTCGTCAGGTCCAGGTTAACCAATTGCGAGCCGTCGGGTTTGCGGACGATCCCGGTCTGATCCCACCGGATCACGCGCAGATGCTTGGTGGCGTCAGCCACGCCTTGGGGAAAATCGCCGACCGGCAACGCCGGGCTGAACGTCAAGGTCTTGTTGGTGTCATCCACCGTTACCTTGCGCATGTCCCCGGGCAGACCGGCGAACTCGCGTGTGTCACTCGTGAACTCCACCCAGTCTCCGGTCTTGAAGCGGAGCACGTTATCGCGCCCCAGGCTCTCCACACGCACCGTCGTCCGGCCGGCCATGATTTCGACTATGGCTGTCGAGACATGCGCATTCTCGCGCGACCACTTCACTTTGGCGGTCGTGTTCGTCGCGCTGTGCACCTCAATACGGTAGAGATGATTTTCCAAACCACGATAACCGCCGGTTGGAGGGACAAGACAGGGATCAGGCTCTGTGGTCACCGCTACCGTCGTAGTGGTCAACCGCGCGGAAGACAGCCGGTTCCCCGCCGGCCACCCGGGAATGTTCTCCAACGGAGTCTCACAATTCACATCCGCCGGGATGCCGCTCAGAATCCTGACCTGCCAAGCCGTTTGGTTCCTGGTGGTGGTATCGACGTTGACGGCCGGCTCGATGAGGTCCGGCACCTGCAGATAAGTGACTTCCCGACGCCACACATCGAGGTAGACCAGCGACCGTACCTGAGGCGGCACCGTCACCGGGCCGCCAAAGAGCTGATTCTTCACCGGCAGGGTCGCCGTGCCGTAGGACTCTTCAATCGTCGCATCAAGCGCCGGCGCCGTCCCGTGGTTCTCGGCGACATACCCATCGACGTACATCCGGCCCTGACCAACGGTCAGTTCCCCGCCACTGACGTCAATTTTGAATCCATCCGGTGTCTCGGCCGGCACGCCGCAGCGGCCCACCACATCAATGGTCTCCGCACGCCAACGGCGATCCTGGAGATCCACATACTCATTCCAATCGGCATCCAGGTCCACGCGTCCCTGTTGTCGCAGCACACCCTGATAATACTTTTCGGGGTTGAATCGTTTCCGGCTGTAATCGCCACTCATGTGTGCTCTCCCAGTGATTTACACCAATTCAATTCCATAGCCCGGCCGGTCTCGTGTACTAGGTGGCGTGAAACAGTCCCGCCTCGAGCCCGAACCGGAGATACTCCTGCAAGCGGATCGTGAGATTGTCTTCTCTCTGCGGCGCGAAGACATCGTGGAACACCCCCATTTCCGATTCATCATCCGCCCCGCGCCTGATTTCCTCCGGGCAATGTCCCGCGAGTTGCCCATAGGCAGCCTGTCCATACCGACGAGCCGTGAAGGCCGGCCTGACACGCGCTTGCTTCGCCAGCGTGATGGCCTGCGTTTCCGGGCCGGTGAGGCTGCCCTTCGGCTGATCTGCCTCTAACAGCGCCGCGTCCACGGCCAGATCCGGTTGGCAACGGTAGCGGCGTGGCACAATCGAATTCAGTGGCACAAAGGAAAATCGACAACAGCCCTGTTGGTTTTGATCGGACCAAACCGGGTGACTCCAACTGTCGCCGTTGGTGAGGGCGGCGGCGAAGATCGTATTCGAGGCGAGGGCCAGTCGCTTCGTATGCACTTTGCCCATCACCGTGCAGTTCACGATACTCAACACGCCCCCAGCCCCCAGCCCATCAAGGGCAGCGTAGGCCACGCCGGTCGGCGCCGTTGCATCAACGAGCGAATTGGTGATTGACACGTCGGTATTGTCCACGGCACGGAGGCTTCCAAGCAGGCAGTGATCGATCTCGACCGTTGTCCCCTCCCGCTCGATCACGAGCGAGGGAGCAGAGGGCGACACCGGCTCGCCCTCTCCGGTCAGGCTCAACCCCGGCACCAGCGTGCAATGGCGAAATCGCAGGATACGGGTTCCGACGGCACCCGCTGCCACGACACGAAGTCTTCCCCCGGTGATGAGGAGTCCATGTAAGGTCAGTTCCGCCCCCGGCGTCAGGGTGATCGTCCAGTCTCCGTTGAGAACCAGCGTCGGGCGATGTTCGTTGGCGGCGCGCACCTCCACCTTCGCGGCCGCGGGAATGTTCAGGCTCAAGGATTCCGCATACCGCCCGCTGTCATCGATTTGCACAATGCCACCGGCTTGTGTTGCGGTCAGTGCCGCTTGAAGACTCTGTCCCTGGCTCACCGAAGCAAACCCGCCACCGAGCGCAAAGGTCTTGCCACGTTCGTACGACCCGCCGCCGGTGGGCATACTGAACCCATAGTGATACGTCACCCGCAGATTGACCGGCGGTGTGCCCGGTGGCACAGCGATCCGTCCCAGCACCGGATCAATCGAGATTTTGCTCACCGGCAGGTGGGCCCAGGTCGCCTCGTCGTCAGACAGGTTGCAGACCTGCACCTTTCCGATGCTCGTATCCAGATTGTCCGCCTCCAGGAACAGACTCAACTGCGGGCCGTAGTATTGCCCGAGATACTTATCTAACACCCGGCGGCTGATCGGCTCCGGCACATTCAACGGTTCGGCCAGGTGGGTGATATCCGTCTCCGATTGGGGTCGAGTGAAGAGTTGCTGGTTGCTCCCCAACGTACTGAAGAGAAACCGTTCATCATCGACGCGAAACGCAGGAGAGCGGCGCACTGCAAAGGCATCCAACCGCCAAAGGAGCAGGCCGATGTTGGGAATGTTGTACCGCCCCTGCTGGCTCTCAATCCGCCGCATATCGACGGAATGCGCGATCTGGTTAAAGGCCGTGTCACGCCGCTCCAGGGCTTCCCAATTCCGCAGATCGACCGTGGTGAGATTGGTAGGACGGACATGGTTCATATACTGACTGGTTTCGAGCGACTGAAAAAACTCCACCACGCGCGCGTTCCATCCCGTGACATCACGAGCCAGTTGTTCGAGAACGGTCGCCGTTCCCTTCCGTCGGCGGTAGGCAATCGTATTGGCCACCTCTGCCCTGGCGCTGCGCGTCCGTTCAGTGACCGCGTGCAACGTCCTGTAGCCGATCACGTCGCCGATGTAGGGCGCGACCCAGTCCGCGCAGGTTTCAATGAACTGGTCGTCGTAGAGTTGATCGAGATTTTCCCGGAGCACCGCGATGTCTTCGGCCAGGACCTCACACAAGGCACGGAGCGCGCTCCCCTGCTCCGCGTCTCGAATGCGATAGAGCGCGGGAAGAAGCTGATACAGTTTGTCTGCTTCTGGATTCATTGGATGGCCTTCAGTTGAGTCAATGTCGCGGGATCAAGTAACAGGAGTTCGGCCGCCGGAACGACCCCGTCCGCGCCCATCGCCGGACGATCGGCGATCAGACGAGGCTGAATCGCCGGCAGCGATTGGTCTGTGCGCGCGAACCGGTCCAGATCCACCGCGACCACACCGCGATTGGCCTGGATCGAAGCGATCACCTCGCTCAACGCGACCGGTTGGCCGAACGCCCTGGCCTCGAACGCATACCGTTGCTCAAGATCGGCAGTTATTGCCTCCATCACCACATCTCCCACATGGTCCGGATCGATTGTGACCGTGCCCTCGAGCTCGAACCAGGCTTGCCGATAGGGTTTCACCGTGAACGCGACAAAGGGGTCACCGTACGTGCGCAGAGATTCCTTCAGCTTCGTGATGACTGAACCGTCCTCCTCCAACACTTCCCCACCCGGACCGGCCACCGTGAGGAAGATGCTCCGCTTTCGGCCATCCCACACCCACACCGCTTGGGCTTTGGCGATACCGGAAAAGGTTCTGGCGAAGTCTTCGTAATCCTGCAGCGACACGGCACGTTCCAGCGTCAATACGGTCAGCGGAGCATTCGTGCGGGCATCATCCCTCGACTCCGGATCTTCAGCCCCCTGCGCGGCTTCTGGATTCACCACGCCCTTTAACCCGAGCGGCCGACTCATCAACAGACTCAATTGCCCGGCTCGCACCAGCCCACCGAGGCCTGTCCCTTTCCGGTACTCGGCGCGGACGTTGTTTTGACCAGTCGGTAACCGTGCCCCCGTGATCCCATCGCCGAACCGAATCGTGGTGCGTCCTTCATCATCCTGCCTCGTGATATAGATGCGTTCGGTAGGGCCATGGCCGTAGAAGAACGGGACTTCGTTCCACAACACTTCGTTGACGTAGACCTTCAGCGTCGAGGCCGAGCCATCCGGCGTGTCGGCACCGACATAGGTCACCGGCGGTTGCTTCAAGGTAAACTGCTGATAGGCGATTGCCGCGTCGCCGCTGCCGACCGGTTCCTTCACCCTCTCCCCATGCGTCGCGGCGGCAACGTTGGCATTGATCCGAACGGTGGCGCGTTCGTACACGTTTGCCAATGCCGTCGCCAGTTGGACGGTCGTGCGATCGCGATCCTGGGTGATGCTGGTCCCGATCGCTTCGTCGATGAACACGATCTCGCTGATTGTTTCATCACCGTCGGACGCAGCCACCATTTCGATCGCCCCCGCGCTGATCGTGACGTGCCCGCTTTTTCCGCCTCGGTCCATGACCTGCAAACGTAGCAGAGGCGGAGCCGGGTCACTCAGCACCGCACCGAACTCCGATGGGGAAAGTGCGCTGAGGATGGAACCAGCAACGGTCATGGGAGGCGCGACCAGGGAAAGCATGTCTCCGACCATGAGAAAGACAAACTCACCGGAGTCAAGCATGAGGATGGGTGGCAGTTCGATATCAGGCACATCCGGCAGGTCCGGCGGACTCGGAACATCGCCGGGAAGATCGACAGGCAGGCGTCCGCTGTGTGACCCGCGTGGAACGGCGGTGATGCGAATGCGCTGACGAGTTCCGCTTATCGCCAGCGGGCGTCCCGGCACGAGGCCGTCCACCAGTTGATCGAATGACAACGTTTCGCCATAGACCGGGTACAGCAGCGGCAAGGCTGCCGGCGTCAGTTCTTCGCTCTGAGCCGCGATCGTCATCGTGCGCAGCAGATCCAACTTCGAGTCAGTCCCTTTCGCCCAACCGGCGCTCAGGCTCAGCTGCGTTCCAGTTCCGGCGATGCCGTACCGGGCCACCGAGCGATGGACCACATCGGACACCAGAGCAAAGGTCCAGATACGCGAACCAGTCCCAGGATCGTCTTGTTCCACGACGGCAACACTGTCCTTCAGAATCTTGTCATTGCGACTGCTGAGAGTGATGCGCGTCACGGTCTCATTGGCGTCAAGCGGCCACTCGCTGAATGTGCCTGAAAATACACCGCTGCTGTATTGTGGCTGCAACGGCGCATTGTGCCCGAAGGGCGAGGCTTGGCTACGCAAGACGTAGACGCCCGGCTTGGAAGCCGCAATGGTCTTCGCGCTGGTTGAGATGGTCGCGAGCCGCACCTGTATGCTCAGTCGGTCCGGATGAGAGACCACGGCGGTCACGCGACGGATCGACGCGTCAAACCCGCTGCCACTCTCCGTCACAATCAGCACCACCTCCCCGACCGTGAGACTCACGTTGGTGCCGGCCAGCCACAATTCCGTCATGTTCCAGCTGAGCGATTGCAATTGAGTCTGTTGAGCCAAGAGTGCGTTCCATGCCGGTCTCGCTTCAATGGCCTCGACCGTCTCGAAGGTCTGCGGTTGTTCATCCGGCCCGGGAATACTCTGTATTTTTGTGCCCACTGCCAAGGTCATCGGCTGGGCCGCTTGTTGCGGCAGGCCGGGACTTTCTTCGAGCGTGAAGGCCAGGTGCGTGGCGGCAGCGAGACCGGGACCGAGTTGATATCCAAGCAGGCGCGACTGTTCCAGAATCGAGAGCCTCTCCGTGGCCGTTCGCAAATAGGATTCGTTGGCGATGCGCTCCTGATAAAAGGTCAGGATGTCACCGGTCACGGCCCAGGCATCCAGCAACGCGATGGTAAAATCGTCGTCGTCTCGCGTCCTCAGCCCGCGTAAGACCGGCCAGCGACTGTCAGACAGACGCGCATGGAGGCTCTGTCGAAACGTCTGGTAGGTCCCGACACGGTACGCGATAGCGGAAAGACCCGGACGGTTGAAGAGCAGGCCGGGAGTCGCGGCGTCGATCCCGGCGCAACAGCCGCATTCGTTCCGAGCGTCCTGACTCATTTCCCGCCTCCCAACGTGATGGTCAACCGCCCATGCTCTGCAAAATTGCGGTCATTATCCAAGCGGGGAATCTCCAGTGCGGCCATGTCCACTCGCCCGCTGTCCAACGCGGTACTCTCCGGCACTCCCTGCCGCTGAAACGTCCGCACCTCGACTGACTCGACCCCGGTGACTTGATGTGCGGCCCCGTAAATCGCACTCAGGTACACCGGCTGTCCAAAGGTCCAGAGATCCGGATGAAAGAGCCCACGACGTCCATCCGGCAGATCTCGATTGCTCAGCACGTCGAGGAGCTCACGTTCGACGTCACTCTGGAAATGGTCGGTTCGCACACAGACGTGCAAATCAATCTCCAAGGACACGAACTGTGGGCTATCCATCTCGAGATCATGCCCAGCCATGCGATACCGTTCGACATGCGTGCGGATGTCTGTCTCAAATTCATCTGACAGACCGGCGCCTCCTTCACGATCGACCGTCACAAAGACCGTGTGCCAGCTGCCCGTCCAGCGGAACGTGGCGGCCGCCCGTTGCACATCGGTTCGACGTTCGGTGACTTCGGCATAATCGGTTTCAGTGACGGCGCGCTCCTGCACGCGATAGGCCACGGGCGCTCGCTGACGCACGTCTTGCAACGATTCCGGCTCGAGCCCACCGACGGCCGGCAACGGATTGCGCACGAGGGTGATTTCGGGAAGCGTGAGCGCGATGTGAACCAGGGAATCGGCCCCGATATTTCCCATGCGGCCATTCCCAATGCGGTAACGGGCAGAAAACGCCGTGCCGGACTCTGGTCGACGACCGTGCACGTCATCGCCGAACCGAATCGTTCCACTGCCGTCATTGTCAACTTCCACGACATACTCATCCGCCTCCGCACCACTGTTTAGGAGGTCACGCCGCGCTGTCCACGTCATCGTCTCCGTGCCCTTCATGCCGGTCAAGCTGATCGCCGGCTCTACCTCCCTGAGGTCCCATTGCAATGCCGCCCGCGCCGAGTGCTCATGGTCGTAGGCAGGTCCGGCATGGGTGAGCGGCCCCTTCGCCAGGTTCGGCCGGAATCGCGGCGGAACCGGTTCGCGGGTGAGCGCTGCGCATCGATCCGCCTCCTTCGACCGAGGCATGAAGAGAAACGGTTCCGGCACGGCCCCCAGCGATTCATCCGCCAGGGTGACCCCGTGATCGGCCAGAACGAGATTCCCTCGCGCCACTGAGACAGCATCGCGATAGCCGGCCTTCGTCTGGGCAGAGAGGCAGAACGGAAATGGCAGGGCATCTTCCTGATGCCAGGTGATTTCAGTAATAAGCTGATTCGTCACCGGGTCAGTCAGCGGCCCGCCGCCCTTCGCCGTTACCACGACACGATCTAGTCGCACGAGATGACGCTTGCTGGGATCGGCATCTGCAGGTGAGCCGGTTTCCGGACCGATCACTTCCTCAAACAGCATAATCATCCCCGCCACCAGATTGGGATGATGGCCAACGAGGGTGGCCGTGACCGACCCCTTCGGCAGGCAGCATCGTTGATCGCTCCAACTGTAGAACCGCAGCTCGTTATGATCGGCATAGAGGGATTGAACAGCCTCCATCGTTTCAAACAGCAGGTCGGCCTGCTCATAGATCCGCGGATCGTCGGCAATGCTCGTGAGTTGCCCCGGGATACGTGTCGCCAACTTGGTGCTCATGGGAATGGCCGGATTGCTCGGATCAACGCGCACCACGTCGGCGGATACCTGAATCTGCACCCAGGTTCTCGCGTTGCACCCCTCACTCATGTAGTAATCCATCAATCGAGCGTGGCGGCGGACGGACACCCGGCGGCGCGCCGTGCCCAGATAGGCTTCGGTTGCAACCGCATCCTGCTGGTAACTCAATTGATCGGCCGTGTAGGCCAACGCTTCTACCAACATGACACCGAGATCGGCAGGACTGCGTTCCTTCCATTGCGGCATGATGGCCGCCATCCGATCGAGCATGACGCGGCGGAAACTCGCATAGTCTTTGGCCAGGTAATCAATCACCGGCGACGGGCTCGTTTCCTCCGGGCAGCGATGCTGCGGCGCGCAATCGAATGGGCTCGGACATTCCACCTTGAACGAAAACTCGATGGCTGCCAGCTGCGGATCGAAACCTGGAGGGACACTGTCATCAAGCGCGCTCGTCAGCAGACGGAGCGTGTACAGCGAAAAATCGCCCGCTTGCTCCACCTCGACAGTCAACACATCGGCCGACGTTCCGGTTCCGACGCTGACCCCGAGCACACGAATGGGCGTGATGCGCTCGCCGCCGTCGATCCGAATGTTGACCGCCTTCGGGGTGGGCGTGGCCAAGGGTTTCACGAAGTGGACCTCGAGTTTCCGTTGGCGCTCGGCTTCCGTCGGGGCGGCGCGGTCGATGACTTCGAGAAAATCGATCCCGTTCAGCGTCGGATGGTCGCGAACGGCCTGACGCCGCAATTCGTCGCAGCAGGAATAGGTCACGCTCCGCCTCCTTGCGTAAAGCTCCCGGTAACCCGGGCCCCGGTCTGCCGGACGACGTACTGCACGGTCACCCGGAGGGTCGAGTCCACTGCTTCCACCCGGACGGCCTCCACCAGGATCCATTCGCCCAGCCACCGTTGCAGCGCGCTCTGCACGAGCACCTGCGTCGTGGCCGCCAACACCTCGCTATTGGGTGCGAACACCAGCTGTAAGAGGCCGCTTCCGAAGTCCGGCCGCATCACGCGTTCGCCGGGACTCGTGAAGAGCACCTGCTCGATCAGGTCGCGAATATGGTCGGCGTCATCCGTCGCGGCGGTTCGGCCGCGTGTATCAAAGCGATAGGGAAAATCGACGTGCATCATCGTCAGACTCCCGTGACCCTGGTTTGCGTGACGGTCGCGAGCAACGGCGTCCCCGAGGGCGTGCAGATCGCTTGACTATCGATCAGCAGCAGCGGCAAGCCGTTGCTGGTGATCCTGGTGGCCCCCGTGATGTATTGCGCCGTGACACAGGGGCCGTTTGCCGCGGTAGGCGGCGGTAAGGTGCAGCCGGCGACGGCATAGAGACTGGTCATCGGTACAGTCGGTTGTCCGCTCACGAGCACGCGCGGATTCGGCGCCACCGGCGTCGCCTGCCCGGCGTGACTGCACAGAACCGTCGCCCCGAGGTGTAGTAAGAATCCCGGCATCAGTGCCTCCGCGTCATACGATCGTGAGCGCGCCATTGTTGATCGTGACCGCCGGTCCCACCAGGGTGACCATGGCGCCTTTACCATTCTGGATATAAATGCCGGTGTCGTTGACGATCAGCGTGGCGCCGGTCGCGCTCTTGAGCATGATGCCGCCGGTCGGGCCCGGCACGTCGCTGATCACAATGGCATTTTGAGCCGCCGTCTGAATCACCATGTTGGGGCTGACCGGAATACCCGCCAACCCCAGAGCCGGAACCTCGGCCACGCTGCCGTACCAGCAGCCGCTCCAGATCGGATAGTCCGGATTTCCCTGCTCGAACTCCACCCAGACCCCCGCGCCGATCTGCGGCAGCATGTAGACTCCCATCTGTTTGCCGCTGGCGGGAAAACAGGGCATGGCCCAGGACGTCGGAATCAATCCCGCCACGTCCGGCACCTGAACTTGTAGCCGCCCCATCTGCATGGGATCGATATTGTTCAGCACCGTACCGCGATACTTGCCATAGTATGTCTGTGCGTCATTCATACCGGCACCATGGGCGTGATGGAGACGAGCCCGTTGCGCGTGAGGCGAAAGTTCTGTTTGCAGGATCCGCGTTTGATGGTCGTGGTCACGCTCTCCACGTAGTACAAGCCGTCGAAGGCCAGACCTGCGCCGCGTACCCCCACCAGGCCGCGAGCCTTCAGCAGCCGGCCGTACCGCCCCACATCGAGCGACCCGCTGCCGGTCACCGCCTCCATGGACTCACTCGCCGCAGTCAGCCCCTCACTGAGCGCTTCAGGTGGGGAGAGCTTCCCTGTCGCCTTGAGCATGGTCAGTTTGGTGACCGGCGGTCCGACCAGGCCCAGCGGCGGCTGCAAGGGGTTGATGTCGGGAATCGGGATGGGTATGGGCACCTTCGTCAGCGCATTGTGAATCATCACGATCGGCAAGTCCTTTTTGGTCGAGTTGAATTGAAAGTTGAGCGACTCCACGTTGCGATCGAAGTCCATATCGACATTCAGCGCCGGCTGCGGAATTCCCACCTTGATCTGGGGGCCCCAATAGGCAGTATTGGTGCCCGGCGCCGGTCCCGGCTCGACATAAAAGACATACCCGGATTTCCTGGCCAGCTCGAGAATGTAGTTGAGGTCGGTGCCTTGCTGGGATGGAATCCGCATCGTCGGAATCGGCACATCGAAGGCGATGGGCGGGATCACGAGCGGAATCATGCCGAACACCGCATACTTCGCCAGGATCGCCATCACGCGCACATTGTCGGGCATGGCCGGATAAGGCAGACCGTCGAATGCCTGCAGGTCCATGACCTTGGTGAGGTCCTCGCCGGTGATCGTGAGCGTCGACTCGCCCGGCTGTTCGCCGGAGCTGATTTCCTGGGTGGTGATCACCCCGTCCATCAGCACGTGGGGAATAAGGTTGATCGTCGCCACCAGGATCACGCGCATGAGCGGCATTTGAGTCGCCGCGACCAGGAAGGCCTGCTGCAACGGCGACTTGTTCTGAATCGTGAACCGCAGTTGGAACCCCCCGGCGGTTCCGGTGGCGCTCGTCACTTCGACCTCGGTCAAGGCCTCCAGGACCGGCTGAGGCACCGGAAAGGGCACCACCGGCCCGGCGAGCAATGTCAGGTGAATGCCTTTAAGCACCGGGCACTCCTGTCGTTCCCTCCGGCAATGCAATGTCGATGGCGCGGTTCAAGGTGTCCGTGAGTTCGTCGGGCCGCACCGCGTCGTTCGCATCGCACAACCGCCAATACTGCTCCGGATCGCCCAGATAGGTCGCCCCCAAATGGTCCAGCCGCTCCCCTGCCGACACCCGATGTTGCTGTACCACGGTGAATCGCTCGCTCCCCGGAACGAAGCGTCGCCGTAAGTACACCAACATGGTGCCGTCGGCGGTGAGCAGCGAGGCGGTCTTCACGTTGTAATAGCGGCTGGTGGGCGGAAAGGAATTGGCCTTCAGTGCGCTGTCCAGTAAGGCCTGTAACGGATCGCTCATCTGTGCTCCCTCCTCTCGTCCTGGCCCGCTCTCAAGAAATGCCCGTGAGACCGAGGGCCCCCAGGTTACCGCCCTGGGCCTTCGCGCGCAGGCCTTCCTTCTGCTGGAGATAACTCATGAACAAACTGCCCGCCTTGTGCGTAAAGCCCACGTCGTCGATGGACAGCACCCTCATGCCAAGGCTGACCTTCGCTCGAATCGGATTCAAATTGGGGTCGAACGCCTCTTCCGTCACGCTGAACTCGGTGACCCGAACCGGGATGACGCGGTTCTGTCCAAACACGAACAGCGGCAGCGCCGTTTCCATCGGAAGAATTTCCAAGGTACCGAGACCGGACAGGGTGTGGTTCGTCGTCAATTGTCCCGAACTCGGATAAAGCAAGGTCTCCAGCGCAGCCAATTGAGGGGAAATCCCCGCCTCACCGACGACCGCCTCCCCCTGCTCCATCTCGTCAGTGGCATCGATTTCCGCCTCGAGCTTGATCGTCTCCACCGCCGGCCCCTTCAGTCGTAACGCCTCCGACCGGTCCCCTCCCTCGCCGGCGCCCTGTACTTGCAGCGTGCGGCTGAGGGACTCGGGGTTATATTGCAGCGCGATGATCCGCTGCACCTGTGCCGTGGCAGGATCGATCAGGACAATGCCGCCCTTCAGCAATTTAGGAGAACCGGGAAAGCTGCTCATGACCACATTACTCCTCGATCTCACGCATCACATCGTCGGCCCCGCGACCGGTCATCGACCAGCTCCGTCTTGATCGGGTTGCGCCTGCGGCGCTCCCGGCGCCGGGGCCGCCGTCGAAGGCGCGGTCGGGGCTTCCCCCGGAACCTCCTGCTCAGGACAGCAGGCTCCACGCACTCGTTCCTTCGTGTTCAATTTGTCGCGCAATGATCCCTGGTGTCGGGCTCGCGCCGTATACGCATCGGTATCCCACGGAATATCGCCGTTCCTGTAGCGTTCCAGCCACTGGTTGTTCTCGCGCATATCGGCTTGGATCGCGATCATGTCCCCGATGAGATCGAAACAATCCCGCACAGGAGTGATCTCCGCGGCACAGTCGACCGGGGGCAACGGCTGAGGCTTTTCCTGATCCTTCGATAGGTCGGCCTTCCTCCGCATCGACCCCTTCCCCCCTGAGCCGGCGTCTGCTTGCACGACATGCGTCAGTTCATGCGCCAGCAGGCGACGACCGCCGATCGACTGTGGATCGAATTGCCCGGTGTGGAACACGACATGCGATCCAACCGTATAGGCCAACGCATGGACGGCCTGCGCCGATTCCGAGGCCGCGGCATCCGCATGCACACGCACGTGGCCGAAGTCGTACCCAAACCGGGACTCGAAAAAAGTGCGTGTCGGTTCATCCAGAGGACTCCCCGCCGACCCCAATACCTCGTGCACCAACGGCGGCGCGACGAGAGAAGCAGACTGCCCCGGAGCCACGCGTCGTTGCACGACCGCCGAAGGCGCGCCAGGCGGATGCGGCGCCGACGACTTGGCGCTTTTGCATTCCCGCTTAGTGAGGACGAGAAACCCGTCCGGACAGTGGTAATCGTAAAAGCACAAGGGCGTCGCGGCCGGCGGGGTTTCTGTGGAGATTTGCCCTGGTCCCATGCCGACCACGATATCGGTCACGCGGACGATGACTCTCACGACCAGGCCGTCGCTGAAATGCACAAAACATCCATAGTTGCCGTTGGCGATTGGAGGCTCGCAGTTGATTTTTTCTACCTTCGCTTGCGAGGTCGGCGTGATGTCGTGTTGCACATAATTTTCGGCGGCCCGTTTGCTGATGCTCTGCGGGTCGCCACGCCAGCTCTGGCAGCGGCTGCCGCCTCCATCGGCAGAGCCGTCTTTGGGTGCCGTTCCGTCTGAGGCCGGTTGTTCACCGACCGGTGCCGGTTCTTCGCTGGCGGCGCGACTCAACAACCCACCTTCTCCGGAGAAGCGCCGTTGAACAAGCTGCTCCGATATCTCCTCGCTGGGAGCGGCCCCATCGGTCGGCATGCGCATCACCCGGTCCGCCACCCGGTCGGCTTCCTGCTCGTACGCATCGCCTGGCTCATTGATGCGCAACTTCGCCTGCGCCGACATGCCCACCAGTTTTTTCTTCTCACATTCCTCGCAGATGCCCGACAACCCACCGGATCCGCCGCAGGCACATTGGCGCTGCAGAATAGGCGATACGGAAACCGCTGAATGCCGGCCGGAGCTCCCTCGCATCATCGGGGTTGGCATGACCGTGAGACTGCGTGTCGTCATGGATTCACCTGGGCCTGCCGTTCACGTATTACGACATGGCTCATGGGACCTGTTGTCCGCGTATACAATCGGAGGACCTCACCAGTTTGCCCACCGGTCATCTGGGCGGCCGTTTCATGCAGGACCGGGGATTTCGATGGACTCGGTTTGGACGCCCATAACCCGCCGGCCGCAGTGCGGAATACAATATGAGAGGGCCCGTCCATGGGGCCGCTGAATCCTCGGCCGTAGAGTGCCAGGTTCGCTTCACCCTCACTCTCAGTCGGCACCGCTTGAAACTGCGTGGCCATGTAGTAATCCCAGATGGCTCCCGCCTCGGATTGACCTTTCTTCACCCCCTGCATGTAGCTCTCCAACGGAGACCGGCGCTCTCGCACCGATCGGCCTACCGAGTCGAGGTATTGCCGTGCGAGCCCCCATACCTGGTCCGGTGGATCAAGGAGGCCGTAGTTGCCGAGCGCCCAGCCCAGGCAATTCCCACCGATGTCGCATAGCACCCCATCCCGCTGTCTGACGATGAGCGCCCACGCACCGTTTCCCAGATTGGGATAGGCACCGAGGTAATCTTGCGCACTGTCGCGGTAGTGCCATGCCGGGCTCTCGGGAGTCACGGCGGGAGGGATCGGCACAAGGTTGAAGAGTTCTCCGTTGATGACGATCTCATGACTGGCATCGAGTCTAGTGGAAAGGGAACGATGCGTTCTGTCATCTTCGTTCCCCGACTGAGCGGATCCACTCCGTTGCAGCATCTCCCGGGGTCCGCTGGAGCGTTGCTGCACGACATGGGTCAACTCGTGAGCGAGGAGCCTCCGGCCTTCCCCGGTCGACTGGTTGTAGTGTCCGGAGGCGAAGACGATATCGCGGCCCACCGTATAGGCAGAGGCATGCACGGTACGGGCCGATTCCGCGGCACGCTCGTCGGCATGAACCCGCACATTCCCAAAATCGTGGCCAGACCGCGGTTCGAAGAAGGCGCGCGTGGCCCCGTCCAGTGGTTGTCCGGGAAAGGCCAGCACGTCCTGGACGATCGATTGCGCAGCGCCCTCTTTTGCAACGTCCGATCCACTCAGATGGCGTTGGATCACGGATGGAGGCGACGATTGTGCCGCGACCTGACCGGGGACTCCCGGTAGTGGCATCACCTCTCGGGCGACCCGATCGGCCTCCTGCTCACACACATCGCCTACGCTGCCCTGGCGCGGGAGACGGCCGCCCGTGAGACCGGTTTGGCCCCGGAGAACTCGTTTCGGTTCACCGGTGAAGGTACGGGTCATCATCTCGTTGCGCCTCATGGTCCCGGATCCGGCCACTGCAGACTCGGCATGCGGGACTGGATGAAATCCAAAAAGATTCCGCGGGTGGTGTCGGACCAACCGGTGCTGGTGAACTCGAACGTGTCGCGCACGAAGGCATCCGCATCCGCACAATCGCAGTGGCATCGCAACGTCGTGAGGATACCGGCGATGCTTTCGTAGTGACTGAACAACGCATCGTGGTAGGCGGATTGCAAGTTGTCGAGTAAGGCTCCGTAGTCGCCGGTAGGGCTACGTCGGCGAACCGAAGTGAAGGTCGGTTCGAACTCGGCCAGAATGGCGCTGAGTTCGCTCAAGTAAAAGTCGAGGGGGTATTCGGTTCCGTTGGCGGCCCGATACAGCGGGGTCGAGCGTGTACAGGATCCGCCCAAGTCGGGATGAGCGGTGGTGTCGTAGCGGATATGCTGAGCCTCGTGGACGAGCGTTTCCCGCAGCCATTGAAGCCAGGTCGCGCGTGGATACCCTCCCACCAGCCGCGGCGGGGGAGCAGCCGCGGCCTCCCCGGTCAGCCGATCCATGTCTTCCGGCACGAACATGCAGTAGGCATCGCGAGGGCCGGCGAAAGGCGGTACGGCCCCAGTGAGGCTCGCGCAGGGCCCTGCGGCTGCCCCGGTGGAAGCCCCGAGGTCACGATCGATGAGGACGCCGTAGAAGTCGGAGAGGTCGATACCCTCAGCAGCGGCGAAGGCCTCGACATGCGCGGCATGGCTCCCATGTCCGGAGGCTACGACCGCCCCTGGATCTCGCCTGGCTTCCTCTGCGCGCGCGGTGCGGCCGGACTCTTCCGCCGCGTATTCCGAGGCATTAAACCGCCCGGGGTCACCGAGGATCGGCTGGGTACAAGCCCTCCCTGTGGCGCATTGACGGTAAATCGTCGAGGCCGCCTGAGCCCCACCTTGCTGGATCACATGCGCGAGTTCATGAGCCAGGAGCTGCCGCCCGCCGGTCCCGTGGGGCCCGTACTGCCCCCGCGCAAATACGATATGGCAGCCGCTCGTATAGGCCAGGGCCGTTACCGAATCCGCAGACTGTGCCGCCTCGTCGCCGTGATGCACCCGGACCTGCCCGAAGTCATATCCGAACCGTGGCTCGAAGAATGCTCTGGTTGCGCCATCCAGCGGACGACCCGGCGACGCGAGCACCTGCCGCACTATCGAGGGGGCCAGCCCCGCGCCTGTGCCATGAAAACCGTCCACCCGGCGTCGCACGATCGGCGCCGGCTCACGCTGCTCAGCCTCTGTCGTCGCCTGAGAGTGCGGCATGCGCATCACCTGGGCTGCCACGCGGTCGGCTTCCTGTTCGAACTCATCCTCAGGGTTGCCGATGACGAGTTTCTTCTGTAGCGGCCGCCCTGAAAACTTTCGACTCCTGCATTCCTCGCACTCACCGCTCAATCCTGCCGATCCGCCACACGCGCATTGTCGCTGGATGAGCGAGCCGGAGGGCGCGCTACTCGAAGGCTTCGCGGCGGATTGAACGGTGGCCGTTGCGCTCATCGCCCCACGCCCTTTCCAATCCCGTCGGCCGCATCACTACCCAATTGTCTTGGAGTCGCCTTGTCCGCGGCCGAGATCGAATCCACCCGCAGACGCGAAACGTCGCCCATGCCCACAAGCCGCTCCGCCATTCCCGGTTCCGAGAACAGCGCCGTCAGCTGTTCCTGCAACCCCCGGGCGACGGCATACCGGTCTTCATGGCGCACGCCCTTCAACGTCAGGCGATCGATCGTCACGATGACGCGTCTCATACCCACCCCCTGGTCTCTGCATCCGACAGGGGCCGGTCCCGCTTGGCCGCCTCGCTCTGTGCCGCCTGCAGGAGATGTCCCATGCGCAGGGGCTCCCTGACCTGCGCCGCGAGGAAGGCGGCGTTCAGGGCGATGTTCCGGATGCTCCCGCCTGCCATATGCAGCCGTGCCAGCTTGGGGTAATCCAGCCCTTCGACCGGTGCCGATGTTGGAAACATGGTGCGCCAAATGGCTTCGCGCTGCGCCGCATCGGGAAAGGGAAAATGGACGACAAAGCGCAAGCGCCGGTGAAAGGCCTGGTCGAGCGCCGCCTTCATGTTGGTCGTGAGAATCGCCAGCCCGCGATAGGCCTCCATGCGCTGGAGCAAATAACTCACTTCGATATTGGCGTAGCGATCGTGGCTGTCCTTGACCTCGCTCCGTTTGCCGAACAGCGCGTCGGCTTCGTCGAACAGGAGAATGGCTCCGCTTTCATCCGCCGCATCGAACAAGCGCCGCAGATTTCGCTCCGTCTCGCCGATATATTTGCTGACGACGGCCGAGAGATCGATGCGGTAGAGATCGAGACTCAACTCGTTGGCCAGCACTTCGGCCGCCATGGTTTTTCCGGTTCCGCTCTCGCCGGCAAAGAGGGCCGTAATGCCGAGTCCCCTCGTGCCGTGGCTGCCGAAACCCCAGTCCTGATAGACGGTCAACCGATGCCGCACCTGCGCCGCCATGGCCCGCAGGGTCGTCTGTTGCGGGACCGACACGATCAGCGCAGCCCAATCGGCAACCGGCTCGATCCGTTGCGCGAGGTCATCGAGTTTTGAGCGGCCTGCCGCTCGGCAGGCACGCCAGAGCAGCCCCTCCGGTCGCTCGTCCCCTGCCAATCGTTTGCGAACCTGCGCGCCCGTGGTCGCGATCGTGCCGGCGCTCAGGCGAAACTGCCAGGAGACTCCGTCGAGCGAACCATTGACCAACGCGGCATCCTGACCAAGCGCCTGCTCCCACAGGGCCCGCTGCTCCACCGCCTGCGGCCGGTTCACGACCTGTGAAACTGCCGGCCGCGCGAACGACGGCAACTCCTGGCCGATCACGAACACCAGACCGCCGAGTTGGTCGACGAAGTTACCCGCCTGTTTCGGCACCTCATGCTCCGCGCACTCCACGAGCAACGCCGCATGGAGCAGAAACGCCTCCCGCTGCCATAACACCGCCAGCGCCTCGATTTCCGACGCGCTGGTCGGCACGAGCGCCGCAGGAAGCACGTACAGCTGCAGCCCCAGTTCCGAGGCCATGAAAGCCGCCACATCACCCTGGCCTTGCAGATCGTCGCCAGTCAGGAGAACGAGGCCCGACGAGGAGCGGCCGGCTTCGATTGCGGAGAGGATCGTGGCGGCGGTTTGTCGATGGGCGACGGCCAGCAGCTCACCCGGACGTCTGGTACGCAGGAGAGGCCGCAATCGTGGATCGAGATAATTAACGCCCGCCAGATAGTGCAACACGCGCTCGTCGATACGGAGGCGCGCATTCGCCACTCCCGAACTCTCATCGAGTTCCACGAGCCTCCAGCGGCGCAACGGCCCGACCGGGGTCAACGCGCTCCAATGCGGCGCTTCGAGTGCGGCCAGGGCCAGGCCGAAGGTGACGGACGGCCGATGGCCGGACCCCAGCGCCTCGCCACAGGCATGCGCTAATTCCGAATTCATTTCGACACCTGCACAGAGCAATAACACATCGCGTTCGAAGCGGCTGAGGCCGAACAGCTTGGCGAGGACATCAATGGCGGCGGGGGCCGGTCCTTGCGCATCGATCTCGTCGATCGTATCGCCGGTGGCCCCCGCAGACTCCCCACCGGTGAGCCTGGCCTTCAAGCGATCGAACTCGCCGACCAAACGTCGTTGGTTGGCCTGGACCCAAGTGTCGTACGCCGCGCGGTCGCTCATGTGATCGTCACCCGATAGTTAAAGAACACCGGCGGTTCAGCCGCACGATCGATCAACGGACTGTCGATGCCATCCACCCGCAAGCGCGCCAAATGATCACCGACCGGTGCCTGTTCAAGGATGAACGTAAAGGAGTTC
>WBZQ01000620.1_pt1 | contig 27358 bp, 20 predicted proteins | sample 5204251 | NCBI WGS metagenome assembly WBZQ01 (sample SAMN12412402, study PRJNA552823) | activated sludge metagenome | isolation source: activated sludge from nitrification reactor of wastewater treatment plant... | place: USA: Virginia | collected 2017-09
CGGAAGGTCACCGGCTTCTCCAGCTTGTCACCCTTCTTGGCCAAACCGATGTTGAAACCGGTGGCCGAGGTGGAGCCCTTCACCGTGAAGCTGTGCGGATTGTGCAACACACCCGCAACAGACTTGGGATCATCAGCATCGGCATCCTTGTTCTCAGCGCGGAAATTCTTGTTGTTCACCACGACGCCGCTGAACGGCAAGAATTCACAGAATTCCGCCGTGACGTCCGTACCCTTGAAACCGTCCTGGAAGGCCTGATCCTCGATATCGACCACAGCCACAACCGCACCCTTCAAGCCGCCATCCTTGGCCACTTCGATGGTCTTGAGGAAGCGCTTATCGCCGTCCATGAGGCTCTTGTTCGGGTTCTTCGGGCAAAACTTCGGATTCGGGAACTTTGAGAAGGAGAACTCCTTCTGCTCGGCCTTCCCGGGATAGGTCACTTTCCCGGCGATCGTGCCTCCGGCAAATGAGGTGAGGGGCGCAGCCAAAAATGCTGCGGCCGCAACGCCGAACACTACTTTCATCGCACCCTTCTTCATGTCACTGCCTCCTTAGTAAAGAACATTAACCGAAACGGAACACTGACCTCGTCACCACTCGATCACAAGGGCTGGTGACCCTGCCCCCTTGTTGTGTCAGTCATCGAACTTGGCGTGGCTTTCCCGTAGCCACGACCCGGCCCCCATCAACATTTCTCTATACTGGAATCCGCCTCACACTGTCAACTTCAAATCCGGCCGTCCAATTCTGGACAGGACTAGGATTTCGCATGATTGGCCAACGGCTTCGTACGTCCCATAATTCTGACGATTGCCGCGCCGACCGTGGCTCGAACTGCATCATCCTCGTCATGCAACGCGGCCTTCAACATGGGCAAGCTCTCGGCCCCTCCGATTTGCCCAAGGGCACGCGCCGCGGCAATGCGTGGACGCGGGATAGGATCTTTCAGTAGCCCGCCCAGAAATTCCACCGCAGCTCGGGTATTGCCCCCATGAGCCCGTCCTGCCGCCTTTCCGGCAGCCGAGCGCGTCCCCGGATCGTTATTCTGTGCGAGCGCATAGAGCTCTTCAACAATGGATTCGAAGGGCTCATCCACGCGCAGGAGCGCCGACACCACCGCAGCCTTCACCACCGGATTCCGATCGGCTAAGGCCTTTCTCAGCGCAGCTAATGAGTCCTTCACACCCAATTCGCCCAAACTAATGGCTGCCGAGGTCTTGACCGCAGGGATCTTGTCCTCGAGGGCTTGTTCCAGAGCGGGGATACCTTGCACCTTTCCGAGATCTCCCAAGGCTGATGCCGCGGCCCCCCGCACTGAAGGCTGCGTATTCGTGATAGCCTCCAGCAGAATCGGAAGCCCCCTCGCGTCCTTTAGTTCCCCCACCATCCGCAACGCTGTCGCTCGCTCTTCGGGATTGGGCGCCACTGTCGACTTCTGTATGACATCCCACATCGCAGTCTGGCCGGCATGATACAGAGCCCCGGCAGCAGCCAACCGGACCGCCGGCTGTTCATCCTTCAGTGCCTTTTCCAGAAGAGGAATCACGGAGCGGTCACCACTTTTCCCCAACGCCTTGAGCACCGTCGCCTTGACCAGACCAGCCTGGTCCTCCAAGGCATTGCGCAAGCGAGGTGACCGCCTCCCGGCATCAAGTTTTCCAAGCGCCTCTGCCGCTAAGGCCCGTACTAGGCCTGACCCATCGCTCAGCCCATCCTCCAATGTGGGGACGGTATCCGGTGAGTCCACATCTTTCAACGCCGTGTAGGCAGCCCCGCGCATCTGCTCCCGCATATCTTTGACGAGTACGTAGATAAAGCCCAGCGCCACGTCTCTCAGGAGTGGCCGATCTTCTTGCTTCAGCTCCTGCTCAAGCCGCTCATACTCAACCAGTGCGTCCTTCGGCTTTCCAAGAAAGATCAATGATCGAACCTTCACTCGCAGGAGCTCCGGCTGAGGGCCCTTCTCCTTGGTGACCTGCTCGATGAGATCCAGCGCTTCCTGATATTGCTTTTTATCAAACGCCGCCTGCACATCTTTGGCCGAACTCGCGACAGACGTCTCCACCCAGCCCCCTGCCAGCGACAGAGACAACAGCGTGAGTGCCAGGCAACGCCCCCTAGCGACGCCCCAATGATGTTCCCGATGCCGTCCCATGCAACCCCTTCCTGACCGTCCCCTTACCCGCGTTCACGCGGTGACGATGGGGGCACCCAACGGTGATACCCTGTCGGTGCCTCAAAATAGTAGTCCGGCTGAGGAGAGAACCGGATCCGCACATACTCGATGGACCAATCACGGTCCTGGCTGACCAGCTTCAATACGACTCCCGTCTCACTATCAACCCACTCATAGAACCGCTCGTTCCGGCCATTGTAATCCACCAAGACTTCATACAGCTCCGAAGGACGCCCGATGGTGGTGGCATCTCCCACCAGAGTGCGGCTCTTCTCGCCGGGAAGGCTGGGCTGAATCGGGAGGATTTCCTCAGGTTTGACGGGAACCGGGAGAATCTGTCGGCGCTGGGCCACCACAAACCACGATTCGCGCTGATCTAATCGGATAATCTCTATACTGGAGTAGCCGAGCTCGGTCTTGACCGCGTATTTGTACTCCAGCCGAATACGGTCACTCTTGGCAAAGACTTGCGCCTCGAACCGTCGCCCCTCCACTCGCTTCACCAGCGAGGCGGAAAACTCGATCGGCCGGGAAGCCGTGGCACCGGGAATCGACTCGTGCGCCCAAGCCGTGGTTGCGGCAGAGACGCACAGGCTCACCGCGACCCAGGCTCCGACAGCCCACTGCCGAACACCCTTCCCTGCTCCCCTAGCGCTGATGCTCCACCAGCGGCTCAATCTCAACAGGGCGGCCCAGTGATTCGAGACCGAAGCGTGGATTGTCCATCACTTTATAGGCCGTTCGGTTTCCTTTTGGCGCCGGCAAGGCCACTCGCTCCGTCGTGGTTCCGTCCGGGGCAATGGTGATAGTACGGGTCGCTCCAGGACCTGCCTGAGGATGCCATACCACCATTTGATAGGTGCCCGGCGGGATGTTCTCGATCCGGAACGCGCCTTGCTCGTCCGTCACCGCATAATAGGGATTGTTGACGGCCATCGCCCAGCTTTCCATATAGGCGTGAAAACCACACTGCATATAGAAGGTTCGGCGGCCCTTGTTCAGATAGATCGGGCCCACCAAGGATTTTCCCGGCGCATGGTTGTGAACTGCACGCATGTTGCCGCGTTGATGTTGAACATTCAAAATCAGCGGGGTATTGAATAACACCCGCGCCCCCGCCTCTGGAGAAGTTTCATATCCCTGGATGTCGTGCATCACGGGATCCATATTCACCACTTCCACCGCATGTCCATTTCGCACGATCGTGATCCAGGGTTGGAACATGCAATCGCGTGCCTCGATCAACGGCACGGACATGTCGAATGCCTTCCCCGTCTCAACGCCCTCCAGGGTGACGATCGCGTTCTTCAGCCCACCTTCCGGGGCCACGATGAAATCACGCAGCAGGCGCCAGCCCTTGCCGTTTGAGATCCGTCCACAATACGTAGGGTCTGGAAAGGTGATGAGGTTGAATCCTTTCGGCTCCGGAATGGCTCCAGCCAAGGTCACGGTGCCATCCAATGTGCCACCGTTTTGCACATCGATGACCTCGTAGGCCCCGACCGGCGTGCCCACCAGGCCCACCCACATCAGTACAGCCGCTGCGAAGGAATGAATCTTCCGAGTTCGCTTCAACATCATCACCTTCCTTGTCTGTGACTCTGGCGCTCCTACGGGATCTGCCGTTCAAGCGTCGGACGGATATCGACGAGCTTGCCGAGTGATTCAGGACCGTAGTGCGGGTTATGCTCTATCGTGTGGACGCTGCGCCGCCCTTTCGGTGCTTCAAAGGCAAAATCCACCGTGGACATCCCCTTCTCTGAGACCGTGACTTTCTTCTGCAGCATGGTGCCCAACCCAGGGTGCCAGGCCATGAGGGTGTATTCGCCTGGCGGCACATCAGTCAGCGTAAACGTGCCGCCATCGCTCGTCAGGACATAATAGGGATTGTCGACGGCCAGCCCCCAACTTTCCATGTAGGCGTGAAACCCGCACTGCATCACAAAAATGCGGCGCCCCTTGGTCATATGAATCGCTTCCTTGACCGGCTCACCGGCCAAATGCTCATGGCTTTCCGCGGTGACAAACCGTTTGTGATGGGGATTCATGGGCAGCGGCGTGTTAAACAGCACGCGCGGGCCGAGCTGGGACGTTTCGTATGCCTGAATATCGTGCATGACCGGGTCCATGTTCATGACCGTCACCTCGGAACCGTCTCTGACGACCGTGACAAACGGGAGAAAGCGGCAGTCTCGCGCTTCAATCGTGAGCGGTTCGAACTTGAACGGCTTGCCCTTCGTGGCGTCCGTCAGCAGGACCACGACGTCCTTCAATCCGTTGCCGGAAGGCATCGAGAACTCATCAAGCACTCTCCACCCGGTGCCAGTCGAAATGCGACCGCAGTAGACAGGATCCGGAAATGTGATCAGGTTATATCCTTTCGGGGTCGGCTTGCCTCCGGTCAGCGTCACCGTACCGGTAATGCTACCGCCATCCGTGACGGAAACTTCTTCATAAGCCCATGATTGAGAAGAGAAAATGGTCATAGCGGAAAGCAGAGCGAGACCGAGCATTCGCATATATATAGTCCCTCCCACAACGATTGGTTCGTGGATGAAAGATAGGCAGCCCCGCGTGTAGGCCCTTCGCAGATCATACACAATCCCCGTCTCATAACAAAAGGGGGGAGCCCTCTCAGGCTCCCCCCTTCCTCACCTCGTGCGAGATGTGATCAGCTTACTTCGACGCGACAGGAATCGCGTGGCCAGTCGGCTGCTCTCCTTCCGCACTCTTGGTTCCGGCACCGGCACCGGTCAGCGGCAACAGTCTGGTGTCACCAGACGGCAACACCCGGACATATCCCCACTGTCCGGACTGTGAGTACGGCAACCGCTGGTTGCTGTACACATAGTCGCCGGGCAAGCGATACATTCCACCGGCAGACGGGATAAACGCATCGATCGCCTCCGATCCGGAGTATTCGACCACGCTGATCTGATCGGCGCCACGCATGAACGGCTCAATCGGCCACTCGTGCTTTTCGACGCTGAACATTCCGTTCTGCTCATTGCTCACGCCCAGCACATGGATGCGCACCGGGTCGCCGGCATGGGCCTCGATCACCGGGGTCGCCGGATCCTCAGGCTTGTCGGCCTTACACGGTTGGAAGACCTTGCCGAGCGAACACCCCTGTTCTTCGCGGAACTTGTACGGTTCCGACCGGTAGTTGACGCCGGTCAAGCCCGCCACGTTCTGCACGTAGGGCATAAAACTCGTGCCGATAATGTTGTCTTCATCCTGGAAAAACAACGCCACGTCACGGTAATTCGCGCGCAATTCATTGCCGGGGATGGACCGGTCAATGATCACATCGGCTGCCCACGCATTCTTCGTGGACAGGTCGGCGCCGGTCTTCGGGTCACGGTACTTCGAACCCTTCGGACCGACCACAATGGCTCCGAACAAGCCGTTCCGCGGATTGGTCATGACATTGCCCCAATCCCACACCAGCGACGCGGTTTCTCCGTTGAAGGGGTCCGCATAGTAGGTGTAGTCGCGTTCACCTCCCGGGACCACGGTCTGGTCGCCAGGATTGTTGCCGACATTCGCTCCCATGGAATCCTTCGGATCGAAGGCGAGACCGATCGCCGAGAAGGAGGCCTTGCTCTCCTTCATCTTGTTCTTCAAGTGCACCTTGACACAGTCGCCAGCGTTCACCCGAAGGGTCAACGGCATCGGCTGGGCTCCACCGGCCACCTTCGCCACGTCCTCCTCCAAGGCATAGATTTTCGCCTCGGGATTGCTGGTGAGAATCTTGCGCTCAAAGTCCACTTCGATTTCATTCGGCGCCTTTGCATTGAACTTCATACCAGGGAAGTCCATAGCAACGACATTAAAGTGCTTCACCGGAGCATCTCCAGGACACACCGGCAAGGCCTTGGGGATCTCCCCCTTGTTGGAGAAGCCCGCAGGCAGTTTCTTCAGATCCGCCTGCTCTTTTTCCAACACCCGAATGATACCCCAGCCACCCTCGGAGAACTTCGAGGACCGGCCGTTGAAGTGGATGTAGTCGCCCGCCAAATGCCGGCTTCCACCCGCCTCTGGCACCACAAGGTCATACCGCTCCGCAATACCAATGTGGATGGAGTTCTTCCGATTCGCATCCGACGCATATCGCTCCGTCCAGAACGTGTGGCCGGACAACGTCCAGACCATCGACTCGTTCATGAGGGTGTGCAACAGACGGAACACCATCGTATCGCCGACATAGGCACGAAGGGTCGGCGTGTACGGATCGCCATGAATCTGGCTATTGAAGACCTGGGACACGTCAGGATTGGTCGCCAACCGCTGCGCAATCGGTGCCGCCCTGAAGTTCAACCCGCTGCCTGTGGTGTGAGTTCCACCGTTCAGGAACGGCATCGGCGTCATGTAAATCTTCTCCGGCATGGCGAATGACACGGTCTTGCCTGCCTCGAGCGCCACTTCGATCGGCTGCCCGGGAGGATTACCAGCCGTCACGATGTTGACCGTGTGGGGCACGGTGTCGTGCACCTGCACCATCAACTCGCGGAAGCTGTTATTGACGCCATGACCCACCGGCTCGTTCGTGTGAATGTCCGCAATCGGTCCGCTCCACACCAGCTTTCCGGTCTTCGGATCATGGTAGGTCGACCCGACCGGCTCGGCGATAAACGTGCCGAATCCGCCGTGCGGCCAGGTGGTCGCACCGAACGCATGATCGTGCCAGAACACGGTGCCCACGTCCGCATCGACCCAGAAGCGCTGCCGCACAAACTCCACGGTCACGATGTCGTTGGCCGGATGATCGTGCTTCAGGCCCTTGGCCAAGGTAATGGTGTTGCCATTGATGGCCTTGATGCGGGAAATTTCATTGCCCTTCACATTGTCGGCGCCCACGAGGAGCAGCGTGCCGACATGGAACTGCTTGGCGTTCTTCACCGCAATCGTCGTCGCGCCCTTCTTGGCGGCGGCGGTGAACACGGTGTTCATCGGAACCGGCAATCCCTTCGGGTTCTTCTTCTCCAGCATCGTGAACGGCCGCACCGACTGCTCGTACGAGAAGCCGGTGATCACCCCGTCGGACGCTTGATTGTCGAACTGCAGGAAATGCCAATGCGTGTTGATCTTTGACGACTGGAAGTTGGTGTAGTCGTCGTCATCCCACTCGCTCGTCAGCGTCCAATCCACGCAATCGTAGATGTTGCCGCGAACGACCAGGGGATACTTCAAGTCATCATTCTTGCGAACCTCCGCTTCCTCTTCGTGAAGCACGAAGATCAATCCATTCGGATCGACCACGGCCGGCTCCTTGCCCGTCTTCTTGGCAATCGTGATCGGCAGCTTGATGAAGTGGACGTTGTAACTCTTCCGTCCGGCATTGGCCGGGCAGAGGCTCCAGTTGCCGTTTTCACCAGGCATCGCCTGATCGACGCTCTCCTCGCCGTTCGCGTCCCGGCGGATCATCTCCAACCAGGGCGCGCCCACGTGGTTCGGCGAGAACATCACGCGCTTACCGAAGTGCGGTGTCAAATGCGGCCAGGCAACCTTTCCGGTCAACGGCTCGAACGTAATCGGATGCCGCTTGCCCGGGTGGGTGGACCGATACTTAGGATTGTCGATGGTGCTCTCAGGCTCGCTGAGCGCACGGGTGCCTTCCCAGGCCCAATCCAACACGGTGGCATCATAGGAAATCGTCTGGCCCTTTTCGTCGTTCTTGTGGCCAGGCTTGCCCATAGTGGGCATCTGCATCTCCACCCAATCCTTGATGGTGATGGTGGCAGGATTGGACTTCCAGTCGCTCTTGCCCTTGTCGACAATCTTGAAGGCCTTGCCGAACCAATCGACGGTCTGTCCCACTAACTTATCCGAGGTAATCGGCGCCTTGATACGGCCTTTGCGATCCGGCAACTCGAGCAGATCCGGCATCACGTCATTACGCATCTCACCCTGCTGCAGGGTGTTGTATACGCGCCAGTAGCCCCACATGCCCGCCACATAATGGTGCGCCACGTGGCAATGGAAGAGAAAGTCTCCGGCCAACTGCTGACAGAGCCCCGAGCCGCACTCCGTCTCGAGGTCCAACGCTTCGGACGGCCCGATCACTTCCACGTCCACACGGTCTGTCTTCGCGCGAATGACCGGATACTTCACCGGCCCATTGGCGCTCGTGGTCCAGAGGTTCATATCATCGATGGCTCGCGGGCTGCGCGGCCAACGGATGGTGCCGCCATGCGGATGGTGGCTGTGAAACACTTCCGATCCGCCATGCACCAGGCGAAACTTTGCGGGATCGCCCATGTATGAGCGCGGAATCGTCGGTGACGGATCACCGAAGGTGTACGAGCTGTATCCCATCGACTCGTCCTCAAAGCCGAAGTATTCGTGCTGCACATGCATGTTGTTGATACCGAACGGCTCGCTGCGATAATTGATCGCGCGGCCACCAGGACGATAGGCATCGGTCAGGGGATCCCGCTGAGGCAGGAAGTCGCCCTTCTTGTTCACCGGGCGGAAGGCCTCATCGCCGACCTCGTGGTAGTAGAGGACGAACTCGCGGAAGTCGGGGCCGGTCCCATTCTTGATCATGACCTGCCAGCCGCTGGAGGCGGGCGTCGGAGCACCGGAACCCAGAGCTTCCAGGTACTCGGAGCCGCGCGGCTCGACCACGAAGGAGCCAAAGAGCCCCATCACGGTCAATTCGCGGTCATTAGCAAACGTATGGAACTGCCGGACACCCTCCTGCGTGCTCGGGTGGATGTACCACTCGAATTCGCCGCTTTTGTCCTTCTGGACGATGCTATCGGAGTTGGTGGTCGCGGCGGCGGCTCCGGTGGCACTCACCACCATGCTGGAACCGTGGATGTGAAGACTGACGTCCTCGCCGCCTTCTAACTTGTTGGTGAGCTTGATCTTGACGCAATCGCCCTGGTTGCCGCGAATGGTCAGCGGCTGAATCCACTGGGCCTGCACGCCGGGAATCACCGCACCAGGGTCGAACCCTTCCTTGTCACGGGATTCCCGATTTTTCGTCTCTTCCGCCCGGACCTTCTCGAGGTTTTCATCCAGCGTGTACATATAGCCTGGATAAAAATCGAGCCACTGGTTGAGCGTGATTTCGACATTGATCGCCGAGACGTTGTACTGCTTCACCGGCGCAGCGGCCGGGCATTTCCCGCCACTCGTCGTTGCTACTGGTTCCACTCGCGGGTCAGACATCAAGAGCAGATCCTGACCGCCTGCCCCATACTGGTGCATCATGGTCTGGGTATTGAACATACCCGTATTGACCGCTTGCGCCTGCGGATCACTGGCCAAATGCTCCATGATCCGTTGGTGCTGCTGCTCGACCATCGCAGACCGTTCCGGCTTTCCAGCCATCGAGTCTTCGACAATCGTCTGCCCTTTCAACTGTTCCGCCCACGACGGAAGTTGATGGGACATTGCTGTGTGTTGAGGGACTGCTCGGTCCGCGTGCAACTGACTTTCAGCTGACGCGGTGAGCGGCAGGCACACCAGCGCGCCGCCAGCAATAACGCTGAGGGCGCGCGATGTGACGCGAGTGAACCAATAACAATCCATGGACCGGCCTCCTTGGATAGAGTTTGGTGAGAAATTAAATGTTATGAGCGCTTACGAACTAGAACATGACAACCTCGGTAAAAGAGCGACCCGTTCTGGTTGTAATCCTGCGGTTTCACGCCCGCAGGGCACTCCCCTAAAACAAGGGCCGGAGATTACTGAACTCACCCGTCTCTGTCAACCCCCTTGCCCGACTGCGGCGCGGCAGGCCCCGTCGTTCCGCCGTCGATCCATGCCTGCGCACTGAATCTCAGACTCCGCGAGGTCCCGAGTGACAGAGGCCCCACGCACATCGCTCAACGTACGGTGGTCATCGCCCGGCTCCATTGTCTCTTTTCGGCCACTTGAGGCATAATGACGCATGATCTTGAAACGCTGGCTGGTCGGCCTGCCACTCAAGACGAAGGAAGCCGCTCACGAACGCCTTTCTAAGCGACTCGCCCTAGCCGTCTTTTCCTCCGACGCCCTCTCGTCAGTGGCCTACGCCACGGAGGAGATTCTGCTTGTCCTGACCCTGGCCGGAACCGCCATGGTCGGATATTCCATTCCGCTCAGCCTCTCTATCATCGGCTTGCTCATCATCCTGACCATGTCGTACCGGCAGATTATCTTCGAATATCCGGAGGGTGGCGGGGCCTACATTGTCGGAAAATCCAATCTTGGCGAATGGTCCGGCCTGGTTGCCGCCGCGGCCTTGATGATCGATTACGTCCTGACGGTCGCCGTCAGCGTCGCGGCCGGCATCGCGGCACTCACGTCTGCCGTCCCCGACCTCCTTGCGCATCGCGAAGGCCTTTGCGTGGCGGCCATCCTGCTCGTGACCGTGGTAAACCTACGCGGCGTTCGAGAATCGGGACAAATTTTCGCCGTCCCGACCTACATTTTCATCGGAACGCTCGCCACCATGCTCAGCGTGGGCGCCGTCCAGATCCTTCTGGGCCATGCATCACGCGTCGAACCGCTCCCCAGCCTGGCGGCAACAGAACCGCTTACCCTGTTTCTCCTCCTTCGGGCCTTTTCGTCCGGATGTACGGCCCTGACCGGCGTAGAAGTCATCTCCAACGGCGTCTCGGCGTTCAAAAAGCCGGAACCCAAGAATGCCGCCTTGACCATGATCGGCATGGCCGTGATTCTCGGCGCCCTCTTCATCGGTATCAGTGGCATGGCCTACTACTTCGGCATCGTGCCGAAGGAAGATGAAACCGTGGTCTCCCAGATCGCGCGCGCCACCTTCGGAACCGGGCCCCTCTACTACCTGGTGCAAGCGTCGACCATGATCATTCTGATCCTGGCGGCCAATAGCAGCTTCAACGGATTTCCTCGTCTGGCCTCAATCTTGGCTCGCGACAGTTACATGCCGCATCAAATGTCGATGATGGGCGATCGGTTAGTGTTCTCAAACGGAGTGATCATCCTCGGTGTATTTTCCTGCCTATTGATCGTCCTCTTCAACGGCGACACCCACGCACTCATTCCACTCTATGCGGTCGGCGTCTTTCTCTCCTTCACCATCTCTCAAGCCGGTATGGTCAAACGATGGTTGGTCAAGAGGGGGCCGCACTGGGAGAAAAAACTCCTGGTGAACGGCATCGGCGCGGTGACAACCGCCATTGCTACCGTGATTATCGCCAGCACCAAATTTACCCATGGTGCCTGGATTGTCATCGTACTCATTCCGCTGCTGATCACGTTCTTTCGCGCCATCCATTCCCATTACAAAGCCGTCTCGGAGCAGGTCGCTCTGTCGCGTGGACACCGCCCGCCTATGCCGCGTCGGAATATCGTGGTGTTGCCGATCGGCGGGGTGAATCGCGCGGTCATCCGCGCCGTCGACTATGCGAGAAGCCGGTCCGGGGATATCCGAGCCGTCCTCGTCGATGTCGACCCGGAAGAAACGGCCCGGGTGGAAATCCAATGGGCTCAATGGGGCTGTGGTGTCCCCCTCACCGTCCTGCCCTCCCCCTATCGCTCCGTGTTGAGCTCGCTGCTCGACTATCTGGAGCAGGTGCTGCAAAAAGATCAGGAATGTTGGGTCACTGTGGTCATCCCGGAGATTTTGCCCGCTCGTTGGTGGCAGAATATTCTTCACAACCAACGGGCCTTCATGCTGAAGGGCGCCCTCCTGTTCAAAGATCGTGTCATCCTGACCGACGTCCCCTACCACCTGACGAGGTGACAATGGCAAGGCCCCTGTCTTCCGGACTCCCTACTCGGCGCAGGGCAACATGGCTCCTGCCCCCATTGATCGTGCTGTTGTCCCTAGCGGCCCATCCCGCACTGGCTTTCAAAATCTTGGCTCCGGCCAATGGGACGACCCTGACGTCCGGCCAACCGGCAACGGTGGAGGTCGACGCAAGCAGGGAGGCGGGCCTCGTCGAGGTGCGCTACTACTGGTATCCCGAGCAAACGGATGCACTGGTAGAACAAGGCGAAGAGAAGACCGGGAAAATTTCTCAGGGTGCGATGGCCACCGATAAGTACTGGCAAAAGGACAGCATTACCGGAGCACCAGTCGTAGCGTTACCGGCGCTGACGTCCACTGTTGACCGTGTGCCGCCCTATGGAGGCGCGCTTCCGGTGCCGCCAGACGCGATCGGACGCATGCGACTCCTGGCTATTGCCGATATTTCCCAAGGACGGCTGGGCAGGAAAACCGTATTTGACGAGATCGTGGTGACCGTTCAGCCGGCAGCCGAACTGCGCTCGATCGACTTTGAAACGGACAAGCCCCTCCAACTCGGCCGGACCGGACAATCTTCCGCCTACGGCCATGTCGATTCACTCGGCAAAATCTTTGAGCTGCCGGTAGTCGGCGAATTCGCAGATGGCATCACCCGCCCACTCTCTTCTCCCACCACAGGCACGACCTACACATCCGGGGACGATCATATCCTCAAGGTGTTACCGGACGGGCTGCTACAAATCGTGGGCATCGGCAAAACCTCACTCACCGTGGCGAATCGTGGGAAACAGGCCACACTCGATGTGCGCGTGGAGGTGAATCCCGAGCCGAATGCACCGCCAATCGCCGATGCCGGCACCGCGAAAACCGTCAAGGCCGGGACAAAGGTGCGCCTCACTGGATTGCAGAGCCGAGACCCAGAGGGGGAAGCATTGTTCTACTCGTGGAGCCAGGTACGAGGTAGTAAAGTCGCCATGCTTGACGTGAACATGGCTGAGCCGTCCTTCGTCGCCCCCTATGTCTCCGAGACGCGCACCTTTCGCTTCAAGCTGCGCGTGACAGACAAGAAAGGCGCGGACAGTATCCCGGCATACGTGGACGTCACCGTGGAACCCTGACGGCTGTTGAAAAATGATCCCCAACTTCGTTCTCGACTCGAACCAATCCTCAACATGGCCGAGGCTACGCCTCCGGCTTCTTCCCGCCTGCGACCGCGTTGGATGATCTTTTTGAGCAGCCGGCCAATAGAATTTACGGGCTCAATAGTTCCGTGCTTCTCACGCCTTTTATCAAGAGCGACGGCGTTCACTTGACACCTTGCCCGCGTATCTTTCGGGATACTCCCGTATCCTGTCGGATACAGACGACTCACATACCTCTACTCATTGACCAGCTGTGCTACTATCGCCACATGTCTTGCTGAACTTCGTCTTGCATGGCCAACAACGGAGGACTCTCATGGCACTGATTCAACAGGATCTCGTTCCAGGCAGTGGCGATCAGCTTCTCACCTTCGACACCGAGACAAATTTACAGTGGTTGAATCTCACGGTGACGGCCGGACGATCTTATCAAGAGATCATCGGCGGGTTCGGCCGCTTCACGACGACGTACGGCTTTCAGTATGCCGACGGCACTCAGATCGGCGAATTATGCGGGCATGCGGGCATTACGAAAGGCTTGACGGAGCCGGCTCTCACGCCCTCCCCGAACGACACGAAGAATCACCGTGGTACGGAGATACTTCAAAATTTCATGAATGGTAAATTTCTTGTTGGTTCGGTAGTCCACAGTAGAGGCATTATGAGACCACCGGCACCTCCACCTAATGTACCCATGCCGATTCTGGGACCAATCCATCTTTTCCTCAACCTCCTAGATCCTATACTCTCTCATACGGAAAGCGAGGGGCCGACTGCTAGTCCGCAAGTCGGTGATCCGGAGATCGGTTCATATCTGGTACGAGTCCGGCCTGCGGCGGCGACTGGAAGAAAACCACCGGTGAGACGAACGCCGCAGAAGAAGAGGCCGTCGCCGAAGCCACGAAACACCGGCAGAAGACGATACGAATGATACGTACAACGGGCTCCAGCTTCGACTGAAGCCGGGGCCCGTTCTCGTTCTGCGTACTCTGCATCCGAAGACGAACTCAGCTACATCAGGCTCAACGTCTCACGCGCATGTGCCAACTCGGCCCGATGCTTCCGCAACGCCGGGGCAAAGGACGATGTGCGCACTTCAGCCTCCTGAACCTGCATCGCCCGTTCGATTTGCGCAAGCATATCGGCCAACTGCCTGACCAACTCTTTGCCTCCTCGGGTCAGCCATTTCAACCGACCACCTGCGTAGTCGAGGTCGATGAGCGAGTATCGAACCGATTCGATCTCCTCGAGACACCGATAGCGGGCACGTGCGAGATCACGCTGACTCAAACCAGCACGCTTCCAAGCCGCGCGCCCCTTATTGGCTGAACCCCATCCGACCAAGCGCTCGAACAGCATCGCGCCCATGGTAAACGTAAAGGTCGCGTGCAAGATTCCTCTCAATGGTCGCAAACTCCGCCGCCACGGGGAATAGAACAGTTCCTGGTTGTGGTCGTGCTGATACATCACATCCTTGCGGAGGAGCAGGTTGAGGTGATGGTGACTATTCTCATGAATCAAATCATCGATCAGATCGAGTTGGTCACGGTCGAAACAATTGATGGCAGACAAGCCGGGTCGATGCCGGTAGCTGAAACTCACAACCCCCCTGGCCTTGAGCGGAACGATTCGTGAGGTCAGCAACGCTAGAAGCCTGTCGCCATCGGGCCAGGCAGACGCAATCGCCGCCAGCGCGCGACGCATGCGCCTCGCGACATCCGGCTTCGTCGGACGCACGCCCACCGGTGTTTTATCTTTGCCATAGACCAACGTCGGCCCGAGCACCAATCGGCCGTATGGCGTCTCCCTGAGCGCAACTGGATTGAGGCGACGCCACTTCCACCGCTCTCTGGCTCCATAGGCAACAATGGGATAGGCTCGATCTCCGACCAACACCTCGATACCGCGCGCTGTGACCAGGAATTCCCCCTGCCCACCGGCTCGCACGAGTGCCAGCCGAACGGGGGCCGGGGCTTCGTGGACTACACCCTCGATCCCAGCGGCGCACGTCCAGGGCAGTTCAACACGTTCAACATTCGAGTTCAGATCGCAGGGCACCAACCAGGCATCTGATCGTCCCTCCGCCACCCAGGCACAGGCGAGCCGAGGGGCAAGACACACGGACTCCTGCGTGATTTCTCGTGCAAGGCGCTGGCAGAGCGCTGTTAAACGCCCGAGAAGCAGCCGCGGTTCCGATTTGCCGTTGGGAAAAATCTCATCGGCGTACCCGTGCTCGTAGAACTTTTCTCGAAATTCCACTCGCAGTTGTTCAGCGATGTCCCGGCGCGAACGCTCCTGCCGCACTTGCGCGACGATATCGACGAAATAGAGCAAGTCGTTGAGCGACTCAATCCACCCGACCACTTTCCAATGGCTGTAGTCGGCCGTGGTGAACGAACGACCGAGCATACGAAACCAATCGATCTTCAGGCCCAGCGCACCGGCATCAGCTGCGTAGTTTTGCTCAAAATCCCGACACAGATCCTTCAGCAATCGGTGCATCGAGTGCTGAAATTCTTCCATCAGCCGTTCAAGAATTCCTACAGTCAGTACGGTCATCGCGACACCACGCTCCTCAACAACATTTCTTAAGGGCACTGTACGCGAGTAGGTATCGACTGACAAGCCGACAACCCGCAGGGGCAATATGTCACCGGCCGTGAGGCGAAATGGGACCAAGCGGAGCGATGTTGAGTATAGGGGAATTACGAAACTGAGCGGGAGGACACGAGCAGGGTGGGAAATCCCCCGCGAGACCGTGCCCGGTGTCGCGGGGGTGCTGCTGCTACGCCGTGAGTTTAATGAGGTCGAAGAGGAACGGCTTCTCCGGCGCTGAAGCGGGGACAGGGCGAAGATGAGAATTCTGCACCATTCTATTGCGCTGAATCAGGGTATCGACGATGTTGCCGCAACTCAGACACCGATGCCCTTGCAGCCGCATGGGATGAAAACTCTCCTGCAGATCGATCAAGTCATCCTTCACCATCAACCCTTCACATCGCGTGCACGTCATGAGTCGCCTCCCTTCGGACAGACAATGTGGCCCCTCGGAACACCAAAGGATCTGTTGCCCACCGACCCACTCACTCGCCGTCACATGACAATAAGCAATCTGAATGCCATGAACTCGCCTGCCGTATTTCTTCTCTGGAGGCTCCGCGGCGCGACCTCACGCCAGAGCGGCATAGCACCAAGGCCCTTCTCTGTGTCCGAATTGGTCTCATGGGACAGAAATGGGTAAAATCAGATACAGTGGATCGCCATAAAAAAGGTATTGGCAAGGTGTACAGAATGGGACACCCAAGCGTCTGCTGCATAGCTGGTCTGGCATACAAATAATGTCTCTGTCTGCGACAGAAATTGGTTCCATTGTGCAGGAAGTCGCTCCGGCCCTGGCCGAAGGGTGGATTCAGAAAATCTCCCAGCCGCTGTCCGACTGCCTACTACTCGAAGTTCGCGTTCCTGGCCATACGCGCCGGCTCTTGTGTTCCGTGCACGACGGCACCGCCCGCCTGCACCTCGTGCAGCACACGCTTCCCAATCCGCCGAGCCCGCCGTCGTTCTGCCAATTGCTCAGGGCGCGCATTCAAGGGGCGCGCATCGAGACGCTCCATCATGTCGCCAGCGACCGAATCGTCCGCCTCGATCTCACCAGTCGCAGCGGGCCAGCGGCCCTGGTCGCGGAATTGTTCAGCCGGAACGCCAACCTGCTCTTTCTCGATGAAGAGGATCGGGTACTGGCCACGCTTCGCCCCCATAAAGAACGGCTGAATCAACCGTATCACGCTCCGAACGCGCTCTCAGCCCGTCCCTCACCGCAGGAGATCACACCTCCCGCGCCGGAAACCGTCCATGCCACCGGTGCTGAGCCCTTCCCGCTGTCCACTCAGTTGGAAGCGCGGTACCGGAAACGGGAAGCGGAGCTGTCCCGCATGACTCAGATCCGGGAGCGGGAATCCGCTCTGCGTAAACATCTCAAGAAGCTGGCGCGCCGTGCAGATGCCCTCCGTCGCGATCTCGAACAGGCGGGTCGGTACGAAGCGTATGCGCGCTACGGCGAACTCCTGAAAGCCAATCTCGGAATGCTCAAGGCAGGCATGACAGCTGTCTCTGTGGTGGACTATTACGACGAACGCCTCCCTGAGCTGACGATTCCCCTCGATCCGTCGAAAGGCGCACAGGCCAATATGGATGCCTACTTTGCAAAGTATCGGAAGTTCGTATCGGCTCAACGGGAGATTGCGCCGCGCCTAACCTCCATCCACACCGAAATTCAGCACGTACAAACCGAACTCGGTGCGATCAAAGAGGGCACCTGGGTCGCGCCGAACACTGACGCACGACCGGCAGGACGGCCCATCGCACGCCCTCCCAAGACTCGCTCCTCAGATGAGACACGCCGCGGACCATTTCGGCGCTTTCTGTCGTCCGATGGGTATCCGATCTTCGTGGGGCGTAACGCGCGGGAGAATGATGAACTCACCTTCGGGTTGGCGAGGAGTGAGGATCTCTGGCTCCATGCTCGAGGGACTCCAGGCTCCCACGTTGTCGTGCGCCTGGAGAAGGGTACGGAGCCGCCGCTTGAAACACTGCGCGATGCAGCCACTCTCGCCCTGCTGTATAGCGATCTCAAGAAAAGCGGCAAGGGCGACGTGATCTATACCCGGCGCAAATGGGTCAAGAAGGCCAAGGGACAAGCTCCTGGTGCCGTAACGGTCACTCAGGAACGCTCTCTCTATGTGACCTTGGATAAACCGCGCCTCGACGGATTGAAATCGCGCCTCACCGAACGTCAGTCTTAGCCTCGCTCATCGTCCCAGGGCCACTTTTCACAGATCACCGTGACATGGTACAGTGCCCACATATGGGCACCTTGCTTGATACCCGTGAGCGCTTCCACGTCCTGAGCGCCCTGCTCCAGACCAAAACGCTGCGCCAATTCGATGAACGCCTCCAGGCCGAGCTCCTGCCCATGCTCGGGTGCTCCATGCTTGGCCTCTATCTATACAGCGAGTCCACTGCGGCGTTCTCCCCCGTATCGGACATGTTTCGAGACCCAGACTCCCCCGCCTACCCGATTGCGCAACTCCCTGCGGCCGGCACCATCAAGGAAGCTGCGGTCCGCGCCGGACAGGCTATCCTTGCCAACGACCTCAGTCGCGCGCCCTGGACAGAAGCCCAGGCGATCGACCCACATCTCTGCCGACGTGCATCAGCCCTGGTGGCGCCCGTCATCATGCCTCACGAATCCTCCACCCGCACGCCAGCCAAGACCGTGGCGGTCATCGTGGCCGTCTCGCTCGATGCGCCGTGCACGTTTACCGAAGAGGACCGCGTGTTTCTCGAGGTGTTCGGCCAACATATCGCGCCAGTCCTCACCGCGGTCTTGGCGGCAGAGGAGCGCGATACCCTGGTCGCGATCAACAGCCAGATCGTGCTCGGCGCCAGTACCCTCGACAATCTGATCTATTCGATTCAGCCAATCCTGCGCGAGGTCATTGACCACGACGTGATCGGCCTGGTGCGGTTCGTCGGAGAGCCCCACAATCAGTGGTTTGAAATCGTCGCCTGCGACGGCGTGGCTGTTGATCAGGACATTCTTCGCCAATTTCCATTTGAACGAATGGCACCGGCGGAAGTCCTGACGACCGGGAAACCGTTGCTGCTCACCGGGCACAACCAGGAGCGATTCGCTGAACACGGCTACTTCGAATCCCTCGGTATATTTTCCGCTATGCTCTGCCCGCTGCTGGTTCACGGCCGCCCCTATGGCATCCTGGCGATCGGGAGCAAACGGCGAAACGCCTTCTCCGAACGTGACCTGGCCCTGACGGAACACATCGGCTTTCACCTGTCCCACGCCATCACGAATCTCTCCGCCTACGACCAGATTCGTCAGCTCAAAGACCAATTGGAACAGGAGAACATTTACCTGCGAGAAGAAATGGGCGCGTCACTGGACCTAAAAAGCCTCGTGGGTGATAGCCCCGCCTTACAGAAATCGCTTCGGGCTATCGAGATGGTCGCCCCCACGGATTCCACCGTGCTCATCACCGGGGAGACGGGGACCGGCAAGGAACTCGTAGCTCAGGCCATTCATCGACTCTCACCGCGGCAGCACAAGGCCCTGATCACCGTGAACTGTGCCGCCCTCCCCCCCACGCTTATCGAATCCGAGTTGTTCGGGCACGAAAAGGGTGCATTCACGAGCGCGACCTCCCGCAAGTTGGGACGCTTCGAGCTCGCCCATGGCGGCACGATCTTCCTGGACGAAGTGGGAGAACTCCCCATCGATGTGCAAATGAAACTGTTGCGCGTGCTGGAGGCCCAGGAATTCAACCGGGTGGGCGGAACCCAGACCATCCGGGTCGACGTTCGCGTGCTGGCCGCCACGAACGTGGATCTGGATCAAGCCATTAAACGACAGGCCTTTCGCGCCGACCTGTTCTATCGGCTCAATGTGTTCCCGCTTCGCCTCCCGCCGTTGCGCGAGCGCCTGCAGGATATTCCGCTGCTGGCACGCCACTTTGCCAAGAAATACAGCCAGCGGCATCGTAAGCCGGTGACACGCATTCACAGCGCCGCGCTCAAGGCGCTGTCCACCTACGACTGGCCCGGCAATGTGCGCGAACTGGAGCATGTCATCGAGCGCGCCGTGATCGTCAGCCGCGGGTCAACCGTGACGACCGTGGAACTCGATGGCCTGGGGCATTCCCATCCCTCGCCCCCTCCCCCACAAACATTGGCGGAAGCCGAACGGGCACACATCATCGAGACACTGATTCGAACCAATTGGGTCCTGGCCGGCAACCAAGGAGCGGCGCAACAATTAGGCATGAAACGATCGACCCTGCAGCACCGCATGAAAAAGCTGGCGATCCTTCGCCCCTCCTCACACCTCCATTGACTGCCCACATATCGGCATTCACGCCAAAATCTGCCAACATGTCGGCAGACTTTCGTCATCGCTCAGACTCGTCGCATCCTTCACAATGGTGATCTTCCCCTTCTAGATCAATACGTTCGTCGGAACATCCGTCTTCCACTCCACGCTGGCACCTTCCCTGCTGTCTTTCTCCTACATGAAACTCAGCACATCAGCCCCGTCACCACAATCGGTGGGCGATGAAATCCAAGCCTATGTGGCCGAGCGCCAGAGCAAGTTGCTGGCATCCGGCGAGGGAAGTTGCGATGGCCGGCGGTTCTCCTGGTGCGGTGACATTTTGGACTTTCTCACCGAGGGACTCGACGAGCGACTGGCTGCCAGAGGCATCACCTTCACCGCTGCGTTTCCCGGTCCCTTGCGCCTCATGGACGAAGATCAACAACCCAACGGGCAGCATGTGCGCCGCTTCTGGACCGTGGCCCTGCACCGCGGCTGTCCGATCGCGAAGATCTGCACGCTCTTCTTTCATCGGCATGACCAGGTGAAGCTTCCCCAACCACCGCGTGTCGTGGCGTACGCACTGGACCACGAGGATCACGCATGAGCTATGTCGCGCTCAAGATGCTGTTCGGTGACCGCGCCAAGTACCTCATGCTGCTCTGCGGGCTCACCTTTGCCGTGATGTTGATCGTGCAGCAGGGGTCGATCTTTTGGGGGCTCATGATGTGGTCTCAATCCAGCGTGAGCAATATCAATGTTCCGATTTGGGTGACGGATCCCGGCATCGGCCAGGTGGATGAGGTGAAGCCGATTGCCGACACCGCCGTCGACCGTGTGCGGAGCGTTTCCGGGGTGGAATGGGCCGTGCCGCTCTATAAGGGAGTGTTGCGCGCGCGGTTGTCCAACGGGGACTATCACCAGATCACCTTGACCGGGCTGGATGCGCCCACGCTCATCGGACGCCCCAGCGAAGTGCTCGAAGGACGGTTTGACGACATTCTGCAACCTGATGCCGTCGTACTGGATCAATGGGCGGTTGAACGCATGGGCGGGCCCACGGTCATCAAGATCGGCACGGTGTTCGAACTCAACGACAAGCTGGCCCGCGTGGTGGCCATCGCCAAGACACAGAAAAACTTCACGAACATCCCCGTCGTCTACACGACGTACGAGCGCGCCATCCGGTATGTCCCTCGCGAGCGCCGCACGCTCTCCTACGTGCTGGCCAAGGCCAAAGACGGCGTTTCTGACGCGGACGTGACGACTCGCATCCAGGAACAAACCGGACTGGGAGCCTTCACCGCGCAAGAATTCGGTTGGAAAACCATCACCTGGGTGCTGAAGAACACCGGCATCGGCATCAACTTCGGCACGACCATCCTCCTGGGATTCATCGTCGGCATGGCCATCGCCGGGCAAACGTTCTACCTGTTTACCGTGGAGAACCTGAGACAATTCGGCGCCCTGAAAGCCATGGGCGCCTCTACCTTCACGCTGGCACGGATGATCCTCCTGCAAGCCTTTACCGTCGGGCTCACCGGCTATGGGATCGGCATCGGCCTTGCCACAGCTTTCGGGTTTTTTTCTGCAAAAGGCGGCGGGCTTCCCTTTGTGGAAACCTGGCAATTGCTGCTCGTCGTGCTGCTCGCGCTCCTCAGCATCTGCGCCTGCTCGGCCTTGATCAGCATCGTCAAACTCGCACGCCTCGAACCGGCGATCGTCTTCCGGTGATACCATGAATGATCACGCAGATAGACACACCGCTCAGACAGCAACGCCCCGGGCCGCCGCCGTGCAGGTGCGAGGACTGGTGAAATCCTTCGGTGCCGGGGAGACCACGGTCACCGTGCTCAAGGGCATCGATCTCGATGTCTATTTCGGCGAGTTACTGCTGCTGGTGGGCGAATCAGGCGGAGGCAAGACGACACTCCTCTCCGCCATCGCGGGGATTCTCGACATTGACGCGGGAACGTTGGAGGTGTTGGGCGCCTCACTCACGGGCATGCCCCCTCACGCGCGTACGCGGTTTCGTGGCCAGCGCATGGGATTCATCTTTCAACAGTTCAATCTGTTGCCTTCATTGACCGCGGCGGAAAATGTGGCAATTCCGCTCCTGATCCAGGGCCTTGGGAAGAAAGAGGCCCTCTCGCGCGGACGGCTGATGCTCGAGCGTGTCGGACTCGGCGACCGAACTGAGTTTCTGCCTCGAAATCTGTCCGGCGGCCAGCAACAACGCGTAGCCATCGCGAGGGCCTTGGTGAATGATCCGCAACTGCTGGTCTGCGACGAACCGACCGCCGCCCTCGACGGGCCCAACGGCCAGAAGATCATGGAGCTGATCCGCGACGTGGGACGAGCCCCCGACCGCTGCGTGATTGTCGTCACGCATGATAGTCGCGTATTTCAATTCGGGGATCGCATGGCTGAACTCACGGACGGCCGTATCGTCGGCATTCACCCTATTCAGAAAGAGGCCACCGCATGAGAATCCTCAATCGCTTCAGCGTGTGGCTTGCACTCGCCTGCGCGACGCTGGCCGGCTGGAGCGTGCTTACTGCAGGGAAGACCGCGCCGATGCCGACGCCGACCGTGGCTCCACCCCGTTCTCCCTTCGAGACCACCGTGGCCGCAAGCGGCATCATCGAAGCCGCAAATGAGAACGTACGCATCGGTCCCCCCACCGCGGGACTTGTCACAAAAGTCTTCGTTGCCGTCGGAGACCGGGTGAGTGAAGGTGATCCGCTCCTGCAACTGGATGACCGGGACCTTCGTGCGCAACTCGTGGCCCGCCAAGCCGCGATTCCCCCGGCGGAAGCGCAGGTCGAGGAACAGACGTATCGCATCGGAGACCTCAATACCCAACTCAAACGGCTCAAGGCGGTGGGCGACAGCCGAGCCGTCAGCGATGACGACATCAAACGCACCTGGTATGCCCTGGAAATGGCCAAACGGACGATGACCCGCCACGAAGCTGCGCTGAAACAAGTCATCGCGCAGCGGGATGAGACACAGATGTTGGTCGACCGGTTGACGGTCCGGGCACCCCGAGCCGGCACCATTCTGCAGGTCAACATTCGAGCCGGCGAATTTGCCCTCACCATCGGCGCAAGCGAACCCCTGATGTTGCTGGGAGACATGCAGCAGCTCCAGGTTCGCGCGGAGGTGGATGAAATCAACGCCCCGCTCGTCGCCCCGCATCGACCCGCCGTGGCCTACCCGAAAGGCCATACCGCCCAGCCGATTCCCCTAACCTTCGTTCGCATTGAGCCATACATTGTGCCGAAGAAATCGCTCACCGGAGACAATACCGAGCGAGTGGACACACGAGTCCTTCAGATCATCTACCGATTTGAACGACCGGCGTTTCCGGTCTACACGGGGCAGCAGGTGGATGTCTTTATCGAACGCAGCCCCGTAGCGGTCGGGCCGACAGTGGAGTCACCACAATGAACCCATTGCACGCCGTGAGGCAGTCCGTCGGGTGTCTGCTGTCGGGCCTCCTCGTCTTCTCCGTCACCGGCTGCCTGCAAGGCCAGCCATATACTCGCCCGCCGGTCAACACCCCCGCCGATTGGGCCGACATGAGCTCCGGCGCCATTGCCGGTAACGGCTCCGCCTCGGGACCGAGCGCCGACTGGTGGCAGGCCTTTCACAACGAGGAACTGTCGCAGTTCATCGAACGCGCGCTCGCCCAAAACCACGACGTACGGAGAGCCGTGTCTCGCGTGATGGAGGGCCGCGCCTCCGTGACTACCGCGAGCGCGGGTCTCTACCCGCAATTGAACATTCAAGGGAGCTACACGAATATCTCCGTCTCCAAGAACACGCTGGCAGGCTTGGGGCTGGCCACGGGACAACAACCGGGTCCGCAGGTCTTCGCCAAACCCGGGAGCAGCTTTGATCTCTGGAATGGGGCGGCCGACCTCCGCTGGGAACTGGATCTCTGGGGCCGCATCCGGCGAGGGATGGAAGCCGCCTCGGCCGATGCCCAAGCCATCGAGCAAGATGCCCGCGCCATTGCCCTCACCTTGATCGGCGATGTGGGGCAGTCGTATTTTCGTATCCGCGAATTGGACGAACAGATCGAGATCGCGCAGCGAGCACTGGCCCTCCGGCGAGACTCATTGGACATCATCCGGAAGCGAGCCTCCGTCGGGCTGGCATCAGACCTGGACGTGAAACGGACGGAAGTGCTGGTCGCCGAGAGCGCAGGGCAGATTCCAGATGTGACTCGGTTACGCGAAGTGGAAGTGCACCGTCTGGAGGTCCTGACCGGGTCCAATCCGGGGACACTGACCCTTCCGTCGAAGCCGCTGCGAAAGGTCGTCACTCAGCCGGATATTCCGGTCGGGCTGCCGTCACACTTGCTCGAACGGCGACCGGACATTCTGCAGGCTGAAGCCACACTCAAGGCGGCCAACGCCCGCATCGGGCAGGCACGCGCGTATTTCTTCCCCACCCTCTCCATTACCGGCCAGGGTGGACTCCAGAGCGCGGAGTTCGCCAACTGGTTCACAGGCAACAGCGCGAACTTCAGCATCGGCCCCTCGGTGACCCTGCCCATCTTTCTCGGCGGCACCAACGTGGCGCGTCTGGATGCGGCCGAATCGCGCTATCAGCAACTGTTGGAGGGGTATCAGCAGACCATTCTCCTGGCGTTTCGGGAAGTCGCGGACTTACTGGTCTCGATCCACACCCGCACAGAACAACTCACACGCCAACGTGAACAGGCAGCGGCAGCGGGCGCCGCCGTCGGACTGGCGGAGGTCCGGTATCGCAAGGGACTCGTGAACTACCTGGATGTCCTCGACGCACAACGCACGATGTTGGCCGCAGAGACCCAAGTCGCCCAGACGGAACGTGCACGCCTGACAGACATGGTCAGTCTCTACAAAGCCTTGGGCGGTGGATGGCAACAGGATTCGGGCGACGCCGTTCAGACAGGAACCCGAGCACAACACTAGCCGATACGTTCCCGCGTACCATCTTTTCGTATTCGAGAACATCCACCGAGCTGACTTTCAACTTGAAATTTCAGGCTGGATCGGGCTATTTGACTGCGAGTGGTTCGGCCACCAGCAATCATCTGGTGGACCGGACGCCGATTCTTCCCCTTCATGATCGTTCCCATGCAACTACGTAGAAGGAGCCTTCCATGCGAGACGGTGTTCGCCACCCGGCGCCGGTATGCCACATCAATCCTGCCCTCATCCTATTGACGATCGGACTGATCCTGCCATTCGGAGCTGACGGCGTTGCCGCACCGACGGACAAACCGGTGGCCAAATCCGGTTTGCCCGATAAGCAGCCGTTGGAAGAGGAACAGATCGTGTCTTCCACCGACAAGATTACCCAACCGGTGGACACAGACGCTGAAGCGATGCGCCACAACGATCTCGGGGTAGCCTTCGTCTTTAAAGGGGATCTCGGACAGGCCCTCGACGAGTTCAAACACGCCCTTCGGCTTCAGCCAAACTATTTCGCCGCTCACCTGAATCTGGCCAACACCCTACTGGATATCGGTCGCAACGACGCCGCCATGATCGAATTCAAGGAGGCGCTGCGACTGAAGCCGGACGACCCCAAAGTACACAATGACCTGGGAGTCGCGCTCAAGGAAATGGGCGATCCCGCCGGCGCCATTGCGGAATTCAAGACCGTCCTGCGCCGCAACCCCGATGACGTCAATGCGCACAATAACCTCGGCGTCTCGCTGAAGGCCACGGGCGATCTCGATGGAGCCATCGCAGAATATCGGACCGCCGCGGCCCTCCAGCCAAACGATGTCAATACGCACTTCAACCTTGGCCTCGCCCTGATGGAGAAGCGCCAGCCGGACGCCGCGATCAGCGAGTTCCGGACAGCCCTGCACTTGCGCCCCAATGACGCAAAAATCCGGCTCAACCTCGGCAACGCCTTGGCCGGCACGGGACAGCGCATGGAAGCCGCACAGGAACTGCGGCAGTATCTCCGCCTGGAACTCGACACTCCGGCGAACCGGCGATGGCTTGAACAGGCCGAAGCGAAACTTCGTGAGTTGGAGATGCCCTAGCCGGCAGGGTCGTCACTTCAACCGTCTATCGGGGTAGGTAGTCACGGCAAGAAATTTCTTCACCAACGGCTCGCCCACAGCCTCTCATTTGGTGTACAGTCCTCCCCGCTTCACCTCGCGGACCGGGACGTTCAATGCATCAGCCCCACGGCGAAACCAGTCTTCTGCGGCACCGACATCTGGCGTGCGGGCTCCTGGCCCTGATCGGCGTGGGAGTGCTGAGCCCCTGCACGTCCTTGCAGGCGGAATCCTCGGAACAGGCCTCGGACTCGTCGCGTACACAACAATGGAGCTTTGACAGTTCCGCCCCGGGGACGTTGCCCAGTTCCTATGTCGTCGGAACGCTCTTCGACGGGCGACCGGCCGGTGAGTGGAAAATTCTGATTACCGACCGGGCCAAGAGCGCCTCCCAGGTCCTCGCCCAGGTGCAGCCTAAAGGGACGGATCAGACCAACAAGCTTCTCCTCGTGGAGGGGACCGCAAGTACAAACATCGACCTTGAAGTCTCCTACCTCGCCGTCGCCGGAAAGGCTGATTTTGGCGGTGGGCTGGTGTGGCACGCGGTTGACGATCGTAACTACTATCTCCTGCGAGTGAGTCTGATCGAACAGAAACTCCGTCTCTACCGCGTGATGAAGGGGGTGCCTCAGGTCGTGAAGCAGATCGATCGCCCCCTCAGCGCGACCGGGTGGCATACGCTTCGCATCGTCCAGCGTGGGTGCGAAATCAAAGCCTTGTATGACGATGCTGTCCTCTTCCGCGCATGCGACCCCACATTTACGACCGGTCGAATCGGACTGTTGACGAAAGCGGACGCCATCACGTACTTCGACGACTTGTCTCTTCGCGTGCTCGATTAGCCGGTCGCGGGAAAGAACCGCGTCACGGCCTCAGTGCCCCCCCACCAACGAGACTGCCGCTCACTCTTCCCATAACCTGCAAATCTTTGCAAAGCTTCCATGCCGCCACTCGTGAGGGCACCAGACTGGACGCTTCACCATGGGGAGGGACAAGCACCCCCGTAGGGGGCAAAAAAAAGGGGCAGCCACCCTGAGGATGGCTGCCCCGATCTGATTCACAAGTCAGCGTTACCAGCGATCGCGCTTGCCCCCGCGATCGTTGAATCCCCCGCCGCTCCGTCCGGGACCGCCGGAACGAGGCTCCTGCGGACGCGCTTCATTGACCGTCAATGTCCGGCCACCCATGTCCGAGCCATTGAGAGCCGAAATCGCCTTTTGCGCCTCGTCGGAAGAGGCCATTTCGACGAATCCGAAACCTCTCGATTGGCCGGTAAATTTGTCCGTAATGATACGGGCCGATTCAACCGCCCCGTGCACTGCGAACAAATCGCTCAACTGCTGTTCGGTTGCCGAAT
>WBZQ01000508.1_pt2 | contig 27329 bp, 25 predicted proteins | sample 5204251 | NCBI WGS metagenome assembly WBZQ01 (sample SAMN12412402, study PRJNA552823) | activated sludge metagenome | isolation source: activated sludge from nitrification reactor of wastewater treatment plant... | place: USA: Virginia | collected 2017-09
AACAGCGTCGAGATGATCGAGTCGTTCACAAACGGAAACGTGAGGAGTCGCCAAAGCTCGAGCGAGAGCAGAGAGTTCGGCGCCAAGAACACGAGCAGCGCGGCGACCGGCCGGCTCAGAATCGAGGCGAGATAGCCAAGGGCAGTCCCGGCGATGAGAACGCGCGTGACGATCGGCAGCGCCGCCCAGGGAGGGGGTCCGACAATCCGGTATCCGGGCGGGGCGTAACGCATCGCTGGGCTCGTCCCGTCAGTAGGCCAAGAGCCGGCGAAGCGCGTCGAGGAGGGACTTTCGGGGCGAGAAGTCCTCCTCCAACGCCTTGCTGAACGGTACCGGGGTGTCGATCGCTCCCAGGCGCATCACCGGAGCGTCCAGCCATTCGAAGGCGCGGAGGCCGAGGGTCGCGGCGATCTCCGCGCCGAACGCTCCCGTCTCGGTCGCCTCATGAAGCACCAGAACACGGCCCGTCTTCTTCACGGACTCGAGGACGGCCGGAACGTCCCAAGGCAGCAGCGACCGAAGATCGATCACTTCGACCTCGACTCCCTCCCCGCGCAGAACCTCCGCCTCCTCGAGAGCCCAAGTCACCGGAGCGCCGTAGGTGACCACCGTGACGTCGGTGCCCGGCCGCGCGATGCGCGCGACGCCGATGGGGACCCTGTAGGAGGACGTCGGGACCGGTCCACGCACCGACCGATACAGGAACTTGTGCTCCAGGAACAGCACTGGGTTGCCGTCCTCGAACGCGGTCAAGAGGAGCCCCTTGGCGTCGTACGGCGTCGAGGGAGCCACGATTCGAAGGCCCGGGACGTTCGCGAAATAGGCCTCGACATTTTGGGAGTGAAAGGGTCCCGCGCCGACCCCGCCGCCCACCGGAACCCGGATCACGACCGGAACCCGCGCGCCCCACCGGTAATGCGTCTTGGCAAGGTTGTTGACAATCTGGTTGAAGCCGCAGCTGATGAAGTCTCCAAACTGCATCTCCACCATCGGCAGGAACCCGTCCAGGGCGAGGCCCAACGCCGCGCCGAGCGCGCCGGATTCGATGATGGGGGTGTTGCGCACCCGCTCCTTGCCAAATTCCAGGGCGAAACCCTGGGTGACCTTGAACGCTCCGCCGTACTCCGCGATGTCCTGGCCGAGGAGCAGGACGTTTGGCTTCTCGCGCATCGCGGTTCGGAGCCCGTTCGAGATCGCGTCGATGTAGCGAAGCTCAGGGCTCTCTTCCTGCGTGGGCTCGGACGCCTTCGCCGCGACCGCGAGAGTGCCGGCATAGACATCGGCGCGCTCGGCCTCGATGGTGGAGTCGGGCTCGCGGGTCTCAAGCGCGAGATCGACAACCTCGTCGATTCGGGCCTTGAGCCTCTCTCGCAGGGCGGACATCCACGAGGAATCCGCCGCTCCCGCGGTCAGAAGGACCTCTTCGAAGCGGGGCACCGGGTCCTTGTGCTTCCATTCCTCGAAGAGCTCTGGGGGGACATAGGCGGTTCCGGAGGCCTCCTCATGGCCCCGCATGCGAAACGTGAGGAACTCCAAGAGGGTCGGGCCCTCGCCTTTGCGGGCGCGCTCGGCGGCCCGCGAGACCCCGTTCACGACGGCCAGCAGGTCGTTGCCGTCGAGGGTCTCGCCTGGCATTCCATAGCCCAAGGCGCGGTCGGAGAGTCGCCCGCAGGCAAACTGCTCCGAGACCGGCGTCGAAAGCCCGTAGCCGTTGTTCTCGATGACGAAGATGACCGGGAGCCTCCAGACCGCCGCGAGGTTGAGCGCCTCGTGAAAGTCGCCCTCGCTGGTCGCGCCGTCTCCGGTGAACGCGGCCGCGACCGCGCCCGAACCCCTGAGTCGCGCCGCCAAGGCGAGACCACACGCGACCGGCAGCATGGCGCCGAGGTGGCTGATCATCCCAACGATCCGGGCCTCTTTGACCCCGAAGTGGAAGCTCCGCTCGCGTCCCTTCGAGTACCCGCCGTCCTTGCCCATGAGCTGCCTCAAGAGCGCGAGGAGGTCGAGACCGCGGCCCGTGAACACGCCGAGGTTCCGGTGCATCGGGAGGATCCAGTCCGTGGGGTTGAGGGCCGCGGTCACGCCGACCGCGATGGCCTCCTGGCCGATGCCCGAGAACCACTTCGAGAGGCGCCCCTGGCGGAGCAGCCGGAGCATCTTCTCCTCGATCAGCCTGGGAAAGACCAGCGCCTCGTAGAGCTCGCGAAGCCGTTCGGGGGAAGGCACTCCGGGAACGCTGTCGGGCTTCGTCACCTCGGCATTTGACCCGAAAGAGGCAGGCGCGGCAAGGAACCCCGAAGAGCCGGGCGAGTTGATCGATCCGTCTGCTCACGGATCAAGTCGTGATCGAACGCGCAACAAACTGTCCTATCAATCGCGAATGGCCCGGATTACCTTGACGGTCATGTGGGGTCCGTTTGATCCCGAGGCGTTCGGGAAACGAATTGCCCTGCTCCGCGGCGGCCGCAAGGTCTCGTCTCTCTTGGCCGGGACGGGGATCTCGGAGGCCGTTTGGAGCCGTTACGAAAACGGCCGTATCGAGAACATCTCGGTGAAGACCGTGGAGCGGATCGCTGAGGTACTGGGTTTTCCGGTGTGGCATGTCCTGGGCCTCGAGCCCAAGCCGAGCACGGCCGACGCCAACAACGTGACGTTCGTGCCGCTCGTGGCCGAGGATGTCGCCGCGGGTTTTGGAAGCTGGCCGACGCCCCCGGAGCCGGAGTTCATCCCGTTCCTGAGGAGCTTCGCGGGGCTTCGCAGTCCGGGCGAGAGGCGGTACGCGGTCTTCCGCCTCGGAACCTCGCAAGTGGCCTCGTCGATGATCCCGGACCTTCAGCCCGGCTCCCTGGTGCTCGTCGATCGGGACGAGGGCCGAAGAACCGAAAATCTCGCCAGTCGCCGCAAGGTCCCGTTCCTGTGCCGGACCGACCGCGACCGGGGAACCACTGCGGTCAAAGACGTTCACGTCACGAAGCGGTCGGGCGCATCGATCCGTCAGCTGGTGCTCACCAGCCGAAACCCGGCGTTCCCACCGATCGTGGTCGATCTGGAGCGCAACGAGTCGATTCTCGAGGTCGTCCGGGCCCGCGTGATCTGGTGGTCCACGGAACCGGAGCTGTAGCGACGCTCTTAGCCCTGAAAGCACGCTAGATTGCGCGACCGATGAAGATGCTCTTCGCCGGCTTGGCCGCGCTTTTCGTCGTGGGTCCGGACCGGATCGCGACGGAATCTCCACGCCCCGCTCCCCACTCGCGACGGGTCCCCGACGTTTCCAAGTACCCAATCGCAGACGGCAAGGGCACCGCGGCGATCCTGTTCGACGCCGCGGCGGGCTCGCCGGAGGCCGCGATGACCCTGCTTTCGCTTTCGCCGGGAGCGATGGTCCCCGAGCACGTCCACGAGTCCTCGACCGAGTTTGTGTTCGTTTTGGAAGGCGAATCCGAAATGACCCTCGGACAGGGCGCGCAGAGAGAGGTCGTGAGGCTCGGGCCGATGAGCGCCGCCCGAATCCCGATGAAGACCCCACACTCGGCGCGCGTCGTGGGCGACGGCACCTTTCGCGCGCTGCAGATCTACACGCCGGCCGGTCCCGAGCAGCGATTCAAGGGTTCGGGTGTGCCCGTCCGCTGAGGACGGAAGCGGTCGATGAGAGCGGACGACACCGGCGACACCGCCGATTCCGGCCTCGTCGACCTTCACATCCACGGGGCCTTCGGGGTCGATGTGCTCACGGCGGGTCCCCTAGAGCTCGACAGGCTTTCCCGCGGGCTCTTGGAACGCGGGGTCACGAGCTTTTTGCCTACGCTGGTTCCGGTCCCCCTTCGGGAGCTCGGCGAGGTCGTCGCGCGCCTCTCGTCGTGGATCGCGTCGCGCAGGCCGCTAGACGGCCGCGGCGCGCTTCCCCTGGGGCTTCACTTCGAGGGGCCCTTCGTCTCGACGTCCCGCTGCGGCGCGCTTCATCGCGAGAGCTTCCTCGACGGCGCGAACCCGGCCCTCGTCGAGGCGTTCTTCGAAGCGCTTGGGACGCTTCCGGGAAGGCCGATGATCACGCTCGCGCCCGAGATTCCGGGCGGGCTCACGTTGATCTCGGAGCTCGTCAAGCGCGGCTTCGTCGTGTCGATCGGGCACACGGACGCGGCTTCGTCGACCCTAGACGAAGCGGCCCGGCGCGGCGCCCGCCACATGACCCACTTCGCGAACGCGATGAGGCCGCTCCACCACCGCGAGGTCGGCCCCGTGGGCTGGGGACTTCTTAACGACGACGTCACCGTGGACGTGATCGCGGACATGGCGCACCTTTCGGCCGAGATGCTGCACCTGATCTTCAAGGCGAAGGGCCACGGGCGCGTCGCGGTGATCAGCGATGCGGTTCCGCCCGCTGGGCTCGCGGAGGGAGACCATCGGGTTTGGGGAGAGACCCTCACGGTGCGAGGTGGCACGGCTCGCAACGCGGCTGGAAACCTCGCGGGAAGCGTTCAACTCCTGGACGACGCGACTCGGAATCTGATGTCGCTGGGATTTTCCGAAGAGGCCGTTCATGAGGCGGCCAGCCGTGTCCCCAGGCGGGTCCTCTCCCGGTGAGCGCGAAAACGGAGTAACCTCCGGAACTAAATCAACCGGAGGGTCCCTCGTGTTCGAAGAAGACTCCATGACGCCCTCTAGCCGCGGGCCGTCCGCCGGCCTTAGCGATCCCGCGATCCTCGTCTCGCTGTTTGCCCGCCTTCGGGACGGCGTCTATGTGACCACGAAAGACGGCGAGATCCTGGAGGCGAACGAGCCGTTCCTGGAGCTTCTCGAGGTGTCCTCCCTGGGCGAGCTCCCGAGGAACGAGGCCTCGCTCTTTCCCGAGCTCTCACGCGCAAAGGTCCCGGCCTATCCCGAGGGCCGCATTGTCGAGTTCGCGATCGCGACCCCGAGCGGGCGGTTCAAGACCCTGCGGCACGCCACGTACGCGGTCGAGGGCGCGGTCTCAATGCCGGGTTCTTCCACTCCCCTCGGCTGTCACTACGCGGTCCTCACGGACGTCAGCGAGTGGAAGGCGAAGGAGCGGAAGCTCCTTGAGGAGGGCCGAAGGGATCCGTTGACCGGCTGTTTCAACCGGCGGCACCTCGAAGAGCTCAAGGCCGAGTGCGCCCGCCGCGGCGAGGGAGAGACGTGGGGTTGCATCGTTCTCGATCTCGACGGCTTCAAGGAGCTCAACGACGTCGAGGGGCACGAGGCGGGAGACCTCGCGCTGGTTCGCCTCAGCCGCTTCTTGATGCGCAGAACCCGCACGGACGAGGCCGTGGTGAGGCTTGGCGGCGATGAGTTCCTGCTTGTCCTCTACGGGGCCGACCACGTGATCGTGGGGAACGTCGCGGATCGCCTGCGGCTGGCTGCCGCGCGCGAAGATGTTGCGCCGTTTTCGTTGGGCTGGGCGGCGCGCCAGCCCGGGGAGCCCCTCGCCGAAACCATCCGGCGCGCCGACACACGGCTCCTAGCGGTCAAGAGCGCGAGCGGCGTGCCGAGGCGGAGATCCCGCGAGGAAAGCTGGGAGACCCGGGAGGTCCGAGCAGTCCGCTGAACGCCGCGGAAGCACGGGTCGAAAGGGACCCTCTCGGTATAGTCGCCGCGTGCGCGAGACCAGCCAATATCCAAGGTTCGCCGCGCGCGCGCTTATCTTTCTCGCTTTGGCGGTTGGCCCGCTCGCCTACGCGAGCGAGAGCCTCCCGTCCCCTCCTCCGATCGATCCCGAGGACCTCATTCGACGGGTCGTGAAAAACCAGAAGCAGGCCGATGAGCGATTGGCCTCCTACACCTACGACCAAAGGGAAACGCAGATCACGTACGGCCGGAGCGGGCGTCCGAGCGGCACCGAAACCCGGCTCTTCTATGTGTTCTCGGGCGAAAACGGGGGCGAGTCGACGCGCGAGCTCGTCGAGGTGAATGGCCGCCCCGCGACCGAGGACGAAAAGCGCGACGCCCTGGCGGAGGACGACAAGCTGCGCCGCAAGAAGCTCGAGAATCGCGCGGCGGCGGAAGCGAAGGCGCCGCCCCGAATCGCGGGGGACGAGGACGACCCGCTCGTGGGCGCGCGCCGGCTTTCCGATCTCATTCGAAAGTACGAGTACCGCATCGCCGGCGAAGAGGTCATCGGGGGGCGCCCGGCGTACATCCTGGAGTTCTCGCCGCGCTCCGGGCTGACCGCGTCGGGCCTCGGCGAGCGCGCGCTGAACTCCTTGGCGGGCCGCGCCGTGATTGACGCGTCCGACTTCCAGATCCGGGAGGTGGAGGCCCGCCTCACGAAGCCGCTCAAGGTCGTCGGGGGCCTGGCCGCGAACGTGAACGATGCGTCGATCTCGTTCGAGGGAGGGCGGCTCTCCTCCGAGAGGTGGCTTCCCTGCCGCATCGAGCTCAGGCTCAAGGGCAAGAAGGCGCTCTTTCTCAGGCTCGACCAGAGTTACCGGTTCGAGTTCTCGAACTTCCGAACGTTCGAGGTCGAAGCCGAGAGCTCTGGCGTGGCACTTGAAGAGACGAGCCGGAAGCTCGAGCCTACAGATCCGCGAGGAGAAGAGCGTTGACCGGACGCGAACGGCGAACTGTCTTCGGCGTCGCGCTTCTCGGAACCGCGGCGGCGATGGCGACGGTCTACTACCTCTCGCTGGTGCCGGCGACCCACGCGGACCACGATCACGGCGTCCTGAACCTCGATGCGGGAGGGCGCATTCCGGTCGAGACGCGAGGCGGCGTAACGCGCAATCTGGTCGGGAAACCCGGGCGCGTCCTGGTGGTGCACTTCTTCGACCCGCGAATCGGAGACGCCGCGGCCGACGAGCTCCGTTCTCTGTTCCGCTTTCAGGAGCTCGTGAAGACCCAGCCGGGCACTCCGCCGGATTTCGTGCTGATCGCCCGCAGCCCGGATTTCGCGACCCTCGATTCGTGGCTCGCTGAGCGAAGGCTCGTGCCTCCATCTCCCGACACACTGGTTGTGGACCCTCACGGCGAGGCCACCGAGAGGCTCAACTGCAAGAGGCCGCTCGAAACAATGTTCTTCAACGCCGAGGGCAAGCTCTCCTCGCAGACCCGCGGCCCCCTCGACTGGTCCACCGAGGTGGCGGGGCACATCGCGAAGGCGCGCGAGGGCGGGACCATCGAATAAGGGCCCGAACGGCGGCCTCGGTTACGATTCGTCAATGTCGGCGCAGCCCAAATCGGCCTTCGAGCTTGCGATGGAGCGGCTGAAGGCGGAGGACGTGGCCACGGGCGTCGAGGAGAAACCGCTCTCAGAGGCGCAGAAGGCCGCGATCGGCGAGGCGCGCCGGGCGTTTTCCTCGCGCGTCGCCGAGCGCGAGATCCTGTTCCGCGACGCGTTGGGCAAGACGCCCGATCCCGCTCGACGCGCGCAGCTCGAGGAGGAGTTCCGAATCGACCGCGGCAGGTTTGAATCGGACCGCGACCGCGCCATCGAGCGCATTCGGCGGGGCTGAGCGAGCCGACGATGCGCGTGATCGTCACAGGCGGAACGGGATTCATCGGGCCGGCCGTTTGCACCCGCCTGCTCGCGAAGAACTACGAGGTGGTCGTGTTCACGCGCGACGCCTCCCGCTCGCGAGAGGCGCTCCATCCGCGCGTCGAGGTTGTTTCATGGACGAACGGGGCGCCCGCTTGGGAGAAGCTCCTCGACGGCGCGTTGGGCATCGTGAACCTCGCGGGCGAATCCATCGCCCAGAGATGGACGAAGGGCGCGAAGGAACGCATCGCCTCAAGCCGTGTCGAAGCCGCGCGAAGGCTCCACGACGCGGTTTCCCGGATTTCGGGAACGAGGCCCAGCGTGCTTGTCAACGCATCGGCGATCGGCATCTACGGACCCCACGCCGATGAGGAGCTCGATGAGGCGAACCCCGCGGGCCACGACTTCCTCGCGACCACGACGGTCGCGTGGGAAGAGGCCGCCGAGCGCCTTTCGGGACTTGGGCTCCGGGTCGCGAAGGTCAGGACGGGTCTCGTTCTGGGGGCCGAGGGTGGCGCCCTCGCGAAGATGCTGCCGCCTTTCCGGCTGGGCCTCGGGGGCCCGCTCGGCAGCGGGACCCAGTGGATGTCCTGGATCCATCGCGACGATCTCGCGGATCTCCTGGTCTTCGCGCTGGAGAACCCGAATGTCCGGGGCGTCGTGAACGGGACCGCCCCGAATCCGCGCACGATGAGGGAGTTCGCGAAGGCGCTCGGGCGCGCCCTCAGGCGGCCGGTCTTGGCGCCGCCCGTTCCGGCGTTCGTCTTGAAGGCTCTCCTCGGCGAGATGTCGACGCTCCTTCTCGACGGGCAGCGCGTGCTGCCGCGGCGAGCCCAGGAGCTGGGGTTTCGGTTCCGGTTTCCGGAGCTTGACGGTGCGCTTGCCGATCTCGTCGGCTGATGGCGCGCCTCCGACCGATTCGGGGTTGACGATGGAGTCTTCCCGTCATCGCGGAGTCCGCGCGCTTGCGAGTCTCTGTGCCTTGCTGCTGTTGTCGAATCCGAGCGCCGAGGCGACCACGCGGTGGATCGTGCCGACCGCGACCCACGCTCCTGGCGCGCGCGGGACCCAGTGGCGCTCGGATCTGACGGTCCTGAACCCCACGGAAGCGCCGGCGCAGGCGCTTGTCTACTTCCTCCCAGCGGACACCGACAACCGGCGCCTCACCGACCCCTTCTATTTGACGCTTCCTCCGCGCCAACAGGTTTCGATTGAAGACGTGGTGGACCTGGCATTTCGGAGGAACCCGGCGAGCGGAGCGTTGCTCGTGGAGTCCGAGAGCCGCGATCTCGTGGTCACGAGCCGGGTCTACAACCGCCAGCCCGATCGCACCTACGGAATGCTGGTGCGCGGCGTTCGAACCGTGGACGCGCTGGCGGCTGGAGAGCCGGGCCATCTCGTGTTTCTTTCGCAGGGAGACCTCTACCGCTCGAACGTGGGCTTCGCCGGGGCCACCCAAGCGCCGGGCCAGGTCACGCTTCGTCTGTTCGACGAGGCGGGCCGCGAGCTTCGGGCCAAGACCTATGACCTCCTGCCCTATGGTCAGACCCAGATCAACGACATCTTCGCGAGCTTTGGCGTCTCCTCGCTCCTCGCGGTCGCGCGGGTCGAGGTCAAGGGAACCGTTCCGCTCGTGGTCTACGCGACGGTCACGGACAACCGCACCGGCGATCCGTTCGCGGTCCTCGCGCAGCGCGAAGGAGACGCGTTTGACGAGGCCCTCCTGATCACATCGGCGCATCGCGCGGGCCGAAACGGCTCCAACTTCCGGACGGACCTGCGCGTCTTCAACCCGTCCTCATCGGCCGGCGTGCTTCGGCTGAACTTCTATCCGGACGGGGTCACGAGCCCGACCCCCTCGAGCGCGACGATTCCCTTGCCCGAGGGTCGGGTGGTGGTCCTCGACGATGTTCTGTCTTCGATCTTCGGCAGGGCCAACGCAAGCGGGGCGCTTCGGCTGAAGGCCGATCGCGAGTTCCTCGCGGTCTCGCGAACCTACGACGCCTCCACGGCGGGAACGGCGGGGTTCGACCTGCCGTCGGTTCCTCCGTCACGCCTGCTGGGCCCCGGAGACGTCGGGCGGTTTCCGGGACTCTCGACCAGCGGCTCGCGGCTCAACGTTCAGCTCGTGAACCCTGGGCCCGACGCGATCGAACTCGCGCTCTCGTTGAGGGCTCCGGACGGCGCGGCCAACGGCCGAGCGACCGTGCGGCTCGAGCCATTCACGATGAGGCAGATCAACAACGTGCCGGCCATTCTCGGAGCCGAGGGGAGCGTGGGCTACCTGGAGGTCTCGACGGTCTCTGCCTTATCCAGGGGCCGGTACGGCGCGCTCGCGACCGTGACCGACAACGTCTCGAACGATCCCATATCGATTCCGGTCGAGGTGGAGCGGGCCTTCCCAACGTCCGCAGGCAACGGTGCCTGCGTGGCGTTGCCCGACCCTCGCGTCGACCGGCGACTCGTCTATGCGCTGACGATGCCGGGCGCGAACGGCACGGTCGAGACCCGCTTCGAAAGCGCGACCGCGACCCAGGTCCGCACGTCCTCCACGACCCGCGCCGGCACGATGCAGAGCGTGGAGACGCTGACGCGAACGCTGGCGCCGCTTTCGGAGCCCTTCGGCTTCCTGGGCGTCGTGGAGTCTGTCTCGGTTCTGTTCAACCCGCTTAGCGCAACCACGCGCCTTGCGTTTTCGCCCGCGCAGGTCGAGCGGCCCGGGCTCTTCTATTGCGACGGCGCTCTTTGGACGATCCCCTCGGTGACGCGCACGCGGTCGCGGGGCGCGGAGCAGCCCTTCATCAGCGCCACGCTCCAAGCCAACGCGCGGATCGATGGTGTCGGCGTCGCGATCACGACCCCCGCGGGGACCTTCTCGACCGTCCACATCAAGAGGCAGCTCGTGGTCCCGCCCCCGGTCCTGGTCGGCGAGCCGGTCGAGCCCGTCACGGTCGATACGTGGACCTCCATCGCGGACGGCGTGGTCGTCCTGCAGCGGGAACAGGATGCCTCGGGAAACCTCGTGAGGGAGCTCCTCCTCACAAGCCTTCGGTAGGGCGCGACGGACTTGCCCAGCAGCTCGAACCAGCCGGGGAGCGTAGGAGTCAGCGTTCCAAGGAGCGACGGCCCGGCGAAGGTCACGGGAAGCGCTCGCTACGTCGACGACCTCACGAGACCAGGCCTGCTTCACGGGCGCACGCTGCGAAGCCGGGTCGCGCGAGGCGTTCTGCGCGGTCTCTCTCGCGATCCCGGCTTCGACTGGAGCGGGCTCACCGTGGTCACGCCGTCCGAGGTTCCGGTGAACGTGGTCGCGTTGATCGAGGACGATCAGCCGATCCTGGCGGAGCGCGAGGTCCGGCACATGCACGAGCCGCTGGCGCTCGTCGCCGGAGAGGACCCGGGCCGCGTCGCGCGGGCACTCTCGGCGTTCGCCGTCGACGTCGAAGTCCTCGCTCCGATTCTCACGATCGAGGACGCGCTGTCCGCGCGCGACGTGATCCACGGATCCGACAACGTCCAGAAGCGCTACCGGATCGCCAAGGGCGACGCGCGAGGGGCTCTCTCGCGGTGCGACGTGGTCGTCACCGGCCGCTATGGCGTTCACCATCAGGAGCATCTCTACATCGAGCCGCAGGGCGTCCTAGCGTGGTGGGACAGAGAGGGCGCGCACGTGATCGGGTCTCTTCAATGCCCCTACTACGTCCAGAAGGGCGTCAAGCGGGCGTTTGGCCTCGCGGAAGACCGGATCGATGTGGTTCAGGCCGTGACGGGAGGCGGGTTCGGAGGCAAGGAGGAGTATCCGACCCTGATCTCGCTTCACGCGCTTTTGCTTTCGAAAAAGAGCGGCCGGCCCGTGAAGATCGTCTACGACCGCCAAGAGGACATCGAGGCCACGACCAAGAGGCATCCCGCGGTCCTGGACATCACAAGCGGGTGCGATCGCGACGGGACCCTCAGGGCCGTGGAGATCCGGATCGCGATGGATGGCGGCGCCTATGTGACGTTGACGCCGGTGGTGCTGTCGCGCGGGGCGCTTCACGCCGCCGGGGCGTACCGCTGGGATCACGTGCTCATCGAGGCCTGCGCGGTCGCGACCAACACGCCTCCGAACGGGGCGTTCCGCGGCTTCGGCGCGCCCCAGACCATCTGGGCCATCGAGCGGCACCTCGATCGCGTCGCGCGAGAGCTCGGGATGGACCCGCTTTCCCTGAAGACCAGAAACGCGCTTCGGGTCGGCGACACCACGGCCACGATGCAGACGCTTTCGGAGTCGGTTGGGGTGGCCGAGTGCATTGAGAAGGCGGCGCGCGAGAGCGGCTACTTCGAGAAGAGAAAGAGCTCCTTTCGTCGACCTCCGGGGTCGCGGAAGGCGCGCGGTATCGGCGCCGCGGTGTTCATGCACGGCGCGGGCTTCACGGGGTCCGGGGAGCGGAGGCTCAAGGGGCGGGTCGCTCTCGACCTCTTCCTGGACCACGAGGGCGGGCGACCTGGCGATCCGCGAGCTCGCATCCGGACCACATCAACCGACATCGGCCAGGGCACTGAGACCGTTTTCCGGCAGATCGCCTCAAGCGCGCTCGACATGCCGCTTGAGAGCATCGACTTCGCGCAGCCGTCGACGCGCGGCGCGCCCGACTCGGGCCCGACGGTCGCCTCGCGGACCGTGATGATCGTCGGAGGGATCGTGGAGCTTGCAGCGCGGGATCTAAGGGCACGCGTCGAGGCGGAGCGCGAACGCGGCGGGGGGAGTTTCCTCGACGCGGCGGGCCGTCTGGTCGAGACCGGAGGGACCCAGACCGTCGAGCGTACCTACGAGTCGCCGCCCGGCCTCGTCTGGGACGACGAGACCTACCGCGGGGACGCCTACCCCGTCTTCGGATGGGGCTGCGACATCGCCGAGGTCGAGGTGGACCTCGACACGTTCGAGGTTGCGGTCACCGGCTTCTGGGCGGCCCAGGACGTCGGCAAGGCGATCCACCCGTTGATGTGCAAGGGCCAGATCGAGGGCGGGACGCTGCAGGCGATTGGGTGGGCGCTTACGGAGGATGTCGTCTGGAAGGACGGGCGAATCCTGAACCCGCGCATGACGAACTACATCGTGCCGACGAGCCTCGACGCCCCGCCGTTCCACACGATTCTCGTGGAGTCGCCCTATTCGCTCGGTCCGGGTGGCGGCGCCAAGGGTCTGGGCGAGCTCCCTATGGATGGCGGTGCTCCCGCGGTGGCCGCGGCGATTGAACACGCGACCGGCATTTTCATGGACTCGCTTCCACTCCTGCCCGAACGCCTTCTTGAGGCCTACGCCGAGACGCCGGCATCCGGAGACCGTGTCTAAGGAAACGCGCCTTCGCGTCAACGGGATCGCGGTCGCGGTAGACGCGCCGCCCCTCTCGCGACTCCTGGATGTGTTGCGTGTGAACCTTGGGCTCACGGGAACCAAGGAGGGCTGCGGCGAGGGCGAATGCGGCGCGTGCACGATCCTCCTCGACGGCGTCTCGGTGAACTCCTGCCTGGTGGCGATCACGCAATGCGAGGGCCGCGACGTGACGACGATCGAGGGGCTGAGCGCGCCGGGCAGGCTGTCGCCGCTTCAGGAGGCGTTCGTCACCGACGGCGGAGCGCAGTGTGGAATCTGCACGCCCGGGATGCTGCTCTCGGCGCACGCGCTCCTAGTTTCGGAAGGCGATCCGGATGAACCGGCCATACGGGAGGCGATCGCCGGGAACATCTGCCGCTGCACGGGCTACCAGAGGATCGTGGAGTCGATTCGGCGGGCCTCCGAGCTCTCGCGGAGCCCCTCGGACGCCACGCGTCGGGAGAGCCCTTAGCTCATGGGCCTCGCGGATCTCTCGCGCTACGCCTTCGCCCGCCCGCACGCCGTGGCCGAGGCGTGCGAGCTTCTCGCCACCCGGGCCTCGAAGGCTCTGCCGACGACGCTGCTATCGGGCGGCACGGATTGGTTCGTCGAGCGGCACACCGCTCCGGCGATGGACCTCGAAACGGAACCGCCCCTCGTCGTGGATGTCTCCGGCTTGGCCGAGCTGACGCGGATCGAATGGTCCGGTCGCACGGTACGCATCGGAGCCGCGGTGCCGTACGCGACCCTGCGGAAGGACCCTTCGATCGCCTCTCGTCTGCCGCTCCTCTCTGCGATGTCCAAGGACGTCGGGGCTGTCCAGATTCAGGCCCGCGGCACGCTCGGGGGAAACCTCGGCACCGCCTCACCCGCGGCCGATGGAGTCGCGGCGCTCGCGGCGCTGGACGCCCGCATCGTGCTGACAAGCGTGCGTGGCCGGCGCTCGGTTCCGATCGCGGCGTTTTTGACCGGCTATCGCACGACGGCCCGCGAGGTCGACGAGCTGATCGCCGAGGTCGAGATCGACGTCCCGGAGCCCGGTTCGACATGGTTCTGGCGGAAGGTTGGAACGCGGCTCGCCCAGGCCATCTCGAAGGTCGCGCTGGCTGCCGTCGCGAGTGGAGCGGGCGAACGGCTCACGCGGGTCGGGCTCGGCATGGCGTCGGTCCTTCCCGTGACCGCCTTCCTGCCGTCGGTGCGCGAGCTTCTCGCGACGACGACTCCCGAAGCGATCGCGGATGGGCCGCTTGACGAGGCGACGGTCCGGGACATCGCTCCGATCGACGACGTGAGGTCGACGGCCAGTTACCGGCGGCATGTCGCCAAGGCCCTCGTTCGAAACTTCGTGCACACGGTGCTCGCCGATCGAGCCCAGCGCGCGCGTTCCTGATCGACGCGAATCAGGCGTAGTAATCGGCGTTGATCTGCTGGAAGTGCTTCCACTTCTCCGGAATGGTCTCCTCGGTGAAGATGGCCTTGACGGGGCAGACGGGCTCGCAGTTTCCGCACTGAATGCAGGTGTTGGGATCGATGTAGAGCTGAACGGCGGCGTCGAAGCCGTCCTCATCCTTCTTGGGATGAATGCAGTCGACCGGGCAGACCTCCACACAGGCGGTGTCCTTGGTGCCGATGCAGGGCTCCGCGATGATGTACATGCCCATGAAGCGTTTCCTCCTCGCTCGTCTTCGTGATCTTTTGGAGAGAGGCTACCAGGCGGCGTTCTAGTCCCTTCCGGCCTCGATGCCCAGCTGACGGAGCTTGCGATGGAGGGTCGTGCGGTCGAGGCCGAGTCGGTCCGCGGCCCTCGAGACGTTGCCGCGGTGCTCCGCGAGAACGCGCGAGACGAGACGCCTTTCGAAGGCTTCCCGTGCCTCGGCGAGGGTCTGTCCCGCCGAGAGAAAGGCGGCGGACAAGCCGGTGGCGTCGACCGCATCCTCCGCGCCCAAGCCGGACGTTGGGAGACCCAGGTCGAGAGCCTCGATCGTGTGCCCGTCGGTCATCAAGATCGCGCGCTCCACCGCGTTCTGAAGCTCGCGGACGTTTCCGCGCCAGGCGCGCCGCGCAAGCGCCTGGAGGGCGTCGTCCGAGAACGTCGCGGGTCGGCGCCCGCGGCGGGCCGCAAGCCGCGCGGCGAAGTGTCGCGCGAGAAGCGGGATGTCTTCCGTTCGCTCGGCAAGCGTTGGAACGCGCAGCGGTACGACCGCCAGTCGAAAGTACAGGTCCTCCCGGAACTCTCCCCGCCGGATCATCGCGGGAAGGTCGCGGTTCGTGGCCGCGATAATCCGAACGTCGGTCACGATCGTCTTCGCGCCGCCGACGCGGGTGATGCGACCGTCCTGAATCGCTCTCAGGATCTTGGCCTGTGTACGCGGTGACATGTCGCCGATCTCGTCCAAGAACAGCGTTCCGGAGTCCGCCTGCTCCCACTTGCCCTTGCGATCCTCGGTCGCGCCGGTGAACGCGCCCTTCACGTGCCCGAAGAGCTCGCTTTCGATGAGCTCTTCCGGAATCGCCGCGCCGTTGACTTCGATGAACGGGCCCGACCTTCGAGGCGAGGCGCGGTGGAGCGCGCGTGCCACGAGCTCCTTGCCGACACCGCTCTCGCCGGTGATCAAGACGCGGGCCTCGGATAGACCGGCCCGGCGTATCTCCTCGCGGAGGGCGGTCATCGGCGGGCTCTCGCCGAGAAGCGTCTCCTCGGCCTCGCCGAGAAGCGCGAGCCTCTCGGCCAGCGCGTTTCTTTCCCGAAGCAGGCTGCGGCGCGAGAGCGCCTTCTCGAGCGTGAGCAGGACCCTCTCCAAGGCGAGCGGCTTCTCGAGAAAGTCGTCGGCTCCTCTCTTCACGGCCTGGACCGCGGTCTCTACGTTGCCGTGACCCGAGATCATCACGATCGGGAGATCGAAGCCGCTTTCCCGTGCGCGATCGAGGACACCGAGGCCGTCGAGGTCGGGAAGCCAGACGTCCAGAAGCGCGGCGTCGAAAGGCCGCTCCCCCGGTTCGGCGAGGAGCGCGAGCGCCTCCTCTCCACGCGCGACGGCCTCGGTCGCATAGCCCTCGTCGCGCAGGATCTGGGAGAGCGTTCGCCGGATGCCCGGCTCGTCGTCGCAGATCAAAATCCTCACGGCAGCGCTCGACGCCATGCTGTTCACGATGCCTTCGGCCGCGTGATCCCGCGGGCTCCGACCATTCCCGCGGCGCGGACCCCCGCCGGCCATTCGAGGACGAAGCGACAGCCCCGGGGGACGTTTTCCTCAAGGAGAACCCGCCCGCGGTGCTCTACGGCGATGCGGGACGTGATCGCGAGACCGAGCCCTGTGCCGCGAGGCTTCGTGGAAAACGCGGGCTCGAAGACCCGGGATCTCTGTCCCGTCGGTATGCCGGGCCCGTCGTCTGTGACCGCGAGCCGCGCCGAATCCCCTCTCACGGCCGCGTCGACGACGACCTCGCCTCCCGGTGGCGTGGCGGCGACCGCGTTGTCGACGAGGTTCACAAGGGCGCGTTTGATCTGTTCCGCGTCGGCCATCGCGGTCAGCGGGGCTTCGTTCAGGCGAGCCCTCACCCGAACGCCGGACTTGGTCTCGCCGAACAGGGTCACGACCTGCGACACGATCGCCGCGAGGTCCACCTCGGCGAGATCGGCGGGCGGGAGCCTCGCGAAGCGTCCAAACGCGTCCACCAGGTTGTTGAGCGTGCCCACCTCTTCGACGATCGCGGAGGCGCCCTCCTCCACGATGCTCGCGAGCCCCTGGACCTCACCGGAGATCCCGGGCGCGAGCGCCCGCGCGCGCCGCCTCATGCGTTCCGCGGCGAGCCGGATGGGAGTGAGCGGGTTCTTGATCTCGTGGGCGACGCGGCGCGCGGCCTCTTCCCAGGCCGCGGCCCGCTCCGCCTTGACGAGCGCGGTGGTGTCTTCGAGCGTCGCGACGAAGGAACCGGGCTCTATGGCGGCCACCCGGATCTCGACCGTTCGAGGATTCTCGGCCCCGGGAGGCGTGAAGCCCAACGTCGTCTCGCGGCGTCCACCGGCAAGCCCCGCCTGGGCAAAGAAGGCGCGCACGGTTCCGAGCGCGTCGTCCAAGAAGAGCTCTCCGAGGGTCGTCGGAGACGCACCTGTGGGGCATCCGAGAATCTCCCGTGCCCTTTCGTTGAGCGCCACGAGGTGTGCGCTCCTGAGATGAGGCTCCGGCTCGGCACTCTCCCCGGAGCCCTGGGCTTCTCCCATTCGAAACGCCACGACGCCCGTGTCGAGATGTGCGAGCACGGCGCGGATCCGGCGCCTCTCCTCGTCCAGGCGATGGTTGGTCTCCGCGAGGCCGGCGTTGGCTCGTTCGAGTTCCTCGCGCCCTCGCCGCAGCTCGTTCGTCATCGCGTTGAACGTGCTTGAGAGCGAGGCGATCTCGTCGTCCCCTTCCACCTCGACGCGCGCGTCGAAGTCGCCTCCGCCGACCCGGCGCGCCGACGCGGCCAGCGCGGCAATGGGCCGCGTGACACGGCGGGCCAGAAGAAGGCCGGCCCAGACGGACGCGAGGAGGACGAGAAAGGCGAGAAGCAAGAAGAAGAGCGTCTGAATCGCGAGGATCGAGGCCCGCTCGGCCCGCAACATGTCGTAGGCGGATGTGGCCTGAGCCAGCGCCCGGAGATCCCGCGCCTCGGCCGGCGGGTCGTACGTCCCAACGATCAGGAGTCCGTCTTCCAGCGCGAACACCGTACGGCTGATCTGGGCGCCGTCGGCAATCTCCTCGATGCGGCGCGCGAAACCGCGCTGGCGCGCGTCCTCGATCCACGCGGCGGAGGGTTCGGGAATGCGCTGCACGGGCCAACGGGCTGTCGTCACGGGCGGCGTGTTCGACGGCGCCCGGATGGGTCGCCATTCCATGTACTCGAGCCCGGAGCTCTCCCGTGCGGCGGCGAGGAGCGCCAGCCTCTCGCTGTCGGTGGAGGCGCGGGACAGGGGGCCGGCGAGCCGCAGAGCGGTCCTTCGCTCCAGCTCCGCGGCACGGGTCTTGACGAGCTCCGACACGCTCCTTCCCGTGCGGATCGTGGCCTCGACCGGCGGCGCGAACCAGAGCTCGACGCTCCTCTCCAGAAGCCGCGTGGTTGGAAGAATCAAGAGGGAGATTGGAAGAAGCGCGAGGCCTATGTGCGTGGCGACGACCCGGACCCGGAATCTCGACCCGAAGACGCCCCGCCGGGCCTCCAAGAGGAGCTTCAGCGCGTTCCGCAAGAGCACGAAGACCAGTGCCAGGATTAGGACCACCACGATGTAGAACAGAACAAACAGCAGCACCTGGCTCGTGGCCGCTGCCGGAGAGAGAGCGCGCGCCTTCAGCACCAGCGCGTAGAGGCCGGAGAGGCATAGGCCCAGCGCGACGCCGATCGCCAGGAGAATGCGGTTGTCGCGCGCCCAGCGGGTCTTCAAGGTCCCCCCTCCTTCCATTCGAAGATCCCGGAGCGAACCCACGGCGTCTGGGCCGTCGAGGGCACGACTCCCAGAGAGACCTCGACCCCGTACGTGCAGCGGACGCGGACCACGAGGTCCTTGCCGAGAAGGTGCCGGCCCATCAGGAACGCGGGGAAATCCGGGAGGTTCGAAAGGGCGCTCGCGGCCTCCTGCAAGCTCGGAACGACCCTCGTGTCCAGGAGCCGTCCGTCGACGCGTCGCTCAACCGTGTAATCGGAGCTGACGGGACGATACGTGGCCGTGACTTCGTAGCGCCTCTCGTCCTTGAGCCCGTCGGGCCACAGGTTCCGGAAAACGAAGAGCCGGATCTCCCAGAGCGTGGACGTTGGAAGGCCCGACGCGAGCCGCTGAGCCATCTCTGGGAGGAGGCCGTTCTCGAGCCGCGCGGCGACGCGGAGCTCCCGTGCGGAAAAGCGCGTCGAGACCCCAGGAATGCGAGCCTGCGCCGCGGGGGCGGCGCGTGGCTCTAAAAGGACGCCGAGGAGGAGAAGCGCGGGAAAAGCGAAAAATGCGCGCCGGGGATGGGCCACCCGATGACTTTAGCCGGCCGATTCCCAGCCGGGTCATGCCCTCAGGTGTGGGCGGAGTGAGCCTGGTGAATGGAGCGGGTCTGACCCGCGACCCTGAGGTCTGGCCACGTGGTGGAGTCGGCGAGCATGTTCTCGCGCAGCAGGGCGGCGAGCGCTGAGTGCATCGCGTGTCCGGCCCGGTGCGCGATCACGTGTCCGACGACGGGCCGGCCTACCAGCGCGAGGTCGCCCAGGAGGTCGAGAGCCTTATGCCTTACGAACTCGTCGGGAAACCTCAGCTCTCCGTTCAGGACGCGCGAGTCCCCCACCACGATGCAGTTGTCGGAGCCCGCTCCCTTGGCAAGCCCACGCGACTTCAAGAGCTCGTACTCGGAGAGAAAGCCGAACGTGCGCGCAGGCGCCAGGTGTTCCGTGAAGACCTTGGGCGTTACGACGACCGTGATGGATTGGCTGCCGATCGCAGGGTTTGGAAAGTCGATCGAGTACGTGATCCGGAGATCCCGCGCGGGCCGAATTTCAAGCCTCTTCGCGGTCCCGCCCGAAGGAACCGTCAGCGTGCGAGATGGAGCGTAGGGAATGCTGGGACGATTCTGACGGACAATCCCGGCGTCCTCGAATGCCTCAAGCCATGCCGCGGCGCTGCCGTCGAGAATGGGAACCTCGGGTCCATCGATCTCGATCAGCAGGTTGTCGAGGCCGATGCCGTAGGCGGCCGCGAGAAGATGCTCGACGGTCCCAATGTCCCTTCCCCGCGTCCCCAACGTGGTCGCGTGATCGAAGCGCCCGGCGTTCTCGGCAAGGGCCGGGACGAAAACGTCGATGTCGCTTCGGTAGAACACGATCCCGTGGTCCGGCTGGGCCGGCGTTAGGAGCACCTCGACCTCACGGCCGCTGTGCAAACCGGTTCCGGAGACCCGTAGTGGCTTCGCGAGGGAGGTCTGAGACCGCATTGCTCGCCGTCCGAGCAGGATGCATGCCATTCCAGCTCGCATCGCGACTGCTAAAGTCGGCCGCATGACAGCGGTGCTTTCGGGCTGGGCCGCTTCCCGTCCGTCGCTTCCTCCGGATCCGAACCGTGGCGCGAACGCCGCACTCTGCGGCGGAAAAGCCACAGCACGCGAGATCGTATGACCCCGGACGACGCCCGCCAATTCAAAGAGATCCTCTACCTGTTCCTGGAGAAGCTGCGGGCAACGAAGGCGGCGTTCTATCTGCTTGAAAACGCCGGAGCCTTTCGGCTCGTCGCTCAATACGGGTTCACCCGCACAGATCGGATTCCCGAGACCGTGATGCGGTTCGACCCTCTCGCGGTCGCGGTGTTTGAGCATCGGGAACCAAGGTTTGTCAACGACATCCGACAGGCCGGACGGCTTGCGGAGTCCATGGAAGCCACATCGTCCGCCCGCATCCTGACCGCACCGCTCTATCTGGATGGTCGGATCGCCGGAATCCTCGATGTGCGCGACAAGGCCGGGCGCGAGAGCTTCGCCCCCGATGACCTTGCATTCACGCAGGAGGTCTCGCGTCGGCTCCTCGCGAAGATGAGAACGCTTCCCGAGTTTGCGACCGCTTCGACGGAGGCGGAGTCGGTGTTTGAAAGAACCGCGCGATTCCAGGCTGCGGATTGGGGGCGCCCATCGGAGCCGCCGGGCCAGAATCGGGTGGATACCTCGCAGTTTTCGTTCGAGCCAAACGTCCTCACGTTCGAGCGCGAGATCCACGAGCAGCGCGTGGCCCAAGGGCCGACCCCGCCGGGACAGGCGACGCCGCTCGTAGAGCTCTCTCTCGACCATCTCCCCACGACTACCGAGAGGGCGCGCCGGCTCGTCGAGGAACGCCTTGCGTCCGCTCCGCCCGCGCAAAGCCTTGCGCTCGCCCACGGGCCCTCGGTGCGCGAGGCGGCGTTTTACCGGCAGCTTCTGGAGACCGCGCTTCTCTTTCCCGATGTCGCTCTCGCATCGGTCGCCTCCTTCGATTCCCTCGGGACGCAGATCTGGCTCGCGGCGGCGAGCCCTTATTCCGAGGAGGTCGAACCGGCCCTCCTGGAAAGCATTGAGAAGGCGGCGAGCGCCGCGGGGGCTCGCTTTCCGCTCGCTCACGAGCGGGTCTTTCATCGCCTCATCGGTGGCGCCCCTTCGCCTCTCCAAAGGGACGACATAGCCGCCATACAGTCCTCCGTCATTGCGGCAACCCCCGACGAGGCGCTCGTCCTCACGCTCGTCTGCCGGGAGGAGGGAGCCGCCTCCGGGCCCGCGCAGCGCGAGTCGCTGAAGAAGTTCCACGGGCTGGCCAAGACCGCGCTTCTTGAGATCCGCAGCGCCGGTCTCTATCGCAGTTCCTACCGAGGCCTGGTCAACAAGCTTCTCGAGCCCGGTCTAAGGCCTTACAGCGCGCTGAAGACGCATTCCATGAACGTGGGCCGGCTCGCGCGCAAGCTCGCGACGTTCCTCAAGCTTCCGCCCGGCGAGGTGGAGCAGCTCACGGTCGCGGCGATCCTCCACGACGTCGGCATGCGCGACCTCAACTATGAGGAGCTCTATGGCAAGAGGGGCATCACCGAAAACGAGATGAAGCTCCTGCGCGAGCACACCCGCTCGGGTGCCTTTCTCGCGGGTGAGATCCCGTGGCCCTACGAGATCCCTCTCCTCATCCGGCACCACCACGAGCACTGGGACGGCAGCGGCTATCCCGACGGCCTCAAGGGTTCCGAGATCCCCTTCGGTTCGAGGGTGATCCAGCTGTGCGACGCGTTCGACGCGATGACGTCCCCCACGTCGTACCGCTCGCTTCTCTCCGCCTCTCAGGCGCTTGAGGTTCTTGCAGAGGACGCGGGCCGGCACTTCGACCCCGAGCTCGTCCCGGCCTTCCGCCAGATGGCGGAGGCCGTGAAGTCCTAAGGGACGACATATGAAGTCGCGCCTCGAAAGGCAGGAGCGCAAGGCCGCCGACAGGAAGGCGCAACGCGCCACGGCGGTCCGCCCGATCGCCAGCAACCGGCGGGCGAGGCACGAGTACTTCATCGAGGAAAAGGCCGAGGCGGGCGTGGTGCTGACGGGCACCGAGGCGCGCTCTCTTCGAGAGGGCCAGGCGAACATGACGGACGGATATGTCGCGATCGAAAACGGGGAGGCCTGGCTCTTGAACGTCCACGTTTCGCCTTATTCGCCCGCGAGCTACAACAACCCGGACCCGGTTCGGAAACGCAAGCTGCTCCTTCATCGGCGGGAGATCGCGCGCCTGGGAGCCAAGATTCAAAAATCGGGGGTCACGTGCGTCCCTCTTTCTCTCTACTTCAAGGGACGGCACGTAAAAGCGGAGATCGCGCTTGTGACGGGCAAGAAGCTTCGGGACAAGAGGGAGACGATCAGAACCCGCGAGGCGGACCGCGAGACCCGCGCCGCGATCAAGGCGAACCGGCGATGACGGGGCAAGGGAGCGTGACAGGCATCGCAACCCCTTTGCGTGCCGCGACGATCTCCAGTCAGCCCTGCCCGACGCGTTAGGCTTCCTCACTCGTTAACAAGATGATTCGAACCAAACGTCTTCCTTGCCGCGCCTCCTTCGCCGTTCTCGGTTTTGCGAGCCTCGCGGTCGCGTTGCTTTCGTACCCCGCGTTCGCGCAGGTCGTCCGCGGCGGTGCCCTGCCGCCCAACCTCCCGCTCTTCCCACCCGACAACTGGTGGAACGTCGACGTCAGCGCCGTCCCCGTCGACCCCGGGAATGCGGGCTTCATCTCATTCATCAACCTCGCGCCTGACGTCAACCCGGCCATGCATCCGGACTTCGGAGGCGACAACACCGACATGCCACCGGAGATCTACGGGATGGTCTACATGACGGTGCCCGGGAACCAGCCGCTGGAGCCCGTCGCGTTCGACTACGCGAACCAAAGCGACTATGGGGCTCCAGGAAGGCCCAACGGCTATCCGATCCCGGTCGAGGCAAAAACCCAGACCAAGTGGATCGAGGGCGGATACGCGGGAAACGCGGCGATCGGTGGGGACAAACACATGCTGATCGTCGACCGCGACAACCGGGTGCTCTTCGAGACCTGGAACACCCGCTGCGTGCCTGCGGGGAGCCCCAGCTGCTCCTGGCAGGCCGGATCCGGGGCGATCTTCGCCCTCGACTCCAACGCACAGCGCCCGGACACGTGGACCAGCGCCGACGCGGCCGGGCTCGCGATCCTTCCGGGGCTCGTGCGCTACGACGAGGTCTACGGCCCGGACCCGATCCGTCATGCCTTTCGGGTGACTCTTAGACGGACGCGAGGAAAGGTCTACCCAGCCACACACGAGGCCAGCACCAGCACGGACCCGAACGCGCTTCCGATGGGCGCGCGTCTGAGACTCAAGAGCGGCACGAACATCTCCTCCCACCCCGCACCCCTTCAGAAGATCTTCCAGGCGATGAAGACCTATGGCCTGATCGTCGCCGACAACGGAGCGGACCTCTACGTTCAGGGCACCTACGACACCCGGTGGGACAACGGCATCCTGAATCCGGCGTTCGCGAGCCTGACCGCAAACGACTTCGAGGTTCTGACGCTCGGCTGGAAGCCGACCATCCCCCCCGTCGTGGGTCCGAGCCTCTTCTACACGCTGCCGCCATGCCGGGTCTCGGACACGCGGCTCGCGGCGGGTCCCTACGGTGGGCCGGCCCTCCCGCCGAACGGCCAGCGCGTGCTCGCGCTCGCGTCCCAGTGTGGGGTGCCGGCCGGCGCCAAGGCAATCTCCGCGAACGTTGCGGTCGTGCAGCCAAGCGTGGGCGGGATGCTCCGGTTCTTCGGAGGGGACGCCCAGCCATCCCCGACCACGACCGTGATCTTCGCCGCGCAACAGACGCGTGCGAACAACCTCGTGCTGAGGTTGTCGACCAGCGGAACCGCGACGCTGGGCGTTGAGAACCAATCGAATGGCTTTGTCCACTTGGTGGTCGACGTGAACGGCTACTTCCAGTGAGCGCGACGCGCATGATCCTGCTGCAGGGGCGTCCTCTCGGAACGGCTCTTTAGACTCGCCCCCGATGAAGCCATCCCGGTCCAAGGCGCATGACCAAAGCGCTCTCTGAAGGAGCCGCGCGCGCGGAGTCCATCTACGACTCGGATCGACACGGCCTTCGCTTCGTCGAGGAGGCCATCGCCCTCTGGCGGTTTCGGCATCTCGTGGTGGAGCTCGTATCCCGCGACATCAAGGTTCGATACAAGCGCTCGGTTCTGGGGATCGCATGGTCCATGTTGAGCCCGCTCCTCAACATGGTGGCCTTGACGGTGGTGCTCTCCTCGATCCTGAGGCAGAGCATCTCGAACTACCCCGTGTACTTTCTCGCGGGAACTCTCTTCTGGAACTTCTTCGCGCAGTCCACCGGGCACACGGCGTCGCTGACGATCGACGCCAACGAGATCACCAAGCGGATCTATGTCCCGCGATCGGTGTTCGTCGCGTCGGCGATCGGTGTGGCGCTCGTGAACCTCGTGTTCAGCCTGGTGCCGCTGTTCTTGATCATGGCGGCGACCCGCTTTCCCTTCAGCGTCACCATGCTCTTTCTGCCGGTGGCCGTCTTCATCGGGATCCTTTTCACGGCCGGGATTGGGCTCCTGATCTTCACCCTGGCGTCGCGGTTCGTGGACGTGCGCGAGACCTACATGGTGCTTCTGTCGCCCTGGTTCTTCGTCACGCCGATCGTCTACAAGCCCGCCATCCTGGCGCCTCGCTATCTGGTGCTGGTGGCGCTGAACCCGATGACGTATCTCGTCGAGCTCTTTCGCGCGCCGATCTACGACGGACACATTCCGGTCGGCCGACCGCTTGCGATCGCGGTCGCGGTGGCTCTCATCAGCCTCACCGCGGGCTGGTTCTTCTACAGCTCCAAGAGCGACGAATATGGAGCGCGCGGTTGAGCCGCTCCGCGCCGGCGCCCGCAACGGGACGTCGGCGTGGAGGGAGACGGAAGCCGACGGGATCGGCGCACCCGTCACGCAAGATCCCCGGCCGCAGCCGCACGCGGAGCCGCGCATCGAGCTTCATGGGGTCTCGGTGCGGTACCAGTTCGTTCAGGAGGGCATCTCTTCGCTGAAGGAGTTTGCGATCAACAGCCTCAAGGGGCGGGTGACGCGAGGCGAGCTCCTCGCGATGCGCGAGGTCTCGTTGACGGTCGCGCGAGGCGAGACGGTCGGCGTCGTCGGCCCGAACGGCGCCGGCAAGAGCACGCTCTTTCGCGTGATCGCGCGCGTGCGCCGCCCCTCTTCGGGACGCGTCGTCGTGAGGGGCCGCGTGGCGCCGCTTCTGGAGCTGGGCCTCGGCATGCACAACGAGCTCACGGGGCGCGAGAACATCCTCCTGCAGGGAGCGCTGATGGGCTACTCGAGGCGAGAGATGCAGGAGCGCATCCCAAGGATCGCGGCGTTCGCCGAGCTGGAGGCCTTTCTCGACGCGCCGATCCGCACCTACTCGACCGGGATGGCCGCGCGCCTCGCGTTCGCGGTCGCGACCGACGTGGATCCGGACATCCTGCTCGTCGACGAGGCCCTCTCGGTCGGGGACCAGCGCTTCCGCGAGAAGTGCCGGGACCGCATGCTCTCGTTCCGGGGCCTCGGGAAGACCTTTCTGCTCGTCTCGCACTCCCTGGACGACATCGTGGCCGCGTGTCGGCGCGCGATCTGGCTGGCGGAGGGGCGAGTCATCCTGGACGGGCCGGCGGAAGAGGTCACGGCGGAGTATCTGAAGTGGTCCCACAGTGGGGCCGCGAGCGCGCCCGGCCAGTCTCGGACGGCATGAGATCTGAGATCGCGGCGGTTCGTCTGACGGAGCCTTCGCGCCGATGAAACGCACGCTGATCTCGGGCATTACGGGACAGGACGGCTCTTACCTCGCAGAATCCCTGCTCGCTTCGGGCGGCGAGGTGCACGGAATCGTGCGGCAGTCGAGCCTGCTCCAGAGAACCCGCCTCGATTCCGTTCCGGCGCTGGCCGCGGCGCGCGCCGAGGGCCGGCTGCGGCTCCATTACGCGGACCTCTCCGACAGCAGCAGCCTGCAGGCGGTGGTGCGGCAGGTCGAGCCCGATGCGCTCTTCCACCTCGCCGGGCAAAGCCACGTCAAGATCTCGTTCGAGCTTCCCGAGTACACGGCGGATTCAACGGGTCTCGGCACGCTCCGGCTTCTGGAAGCCGTCAGGCAGGGCGCCCCGCGTTGCCGGTTCTTCCTGGCGGCGACGAGCGAGATCTTCGGCGAGCCGGTCGAATCCCCCCAGTCCGAGACCACCCCGCTCGCCCCGATCAACCCCTACGCCGCGGCGAAGGTCTACGCGCTAAACCTGGTGCGGATCTACCGCCGCGCCCATGGCTTGTTCGCGTGCGCCGGCATCCTCTTCAACCACGAGAGCCCGCGGCGCGGCGAGAACTACGTGACGCGGAAGATCGCACGCGCGGCGGCCCGCATCGCCAAAGGCCTGGAAACCCACGTGCACCTGGGAACCCTGGTGCCGCGGCGCGACTGGGGATATGCCGTGGACACGGTCGAAGGCATGCAGGCGATCCTGAACGCCGAGGCTCCGGACGACTACGTTCTGGCGACGGGCGTGACGCACTCGGTCGAGGACTTCTGCGCGGTGGCCTTCCGCATCGTCGGGCGGGACTTTCGAGAACACGTGATCCTGGATTCCGAGTACGCGAGGCCCGTCGACATCACCGAAACGCGCGGCGACCCATCGAAGGCCTATCGCGAGCTCGGGTGGCGGGCGCGGACCCCGTTTGAGGAGCTGGTGCGGCTGATGGTCGAGGCGGAGCTTCGAGCGCTCTGAACCTCAGCCCCCATGCACCATCAGGCCTCCTATGTGGCTCGTGTAGGCGATTACGGCGGCCGCCGCGACGCTGAGGACCGCCGCTAACCACAGGGGGGACCTGCCGCGGCGCGCGAGAACCGCCGCCGCGAACGCGCCCGCGAGGAGAGTCGCTCCGACGTTCGCGAGAATCGCGTGCTGGCGCAGCGCGCCTTCGAGGATCTCGGGAGGCGGAAGCAGGGCGCCCTCGGGCAGGTGGCCCTTCGACGCCGCCCAGCCGCGGCCGGACAGCACGACCAAGGGCGTGGACAAGAGGGCCGCGAGAAGCAGAAGCGTCCCCCCATCGCGCCACGCTCGCCGTTCCGGATCGGGCCTCTTCAGCGCGATCAGGAGCGCCAACACCGCGAAGATCGTGCCCGCGATCGGAAAGTGGACGAGGCCTGGGTGGATGGGAGTGCCGAACGCTTCGTACATAGAACCTCACGGTCATAATCGAAACAGATCCACGATTTCACGGGGTGAAGAGAAGACATGGATTCCATCACGATACGCGGCGCCCGGGAGAACAACCTCAAGAACATCTCGCTGACGATTCCCCGGAATGCCCTGGTGGTTCTGACGGGCGTCTCCGGTTCCGGAAAGTCCTCGTTGGCGTTCGACACGCTCTTCGCCGAGGGCCAGCGCCGCTACGTCGAATCCCTCTCGTCCTACGCCCGG
>WBZQ01000391.1_pt1 | contig 27316 bp, 30 predicted proteins | sample 5204251 | NCBI WGS metagenome assembly WBZQ01 (sample SAMN12412402, study PRJNA552823) | activated sludge metagenome | isolation source: activated sludge from nitrification reactor of wastewater treatment plant... | place: USA: Virginia | collected 2017-09
CCCACATCGTGGCTGCGATCTATGCCGGAATCGATTTGCAGGCGATGAGTGCGGAGTTTCCCGAGATCTCACGTTATACACGTGTAGGCCGCACGGTCCCTGCATTGCCGGCCTTGTCACGTGATCTTGCCGATGTGACGGCAGAGTGCTTGGGGCTGAAGAAGGATGGGACACTGGAATTTGACATTGTGGGGCAGATGAATCACGGTGTGTGCGCCGTCGCGACGGACCCTTGGGCCGCCTATGAACACATCGAGCGACTCGACCATATCTGTGAGATCGTTTTGAAGAGTGGAGTTGTTTCGAAGCCTTTGGGGAAACAGTCGCCTCAGTGAAGAGGTAAGACAGACCAAGGAAAAAGACAGGGGGGCTGACGGTATTGTCCGTCAGCCCCCTTTGTATTGTGTACATTGTGGCTCCACGGGCCTTATTCCAGTCGCACGCTCCAATTCCATATGTCTAGAAATGTTTCCTGACGTTCCACTTGCAGAGGGCCCATGCACAAGCCAGCCAAACAGCAGTATGTGTGGCATCCGAATAGCTCCACGTCTCCAATCCTTCATGGACGCTCAGTGTTCACATGGTGAGAGTCGCTAACCAGACAGGCTTCTAACAAGATAGTTGATCCTCGCTCAGCCGTTTTTTGCCGGTGCAGACGCAGCCCGCCCCATTACTTGGTGCACACTTCCAGCCACCAAATGTTGGACCAGATTGTAAAAAATGATCGGAACCATGACCCGGGGGTAAGATGCCAGCGCGAGGCTCGCAAGCACCAATCCGGTTCCATTGTTATTCATCCCAAGCCCATACATAAGAGACACGCGCTCTGCCTGGTTGAGCCTAAATTGAGCGCTTAACCAATAGGCAGCGGAAAAAGCGGCTATACACAAGCCGACGGTGATTGCGAGCGTGATCACCAAGAAATCATAGTCACGCTCCGCCAGGGCTTTGGGCAAGGACACTGACGCATTGGAGTAGTTCAGCACGATCAACACGACCGAGTTCGCCAACTTGATATAGGGCAGGATCGCCGTGAGTTGAGCTTCTGGAGCCAGAGACCGGATAGCGAGCCCCAAGAGAGATGGTAGGACCACCCACAGGCCAAGAAAGGCAGGAGAGCCGTAATCCGCGAGATGGTGCAGCACGATTTCATATTCCTCAGACGCCATTTCACCAAACACATAAAACGCCATCGGCGTCACAATTGGACTCAGCACGGTGGAGAGCAGGATGAGCCCCAAACTGAGAGCTAAGTTGCCATTGGAATTCTGTGCCCACGCGGTTGATGCCCCGGCGATTGGCATAGCCGCCACCAGCGCGAGTCCCACGAGAATGTGCTGAGCCTCCTCGGGGTTATGCCAAAACTGGAGCATGAGTGTGATGCAAAAGATATAAACGACCGGAATGAGGACATTGCCGGCCAGCCCAGCCGCTAGTACCCATGCATTTTGTAGAAGGGATTTGAGGTGGGCTGTCTTTACACCGAGTCCAGCATTGAACATCAATGTCGACAGAAGCACCAGCAGTAGCGACACGTCGAGGTGTGTCTGAAAGACAGATATGGTTCCAAAAGAAATATTTCTGAGTTGTAGGCCTGCCTGGGGGAACAGCGCAGCCACAGCATAGGCACTGATCAGAAACCAGAGCAAATGATGATGCACAAATTGAGAGAGGCCGACAAAGCTGAGTTTAGGGTGTTCCATAGTGTCTGTCCTTTTATTTGTGGTACCCAGCGTCCCGCTATGCGCTCCAAATGAGCAATCCAATGCCGTCTTGAATTAGGCGATCAGCTAAGGAGTTGACTCACTTAACCGTATCGGGCCTGAGGCATGATTCTCTGTTTGTCAGAAACAGAGCGGATGCCGGTGCCGGTTATGATGCCTGCGCGTCGTAGGATTTGAGCGGTGGCGGATTAGATGCGATAGATGGAAAGCTGTTGGTAGAGAGGGCGTGCGGGTGACTCACCGAGGATCAGTCGTTTGGGGTGATGTACGGGAGGCGAGAGAACGGAGCAAATCAGTTCGTTGGTTGTTGCAGCAACGTCGGCGCGATTCGGTACGTCCAGACTTGGGACGCTCGACTTGAGTCCTAATCCGAGCGCTGTTAGAGCCTCTGCATCGAGGTCCGGCGCACCGCCGTCTAGCGCCACAGGCTCGGGAATCATCTCCAATTGTTCAGCCAGGACCAATCCCCCAAAGAACGCCCACGACAAAAGAAGCGCCCACAGGGTGAGGATTAATCGGGAGTTGTGGTGATTCCTCGACATAGGAAAAAGTCTAGTCGATATCTCGGGGGCAGTCAAACTACCTGCGTCTATCAGCATTGGTGCAGGTCGGTAATGAAGTCGCAGAAGAAATAGCTCTGAGCGCTTCCATTAGCTTCAAATAGTGTACGCACTGAATACGGAAACCTCCACGGGCCTTATTCCAATCGGACGGTTAAATTTTCAATGCAACGTCATGGCAATGTTAGGCCTTAGTCGTCGTGGCGCATACATGATTATCGCAATACCGACTAAACAAATTGTGGCACCCACCAAATCGTAACAAAGACCAAGTTATCCTTCCTCACTCAATCCATTGATCTGCTTCGCACCTTTTTCATGTTTCTCCTCGCCTGGCACCAGATGCAACGGAATAAACATACGGCCGGCGATGACCGTAGGAACTACAGCGCTGGCAATGACGGCCGCGACCAGAAATGAATATTGCTCCTGTGTGACGATGCCATGCGCGAGCCCATAGAGGGATGATATGGTGCCAAAGGTCAACCCGGTCGACATCATCAGGGTGTAATACCATCGCTCGTTTCGATCGTGTCGAAACACACCGATAACTGGATAAAGCCCAAAGATTTTGGAGACCACCTTGCCAGCCAGCAAGGCGAGGAACACCAGCGGCGCGGACACTAGTGCCGGTAAGGAAACCAGCGTGCCGGCACGAATGAAATAGAACGGAGTCAGAAATCCCACGGTGAGTGTACGCATCCGGCGAATCCAGTGCGTATCCTTGGCCGCGCTTCCAGCCAGCACCATGCCCGCGATATAAGCGGGAAGCACCGCTTCGCTACCAGACCACAAAGCCAGCGAACCGAGCCCAAGCAGGGTCAGCATCACCCATTTCGTTCGAATGGCCGCCGTTCGATAAGCTAAGTGGCGTGTGATCCAGGCCGTGGCTGACGGCAATGCCGCCAGGACGAGGGCACTGACGAGAATAAATACCATCGTTTTGTAGGTGAAGGGCGCGAAGATGAGGCCCAGAACAATCACGGTTCCCAGATCATTGATAAAACATGCCCCGAGAATTCCTTTACCGTATTCAGTCTTGTTAAAGCCTGTTTCGAGCATCACTGCATAGACGACAGCCATGGAAGTGGTGGACAGGGCGATCCCGCACAGCCAGCTTGCTCGCGCATCCCACCCCAGCACATAGTAAGCCACCGCCGCACAGCCGAGGAATGGCGCTGCAAATCCTACCATTCCGACCACGCTGACTTCCGTGAGTTTCGAACGAAGAACCTGTGGGTCGAGTTCTGCACCCGCGAGAAACGTCAGCACGACCGCCCCAAAGGACGCCAGGAAGCGGACCCAATCCGCGTTCGGTAAAAGGATGTCGTGGAGTTCGAAGGCGCTGAAGGCGGCAGCTATGCCGACACCCACACAAATTTCGATCAGCGCTACGGAGACTCGCAGATGGTAGGCGATGAGGGTCGAGAAAACAGCGAGGGCAAGCCACAGGAAGGCAACGGTGAAGATGTGCTCCATAGAAAAGTCCTCCATCAATCCAACGGCTGGACAAAAAGACGCTGGTCGGCGTCTGTCACAGCCCATGACAACTCCCACAGCTACCGAGCGATAGCCTAGGAGTCATCAGCCTTCGGAAAGGCGGTTGATGGGGGACTCCATCCCCAACCGGCTTTAGTGTATCGAACACACGCGAAAAAGAATAGCTGTGAATAGCCTGCTCACCGGGTCTTCATAATGCCCATTGAAGCGGGATGCGGCCCCCCGAGCTGGAGCAAACTCAGTGAGGAACCGGGACTTCAGTCTGCGGGAAGCTCCAGGCTTCGAGTTTCACCGATTTCCTTTCACAGAAAAGTCAGTTACCCTTTCAGATAGCGCACTGAAGAAAGAAAACCCGCGGATCCGAAGACGTACAAAGTGCCCTGGAGACAGACAGCGATCACGGAGGACAGATGGATATTTTCTCTTTATAGAACAAAGACTTTTGTGTCAATCCATGAGGACCAATGGAGACTGAGGCATACCTGCAATCGTGTCCAAAACCGGGACCGAACCGGGACCGAACCGGGACCGAACCGTGACCAAAACCGTGACCAAAACCGTGACCCAAATTCCTCCCTCGCAAGGGACGAACCAAGCGATCTATGGCTGAGCTGTCGGCGGCATAATACAAGTGAGAGGACGTCCAATGACGACTCATATTCTGAAGGAAGTTAGGCAATGAGTGAATCAACGATAGATTCTCTCCCAGCCTTAGTACCTAAACGTGAGAATTTTATGTGTTTTGAATCTTCTGAAGTAAGGGGCGAGCTAACACATTCCACTAACTCCCGATAAGCATGTTTAACAAACTCTTTTGTTACACTGCTTGGATATGTAAAACGATATCGAGGGGGGGCAAAGTCTCCATCGTTCTGTAGCCTTAGTATTGTTGGTTGCAAATATTCGTAAATGCCCCATCGAATGTTGTTCAGCTTCTCCGCTATCTGACTCCCATGATAGGAAAAAATATCTCTGTGGAACCTATCATAGAACGCGTCAAGTAATACCAGCGCGTCCCCAGTGCATATTTCCTTTTCATTTCTCTCCAATATCATCTTCAGGTCTCGGGCTCGCCGGTTAAGTCTCGCAAAGCTATGCTTGGATATATCCCCACAAATCATTATAAATTCCAGCCTCTTAAGCTTAAGCACACCGTTATGTTCTATTGAGGGGAAATAACACGGTACCTTTATCTCTTTGTCCAACCACCTCTTAAATACACTTACAGCCGCTCTCAGCTGTTGACCTGAAGCCTTTTTCCCCAAACAGGGTGCTTTACATACTTGAATCAAGCCCTCTAATAGAGAAAGATTTTTTCCAGTGACCTCCTGCGAAGACTTCGAAAGAAAATCCACCAGGAGAATACTGAACATTTTTTGGTGAATGGAAGTTTTGAAAATAGCCTGCGCCTCAACACCTTCCCCACTTACATCAAGAAGTTCATAGTTAACCATCGATCCGATTGACTCGACAGATGCATACAGAAAAAGTTTTTCCTGTTCCATCGCCGTGAGAGTCTCAGGCATAAAAATCTGGTTAATCATTGACTGATGATGATCAATATTACCATCCAGGACTTCGGAACAACTGTGCGTTTTGAGCCCAAATGATCAGCTTATGATTCAGAATGGGGCGTAAAAGCGAGATCAGAGTATTCGGTAGGATCAACCAATCAGGCAATCATATCAGGAGTGAGGTAGGCCTAAAACTGACTAATGAGGAACTTGAACAACCGAGTGTTGCTTAACAAATGCTACACCCTTGTGGTTCTCAATCATTTTGAAGGCAGATGTGTTCATAATACTGTGCATGAAACAATGATGAACCGTTAGTATTAAATCCTGCAAATCTGGATCTTGCTCGACGCGTTCGATTTTCAACCCAATAGCCTCACATTCTTCCGCATGAAGATGCCTATCGTGTGTCTTATTGAGCGTATAACTCGACAAAATTTTAACGATCTTTTTAGCTTTTTTGAGTGAATTGGGATCCCGATCAAACATCACCTTATGAAGTTCACTCGTCACGAAGGCATTAGACAATCTAATTGCATTTTCGCACTGACTGAGAAAAGCAGGCCTGTACTGTCCAATTATCTGCTGCCAAACTGCAATTCTGGATGGATCCTTTTTGATTTCCTTGCACGCTCGCTTAAATTCGTTGATAACGCCATATGCAGGGATTCCACGGAGATGAGGATCTATCGGACCCAAGTTAGAATGCTTAGTCAACAAAATAGACTTGCACGCGCAGGCCAACATTGTTCCTGCAGACATTGCTATTTGAGGCACGATAGCCCGAATGTCGTTTTTAAACATCTGGTGGAGATAGTCGGCAATAGACTGCGTAGCTGAAATCCCACCTCCAGGAGTGTGAATTATTAGATCTAGACCTTTGGTCCGATCAAGGCCATGAACAGCCATCATAAAGCCGTTCTTGTCCTCGTCGTTGATCTCAGAAGGTATCTCCGGCTTCGACAAAAAGCCGGAGTAATAGGCTATGACATTGCGACCGGTTTTTTGATGAAGTTTCTGAAGGTAGGAGCGACGAACAAGATCTACAGCGCGCTTGGACTGATCGCTATGAAAGGCTTTATGCTGCCCAATTTCTTCAAGGACCTGGTTCCAATTAGGCATCTCCGCTCAAACCGGATCCTCGTATGCGCCGTAGGTAACGAAAGTCTGAACTAGCTGATAAGCTGATGGCTGGATAAGGGATTGATTATCGTCTGAAGGATAGTTAGTGGCGGGGTAAGCGCTTACTATTTTCTCATACTGCTGTTCCAGCGTTAATTTCGTTCTTTTCTTGGGAACTTTCTTCACCATAATGCTCAAAGTTTAACTGATTCGAGCCCCCTAGGCAAGCCGGCAGACAATATTGGAACGTTTAAAGATGTTGCCTTTGGTGATTGTCATACCATCCTATCCGTACATAGGTTCTGCAGCATGAGCTTCAATTTAGCGTGACATATGGTGGTGGGAACTTACCAGTAAGCCCATTAGTGATAGTGGGCTTACTGGGAGGGTGTGGCGGAACCGGCAGACGCAACAGGTTGTCAAACTGACAGTAGACAGCCATGAGGGTTTAAGCCCCACCATCAAATGTAATATCCTTGCAACTTTAAACTTACCCCACACCTAATACCCGCTCCTCGGCTCAATTTGGATACACAGAGTTACGCCCTGAGCCGCAGGCCCCCCGAAACTCTCTCACTGAAACAACAATTAACGACGCTCAAGGTTTCTTTCTTCTCTTGGTCGCACGGGAATAATCGATACGTCCTGGAGCAGAAGCTTCCAGCGAATATAAATAATCTAAGTCGTACTTGCGCTCCACTAACGACAGCAATTTCGCCTCTTCTGATTTTTTTTCTTCTTCGGCCCACACAATGAATTTTTCAATCAGGCCCATGAGGCTGTGAAATAGTTTAGGTGCTGGCCCTGCGAGATAGTGGCTTTCAATATTTACACTGTTGACTCTTCGGCCCAATTCAGAAGGGTTTAGCCAGACTCTTACCCTATGCAACTCAAGGTCATTTACGGAGTGGGCCAAGTGCTTATCGCGAAGATTTAGCACCAGCTGGTGAAGATCGAGCTCTTCTGCTGAAAGGACTATTGGCAAAGTCCCTTCATAAGGCTTCCGAATGCCATTCTTGAAGCATCGTCCATATTTTATAAATACATAACTCCAATAGCACTCGGTATCCTCACCCCTAGCAAATGTAGCTATGTACTTTTCGCAGTAGAGACGGCACGTATTGAGGTCTATTACAAACCCATAAAGATCTGCAAGACGACTTGCCTCTGGCAACTCTATATTCACGTACGAAAAATCAGCCATTAATTAGCACCAGCGACTAGCACCTTCATTTGGAGAGCTCGGCAAAAGCCTAAATTATTTGGTTTTAGAAATGGACTATAGCGTTCTTATGGACCAATTTCGAGACTTTCTTGCTGGGTCTTCTACGGTTTAAGTACAAACGACTTTCTTCGCAATCAAATCTGCGACTATGAGCATGAAGTCTGACATTAAAATCATAACCGAAATGTCGTCCTACTTTGACCATATAGATCAAGTGAAGCGGGGGCTGCGCCCCCGATCCCCCCGGCCGTCCGGTCCAGTGGTCCGGAACGGCCGGGCGGCCTCGTTGGGCGAAATTCTTCTTCGATTAATCCTCGTGGTTCCGTAAATCCTTATCTTGCTCATCTCGCCTGTAGAAGACTTCCCAAGGGGACGGCCAAGCTGACGCATCGCCGTCACCATTGGATAACTGTCGTCAGATAAGGCCCTATCACCCCCTGGAAGACTCAGGGTGTGAAAGGGCCTATTGGGTGAGACTGAAGGGTAGGGGGCTTTAGTGGCGGTAATTGCGAAACGTGAGGCCAGCGCAGGCGCAGCACAGTAGGATTTCTCTGGCCACACCGTCACCCTGGTAACAGATGCGACCCCACACCAGATCTGCCTGACAGAACTCACACAATCGCTCTTGGCTGTGTGCTGCGCAGAGCCAGCCCTTGCGAGCTCGGTCATAGACGAGACCAGGCCGTCCGCAGCAGGTTGGGCCAAACAGGGAGTCGATTTTTCGAACGCAGGTGTGAGCGATCATGGTTTGGAAAAAGTCAGGCCTTTGCCTAAGACCAGTTGCAAAATGAATCCGTCAAACCAGATCGCATGCCCGGCAAGCAGGTCTTCCCAAGTTTTAAAGAGCACGACCCGAGGGATTTCGATTTCTCCTCGAATTCGACGAAAAGCATTCCTGCTCGACCATTGATTGCGCATCTCTTCCCAGAGGGTGCTCATGGGGAAGCCGAGGGACCGTTTCCACGACCAGCACATATTTACGTACCCCGATTGATCCTGAACGTATTGGCTGATCACATACCGGCTGAGGCGATTGCGAGAGCGGTTTCCAGGTTTGTAGGACTTAATCCAGACCACCGGAGCCCCGTGGAGGCCTTCCCATTGTGCCGACAGCCATTCTTGCGAGATCCAAAACCGGCGAGCCCGTTCACCATCTGGGGCTCGCCAAGCCCAAAAGATATGCAGCACGCCGTGACCTTCTTCCGTGCGAACTTGGTAATACTCCAAGCCTCGAAAGCCGAGCTGTCGTTCGATCCGTTGACGTAATTGCTTGTGGTGATAGGTCAGCTTGTCGGCCTGGCCGCCTTCTGCGGTAGACAGGGTGACCCATAACACTTGGAAGTGATGGGCCTCCCAAAACCACAACAGCGAACGAACTCGCTGATATCCACGCTTTTGTTTGCGCGACCACTCAGGCCTAACAGGACGCCCACCTGATTCAGGTGCTTGAGGGGCTGATTCGAACCTGGATGAATAGGCCTCAGCCATGAAACGTCTCCTGAGATGATGGAGGTGGGGAGAAAGCTAGGAGAGACGAATCCTGTGGACTCGTAGAACTACTGGAAGGCAAACCGGTGAGCCGTCGCGCACCCTGGAGCAGAAGAGCTTGCAAGCGTGAGCTGCGCTCTTCTCGCGCGGGTGAATTGTCGGGGATGAAATGGACTTCAATCTTCATGCAAATGCCCATTGGGCAACATATCGTCATGGGAAAGATCAGGCGTCGTTTCAGCCTGCAACTCGAAGAGTTCATCCACGGTACAGCCGAAGTATTCAGCGAGGAGCAGGGCGACCTGCAGACTCGGGACCGCCTTGCCCTGCTCCAGTTTGGTGACGTAGGAACGATTCACCCGTATCTTCCGTGCCAGGGTAGCCTTCGAAATGCCGCTTTGCGCTTGCCGGGCCCGCCATTCTTTCAGATGATTCTTGATCATATGCAGCCTCCGTGAAGTGCACTATAGAGATGCGTTGCCTAATGGTCAAGATGGTGAAAAGATTTATTGTTGACTGTATGACAACATCTGAGCTATAGACTGCTCCCATGAATACTCCAGAGCTCAATAGAGAAACTCCCCAAGCACCGCAGGGTTTTCGCGCCCTGGTCAAAAAGCGAATGGAAGAGGTGAACCTCAGTCTTCGGACCGTAGCCAGCGAAACCGGTATCTCCCCGGCTTATCTCTCTCGTTTGTTATCGGGCGAACGGGGACTTCCGCCAGACGATGAGATGATTCTGAGACTGGCCGAGGTCCTGCGCATCGATCCGCCGGAACGGCTGCTTGTCGAAGCGAAGCGGGTGCCGGACCTGTTGCTTCCGGCCCTCTTGAGCGCTCACCAGGCAGTATCGAGCGCAGAACTGAAAGAGGCGATGAAGCAGTTAAAGGCGGTCATTCTCCAGCAACGAAAGAGGAGAATCCGACGATGAAGGCAGTATTCGCTCTGCTTCCATCATTCATCCAGTGGTTGCGGCGACCGGAACGCTTTATTCAGAAACTTCAAGCGATCTATCCCCACTGCCAAACGCTCCCGTTTCACAATCAAGAAGATGCTGCGGCTCAACAGGGCGTCGAGTTGGTTGAAACCACGTTCAGCCCCAAGATTGAAGGGATGACGACCAGGGACGAGGGCCAGGTCATCATTGTGACTCGCCGTGGCCTCAATCCGCTGAATCGACAATTTGTCATTGCCCACGAGTTGGGGCATGTCCACTTGCATCTTCCCGACATGAAAGATACGGACGAACCAGCCTTGCTCACTCCGAATGATCACCGAGACATCGGGGCTGATGCCTTCGCCCTCGTCTGGCTGATGGGCTCCTTACCTAAAGAGCGACTGGAACGAGAGGTATTCCTATACGTGCTCAATAATCGAGAAATGGCCTGGCGTGCACTGCGTGTGATTGGCTACGTGGCGTGGTATCACCAGCGCATCCGCCTGGCGAACTGGCTGGAACGCGCCTGCTTGGCCCTACAAGAGAAAGGAACGGCATAATGGCAGTTACCCCCGTCCCGACCATTTGCGGGCTCTATACGCGCGTCTCGACGCGGAATCAGGCAGACACCGAATATAGTTCTCTCGAAACCCAGCGCGAAAAGCTGGAGGCCTACTGCAAGAGCCAGGATCAATACGTCATTTATCGAGTCTATGAAGACGCTGGTTTCTCTGCGGATACGATGAATCGACCGGCCCTGAAGGAAATGCTGCAGGATATTCGTACTGGACGGATATCCTGCGTGCTGGCGTACAAAATTGATCGATTAACCAGATCCGTGAAAGATTTCCATGTCCTGATGGATTTATTCGACCGCCACGGCGCGAAGTTCGTGTCGATTACTCAAAGTCTTGATACGCATCATCCGATGGGACGACTGCTGCGAAACATCCTCCTCGACTTTGCCCAATTTGAGCGGGAAATGACGGCGGATCGTACCCGAGACAAGATGCAGCAACGGGCCACGAAAGGCCTCTGGAATGGGGGAATCGTTCCGTTTGGCTATCGCAACGAAGATAAGCGCCTCGTCAGGCATCCCGAAGAAGCTCCCTGCGTGCAATTCATGTTTCAGCAGTTTGCCCAAGACCCATCACTGACCCGACTTCGTGCCGAGCTCCATCGCAGAGGATGGCTTTCGAGGAGCGGGAAGCAGTGGGGGAAGATGACGCTGGCTTATATCCTGGCGAATCCTGTGTATTGCGGGCGCACGCAGTTTAACGACCAACTATTCCAAGGGGAGCACGAAGCGTTGATTGAGGAGGGGCTGTATCACAAGGTTCAATCACTCCCTCGCGATCATGGCCGAGCGGTTACCAAGATCCAACGGACGTTTCTCCTCAAGGGATTCCTCAGATGCAGTGTCTGCCAGTCGTTTATGAGCCCTCACTACACGCAGAAGCGCCGCAAGGATCAATCAATCAACCGAATTGCCTACTATCGCTGCACGAAGACCATGCAGCACAGCAACAGCGTCTGTACTATCAAAGCCCTCAATGCCGATGCAGTAGAAAATCAGGTTGTTGAATATCTATCAACCCTGAGCCAGCAAGCGGAATGGGTAAAAGTCACAGTCGAGGAGTTGAACCGGGACCAAAAGGAGCAAGTGCGACCGTTGGAACAGGAGGCTATCCGGCTGAAAGCGAGCCTGAATCGGCTGGAACGCGAAATAGATCGATTAGTGCGAGGTGTAGGGCAGGGGACTGTATCCGTCCAACGCCTTGAAGAGGAGATGCGCCGGCAGCAGCGGGAACAACATAGCCTAGAAACTCAATACCAGGCCGTGCAACGCCAGATTCAGGAACATACGGCGAGGGAATATGATGCAGAGGTTGTGCTACGCAACCTGAAGAACTTTCAAAGGATTTTCGGGGCTTTGCTTCCGAAAGAGAAGATGGAAGTACTGCGGTGTTTGGTGCGAGATATCATCGTCCACCCCGACAAGCTCGTCTTTAATATCTTTGAACTTGCCGAGGTGGGAACGAGTTCGCAAGAGCGTAAAGGTTGGCTCCCCGGGCAGGACTCGAACCTGCGACCAGCCGGTTAACAGCCGGCTGCTCTACCAACTGAGCTACCGGGGAACAAAGGGATTCAAGATAGTCGTCGACATTCTAGCAAAACTAAAGAGAGAAGGGGGAGACTTTTTTAGATGCCGAAATCATCAGTTTCGTCTTCGTCTGATGAGGCGTCCGTATTTCCTTCCGCCAGCGCGGCAAAATGTTTTGCCCAGGTGAGGTAGAGATTGCCGCTATCCCGCATCGTATCGGCGGCTTTGATGAGCTTCTCGGCTAATTCAGGGTCTTTTCCTCCGGCGTGTATGGCCGCGGCTTGCCGCTCAATCGCCTTGGGATATTCGTTCAGCAGGCCGGCGATATCACGAAGCAGTTCATCGAGCACATTGTCTTCACGTTCCATGGGATCCTCTCAGTGCTCAGTTCAAGAAAAAGCCCCATAGCGTGGAACGCTATGGGGCCTTGCGACAACGCGACTCGCTACCCTTGGTAGGCTTGGCCGAGGCCTGCAGACTCGCCCTTGTGGCTCATCAGCTGCCCAGTGGCGCTGACTGCCTGCATCTCAATCGCTTCGTGTTTGGCGGCGTTGCAGACAACGACGCAGAGTTCGCATCCCTTACAACGATCAATTGTGACTTCCGCCACCATTTTTGTCGAGTTAAGGTCCAAGCAGTTGGCTTCCGGGCAATACATGATGCAGAGGCGGCAGCCCTTCTTGGCCACGCACTTCTCGTCGATCACTTGCGCTACGTTATACATGCGACGTGGTTCCTTCTCTCTCGTTAAGCTGCAACGGCAGGATTGCCAACCCGCAACTCGACCTTGTTCTTGTCAGCCCATTCGCTTGCGATTTCGTAGGCTCGCTTGACTGTTGCCAGGTTCTTCGCCAATAGCATTTCTTTTTTGGCGAACTTCTTCTTAATCGCTTCGTCCAGGGATGCGGTACCGCCGGATGCCACGAACTTCTTGCCGAATCGTTCTTGCAAGGCACCGTCGAGAGCTTCCATTGAGACGCATTTGGTAATACCTGCGACCGAACCAATCATCGACATATTCGTCGAGAGTTCGGTGCCGGCGACTTCGATCGCGAGCTCGGTTCCCGCAATGTAGAACAAGGCCACATTCAGGTCCTTGAGGCGATTGATATCTTCTTCTGATAGGAGAGGCTGGGCTGAGTTGATGATGACAACCCCCCCTTCTTTGACACCGGAGTAGAAGGGCATGGTGTAGCTCTTGCCCATCGTAATAACTTGAGGATGAAATACTTCGATCACATCGGGAAATACCAACTCACCCCGGTCATAGATCCGCTCAATCCCGATCCGACAGTAACTTTCTGCGGGAGCCATTCGCTTTTCAGCGCCAAAAAAGGGATTCGAAATGGAAAATTTTCCGTCTCGGTTGGCGGCCATGGCCATTACGTGGGCTGCCGTCACGGCGCCTTGCCCACCCAGCCCGGACATGCGAATGTTGAGTCTCTTCTTGATCATGAGCGACCTCCGATTTCTTAAGCTTTTCCCGCCAACTGTTTTGCGGCGGCTTTGCGTTCCTTGTCCTTAGCAGCCAGTTCAGCCAGGAACTGCTTCGCCGGCTCGCTGACATACTCTTTGTAAGCAAATCGCTCAGTTGGCTTTTCAGAGTCACGCATTTCCTGGAGGCCTTCCATGCTGTTCTTGCCGATTTCAAGGATGCACGGCGTGTACAGCTGGATATACGTAGGTCCAATTTCGCGTGCGATGAGGACGGAATTCCGAATCACCTTTTCCACTAGTGACGGCTTGCTCACTGTGCAGTTAACGACGTAGTGACAGCCGGACTCTCGGGCAATTTCAGGCAAACGGACTTTGTCGAATAGTTTTCCAACCGGAGCCATCTTGGCTACGAAGCCTTTTTGCATCAGGCCACTTTCCTGGCCACCGGTATTGGCGTACAGCTCATTGTCAAAACAGATGGTTGTGAACTTTTCCTGTCGGAACCAGGCTTGCAGGGTCATGTCCAGGCCGATATCGACCGTCGCACCATCTCCTGCCAAGACGACTACGTCTTTCACGCGGTCGGGGAATCTCACGCTCAGGGCTCGCTTCAGCCCGGATGCAATGGCGTTTTGATTGCCAAAGAGGGAGTGAATGTTGTGTACCGCCACCATTGGGAATACGAGGCTGGTGCAGCCTGTGGAACCGACCATCACCGTATCCTCAGGGTTTGGGAGTGAGGCCAGGATATAGCGGAAGGCCATGGATTCAGGGCAACCGGCGCACAAGGAGTGCTGCTCAATCAGTTCTTTAGAGGTTCCAATATCTTTCCAGCCACGGTCCTCTTTCCCGTAAGTCGCGCTTTGAACGAGGTCCTGGTAGTCCGACGGCATGATGTCATATAGGTCCGGCGAAATTTTGATTCGCTCTTTGCTCATGTATGCCTCCTCAAGGCTTGTCTATCATGTAATGATGGCTTAATTGATGGTTTCACAGCTCAGATACTATCAGCTCCCTCTTCCAGCGAGTGACTCGGAGCGCAAGCCTAGAGCCGTTTTGATCTCTGAAGCGATGATTTCTGGCGGCATCGTCATTCCGCCACACACGTGCGGGCCGGCATGAACACGCTCGCTGTTAGGGATGGTGGCTTTGATTTCTTTGGCTAACCAACCCGTCACGTTAAACTCCGGCACAAAAATGTGTTTTGCATTCTTTGTGGCCTCGCGAATTTCTTCTCCGGGCCAGGGGCGGAGTGACTTCACCTTCACCAGTCCGCAACGCACGCCCTCGTCTTCGAGCAGGCGGATAGCTTCTCGCCCCTGTGAGACCGCAGTGCCTGACGCAACAATCACGACTTCAGCATCAGTGTTTTCTGTATCGATCAGGCCATTGATCCACTTGATCGTGTGCTTGCGCGAGCGTTCAATCGCCGCCCAAATTTCTTGTTGCCAGGAAGCGTGGGTGGCATAGCTGATGTAGTTGCTCTTCATAATGAACGGGTCACGCATCATTCGGACCGGCGGACACTCCATGTCCATGCAAGGCACGGGTGAGCGGTAGGGATCGTAAGGTGGCAGGCACATATCGGCTGGAGTGAGGTTCACGACGTCTTTCGTATGGGTCACAAAGAAGCCGTCACAGCATAACGCCAGAGGTAAATGCACTTCCGGTTCTTCCGATACCATGAAGCCTTTGAGGATCCAATCGAAGAAGTCCTGTGCCGTCTCTGCGTGCCAAACTAGCATGCCTGTATTTAACAGGTAGGAAATCTCAATCGTATCCGGCTGAATCGACAACGGCGAGTTGATGCCTCGACATGTGACGATCATTTGAATCGGCAGACGCGCACCCGCCCACATAGGAAAGTTTTCCATCGCGCGCATCGTGCCAGGCCCGGCGGTCGTCGTGAACACCCGTGCGCCACCAAAGGCGGCGCCGGCACATTGGGACATAACGGCAAACTCGCTCTCGCCGCGGAAGTAGTCACCGATGTAGCCTTCGGCGAACAATTCACCGATGAGGGCTGCAGCCTCGCTTTGCGGCGTAATGGGGTAGGCAATCATGACGTCGCAGCTTGCCCGACGCAGGGCCTCCTTAATGACCTCGCTGCCGGTGTAAAAGGACGGGTTGCGAGGGGCCTCGTGCATCATCTTCCACGCATCTGTATATGTCTGGCCCTTTTTATTCTGTGTCCCGATGTGGGATTTTATTTCCGCCATGGACTCGGCCTCCTTTTAATCGTTAGAAGTGCTTGAAGCCACTTAGTTTGACGCGCTGGTCTTTGCTGTGGTCAGCCGCGGTTTGACCGTGCCCTTGAGTTTACGGATCCATTCGCCCAGCTTGAGGATTTTGTCCACGGAAGCATCTCTGAAGGAGAGCATGGCATCTTCATGTCCTGCCTGGGCGCACATCGCAACGGTATAGCAGGATGTTCCGCCCCGGATGATCTTAAGCGATAGATTCGCCTGGTGGCAGTGCACGCCGATGAACATACAGCAGTCAATCTTGTTATGCCAGATGGTCAGGTTCGGGTGGTTGGGATTGATTTCCACTTCGGGGTTGATTTTGGGATACTTAGGGCGATAGTCCGGCATAGGAATCAGCATCGGTTTCTGTCCGGGCTGAACGCACTCCTTCAAAATTTCGTAGAGCTTTCTGACGGCAGCTGCCTTCTTGGCGGCCTTTTCGTTCCAGGCCCACAAGACTAAGGGACCAGGGAAAATGGTCGGCACCTGCGCCATCAGGAACTGGCGCGCCGCTTCTTCGTAGGCTTTTTCTTCTGGAACGATCACGCCGTTGATATGTGCCTCGCCTGGATTGGGGAGATAGATCCCCATGGAGGCTGCTGCCGGTGGCAAGAAGTGCTCTGGGCCTGGTAACACGCGATACTGAGTCATTCGAACCTGCTCTCTTTTTGGGGTTAACAACTTGGAGAAGGGACACCCTCGGTTAAAGCGTGGGGTCAAGTCACTCTATGCTTTCTCGATGTTTCTCTGCAACACGGCAGAAGGCCCACTTTGGGAAAATTTAGGGCCAGCGCTGGAGAAGGCTGTTAGGTCTTTTGAACTAGAGTGATTCGACCTTCACAAACGGCGCTAAGTGCGCATTATAGGTGGCGATCTTTCGGGTTGTCAATCTAAGGGATATGCGTGACGGTTAGGCGGTATTTAGGCGGTGTTAATGAGACGCAGATGCTTACTCCTGCTGGGAGCAACTGATCTCCGGTCTCGAAAGAGCCTGATTATGTGTGCGATTGTGAGGCGGGAAGTACCTGCAGGAAGGGATGAACTTCCACGCGTTCGAAGATTCCGTGCACTGTGTAGGGGTCTTCGTGGGCGATTTGCCTCGCCTCTTCGAGAGAATCTGCCTCTATGATAATCAGGCTCCCTGCCTGATCAGTGAACGGGCCAGCCAAAAGCACTCTCCCTGCGCGGTTCAGTGGCTCCAGTCCGGCCAAATGCGCGGTGCGGTGGATTTTGCGTTTTGCTTGGCCGTCGGGCCCATCAAAGCCAAGGATAACGAATGTCATGGAGGGCACAGTCCTTTGCTACCTACCTAGAGCTTTCGTCAAGCGGGTGGCGATCTTTGTATCCACAGGAGGTCTCGTGCCACCATCGAATTTCATCTTCACCGAACTTCCAGCACAGATAGACTACACGACCCTCAAGCTTATATGGAAAGTCACATAGTCCGAGGTCGACGTCTTTGATGACCACGCCGAGTTCGTGAACCGCCTGTAGGCTTCCGCTAATCTCGTGCAGGGCTCGAATGTAAAGCGCTCCAACGGGGCTTCCGCCCCCTGAGGCGGCCTGCGCGCTGGCCTTGCTGACCTCTTCCTTGGTGCTCGCAATCACGGTCTTGGCTCGACGTACGGCGGCAAATCGCTGATTGAGTTGAGGAAGGAGTTCGTTGGCTTCGGCCAGCGTGAATATGCGATCCGGTGTGTCGTTGTCTGATTTGGCCATGAATATTTTCCCGTGCGATCTTTAACATATCACTTCACGGCCTGCAACCGAAACGCCCAGCCACACTTGGGTTTGACTTATGAGAAGACCTGTATGTGGCGATCGGTACGTTATGGAGTTAGCAAGAAGGTGTGTTGTGGTTCGAGGGACGACGGATCAGGCGTTAATGTGTTGACAATGTTCGATGTCGGCGCTAGAATCACTTCAACTTCGCGATTTGTACAAATTGCTTTACCTTCTGTGCATCAGCTTCCGAGACCCATCTCAATCATAAATTCCCAAGGGCAGTGCAGCATCAGTTCTGGAATAGCGGGTTGTTTCCATTTCCGCAAAATCTAAATCGACAACATCTTCATCGAACCATCCTGCCGTAGACAACCAGCAGGTCGACATCTAGACAATCACTTCCGTGAATTCGTTCATGACCATTAAATCGTTTTTCTCATTTTGGGGAGCTGTCGGGTTCAGAGCCCGATAGGGAAGAGGTATGACACAGGTTAAAGGGGAAGTTATGCATCTCGCGGAACTCAAGCAGAAGTCGATTGCCGACCTGAATGAGGTGGCGCGGGATCTGAAGATTGAGGGGGCGGCAAACCTGCGCAAGCAGGAGCTCATATTTGCCATTCTCCAAGCACAGACTGAGAAAAACGGTGTTGTGTTTGGTGAGGGAGTGCTGGAGACCTTGCCGGATGGTTTTGGGTTTCTCCGCGCACCTGACTCGAACTATCTCCCCGGGCCTGACGATATTTATATCTCCCCCTCGCAGATTCGGCGATTCAACCTCCGGACGGGCGATATTGTGTCGGGGCAAATACGTCCGCCCAAGGAGAGTGAGCGTTATTTTGCCTTGCTCAAGGTGGAGAAGGTTAACTATGAGGATCCTGAAGTCGCACGTGACAAGATCCTGTTTGATAACCTGACCCCCCTCTATCCTGAAGAGCGTCTCAATCTCGAATTTGACCGGGAAGAGTACTGCACGCGGGTGATGGATCTCACGACTCCGATTGGCAAGGGGCAGCGTGGCCTGATTGTCGCCGCGCCGCGCACCGGAAAAACCATGTTGCTGCAGGCGATCGCCCGCGCGATTCTGAAGAATCACAAGGAAGTCACGCTCATCGTCCTGTTAATTGATGAGCGACCTGAGGAGGTCACGGATTGGCAGCGGCAAGTAAAAGCCGAAGTTATCAGCTCCACCTTTGACGAGCCAGCACAGCGCCATGCTCAAGTTGCGGAAATGGTCCTGGAGAAGGCAAAGCGGCTCGTCGAGCACAAGAAGGATGTCGTGATCCTCCTCGATAGCATCACCCGATTGGCCAGGGCCTACAATACGATTGCCCCTCCCAGCGGGAAGGTTCTCTCGGGCGGGTTGGATTCGAACGCATTGCAGCGTCCGAAACGATTCTTCGGCGCCGCCAGAAACATTGAAAACGGCGGGAGCTTGACGATCATGGCGACCGCGCTGATCGATACCGGCAGCCGCATGGACGATGTGATCTTCGAAGAATTCAAGGGAACTGGTAACATGGAAGTACACTTGGATCGTCGTCTGGCCGACAAGCGTTTATTCCCGGCGATCGATATCAGTCAGTCCGGGACCCGCAAGGAAGAGTTGCTGGTCGACCGTGATCGCTTGAACAAGATGTGGATCCTGCGGAAGGTGTTAAGCCCGTTGGGGACGATGGAAGCCATGGAGTTCTTAATGGACAAGATCGGCGGCACCAAAACCAATCAGGAATTTTTGCAATCCATGAATCGTTAGGTGTCGCGCTTGCCAGTGCGGGGCACTCCAGTGTAAAGTCATGCACCCTGGCGAGCAGGACCGGGCGAGTCAACGAATCAAGGGGTAGTAGAGGAGCTCGTATGCAAAAGGGAATTCATCCAGTCTATCGTGAAGCTACAGTGCATTGTGCCTGCGGGAACACGTTCAAGACGCGATCCACCATCGGAAACATCAAGGTCGACATCTGTGCCGGGTGTCATCCCTTCTTTACGGGAACCCAGAAAATCGTCGATACCGAAGGACGGGTCGAGCGGTTCAAGAAGAAGTACGCCAAGAAAGATAAGTAGGCCTCAGTCAGGACATCATGGAGACCCTGCTTCCTTTTGGGGCAGGGTCTCTTGTTTTTTGGGGTAAAGCGGGCTACGGCCGGAATGGGCGGGACATGGAAGACGGGCTGATCAAGAAGTGGGAAGGCATGGCTGCGCGCTTCCAAGAGCTGACCAATCAGCTCATGGATCCGTCTGTCCTGAATCAGCCGGGAATGATCCACAAGCTGAACAAGGAACGGACAGAGTTGGAAGAGCCGGCGCTGCAATTTATCGCCTACTGCGAGGCGAAGAAGCAGCTGGAAGACGTATCCGCCTTGCTCCAGGACGCCTCGACAGGGGCGGACATGAAGCAGCTGTTTGCGGAAGAAAGTGACCATCTCCAGCAGCAGGTGCTGGAGATTGAGCATCGCGCTAAAGACTTTCTCACTCCGAAGGATCCTCGCGATGAGAAGAACATGTTTTTGGAAATCCGGGCAGGAACGGGCGGGGACGAGGCAGCCCTGTTTGCCGGAGATCTGTTTCGGATGTATCTCAAATATGCCGAACGCAATCGACTCAAGTTAGAAGTCGTTGATGCGTCCGAGACCGGAATCGGTGGGTATCGAGAGGTAATTGCACTACTCGAAGGGAAGGGCGCGTACGGGCGTCTCCGGTACGAAAGCGGAGTGCACCGTGTGCAGCGGGTACCGACCACGGAAGCCAGTGGAAGAATTCACACCTCGACGGTGACGGTGGCGGTCATGCCGGAGGTGGATGAAGTCGAAGTGCATATCGACCCGAAGGATTTGCGTATCGACACGTTCTGTTCGTCAGGTGCGGGCGGGCAGAGTGTCAATACGACCTACTCGGCGGTCCGTATTACCCACATCCCGACCGGCGTGGTCGTCAGCTGCCAGGATGAGCGGTCGCAGCTCAAGAATCGAACGAAAGCCATGCGGAATTTGCGGGCGCGTATTGTCGAAGCCGAGCGTGAAAAGCAGGAAGCGGAAATCGCACAAAACCGGAAATCGCAGGTGGGAACGGGCGACCGAAGCGAAAAGATCCGCACGTACAATTTTCCTCAAAACCGTGTGACGGATCATCGCATCGGACTGACGGTGCACAAACTCGATCAGGTCTTGGCCGGGGATTTGGAAGAGATTGTTCAGGCGCTCCGCGCACACTATGAACATTTGGCTTCCTTGGAAACGAAATGAGCACGGATCAACTCGGCATCGCCGATTGTCCCAGAGGAAGCATCGGTGCTGTGCTGGCTGAAGCTGAACGGAGTCTACGTGTGGCCGGTATCGAGGAGTCTGCATTGGAGGCAGCCTGGCTGTTGGAGCATGTGCTGCATGTTTCCCCGCTCATGCAAAGGGTGCAGGCCGAGCGTCCAGTGACTGCCGTGGACTATGCGAGCATGCAAGAGTTGGTCGCACGGCGAGCCAACCGTGAACCGCTGCAGTATCTGCTGGGCACCCAGGAGTTTTGCGATCGTGAATTCCGTGTCACATCCGCTGTCCTTATTCCGCGGCCGGAGAGTGCCTTATTGGTTCAGGAAACGATCCGTCGATGCAGGCAGAATCCCTCCGCGATAGTGGTGGATGTGGGGACTGGGTCCGGTTGCCTGGCTGTGTCTGTGGCCTCGGCCCTTCCCGACGCGCGAGTGCTGGCGATCGATGCCTCTGCTGATGCATTGGCTGTGGCGCAGGCCAACATGGAGCAATTCGGATTCGGTGCGCGAATTGAATGTGTACAGGGAGATCTGCTGGCGCCGTTAGCCCAACGCGGGGAGACGAGTCAGGTGGACGTGATTGTGTCCAATCCTCCGTATATCGCCGATCTCGATCTGGTGACGCTCCAGCCGGAAGTGCGATGTTTCGAGCCGCATTTGGCCTTAGCCGGAGGGCCTGATGGCATGGATGTGCATCGCCGGCTTCTGCAGCAAGCTCCCGTCTATTTGAAGTCTAGGGGTGTGCTGCTGATGGAAGTGGGCCTCGGTCAGGCGGAGTTGGTCTGTCGCGAAGCCGAGAAAAGCGGATGGTTCCGCACCTACGATGTGCTGCGAGACGAAGGTGGCATTGACCGCGTGGTTTGTTTCGAGAAGACGGAGGAGAGGTCGAAGCCCTTGATCGTCAACTAGGCATGCTAGCGGCAACGAGCGGGTCATCTTCTTAATTCTCATGGACCAGATCATTATCCAAGGCGGCAGGCCGCTACGAGGAGAAGTCCGCACCAGCGGGGCGAAAAACGCGGCCTTGCCCATTCTCGCATCGACCATTCTTGGAGGCGGCGAATGTGTGCTTTCGAACATGCCTCGGGTTGTCGATGTGCTCACGATGGGGAAGTTGCTCGGCATGCTGGGCATTTCCGTCGCGCAAGAGGCGAATCATACGATCGTGGAGGCTCAGGCAGTTGCTTCTACGGAAGCGCCGTACGATCTTGTGCGAACCATGCGGGCGTCCGTCTTGGTGCTGGGCCCCCTCGTGGCCCGGTTAGGTGAAGCGAAGGTGTCGCTCCCGGGCGGTTGTGCGATCGGGTCTCGACCTGTCAACTTCCACCTCGCCGGTTTGGAAAAAATGGGCGCGACCGTCGAGATCGAGCACGGCTACATCAAGGCGACGGCACGTCGATTGAAAGGGGCTCGCATCTACTTCGATACGCCCAGCGTGACCGGCACTGAGAATCTCATGATGGCAGCCGTACTGGCCGAGGGAACTACGGTGCTCGAAAATGCGGCGAAAGAGCCTGAAATTTCCGATCTCGCGGCGTTCCTCACCAAGCGCGGCGCGCGCATCACCGGGGCGGGCACGGACATGATTACGATTGAAGGTGTGACGGGACTGCACGGCGCGGATCATGCCGTGATTCCCGACCGAATTGAGGCGGGTACCTATCTTGTCGCCGGAGCCATTACCGGCGGTGAGGTGGTGATTGATGACTGTCGCCCCGAACACATGGAGCCGTTGTTGATGAAACTGCGGGAGAGCGGCGTGGAGTTGATCGAGGAAAAGGAACGGATTCGCCTCAAGGTTACCGGTCGTTTGAAGGGGACGAATGTCCGGACCAGCCCGCATCCTGGGTTTCCCACTGATATGCAGGCGCAGTTTGTCGCGCTCATGTCGGTGGCTGAAGGGACCAGCGTCGTGACGGAAACGATTTTTGAAAGCCGGTTCATGCATGTGGAGGAGTTGCGCCGCATGGGCGCGGATATTCGAGTCGAAGGAAACCGGGTAGTCATTACAGGGAAAGAGCGGTTGACGGGCGCACCGGTCATGGCTTCGGACCTTCGCGCCAGCGCCGGGCTGATCGTGGCCGGGCTCGCCGCCGAGGGTACGACGGAAGTGTCGCGGGTGTATCACCTCGATCGAGGCTACGAGCGTCTCGAGGAGAAGTTCAGAGCATTAGGCGCCAGCGTGGAGCGGAGAAAGGGGAAGTGACCGTGGGGGCGACGAAATCGCGCAACAAGAAGTCGCAGGGCCTGACCATTGCGCTGTCCAAGGGCAAGTTGCTTGGGCCCGTGCTGCATCTACTGAAGCAAGCCGGCTACCACAGTCCGGGCCTGTCGACGGAGAGTCGTAAGTTAGTATTTGCCTGTTCGTCCAACGATGCCACCTTCCTGATCGTCAGGCCAACCGATGTCCCCACCTACGTTGAGCATGGGGCGGCGGATGTCGGGGTGGTCGGTAAAGATGTGTTGCTGGAGCAGGGGAGCGACGTCTATGAGCCGTTGGATTTGAAGGTCGGAGCGTGTAGAATCTCCGTCGCCGCGCTCCAGGGGCTGCCTTCGCCGGACCGGTGGTCGTCGAAGATTCGGGTTGCGACGAAGTATCCCAACGTTACCGAGCGGTATTTCAATCAGCGTGGGGTGCCGGTCGAAATTGTGAAATTGTATGGGTCTATCGAACTCGCGCCGATTGTCGGATTAGCCGATCGAATCGTCGATCTGGTTGAAACGGGCAGCACGCTCAAGGCGCATGACCTGGCGGAGGTTGAGGTGATCACGCACTCGACCGCCAGGTTGATTGTGAACCGGGCAAGCCTCAAATTGAAACATGAGCCGCTCAAGGTGTTGATCGAGCGATTGCGCACCGCGGTGGCGGTGGAAGATGGGAATCGGGCCGCATCGCGCGCATAAGTGAAAGTCTCTGACTTCGTGACGGGTGTCGAAGCGGCGGAACGGATGATATGACCATTCTGACGAACACCGATCGGGCGTATGACAAGGCGTTGCGAAAAATCGTGACCCGCTCGCGCACGCAAGGCGCAGGCGTGGAGAAGAGCGTACGCACGATTCTGAAAGCCGTGGAGCGGGGCGGGGATCGTGCAGTCCTCCGGTACACGAAAAAGTTCGATCGGCTCGCCTTGAAGCTCGATCACATGCGTGTGACCCCTGAAGAAATCAAGGAGGCCTACTACCACATTCGCAAGGATGAGGGGGATTCCCTCCGCTACGCCGCGGAACGTGTGCGGCAATTCCATGAGCGCCAGCGCACCAAAACCTGGATGTATCAGGAGCAGAACGCCACACTCGGTCAGATGGTCACGCCGCTGGACGCCGTCGGCGTGTATGTGCCGGGCGGCAAGGCCGTGTATCCCTCGTCGGTGCTGATGTGCGCGATTCCTGCAAAAGTGGCGGGCGTTCGGCGTATCGTTATGTGTACCCCGACCCCGAAAGGGGAGATCAATCCCTATCTACTGGTGGCCGCGGACATTGCCGGTGTCGATGAAATCTATCGCGTGGGTGGTGTGCAGGCAATCGGCGCGATGGCGTTCGGGACCAAGACCATCGCCAAGGTCGATAAAATTGTGGGGCCCGGCAACATTTTCGTCGCTACGGCCAAGCGTCTGCTCTATGGCACCGTCGGTATCGACATGGTGGCCGGTCCCAGTGAGTTGCTCGTGGTGGCGGATGATGACGCCAAGCCGGCGCATGTGGCGGCGGATCTGCTCTGCGAGGCGGAGCATGACGAAGATGCGCAGGTCTATCTCGTGACAACCTCCGCATCATTGGCCAAAGAAGTGGTGCGTCTGATTCAGGTGCAGTTGAAGGGCTTGCAACGAGAGAAAATTGCGGCGAAGTCGATCGCCCGGCATTTTGCGGCATTCGTCGTTCCGACCATGGATGAAGCCATTGAGGTGGCGAATGCGATCGCGCCCGAGCATCTCACGCTCTCGGTTGACCGGCCGTTTGATTATTTGGAGCAGGTGCGGCACGCCGGAGCCCTGTTCCTGGGCCGCTACACGCCGCCTGCGGTCGCAGATTATGTCGCAGGTCCGAACCATGTATTGCCGACCGGGGCGACCGCCCGCTTCTTTTCACCGTTGTCGGTCAACGACTACGTGAAGGTGAGCAACATCGTGCACTACACCAAGGAAGAGTTGACGAAAGCCAAGGATCATATCGTCCGACTGGCGCATATCGAGGGCTTCGATGCGCACGCCAAATCAGCCCAAAGCAGGTTCGCATGAAAAAGAACGGTCCTCCCAGGCAGGCCTCGCTTCACCGTGCCACCAAGGAAACGGATATTCGCGTTGACTGGAGCCTGGACGGCACCGGCCAGGGCAAGGTCGACACCTCCATCCGGTTCTTCGACCACATGCTGGATTTGCTTGCCAAGCATGGGTTCTTCGACCTGACGGTCCAGGCCAAGGGCGATATTGAAATCGACGAACACCACACGGTGGAGGATGTCGGGATTGTCATGGGGAAGGCCCTGCACCAGGCGTTGGGTGAAAAGGCGGGGATCAAACGATTCGGATTCGCCTCGGTACCGTTAGATGAAACCCTCGCGCAGGTGACGGTTGATCTGAGCGGGCGCCCCTATCTCGTGTACAACGTCAATTTGCCGGATCGAAAGATTAAGACCTTCGATCTCGGCCTGTTCGAGGATTTTTTTCAGGCCTTTGTGACCCACGGTGGGTTGAATTTGCATGTGAATCTCCAATACGGACGCAATCCGCACCACATCATGGAAGCTATCTTCAAGGCGTTGGCCCGAGCGTTGGATCAAGCCACCACGCTGGAAGAGCGATTGTCAGGGGCAGTCCTCTCCACGAAGGGAAGCCTCTAGGTAGAAACGGTGGCGCGAGAGGGGCAGTGTCTGCCGTCCTCTCCGTCGTCTTTCAAGTCCCCAGGGACCGTCTTCGAGCGCGATATATGATTGCCATCATCGATTACGGCATGGGTAATTTGCGGAGTGTCTCCAAGGCCTTCGAGGCGGTGGGGCATCAGGCGGTGGTCACACGCGAGGCTCGCGTCATTGCTGATGCCAGTCACGTGGTATTGCCCGGCGTGGGAGCCTTCGGGGATTGCATGGCGAATCTGGAGCGATATGAATTGATCGCGCCGATTCACGCCGCCGTTCAATCCGGGAAACCGTTTCTGGGTATCTGTCTGGGACTGCAATTGCTGTTTACGGAAAGTGAAGAATTCGGGGTGCACAAAGGTCTCGGTATCATACCGGGTCGGGTAAAAAAATTTGTGCTGGACCCCCCGCTGAAAGTGCCGCATATGGGGTGGAACGAGATCCAAATCGTGCACTGCGCCCCGCCGTTTGCAGGCATCGCGCCCCGCAGCTATTGTTATTTTGTGCACTCGTATTACGTCGAGCCCGTTGAGTCTTCGGTGGTTGCTACCATGACCGAGTATGGGCGACCCTTTGCGTCTGCCGTGTGGAAGGACAATGTCGTCGCATGCCAGTTTCATCCTGAAAAAAGCCAAGCGGTCGGACTGCAGGTGATCAAGAACTTCGGGGCTTGGACGTGAGAGACTGGTCTGTGCGGGTGCTATTGGTTCCGTTCGCGTTGCTCCTGCTGGCGGGCTGCAGCGGGACAAAAGTCACCTCCAAAGCTTCGTCGCAGTTGGGGAAGTATCCGGTCCGTACAATTGCCCTCATTCCGTTTGAAACCATAGCGACTCCCCAAGCGATCGAGGTGTCTGGGCCTGCGTTTCCCGTCCCGTCCGGCGTAAGACGATCCGACATGGCTGTTGGGGTTCCTCCGACGACCGATCAGTCCGTGCGCCAGACTCATCGCGTGCCGGCCTCCGCAGGGGAGAAAGTCACGGATTTGATGTGGACAAAACTCAAGGCCCGATCGGGGTTGCGACTGCTTTCTCCCAACGAATCCGTAAGAGTTGCACGGGAAATTTCCGCGGGGACCGCGACGGAGCCGATATCTGCCCACAAGATTGCGCAACGCCTCGGAGCCGATGCGGCCCTCAGCGGCAAGGTGCTTGTCTATCAGGAGCGTGTCGGCAGTCGGCTTGGCGCGGACCCACCGGCTGCCGTGGGATTCGAGGTGAAACTGGTCGCGCCGGACGGCACGATCCTGTGGGAGGGCAACTACTATGAGAAACAGCGGCCGATGACGGAAGACTTTTTAGGCTTTGTCCAGCGCTATGGCGTGTTTGTCACTGCCGAGGAGCTAGCCGCTTATGGAGCGACCGAATTGGCGGATGCGTTTCCCTATGGCGGCGCAGCGGGCGAGGCAAAATGAACGTGTTGCGACAGGTGGTGGTATGCGTGTAATTCCGGCGATTGATCTTAAAGACGGTCGTTGCGTCCGATTGCGGCAGGGTGACATGGCCGCTGAAACGGTGTATTCCAACGACGTGCCCTCGGTGGCCGGCCGCTGGCAGCAACAAGGCGCCGATCTTATTCATGTCGTCGATCTGAACGGCGCCGTCGATGGAGTGCCGAAGAATCTTC